>FTCZ01001423.1_pt1 | contig 32785 bp, 34 predicted proteins | sample 1658871 | NCBI WGS metagenome assembly FTCZ01 (sample SAMEA3914864, study PRJEB12502) | metagenome | biome: forest; material: soil | place: USA | collected 2012-03-12 | depth 0.3 m | reverse complement strand
TGGGCTGAGCTATTCGTACGACCTCAAGACCGACGACACGACCGTCGCGGCCGGCGACACGATGACCATCCAGGCCAAGCGCCTGATGGCGGGCGAGACGCTCCATTTCGACGGCTCGGCCGAGAGCGACGGCATGTTCAAGGTCTATGCGGGCGCGGGCAACGACATATTGGTCGGCGGCGCCAAGGCCGACTTGCTGTACGGCGGCGCGGGTAACGACCGCATCACCGGGGGCGGCGGGGCGGACAATCTCTACGGGACCGACGGCAACGATATTTTCGTCTATCTCGACGCGAGCGACTCCACGGCAGCGGCACGCGATCATATCCTCGATTACGCGGCGGGCGATGCGATCGACGTCTCGGCGCTCGGGCTGTCGAACTTCATCGGCGATGCCGCGTTCGACCACCAGGCGGGCGAGGTCCGCGCGTTCCAGGCCGGCAGCTATTGGCAAGTCGAAGGCGATGTGGACGGCGACGGCGTGGCCGATCTCTCGATCCTGATCTCGATGGCGTCGCCGGGTCATTATGACTGGAGCGAAAGCGACTTCGTGCTGGCGCCGGCGGGCCAGGGCAATCGCATGCTCGCCGACAGCCGCGCGGTGGTGGCGATCGCCGACCTGAGCGGCGGCGGGGCGCCCGACGGGAGCGGGGACCCGACGCAGATCGACCATGCGATGCCGCTTCCGGCATTGGTCCATGGCGATGCGCACAGCCTCTGACATGATCGCGCGCGTCTCCTGCCGGCTTGGCCGCCATGCGCCCGACGAGGGGGCGGTGCGTTGGGGGAATTCGGAGTCCGGTTCGGGATTCAATGTGACCGCCTGCCGCGCCTGCGGGATGGAGCTGACGCGGCGCCCCGGGAGCAAGTGGCGCGCGACGGCGCTGAGCGAGCGGTAGGGGAGGATTGAAATCTGGCTATCCCAGCCGTCACCCCGGCCTTGAGCCGGGGTCCCGCTTTTCGGTCGGCATAAGAAGGAAGCAGCGGGACCCCGGGTCAAGCCCGGGGTGACGACGGATTGGCGCTGCTCTTGAAACTCCGCCTCGCAAGGTATACACCGTATACCAATGACTGCAGATTCCACCAAGCACCGCATCTTCCTCGCCGCGCGCGACCTGTTCGACCGTGAGGGCGAGGCCGGCGTGTCGATGCGGCGGATCGCGACCGCGGTCGGCATGACACCGATGGCGATCTACAAACATTATGCCGACAAGGACGCGCTGCTGAACGCGCTGATGCTCGACGGTTTCGCGGCCTGGGAAAAGCGCGTCGACGCGATCGCCGCTGCTGACCCGCGCGAGTGGATCGGCGAGCTCGGCGACCAGTTCCTCGATTTCGCGCTCGGCGAACCGCGCCGCTACGAGGCCGCCTTCCTGCTCAATGCCAGCGAGGCGCGGCAATATCCGTCCGATTTCGCCGCCGGCCGCTCGCCCGCGGTCACCCAGGCGCAGGCGCGGGTCGAGCAGATCCGTCGCCACGAGCCCGGCGCGGCGTCGACCACCGATATCGTGCTGGCGCTCGCGGCGCTTTGCCAGGGCCTGGTCTCGCTCTACCGCGCCGGCCGCTTCGCCTCGGAAGACGAGTTCCGCGCCGCCTTCCGCCGCACGGTCCGCCATTGCATCACATCCTATACTGCCGGAGCCGACGAATGATCGCGTTGCTGTGTGCCCTGTTGAGCGGGGGGCTGTTCTATTCCGCTTACGGGCTCGATGCCGCCTGGATGCTGGCCTGGTTCGCGCCGGCGCCGTTGCTGTGGCTGGCCTATGACGCGAAGGTGCCGCGCTGGCAGGTAGTGGCGGCCTGCTTCGCCGCGGCGGTGGCGGGCAATGTCTATTTCTTCCAGGCCTATGGGACCTTCGTGCTGGCCTCCGCGCTCGGGATATTGGTCGGCAGTTTCGTCATGCTCGCCGCGGCGGTCCTGCTGTCGGCACAAGCGCGGCGTACCTTGCCGCCCGCCGCGGCGCTGTTCGCCTTTCCCGTGCTGTGGACGGGCATGGAATTCCTCGAGAGCCTGGTCTCGCCGCACGGATCGTGGAACGCGATGGGCTATTCGCAGGTCGACTGGCCCGCGGCGATCCAGGTCGCGGCGCTGACCGGCGTCTACGGCGTGACGTTCCTGCTGTGCCTGTTCGCCAATGCCCTGGCGATGGCGGCGCGCGGCGATCGCCTGGCCGGCGGATCGGGCGTGGCGCTGAGCGTGCTGGCGATCGCCGGCGGTTATGTCCGCCTCGCCATGCCCGAAGGCGCGCCGGTGCGCGTCGCGGCGATGGCCGATGTCAGCGCCAGGGGATCGAACGACAGCGACCTCGTCATCGCCGAACGCTATGCGGCGGCGATCCGGGCCGAGGCGGCGCGCGGCACGCAAGTGTTCGTGACGCCCGAGACCGGGCTGGAAAGCGACGCGCTCGGCCCCGTCGCCGCCGCGGCGCGCGACACCGGCAGGCTGGTCGTGGCGGGCACGCACAGCTCGACCCCCCAGCGCAACATGACGGTGTCCTACATGCCCGGCGCGGCCCCGGTCTATTATGACAAGCGCCACCGGCTGTTCCCCGACGAGGCCAAATATGCGCCCGGTACCAGGTCGGGCTTCATCGGCAACGGCATGGCGGCGACGATCTGCAAGGACCTGGATTTCCCCGCCACGATCCGCGGCGACGCCAGGGCCGGGATCCGGCTGATGCTGGTCCCTGCCAACGACTTCTTCCTCGACGACTGGATGCATGCGCGCCAGGCGGTGATGCGCGGGGTCGAGAACGGCTTTGCGATGGGCCGCACCGCGTTCCACGGGCTGGCGACGATCAGCGACGATCGCGGGCGCGTGCTGGCGCTGGCGCGGATCGGCAAGGCGGGGTTCAAGGTCGCGGTGGCTGACGTGCCGCTGGGGAGTGGGCCGACATTCTACACGCGGTTCGGCGACTGGTTTGCGTGGCTGTGCGTGGTGCTGGCGATCGGGTTGGCGGGCGTGGTGGCGCTGCAGGGGCGGCGCAAGCCGGACGCGGCGGCGGGGATACCGCAACGGCAATATGCGTGAGGGAAGGGTGGCTCAACCCGTGTATCCCAACCCGTCACCCCGGCCTTGAGCCGGGGTCCCGCTTCTTCCTGCCCCCGGTGAAGAAGCGGGGCCCCGGGTCAGGCCCGGGGTGACGACGTGAATGGAGAGACCCCACGCACCCACGCACCGACTGGTTCGTTGAAACTGCCGGCACGGGACCGCCATGTCCGGCCATGGGAAAAGGGAGAGCATCTTTGCCGATCGAGCATCTCAACCCCGCGGAAATCCACAGCAATCCCGCTTATTCGCAAGGTGTCGCGGTGCCGGCTCATGCCCGCTACGTCCATGTCGGCGGGCAGAATGGCGTCGACGCCGAGGGCCGGATCGTCGCGCCCGACCTTGCCGCGCAGACCGGCCAGGCACTGGCCAATCTCGCGGCGGTGCTGGCGGCGGGCAAGGCGCGGCCCGAGGACCTGGTCGGCGTGTCGGTCTATGTCGCGGGCGACCTCGACATCCGCCCGGCGTTCGGCGCGTGGATGGCGTTCTGGGCCGATCGCGGGCCACCGCCGACGGTCAAGATGCTGCGCGTCGCCGGGCTCGCCAATCCGGATTTCCTGATAGAAATCGAGGCGTTGGCCGCGGTCGATGCGTAATTTCACGGAGGGATGATCATGCATGGAGTGAAATGGGGCGCCGTCGCTTGCGCCTTGCTGTTCGCGGTGCGGGCAGAGGCGGGGCCCGAAGTCGGCGATTACAGCGGCCTGCCCAAGGATCTTGCCACGGCGGCAGTGGCCTATGACGTCGCGCAATTCACGTTGAACCGGCCCGAGCTCGAGCGGTGGCTGGCCAACGATTACGTGCTGGTCACGAGCGATGGCCGCAATGTCGACAAGGTGGCGGCCGTAAAGGCGGCGACCGCGCCGGGCGGCACGGACAAGACCGTGGTGATCTCGCAGCAGGTCAAGCGCGCCTGGCCCAATGGCGCGGTGCTCGCCGGGTTCGTCGAGGCGAGCGAGACGGTCGGCGGCAAGCGATCGACGTTCCGCGGCCGCTTCGCCGACATCTGGGCAAAGCGCGGCGAGCGCTGGCAGGTCGTGTTCACGCAGATCACGAAGGTTGCCCAGTAACCCCCTACGTCACCCCGGCCTTGAGCCGGGGTCCCGCTTTTCCACCGCCGTCGAAGAAGAAGAAGCGGGACCCCGGCTCAAGGCCGGGGGGACGAACTGAGAGTCAGGAAGCCCCCATGAAGATCATCGCCTTCGACAGTTTCAAGCCCGGCGTGACCCTCGACGACCTCAAGCCCTATCTGCGTGACGAAGTGTCCAATGTCTGGCGGCTGTGGAAGGCCGGGATCGTCCGCGAGAATTACGCGCGCGCCGATGTCGGCGGCGTGATCATCGTGTTCGAGCTGGAGAGCGTCGAGGCCGCCAGGCGCTATACCGACGATTTCCCGCTGTCGAAGGCGGGGCTGCTCGACTGGCAATTCCTCGCGTTCGACCCGGCGCCGCTGCCACTCGAATATCTGTTCGATCCGGCCGTCGATGTCGCGACGCCCTGGGACCGGACGGCGGCGGCATGATCACCACGCGCGACGGGATCGTCATCCCGCAGACCCTGGCCGAATATTGCGATCCGCGGCGCATGGCGCTGGTGGTCTACGACATGCAGGTCGGTATCTGCCGCCAGGTCACCGATGCCGCGGCAATCGTCGAGCGGACCGGCATGGTGCTCGAAGCGGCGCGTTCCGCGGGGATGCGCGTTGCCTTCACGCGCCATTTGTCGCTACCGCGCGCCTGGATGGGCGCGACCCAGTTACGCACCGCCATGGCCTGGCAGAAGAGCGGCCCCGACAATGTCGAGCCCTGGTTCCTGCGCGATGCCGAGGCGACCGCGATCGTCCCCGAACTCGCGCCGCGCGCCGACGAGGCGGTGTTCGACAAGATCACCATGTCGGCGTTCGATTCGACCGCGCTGGGCCTTGCCCTGCGCGATTGCGGGCTGGGTGCGATCGCGATCGCCGGGATCGCGATGGAGATCGGGATCGAGCCGACCGTGCGCCAGGCGACCGACAACGGCCTGGTCGCCCTGGTGATCGAGGATGCCTGCGGCTTCGGCAACCGCGCGGCGCGCGACCGGTCGATGGCGACGCTCGGCTATGTCGGCGAGGCGCTGGTCACCGATGTCGCGGGGTTCCGCACGGCGCTGGCCGCGCGTGTCAGCTAGGCTCGCTTTCGGTACGGAAGCGCACGCCGATCGCGTCGCCATGCTGCTTGCCCCAATCGTACAGCGCCTGGAGCGTGCCGGCGAGGTCGCGGCCGCGATCGGTCACCGCGTAACGGTCCTTGCCGTCGGGTCCGGGCTCAATCGCGACGAAACCGATCTCGACCAAATCGGCGAGCCGTTGGGTCAGCATCTTGTCGGACAAGGACGGGATCGCGCGGCGCAATTCCGAATAGCGCATCGGCCCCTGCTTGATCCGCGCGAGGATCACCGTTTTCCACTTTCCGCCCAGACTATCGAGCGCGAACTCGACCGGGCAGCCATAGAGTCGACCGGGTTTCATGCCCGCCTGATAGGCGCTTTGCCGGCGGCCGACGACGCATTTCCAACGGGAGAGATTGCATGAGCGTACGGGACGCGAACCCGGTCGATGCCGCGCGGCCGAAACGGGTCGCGATCGTCATCGCCAACCCGGCGGTGTCGACCACCACCGGCTGGCCGGTCGGCTTCTGGTGGAGCGAGCTGACGCATCCCTGGTACGCCTTTACCGAGCGCGGCTACCGGGTCGAGATCTTCTCGCCCGAGGGCGGTCGGTGCGAGGCGGATGCGTTGAGCGACCCGCGCGATCCGTCGGGCTATTCGGAAAGCGACCTGATCTCGCTCGGCTTCATCGCCAGCCCGAAGCTGGCGGCTTTGGTCGAGGAGACGAAGCCGGTCGCCGAGCTGTCAGTCGAGGCGTTCGACGCGATCCTGGTCGCCGGCGGACAGGCGCCGATGTTCACCTACGAACATGCCACCGGCCTGCAGGAAAAGTTCGTCGCCTTCCACGATGCGGGCAAGGTCGCCGCGGCCTTGTGCCACGGTACTGCCTTGCTGCGTTACGCCCGGCGCCGCGACGGGACCTTGCTCGCCGCCGACCGCACGGTGACCGGCTTCGCCAATGCCGAGGAGGACTATGCCGACCATGCCACCTGGGACATGGGCGCCTTGCCGCGCGGCACGCACCTGATGCCGTGGCGGATCGAGGATGAGCTGAAGGCGATCGGCGCCAATTATGTCCAGGCGGGACTGTGGCGCGGCTTTGCGGTGCGCGACGGCAACCTGATCACCGGGCAGCAGAATTTCTCCGGCGCGGAGACCGCGCGGCTGGTGTGCGAGGCGCTGGGTGGCTGAGGTTCAGGGAGCAACGTCCATGGCTTATGTAACGACGATCGACATTACCGGGCTGACCGCGGACGAATATCGCCGCATCCTCGACCATATGGGGGTGGAGGATCGCCCCGCTGCGGGCATCTATTTCCACCTCGCCGCCCCAACCGACGACGGTTTCCGCATCACCGAGATCTGGGACAGCAGCGACGGCTTCCATGCCTTTGTCGACACGATGCTGTTCCCGGCCGCCGAGGCGCTGGGCATCCGACGCGCGGCGGCGATCAAGATCGAACCGCTCCACAATATCTTCGTGCCGCGGGCGGGCGAGCTGGCCGGGCTCGCGGATGGCGCGCCCGGCGGGCGGAGCGGACGATGACCGGGCCGATGCCGCCCGAGGTCGCCCTGGGCGACGAGATCGAGCTCGGCTTCGACACGCGGCTCTGCATCCATTCGCGCTTCTGCGTGCTGCAGGCGCCCGACGTGTTCAAGGCCAACACGCCGGGCGAATGGATCTTTCCCGACCGGATGAACGCCCCCGCGCTGGCCGCGGTGGCGCGCAATTGCCCCTCGGGGGCGATCACGTACCGCGCGAAGGACAGGGTGCTCGACGAGGTCGATCCGCCGGTCAACACGGTCCGGCTGCGGCAGGACGGGCCTTATGCGGTCAATGCCGCGATCCATATCACCGGGCATGACGGCGACGCGCCCGTCCGGCGGCGCACCCTGTGCCGCTGCGGCGCCTCGGCCAACAAGCCGTTCTGCGACGGCAGCCATGCCCGGATCGGCTTCGCCGCGACCGGCGAGCCCGAAACCGAAGCCTATCAGCCGCTCGACCCGCGCGACGGGCCGCTGACGATCACGCCCATGCGGAACGGGCCGCTCGAGATTGCCGGGCCGGCCGAGCTGGTCAGCGGCACCGGGCGGACCTTCGCCAAGACGCGGCATGCCTTGCTGTGCCGCTGCGGCGGGTCGGGATCGAAACCCTATTGCGACGGCACGCATGCGCTCAACGGCTTTTGCGATGACGCCGGCTACGAGCCGCCCGAGCCGCCCCGGCCCGATGTCGCGATACCCTCGCTGGCCGACTGGGCGGGCGGGCGCGAGATGCTCAAGGCGCTGACCGTGGCGTTCTATGCCAAGGTGCCCGACGAGCCGCTGCTCGCCCCGGTCTTCGCGCAGATGGACCGCCACCATGCCGAGCGCGTCGCCGATTTCATCGCCGAGGTGTTCGGCGGCCCGCCGCTCTATTCGAGCGAGGGCGGCAGCCATATCGGCATGATCGTCAAGCATCTCGGCCGCGAGATCACCGAGCAGCAGCGTGCGCGCTGGGTGGCGCTGATGATCGAGACCGCGGACGAGATCGGGCTGCCGGGCGATCCCGCATTCCGCGCGGCGTTCGTCGCGTATCTGGAATGGGGATCGAAGCTGGCGGTGATCAATTCGGCGCCGGGGATCGAGCGGCCCGAGGGGGAGTGGCCGATGCCGAAATGGGGCTGGGGCGCGGCCAGGGGGCCGGGGACTGACCCGGCCTAACCCATCTCCCGCCGAAGCCAGGGTGCGGCGAACTCCGTCAGCGCGCGGACGCGGGCGTTGCGGCGCAGGTCGGGGTGGTAGAGCAGCCACAATTCCGATGCCAGGGCCGCGACCGGCTCCCCCGCCGCGACCAGCGCGCGTGCCCGGCCGAGATAATCGGGCAGCACGGCACGGCCCCAGTCGGCTTCGGCGGCATCCGCCGCGGCGGTCACGCTGCCGACCGTGACGGCCATGTCCGAAGCGGGAACGTGCCGTCGGATCCACGCCGCGACCGGCACCGCCGCCATCGCCGCGTCGAACCCGATCCAGCCGCCGCCGGCCGTGTCCGCGCGCGCATAGGGGCGGAAGGCAAAGGCGGCGACTTTCGTGCCTACCAAATTCTCGGGCGGCGAGCGGGTCGGGCGGATCGCGACATCGGCTTCGCGCCGCGCCAGATCGGCAAAGGCGCGCTCGGCCGACACGGTGATCGCGATCCCGGGCTGGGCCAGCGCAAAGGCGCGCAGGCAGCGGCAGACGATCGGCAGCAGGGTGTCGGCAGTGGTCACGTGGAGCGGGCCGGTCAGCCGGTCGTCCTGCGCGGCGATATTGCGCTCGACCTCGGCCAGCCGGTCGCGGACATCCGCCTCGGCCGCGAGCAGGGGTTCCGCGCGCGCCGTCGGCACGAGCTGGCCGTCGTACCGCTCGAACAAGGGGCCGCCCAGGCTCGCTTCCAGCGCGCGCAGGTGACGATAGAGCGTCGCCCCATGGATGCGCAGCGCCGCCGCGGCGGCCTTCACGCTGCCGCTGCTCGCCAGCGCGGCGACGATGCGCAGGTCGTCGATCGATATCATTCGCAATTCTGCGAATACATCGCGCAAAATTGCAACAAGAATTCGCGGAAACGAGAAACTAGATCGGGGGCCAACCGAACAAGGAACCCCCGATGCGGACCATATTGCATATCGAGGCGTCGCCGCGCGGCGATGCTTCCACGTCGAGCGCGATGGCGGCGGCGTATCTCGACGCGCTCGGCGACCGGCTGGGTGGGATCGCGGTCGACCGCCTCCAAGTGTGGGGCGAAAGCCTGCCCGACTTCGACGGCGCCGCGCTCGAGGCCAAATATGCCACGCTCAAGGGCGCCGGCCTGACGCCCGCGCAAGCGGCGGCATGGGACGGCATCCGCGCCCTCGTCGCCCGGATCGACCGCGCCGATGCGATCCTGGTGTCGACCCCGATGTGGAACCTCGGCATCCCCTACAAGCTCAAGCAGCTGGTCGACCTCGTCACCCAGCCGGGGATCAGCTTCGCCTTCGATCCCGCGACCGGCTATCGCCCCTTGCTGCGCGACCGGCCGGTGGCGGCGGTCCTGTCGAGCACCGGCGATTTCCGCGACGGGACGAGCTATGGCCGCCCCGACCTGGCGAGCGGCTATCTGGCCGCGGCGTTGCGGTTCATCGGGCTGGCCGACCTGTCGCTGGTTCCCGTGGCGCCGACGGTTGGTGCGGCGGATGCCGTCGCGGCGGGGCGGCAGCGCGCGGTCGAGCAGATCCACGCGGTGGTGCGCCGCCATGCGGAGGCGCTGTCATGACCAGGGAAGCCGCCTGGCTGATGCTGGTCGCGTCGGGCGCCGCCGACGTCGCCTGGGCCTATGCGACCAAGAGGTCGAACGGCTGGAGCGACCCGGGCTGGGCGATCGTGTCCTTGCTGCTGCTTGGCCTGTTCATCGGGTTGCTGACCCAGGCGTTGCGCGTGCTGCCGCTCGGCACGGCCTATGCGGCCTGGGCCGGGATCGGCGCGATCGGGGCGCTGACCGTGGGGATCGTGTTGCTGGGGGAGACGATGGCGCCGGCGCGGATGGCGTTCGCGGCGCTGACGCTGGTTGGCGTGGTGGGGTTGAAGCTGCAGGGGTGAGCCCCGCCTTTCCCTAATCCGTCACCCCGGACTTGATCCGGGGTCCCGCTTATTGCGGCCGGTCGAAGAAGCGGGACCCCGGCTCAAGGCCGGGGTGACGAAGAGGACGAGGGGAGGGAGACTTCTTCACTCCGTCATCAATCTCGCTAGGATCGCGGCCAAACCAAAAGGAAGGTCGCGATGGAACTGGATCGGCGGACGGTCACGATGATGCTGGCGGGCGCGGGGCTGGGGCTGCCCGGTGCCGCGCTGGCGGGCACACCCCGCGTGCTCAAGGCGAGCCGGGGAGTACGGTGCGGCTGAAGGTCGAGCGCGGGGGAGCGTGCGCGGGGTGGCGCTGGTGTTGGCGCCGTATCTGTAGGGGGTGGGGTTTTCGGAAATTCGGGTGAGCGTCACCGCAACCTGGCCATAACCCCCGTCATATACCGCCGTCGCTGGCGGGGATCTGCCCTTCGTCTGCGATCGCGCGGCGTGCCTCGTCCAGCCAGGCGGTATGCAGCTTGGCGAGGAAATGGAAATCGAACCGGCTGAATGCGGGATTGGCGGTCAGGTAATGCTCCTCCAGTCCCCTGCTTCGCCGGACATTGATTTCCCATTTGTCGAGCAGGCCCGTGGTTCGCTGCTGGAGGTGGCGAAGACCGTTGAACCGGGTGAATTTCAGCAGCCGGTTGTCACCATAGCGCGCGGTGAAATAGATCTGTTCGAGCAGCATGATGGTGTCGATCAGGGTGCTCACGACGAATTCGAAATAGGCCCTGACGAACAGGAATTGCTCACCGCTGAGTGTGGTTTCCTCGCACATCGCGACGCCGATGACGGCAAACGCGTCGGCATATTGCTCTTCGACCAGGATCGGCATGTTCCCGGCTTCGCCATCGGCCGGCGGTCGCGCCACGGTCTCCCCGGCAATGTCGAACAACAGGCCGCGACGGCGTTCGTCCTGAGCATAGACGTGATGGCCGAGCTCGTGGAGGCAGACGAAGACGAAGAAGAAACGCGCGACATCGACGCACTGATCGAGATGGGTCGAGAGCCACAGCGCCACGTCGCCGACCGCCTCGCCGAAAAACGGCCGCAGTTGCTCGATCGGGACAGCGAGTCCCGGATCGGCGGCGAGCCGGTCCGCGACGAATGCCTCGAAGCGCGTGACGCGGTAGCCCTTGATCCAGTGATTGGGGCCGAAACCATGATTGTAGCTGCCGAATTCCTGATAATTGCGCGTCGCGAACAGCGCCATCATCGTGTCCCAGGCCTTGGCCGCCTCGACCAGCGGCAGGCTGGTTGGCGATGGCGGCGCGGTGAACAAGTTGGTGAGGACCAGCAGCGCATGGTCGTACAGCGCCGCGTCCACCACTATTTCGTGCGCTTCCGGATCGTACCACGCGCCGGGGACTCCCCGGGCGCGGACGCGAAGCGTCAGGCCCGCGACGTCGAAACCGTCAAACGGCGGCTTCGCCAGCACATCCTGCAATTGCCGCATCGCGAACCGTGCGATCGCGGCGCAACTTTCATGTTCATAGACGAGTCTCATGCCCGGCATCGTCCTGCCCCTGCAGAAGCACGTTGAGTTGTTCGGCGGAAATGATCGTCTGCTGGCGCCCGTCGATGTGGATCGTCACGTTCGGGCTTTTCTTGCCGAGCTCGAGCAGGATTTGGGTGAGGGTCGGGACGACGATCGACCCGACCGACAGCACCAGCGTCACCATCTCGAATCCGGTCAGGTTCGGCTTTCGCACGCGGGAAAAATCTATTCCCGCCGCGTCGAGCTGTTCCGCGATTGGACGATCCTCGTTTCCCCTGAACGTGATTCTGATTTCGACCATTCCGCCTCCGCTTTGCCCGCCGATCCTTGCGCGTTTCCGGGCCGACGGTCCGGGGCAATGGCATGTTGCGCCGGCCAATACGAGCGCTGACAGGGCCTGCGCCGTCAATGTTTGGTACGGGTTTTCAATTCATAATGGTTCTATCTGTTTCCCGCGATGGACAAGTAATTTTATCAGACTGTATTCATTGGACAAAGTTATTCATTCAGTAACGCCCGGTCGAATCTCTTCCGGGGGGTGGGCGATTGACTGCCACCGGGCCTTCTTTCAGTCTGCGGTCTCCGGGGCAGTTCATGACACAATCGCAACCACGAAGGCTGAACTGGGGGCCGCGGTTCAGGGTCACCCTGATCGCGTGCGTGATGTTCGCCGCCACCTGCGCATTGTGCTGGTACGACGTCGCACCCGCCTGGTGGTTGCCGATCGCCGGCGCCATCGCCTTTGCCGCCCATGTCTTCGCGACCTTGAATTCGATCGAGTTCGGGCAGCGCAATTTGGAGAAGTCGGCCGCTTCCCCGGGATGGATGGCCGAGATCTGCACGATCGAGTATCCCGTCTTCCTGGCGCTCATCTGGCTGCCTGTCGCACAATTGGTGATTGCCCGGGCGGCATCGGGCGGGGCTCTGGGGTCCGGCTGGCTGCTCACCGCTGTCCAGATTTGCCTGCTCCTGGCATTCGGCTGGGCGCTGATCGCCGCGCTCGTTCAAGCGGTCGAGCAGTCCGTCGACCCATGGATCGCTTATCTGCTGCAATTCGCCTGGTATGCCTCGCTCGCCATTTTCCTCGGCGACAAATGGAGCTTCGGCTACCTCGCGCATTTCCTTCCCGATTCGTTTCTCGACCTGAATCACTGGGGGCGGCTCGGTGCGATCGTGCTGTTCGCGACGGCGTTGGTCCTGGCCGTCCTGATCTTCATATTTGCCCGCTTCAGGGATGGAGATCCGGATTTCCCCGACTTCGAGCCGAGTTCGAAGCACGAAGAACCGCTCGACGATCTCGACAGTCTTTCCCAATTGGGTCGCGCCGTCGTGGACGTGACCTTCTTTGCTTTCGATATCCTGAGCTACACGCTGAACGTTCTCCGTTGGCTCGGGACATTGATCGTCCTGGCATGCTGCGATGTTTTCGTTGCCATCTTCAAGCCGTCCCGGTTGATCATGACCGCCACCCTGACGGGGTTACTGACCTTCACCCTGTTGGTCGTCAATTTCGCGCCCGATGCGCGGCTGCTGATGAATCAGTCGAGATATGTTGCCGGGACGTCGCTGGCACAGCTGGTCGCCGTCACGATATTTTTCGGCTGGTTGCTATTGTCGATGATTGGCGCGGCGTTCGTGTCGACCAATACCGGCCTGAAATCCTATCGCCCGGTGCATACCTTCTTCCTCGGCATTTTCGGGATCTGGATTTTCCTCGTCATTGCACATCTGTTTGCGGCCACCGGGCTGCTCGATCTGCCGGGGTTCGGCTTCAGCACCCACGACTTCTTCCTGATCGGCTTTGCCTTTCTGCTGCTGATGGCGTTCGCGATCGTGAAGGCCTCGGCCAACCGGATCTATCTCCTTGCGCTGCTGGCCGTGCTGTCGGCCGGCGGCAGCTGGATCGCCTGGCTCGTGCTCGTCGAACCGGCCGCGCCCACACCGCTGGCATTTGCTCCCCTCACGCCGGCCCTGTCGGATATGCCGGAAGGGCAGGATGCCGCGTCGGCGGGTCCGCGCCGTCAGGGAACTGCGCCGTCGGATGATGACGGGGGATCGTTGACTTCCTCCTGGCTCGACGGTTCATGGGGCGTCGATGGCGATTGCGGCAACCGGATGACCATCCGCGTCGGACCGGACGCGCTCGATGTCACCTTCATGGGCAAAAGCCGGCGCGTCCTGACGCTTTACCGGAATCCAACGTCGGTTTCGACGGACGAAGGTACTTATTCGCTCAATGGCGATCAGGTGTCGCTCGTGCTGGGCAAAACGATATCGCGCCTCTCGCGATGTTGAGCGCCGCGCGCTTGCCGGCTCTGGCATTGGCCTTTGCAATGCTGATCGCGCACGCTGGCCCCGCCGCATCGCAAACGTTGCGCTGCGATCTGCTGTGGTCGCGCGTGACTTCGGCGAAGAGCGATGCCGATCGGCAGGCGCGGCTCGCCGAGTTCAGGCAGGCCTGCAAGGCCGATCGGCGGGCACGGCCGCCGGCCCCCCCGGTAGATCGTGCGGCGCGCGCCGGACCGGTGTCGCCGCGCGTGCAAGCGAAAGGGCGACCGTCGCGTGCGGTCAACCGCGTTCGGGGCCGGGCGGAGTCGATGGCGTTCGTGATTCTCGATCGCGCGGGAAAAGGTGACGCCCGCACGCTTGTTGAAGCGCTTCGGCTGGTCGCATCGAGCGGAACCGTCGAGGTCACGCCGGGACGATATGATGCGGACGGAACGGTGATCACCCGTTCCGTGTCGATCCGGGGCATATCGGGCGCCGGCAGCGTCCAGCCCGTCCTCCGGGGAGCCGTCACGGTCGGCGCGGACAATGTCGTATTCGACAATCTCAGTTTGGAAGGACCGTCCGAAGGCAGTGCGCTTGCCCTCACGAGCGGATCGCTCGATTTGCGGAACTCGACGGTCTGGGGAAAATCGCGACCGAACGCCTATGGCTCCGCACCGAGCAATGGCCTGGTGACAGTGACCAACGCGACCTTGACGCTGACCAACGACACGTTGTCATCCTCCGCGGGAGAGACCATCGCGATGAATGGCGGAAACGTCATCCTTGATGCCGTCCATCTTTCCAATTCGAGCTTGATCGCGATTTACGCTTTTGGCGGGATTTTCATCGCCAAGAACTCGGAATTTTCCGGGACGACGATATTGTACAGTCTCAGTGCCAGCATATCGATCCTGGGCGGCCGTCTGCGTTCGACATCGGCCAACAGATATTTGACAACGGCCGACAGATATGTGGGGATTGCCGCGGCGAGGGGCACGGTCGTCCGCCTGAAAGACGATATTTTCGACGGCTATGACGATGCGACCTGGCTCTGCATCGACGCGTCGGTTTCGTACCTGGACATCGACCGCAACCGCGACGGCAGCGGAAAATCCCTCCAGCGGGCCGGACGATGCATCTATCAGTGACGGCAGAAGTCACGCAGCGGCGGCCAGCACCTCGATGGCCGCCCGCTCCGCCCGAAAAAAATGGGGCGGCCCGCAGGGAGCCGCCCCGTAGTTCAGGGAGGAGCCAGCCGACAGGGGGAGAGCGGCTGGCCGTGTCGCGGGAAGCAAGGGGAGAACTCGCCGCGACAACCCCTAGGTAGGCGCCGATTGTCGCCGTTCAATGTCGCAATTGTTGCAAAGTGTCGCAGCCTGCGTGCAGTGGGTGCATGCACCCGATCATCGCCAATCGCCGCATCCTGACCGCCGCGCTCGTCGGCACCGCGGTCGAGTTCTACGATTTCTACATCTACGCGACCGCCGCCGCCCTGGTGTTCGGGCCGCTGTTTTTTCCGTCGACATCCGACACCGCGCAATTGCTGTCGGCTTATGCGAGCTTCGGCCTGGCGTTCGTCGCGCGGCCGGTCGGGGCGGCGGCGTTCGGGCATTTCGGCGACCGGATCGGGCGCAAGTCGACCCTGGTCGCCAGCCTGATGCTGATGGGCGGCTCGACCCTGCTGATCGCATTCCTGCCGACCTGGCAGCAGATCGGCTGGTGGGCGCCCTTGCTGCTCTGCATCCTGCGCTTCGGCCAGGGCTTCGGCCTGGGCGGCGAATGGGGCGGGGCGGCCTTGCTCGCGGTCGAGAATGCGCCCGAGGGCTGGCGCGGGCGGTTCGGCACCGCGCCGCAAATGGGCGCGCCGATCGGGTTCATCGCGGCCAACGGGCTGTTCCTGCTGCTGGGCGTGTTCCTGACGCCGGAGCAGTTCCGCGACTGGGGCTGGCGGCTGCCGTTCCTGGCGAGCGCGCTGCTGGTCGGGCTCGGCCTGTGGGTGCGGCTCAAGGTCAGCGAGACGCCGGCCTTCCAGCGCGTGCTCGAGGAAGGCCCGCCGCCGAGCGTGCCCCTGGGCGAGATGGCGCGGCACCATGCCGGAGCGGTGCTGCGCGGCACGCTCGCGGTGGTGGCGTGCTTTGCGATCTTCTACATCGCGACCGCCTTTGCGCTGGGCTACGGCACCACCAGGCTCGGCCACGCCAAGCAGGCGTTTCTCGGCGTCCAGCTCGTCGCGATCCTGTTCATGGCGGCTGGCATCTTGATCGCCGGCTGGTGGAGCGACCGGACGAGCCCGCGCGCCGTGCTGATGTGGGGATGCGGCGGGACGATCGTGGCCGGCGCCTTGCTCGCGCCGCTGATGGCGGGGCCGCTGCTCTATGCGGGCGTGTTCCTGAGCCTCGCCCTGTTCGTGATGGGGTTCGTCTATGGCCCGGTCGGCGCGTGGCTGCCCGACCAGTTTCCGGCGCGGGTGCGCTACACCGGCGCGTCGATCGCGTTCAATGTCGGCGGGGTGATCGGCGGCGCGCTGACCCCGTTCGCGGCGCAGGCGCTGTCGGCGCACGGGCTGGGCTGGGTCGGGGCGTATCTGGCGGCGGCGGGCGTGTTGAGCCTGGTCGGGCTGGCCATGTCGCGGGAGTAGCTAGCGTCGTCATCCCGGCCTTGTGCCGGGATCCGCCGCGAGGCAGGCGTAGGACAAGAGCATCAAAGGACCGGGCTCGCGGCATGGCGGATCCCGGCACAGGGCCGGGATGACGGTTTGGGGAGGGGCATGCGCTGGACGGATATCGGATTGCTGGCGGCAAGCGCGCTGATCTTCGCGGTCGCGGCATGCGGTAGGGTGAGTCAGCCCGCCACGCCCGCAGGCGTCGCCAAATTCACCACGATCGATTTCGCGCATGTCGCCAATTATGCCGCGCCCAAACTCCCCGCTTATTTCGACCGCACCGTCGCCGCGCTCGACAACAGCCCGGCGGACAACAAGGCCGACGACCGGGTCGCGACGCTCGGCCGCGTGCTGTTCTATGACCTGCGGTTGAGCGTCAACAACCGCGCCTCTTGTGCGTCCTGCCATCAGCAGGCGTTCGGCTTTGGCGACACGATGCGGTTCAGCAACGGCATCACCACGGCGGGCACCACCGAGTTCCACGCGATGCGGCTCGGCAACAGCCGCTATTGGCAGCCCGGCTCGACCTTCTGGAACCGCCGCGAGGCGAGCATCGAACTCGAAGCGAGCCACCCGCTGCGCGCACCGGTCGAGATGGGCTGGGGCGGCCCGGTGCACGGCTTCGACGAGCTGGTCCGCAAGATGGCCGCGACGGCCTATTATCCCGACCTGTTCGCCTGGGCGTTCGGCAGCCCCGGGATCAGCGAAAAGCGGATGCAGCGCGCGCTTGCCCAGTTCGTCCGCGCGATGGTGGCGCATTCGAGCCGCTGGGATGAGGGCTATGCCAGGGTGTTCTCGCCGGCCGCGCCCAACCGCGCGCTGGATGTCGACCTGCCCAATTTCACCCCACAGGAAAATCGCGGGCGGCACCTCTTCATGACCGCGGCCGGGCAGGGCGGGGCGGGCTGTTCCGCCTGCCATCTGCCGCCGACCTTCGCGCTGGCGGCCAAGGCGCGGAGCAACGGGCTGGATGCCGGGGAGACGCGGCTGTTCAAGGCGCCGTCGCTGCGCAATGCCGGCCTCTCGGGCCCGTACATGCATGACGGCCGGTTCGCGACGCTGGCGGAGGTGGTCGATTTCTACGACCATGGCGTGCAGCCCGGGCCGGCGCTCGACGATCGCCTGAAGCAGGGCGGCGCGCCGCGGCGGCTGGGGCTGGGCGCAGCCGATCGCGCGGCGCTGGTCGCGTTCCTGATGACGCTGAACGACGGCGTGCTGACGAAGGACCCGCGGTTCGGCGACCCGTTCCGGCGGTGAGGGGAGGCCATACATCCGTCATCCCGGCACAGGGCCGGGATGACGATGGTGAGTGATGTGCCGCCTGACGCCTATTTGAGCGGCTGAACCAGCGGGGTGCCCTTCAGCGAGGGATTGGAGGCATTCTGCTTGGGAGGCTCGGGCTTCTTCGGCTTGCGCGTCTCGCGATTGCCGCGCTGTTGTCCTTTGGCCATGTCTTGATCCTTCGAGGCGGGGCGGTCAGGCCCGAGGGGTGCGGCAGAACCGCGGGCGAGCCGGAGGACCGAAGCCGGGGACGAATGGCGTGCAAGGCCGGGCCGCGGACCGGCCCGGTGCCTTGCCTATATGGGCGTCGCGACGGTCGGGCGCCAGTGCATGCCCGGAATATGTCGCGGCCCGGCTACAGGCCGAGCTTGTCGAGCGCCGCGGCCAGCTCGCCGCCGATCTCGGCGTCGTCGGACGTGAAGCGCCTGAGCGCGGTCTGGATGCGCTTCTGTGCGACCTGCAGCGTCTTGTGGCGGACCGCGCGCAGCGCATTGGTGCGGCCCGAGCGGCTCTGGCCGAGCTGCGCCGACCATTTCTCCTCTTCCGCGGCCAGCAGCGCGAGCGCGAGCCGGAGGCCGTCGCGCCGGCCGTGATCGTATTCGTCGCTCATTGTCGGTCTCGCGGGGGGTGGAGGGCTTGATTTAGGCGCTGCCCTCCATTCCGTCACCCCGGCCTTGAGCCGGGGTCCCGCTTTTAGCCGCGAGCAGGAAGAAGAAGCGAGACCCCGGATCAAGTCCGGGGTGACGACGAAGAAGATCGACGGCCTTCGCGCCTTCGCGTTACCCAAAATCTTCCCCCTGGCGGGGGAGGACTGAGCTTTACTGCGGCATCTCCGACGTCGCTGCCGGCGGCACGAACTTGGTCCCCGGCGGGTCGGCATCGACCGCGCCCTGCATCTGCGGTTCCTTGGTCGGCACCGCCGGCTCGCTCGAGCTCGACGTGGCATTGGCCGATTCCAGGCCGCGCGGGGCATTGTCCTGGTCGCTGCCCTGGCCCATTTCGGCCTGCGCGCTTTCGGTGTCGGCGGCCGATGGCCTGGGCGCATTGGGGACCGGGCCGGGGCCGAGCGCCGCGCCATTGGCCGCGACCGCGCCGCCGCCTTGCGGGCCGCTGCCCTTGGCCGAAATGCCGAACGCCATCATGCCGATCATCGCGCCCGCCACCACGACGCCACCCAGGCTGTAATAGAATGACTTGTTGTCGGCCATCGCGGTCCAGTTCCTGATCCTGGTCCATAGGATCGACCGCCGCGCTTAGCGCGCGAAAGTGAAGAAATCGGCAATGATGCCGGCCATCCTACCCGTTCTGACGACGTCCCGCGGCGGGGCAGGACGGCCGGTACGAACCGGTCCTGTAACAAGCTTGTCATACGTTCCGTGCAGGGCGTGGCCCATGGCGACCAATCTGACGGCCGATTCCGGCCAACCTGGCCTTGCGGGCGGAACCGGCCCGGACTCTGGCGGGCCGCGGCTCGACCAGCCCAGCCATCCTGTCGCCAAGGCCGTGTTCATCGCCTTGCTGGTCGGCGCGCTCGGCTATGCCGCCTGGTCGATCCTGGTCGACACTCAGCATGTCGGCGAACAGATGGCGACCCACGTCTTCGTCTTCCTGATCGTCGCGCTCGTCATCGCGCTCGGCTTCGAGTTCGTGAACGGCTTCCACGACACCGCCAATGCAGTGGCGACCGTCATCTATACCAATTCGATGCCCGCGCCGCTCGCGGTGGTGTGGTCGGGGCTGTTCAATTTCCTCGGCGTCCTGCTGTCGACCGGTGCGGTGGCCTATACGATCGTCACCTTGCTGCCGGTCGACCTGATCCTGCATGTCGGCTCGAATTCGGGCTATGCGATGATCTTCGCCTTGCTGCTCGCGGCGGTGCTGTGGAACCTCGCCACCTGGTATGTCGGGCTGCCCAATTCGTCGAGCCATACGCTGATCGGATCGGTGCTCGGCGTCGGCGTCGCCAACCAGCTGATCCGTGCCGGCTCGAAAGGCGGCACCGCGGGGGTCGACTGGAGCCAGGCCTGGACGGTGCTGTCGGGGCTGTTCTGGAGCCCGCTGATCGGCTTCATCGCCGCCTTCTTCCTGCTGTGGCTGATGAAGACGATCATCCGCGTCCCCGCGCTCTACCAGGAGCCCAGGGGCCAGACCCCGCCGCCCTGGCCGATCCGGCTGCTGCTGGTGTTCACCTGCACCCTGGTCAGCTTCTTCCACGGCTCGAATGACGGGCAGAAGGGGATGGGCCTCATCATGCTCATCCTGATCGGCTGCGCGCCGACCGCCTATGCGCTCAACCGCACGATGCCGGCGAGCGCGACCGCCGCGTTCGTCGAGACCGCGCAGAGCGGCACCGCACCATTCGCCGCCAGGGCCGGGACGATCGATGCGGATCCGGCGCATGCCCGCGAGACGCTGACCGCGGCGCTGCAGAACCGCGCCGCCGATACGCCGGCGGTCTATGGCGCGCTGGTCACGCTGTCGAACGACGTCAGCCAGCGGCTGCAGGGCTATGGCGCGATTTCCGCGGTGCCGGCAGCGGCGACCGGCAATCTGCGCAACGACATGTATCTGGTGCTCGACACCTCGAAGCTGATCACCAAGGCCAAGGATGCCGGCACGCGGTTCAAGGCCGAGGAGCTGAAGGCGGTCGACGACTATCAGAAGAATCTCGAGCGCGGCACGCGCTACATTCCGCTCTGGGTCAAGCTGGCGGTCGCGATCGCGCTCGGGCTCGGCACGATGGTCGGCTGGCGCCGGATCGTGAAGACGGTCGGCGAGAAGATCGGCAAACAGCACCTGACGTATGGCATGGGTGCCGCCGCCGAACTGGTCGCGGCGACGACGATCGCCTTTGCCGATCGCATGGCGGTGCCGGTGTCGACCACGCACATCCTGACCTCGGGCGTGGCGGGCGCGAGCATGGCCAATCGCGCCGGGCTGCAATTCCGCACGATCCGCAACATGGTGCTGGCCTGGGTGCTGACCCTGCCGGCGGCGATGGCGCTGTCGGGTGGATTGTACTGGGTGCTGCTGCAGTTCGCGGGGTGAGGGGGCGGCTGCCGGCCTGATCGCCTTGCCTCCGTCTCCCCGGCCTTGAGCCGAGGTCGCGCTTTTCCACCGGTCATGAAGGAGCGGGACCCCGGATCAAGTCCGGGGTGACGATCGCTTGGGGCGTTGGAGGATCGAGACATCACCGTCACCCCGGCCTTGAGCCGGGGTCCCGCTTTTCCACCGGTCGCGAAGAAGCGGGATCCCGGATCAGCTCCGGGGTGACGATCGATTGGGGTACGATTCTCCCACCTCCCGCGTGAACCAAATCGCTTCTGGAGAATTGAGCAACCGCGGTTTTTTCCGCTCACCCGCATTTTGCACTTGTTTGTTCGTTCGAACGAACTAATTGGCTCCAGCCATGGTCCAGCAGCGACTCCTCGACATCGCGATCGACGCGTTCGGCCAGCATGGGCTGGACGGCGCGAGCACGCGCGACATCGCGGCGGCGGCGGGCACCGCGATGTCCTCGATCACTTATCATTATGGCGGCAAGGAAGGGCTGTACCTCGCGGCCGCCGAGGAAGTCGCCAAGCAGATGGGCAGCCCCGCGCTGCTCGATCATATCGACGCGACGATCGCCGGGAACGACCCGGTCGCGGCGCGCGAGACGGTCCACGCGATCCTCGCCAATTTCATCGCGCGGCTGCAGGACGAGCGCAGCAACAGCTGGGCGCTGTTCATCATGCGCGAGCAGCTCAACCCGAGCGAGGCGTTCGAGCGCATCTTTGCCGGGCCGATGGGGCGGACCGCGTTCGGGCTGGTCGAGCTGGTCTGCATCGCGACCGGGGCGCGCGACCGCGAGGCGGCGCGGATCACCGCGATCACGCTGTTCGGCCAGGTGCTGGTGCTCAAGGCGGCACGCGCCACCTGCCGCAAGATCCTCGACCGCGAGACGCTCAATGCCGAGCTGCTCGAGGCCTATGTCGCCCGCGTCCGGGCCAATACCGATGCGATCCTCGACCGCATGATCTCCGAACGACAGGAGCCAAGATGAGCGACGAAGCCCCCAGCGCCGCCGAACAGCCGGATACCGCGACTGCCCCTTCCGACACTGCCCCTTCCGACACTGCCCCGCCCGAGACCGCGAAGAAGCCATCGGCACCGCTGTACCAGCGGCCGTTCTTCTGGATCCTGATCCTGGTCGCGGCCGGTGCCGCGGTCGGCGGCACGCTCTACTGGATGCATGCGCGCCAGTTCGAATCGACCGACGACGCGTTCGTCGATGCGCATATCGTCCGCATTGCCCCCGAAGTGGCGGGCACGCTGGTCGAGGTCCCCGATCTCGACAATCGCCACGTCAAGGCGGGCGACCTGCTCGCGGTGATCAAGCCCTCGGGCCCCGAGGCGCAGCTCGCCGAGGCCAATGCCGGGGTCGACCAGGCACTGGCGCAGCTCCAGCAGGCGCAGGCGCAGGTCGCGTCCGCCGCCGCGTCGCGCAACCAGGTCGCCGCCGAGGCGCAGGCGCCGCTGTCCGCCGCGGTGAAGGCCGGGCAGGACCTCGCGCGGTATGAGAGCCTGGCGAAGATCGATCGCTCCGCCGTCGCCTCGACCCAGCTCGACCAGGCACGCGCCAATGCGCGGTCGACCAAGGCGCAATATGATGCCGCCAATCGCCAGGTCGCCAGCGCCGACGCGCAGATCACCGTGGCGCGCAAGGCCGCCGATGCCGCCGCCGCCCTGGTCAAGGCCAAGCGCGCGCAGGTCGACCAGGCCAATGTCACGCTCGGCAATCTTCGCCTGACCGCACCCGTCTCGGGCCAGGTGGTCAATCGCCAGGTCAACAAGGGGTCGTATGTCGCGCCGGGCAGCCAGTTGCTCGCGATCGTCCCCGACAATCTCTGGATCACCGCCAATTTCAAGGAAACCCAGCTCAAGAACATGCGCATCGGGCAAGAAGTGACGATCAAGGTCGACGCCTATCCCGATGTCGAGTTCAAGGGGCGGGTCGATTCGATCCAGCGCGGGGCAGGGCAGGCGTTCGCGATCCTGCCGCCGCAGAATTCGACCGGCAATTACGTCAAGGTCGTGCAGCGCGTGCCGGTCCGCATCACCTTCGATCTGTCCAGGGGCAATCCCAACCCGCGCGACTATCCGATCGGCCCCGGCATGTCGGTGATCCCGACGGTCAAGGTCCGCTGAGATGGCCAGCGCCGCGGCGGACGCCGGCGCGGGGCCGCCCCAGGGAATGGCGCCGCAGGATGGCTGGGACAATAGCCGCTCGGCGGCGGGCAAGCTCAATCCCTGGGCGGTGGTCGCGATCATCTCGCTGCCGACCTTCATGGAAGTGCTCGACACCTCGATCGCCAATGTCAGCCTCGATCATATCGCCGGCGGGCTGTCGATCACGGTCGACCAGGCGACCTGGGTGCTCACCTCGTATCTGGTCGCCAATGCGATCGTCATCCCGATCTCGGGCTGGCTGAGCAATGCGATCGGGCGCAAGCGCTACTTCCTGATCTCGATCGCCTTGTTCACCATCTCGTCGCTGGTCTGCGGGATCGCGCCCAACCTGACGACGCTGGTCATCGCGCGCATCTTCCAGGGGATAGGCGGCGGCGGGCTCGCGCCGGTCGAGCAGTCGATGCTGGTCGATACCTTCCCGCCGCGACAACGCGGCATGGCGATGGCGGCGTTCGCGATCGTCGTCGTGGTCGGGCCGGTGCTCGGGCCGACGCTGGGTGGCTGGATCACCGAGACGTCGAGCTGGCATTGGGTGTTCCTGATCAACGTGCCGATCGGGATCGGCGCGTGGTTCCTGGCCGATTTGTTCGTCGACGAGCCCGAACAGGTGAAGAAGGACCGCGCCAGGCTGCTCGAGGGCGGGCTCAAGATCGATTATATCGGCGTGATCCTGGTCGCCGCCGGGCTTGGCTTCTTCGAGCTCACGCTCGATCGCGGCGAGCGCGAGGACTGGTTCGCGAGCGGGCTGATCGTCACCACCGCGACGATCTCCGCCGTGTCGCTGATCGCCCTGATCTTCTGGGAATGGAACCACAAGGACCCGGTGGTCGATTTGAAGCTGTTCAGGAACCGCAGCTTCGCGATCACCACGGGGATCATGGGCATTACCGGCCTGATCCTGTTCGGCACCACCCAGCTGATCCCCCAGATGCTGCAGCAGGTGATGGGCTATTCGTCGTTCGACGCCGGGCTCGCGCTGACCCTGGGCGGTCTCGCCACGCTCGCCGCGGTGCCGTTCGCCGGGCGAATGGTCGGCAAGGTCGATGCGCGCATCCTGCTCGGCGGGGCGCTGTTCGTGCAGGCCGCGGCCTTGTGGAACATGTCGCATTTCAGCGCCGATATCAGCTTTGCCGATGCGGCGATGGGGCGGCTCTACCAGGCGATGGCCTTGCCGTTCCTGTTCGTGCCGATCAACGCGGTCGCCTATCAGGGATTGCCGCGCGACAAGACCGCCCAGGCATCGTCGATGCTCAACGTCGCGCGCAACCTCGGCGGGTCGATCGGCATCTCGCTGTCGCAATCGATGCTGGCCGGCGCGATGCAGCGCCACCAGTCGCAACTGGTCGAAAAGCTCAACCCGCTCGACCCCAATTACAATGACTGGATCGCCAATGCGAAAGGCGCGCTGGCCGGGGTCGGCGATCCCTCGGTGCTGCCCAATGCCGTGCTCTACCAGCAGGTCGCGAGGCAGGCGGCGATGATGGGATTCCTCGACGTGTTCCGCTCGCTGATGGTGCTGATCCTGGTGCTGCTGCCGGTGGTGATCTTCATGCGGTCGGGCAAGGGCGCGAGCGGCGGAATGGGACATTGATGATCATGATGACAACGATGAAGAAACCGGTCCTGCTCGTGTCGATGCTGGCGCTGGCCGCCTGCACCGTCGGCCCGAATTACGTGAAGCCCGACCTCGCGGTGCCGGCCGGCTATGCCGGGCCGCAGGGCGCGCCGCCGCCGGGCCAGGCGATCGATCCCGCGCGCTGGTGGGAAGCGTTCGGCGATCCGGTGCTGACCGGCCTCATCGACCGCGCGGTCAAGGACAGTCCGACCATGGCCTCGGCCGCCAGCCGGGTACGCCAGGCGCGGCTGGGCGAGATTCAGGCGCGCGCGCAATACAAGCCGACGGTCAATGCCGACGCCAATGCGACCGACGTCAAATTCAGCAAGAATGCCGGCTTCGCGACGCTGGCGCGCGCCTTTTCCGGCGGCGGCAATAGCGGGCCGCCCTCGGGCGTGGCCTTGCCGGGCGACAGCATCAAGACCTTCGCGGTCGGGTTCGACGCAAGCTGGGAGCTCGACGTGTTCGGCGGCGGCCGGCGCGGGGTCGAGGCGGCGCTGGCGCGGACCGAGGCGGCCGAATGGAACCAGCGCGATGCGGCGGTGACGATCGCGGCCGAGGTCGCCGACGCCTATTTCGCGCTCAGGCTCGACCAGGCGCAGATCGCGGTGATCGAGAGCGAGATCGAGCGCCAGAGCCGCGCGCTGCAGATCGCCGGCAATATCGCCAGGGTCGGACTGGTCCCGGGCATCGACGTCACCCGCCAGAACGGCAACATCACCGCGACCCGCGCGCGGCTCGAGCCGCTCAAGGCCGATCTCGACGTGCGCAAGCACGCGCTCGGCATATTGCTCGGCCAGCCGCCCGAGGCACTGATGGCGGAATTGTCGGGGTCGTTGCCCGATCTCGCGCCGGCCCCGGTGATCCCCGCCGGCCTGCCCAGCGACTTGCTGCGGCGGCGGCCCGACATCCGCGCGGCGGAGCGCAACCTCGCGGCGTCGACCGCCGATATCGGGGTGGCGACCGCGGACCTTTACCCCAAGTTCAGCCTGACCGGGATGGCGCAGCTCATCTCGACCGCGCTCGGCAGCCTGTTCGCGGGCGACAGTTTGCAGCTGACCGGGACGGGGCAGGCGACCTTCCCCTTGTTCGACTGGGGCAAGCGCAAGGCCGCGATCGGCGTGCGCAAGGAAGAGCGTGAGCAGGCCTATCAGGATTACCGCACGGTGGTGCTGCAGGCGCTGCGCGACGTCGAGGATCCCCTGTCGCGGATCGATGCCGAGCGGCGGCGCAACGACTTGCTGAAACAGGCCCTGGCCGATGCCGAGCGCACCGCGAGCGCCGACGAGGCGCGCTACAAGAGCGGGCTGGTCGCGCAGGATACGGTGATCAACACGCAGATCACGGTGCTGCGGGCGAAGGAGGACCTGGCCGCGAGCGACGCGCAATTGCGGCAATATTCGGTGGCGCTGTTCAAGGCGATCGGCGGCGGGTGGTCGGAGTCGGAAGGGGCCGCCCAGTAACACTACCGTCACCCCGGCCCTGTGCCGGGGTCCCGCTTCTTCTTCTGGGCTGCATGGATGCGAAAGCGGGACCCCGGCTCAAGGCCGGGGTGACGAGGGAGGAGAGGCGCCTCCTTCGCGCCTTCGCGCGATCCCCATCGCTCCCGCCGAGCGAGGATCAAGCGGGCGCACACCCCAAAACCCCCGATGTTGCGTATCGGCAACAGCCGGTTTGCGTGTTTTTGCATCGCGGAACGTGGTTAACGCCCGATTCGCAAAGGTTAACAAATGGTTAATTTTTCAGGCGGTTGCGGCCGTTTCACGCATCAGTGAATGACGCTGCACGCCAGATACAGAGCGACCCGCCTCCGCGGGCATCCCGTTGTAAAACGAGGAAAACCAGCAGGAAGCGGGCCGTCTAATATCCGCTTACCAGGGACGAATGGTCTCGCCGTGGACAAGCGCAATGAGAAACGCGAGCATTGCTTTACTCCTAGTGCGCCCACCCCGGGCACGTCGGATTTGTTAATGGAAATTTAACCGAAAAGCAATTGCGATTCCCGTCATTTACGCCTCAGGAGATGTACGGAGGAGGGACACTTTAAGAGTTCCTTCAGTCCCTTGGGCGTAGCACGCGAGAGATGGCGCGCGTTCGCACCCCCCTGAGTCCGGCCGATCCGCCGGGGAGCCGGTCCGGCCAATATGCGGCCCAATACTCGGCAACGCGGTCGCGTGCGCGCCGCTCGCTGCCGGCCGCCGATGATATGGATGTCAAACCCTGGGCGGTGCAGGCGCTGCTGCAATTGACCAACCAGGCGAGCCTGCGCCGGTTGCTCGGCGTTGCGCGGACCAACGACATCATCTTCGACATTACCGACCGGCTGGTCGTGGTCCTGCCCGATATCGTCGCCACCGTGGTCGGCCGCTGGACGATCGAGATCGAGACCTGCGTGTGCGACGCCGCCGAGTTGCAGGCTTTTGTCGACACCCTGTCGGTCACCCTGGTCGAGCCGTTCGACATCGACGGCGAGCGCCACGCGATCGATTTCGCGATCGGCGTCGCGGCGGGGCCGCCGGGATCGTTCGACGACGTGCGGCTGGCCGAGGAAGCCGAGGACGCGCTGATCGAATCGCGCCGCGAGCACAATGTCGTGATCCGCGACCTGTCCAAGATCGACCCGATGGTCGACAAGCTCGCGCTCAAGCGCGAACTCAAGGCGGCGATCGAGCGCGGCGAATTGTTCCTGCAATACCAGCCCAAGGTCCATGTCCGTCGCCAGGAAATCGCCAGCGCCGAGGCGTTGGTCCGCTGGCGCCACCCGACCCGCGGGCTGATCCTGCCCAACGACTTCATCCCGCTGGCCGAGAATTCGCGCGACATCGACCGCCTGACCTTGTGGACGATCGAGCAGGTCATCACCGACCAGAAGAAATTGAAGGCCGACGGCCAGGATCTGACGATCTTCGTCAACATCTCGGGCCAGCTGCTCAGCAACCCGGCGTTCGTGAAGCGCGCCTGCGAGATGGTGTCGCAAGGCGGCGTCGCCATGGGGTTCGAGATCACCGAGACCTCGGTGATCCGCGACCCGGTCAGCGCGATCGCCAATCTCAACATCTTCGCCGACCACGGCATCGCGATCGCGATCGACGATTATGGCGCCGGTCTTTCGAGCCTCGCCTATCTGAAGCAGCTTCCCGCGCGCGAGCTCAAGATCGACAAGATGTTCGTGCTGCAGCTGACCAGCAGCAATCGCGATCCGCTGATCGTGCGCTCGACCATCGACCTGGCGCACGCGCTCGAGATGGAAGTGACCGCCGAAGGAGTCGAGACGCCGGCGGCGCTCGCGCTGCTGAGCGTGATGGGCTGCGACATGATCCAGGGTTACCTGATCAGCCGCCCGGTCGAGATCGACGCCTTCCGCCAGTTCCTGCGCGAGCACAAGGATGCGGCATTGGTCGATTCGGCGCGCGCGAGCTTCCGGGTGGCTGCATTCCGCCGGAGTGCGTGAGGGGGCAGGGGGTAGACCAACCCTTCTACCGTCACCCCGGCCCTGAGCCGGGGTCCCGCTTCTTCTTCTTCTTCTTCTTGAGCCGCCAATAAGCGGGACCCCGGGTCAAGCCCCGGGGCGACGGAGGAATTGGGGCGGACGGCGCCCAGGGAACCGCTCCCAACCCGCATTTCGCCCCGCACGCTTAGCGCGCTGTTAACGCAGTAGGTCCATTCTGGCCCCGTCATGACTCGATGGATCCTGCGCGCGTGCACGCTGGTGGCGATTCTCGTTGCGGCTCCGGCCGTGGCGCAGGTCGCTGGCGGCGCCGTGCCGACCAGGGCGCAGGTCGACAAGGCACTTGACGACACCAAGGCGACGATGGGCGTCGACCCGCAGCTGACCGTCACCAAGGCGATCGCCGCGCGCAAGCTCGCCGAGCGGATGACCACGCCCGATCGCGAGGTCGAGATCGCCACCGCGCTCTGGCTGCAGGGCGTCGCCGCCAATTTCAGCGGCAAGCCCGACGATGCCGGCAAATTGCTCGCCCAGGCGCTGGCGATCGTCGAGCGCGTCGCCCGGGACAGCAAGCTCAACGGCGACATCCTGCTCGCGCGCGGCAGCTGGAACGGCGACAAGGCCGATATCGCCAATGCGCTGCGCGACTACCAGGCGGCGCACGACATCTACCGCGCGATCGGCGAGACCACCGGCCAGGCCAAGGCGCTGATCGGCATTGCCGGCATCTATCTCGACGCCAATGATTTCGACGGCGCGATCAAGAACAGCGACAAGGCGCTCGCGGTCGGCAGCACCGACCCGCGGCTGCTCAGCACGATCCACGGCAATCGCGGCGACGCGCTGCGCGAGCTGCATCGCTACGACCTGGCCGAGGTCGAATTCCAGAAGGCGCTGCAATTCGCCCGGCAAAGCGAGAATCCGGCGCTCGAGGCGATGGTGCTGCGCAATCTGGCGCGCAACGAATTGTGGGCAGGCAAGCTCGACGAGGCCGAGCGGACCATTGCCGAGGCCTTTCGCCTCAACGGCCGCGCGACCGGGGACGATGCGGCCCAGCTCTGGGCATTGTCGGCCAAGCTCGCGTTCCAGCGCGGCAAGCCGGCCGAGGCGCAGAGCAGGATCGAGCGCGCCTTTGCGCTCGCCGGCGACGCCGCCGACACGGTCGCCTTCTGGCAGGCGCACACCACCGCTTACGACATCTACAAGGCGCTGGGCGACAAGGCGCAGGCGCTGCACGAGCTCGAAGTGATCCGCACGATCGACGAGAAGACCACGACCACGGCGCGCTCGACCAACACCGCGCTGATGAGCGCCAAGTTCGACTTCGCCAACCAGGAACTGAAGATTGCCAAGCTCCAGACCGACGAGGCGCGGCGCCGCGCCAATACGTTGCGCTGGACCTTCATCGGATCGGGCAGCGTCGCGATCGTCATCCTGACCATGCTGAGCTACGGCCTCGTCACGATCAGGAAGAGCCGCAACCAGGTGCGCGCCGCCAATATCGACCTCGCGCAGAGCAACAGCGCGCTCGGCAAGGCGCTGGCCGCCAAGACCGAATTCCTCGCCACCACCAGCCACGAGATCCGCACGCCCCTGAACGGCATCCTCGGCATGACCCAGGTGATGCTGGCCGACCGGCGGCTCGACCCGCAGGTGCGCGACCGGATCGGCGTGGTGCACGGCGCCGGCGTGTCGATGCGCGCGCTGGTCGACGACATTCTCGACGTCGCCAAGATGGAGACCGGCAACCTCACCGTCGAGCGCGCGCCGGTCGACCTGCCGGCGATGCTCAAGGACGTGTCGCGGATGTGGGAAGACCAGGCGGCGTCGAAGGGGATCGGCTTCACGCTCGATGCCAGCGATGCGCCGCCCCGGATCGAGAGCGATCCGGCGCGTTTGCGGCAAGTCGTGTTCAACCTGCTTTCCAACGCGCTGAAATTCACCCAGAACGGATCTATTCACGTCCGCGCGGGGGTGATTCAGGGGGGCGACGGCGAGTTCGTGACGATCCAGGTTCGCGATACGGGTATCGGCATCCCGCCGGAGAAGCTCGAACTGATCTTCGAATCGTTCCGCCAGGCCGATGCCGGGACGACGCGCCAGTTCGGCGGCACCGGCCTCGGCCTCGCCATCTGCCGCAACATCGCCCGCGCGATGGGCGGCGACGTCACGGTCGAGAGCTCGCAAGGCGAGGGATCGACCTTCACGTTGGCGCTGCCGCTGGTCCGCGTCGCCGAGGAGGAACCGGTCGCGGTGGCGGAGGAAGGCGAGGCCCTGCTGATCGTCGACAAGAACCCGATCAGCCGCGCGATGCTCAAGACCCTGTTCACCCCGCGCGTCCCCGCGCTCAAGGTGGCGGGATCGCTGGGCGAGGCGGCGGCGATGGTGGCGGCCGGCGGGATCGCCCGCGTGCTGACCGACGAACTGACGATCGCCATGGACGGCGATGCCGAAGCGGGCGTGCGCTCGCTCGCCGGCGCGCCGCTGTCGCTGTTGTGGACCAATCCCGGCGAGGACGACCGCGCGCGGCTGGCGGCGGCCGGGGTCGACCAGTTGATCGCCAAGCCGATTGCCGGGGCCGAACTGGTCAAGGCGGTCGTTTCGATGCACGAACATGTTGCTACACAGGCGGCATAGGCAGATAGGGGCACGCATGCTATCAGATACCCTTGGTCTGGCCGCGGGGAGCGGGACGTACCAATGAACGTTCTGTTCATCGAGGATGACCCGATGAATCGCCGCGTCGTCGGCGACATGCTCGACGTGGCCGGCGCGGCCATGACCGAGGCGGAGAATGCCGAGATCGGCCTCAGGCTGATCGACGAGCGCGACTTCGACATGGCACTGGTCGATTTGCGCATGCCCGGCATGGACGGCATCACCGCGATCCGCCAGATTCGCGCGCGCGGCGACGCCAAGGCGAAGCTGCCGATCATCGTCGTCACCGCCGACACCGCGATCGACCTGCGCGAACGCTGCCTGGCGGCGGGCGCCGACGAGGTCTTGTTCAAGCCGGTGGCGATGGATGCCCTGTTCGACGCGATGGGGCGGATCCTGGCCGGCGGCGAGGACGGGATGATCGTCTAGCTGATCGTCGCCCTGGCCCCAACCTTCATCCCGGCCTTTCCATCGTCATCCTGGCCTTCCCCCGTCATCCCGGCCTTGTGCCGGGATCCGCCGGGAGGCAGGCGTCGGATTGGAGGGTCCTGGTTCAGGCAGCGAGGCCAGGCGGATCCCGGCACAAGGCCGGGATGACGGGGAGGAAGGTGCGGGCGTGCGCGTTGACCCCGATGCTGCCGATGGCAATGCTGGCGCATGACCTTTGACGATCTGCTCGCCATATTGGAGCGCTGTGACGATTCCTCCTCGGTCGTGTTCGCGACGGGGGCGAGATTCATCCGGAAATTGCCCGGACGGGGGCCGCTCGCCTTCCTCCATCATTTGCCCGCGCCGGCCGACGATGCCGCGCTTCAGGGCGTCGAAGGCAAGCTCGGCCGAAGCATACCGATGGACTTCCGGGCGTTTCTCGCGCGCTCGAACGGGCCGACGCTGTTCGACCTGCATTTGACCTTTTTCGGCGCCGAGCAGCGAATTTCGCGAAGCCTGCGACTGGAAGACCAGATCGCGATCTCGCTGTTGTTCGAGAACGAGACCTTCGCGCTGACCCAAGCCGACCGCTGGGCAGCCGGCTGGATGAGGATCGGCGCGGTGAGCGGATGGAATACCCAGCACGAACTGCAGGCATCGGCGGACGGACGCTGCGCGATCGTCAATCAGGACGGCGCAACGATCGACTTCGCGGATTTCGGTGCCTTGATGGAATTGCTGGTCGACATTCTGTCGCCGCTCGTTCCCTGTGCCGGCCTGGCGAGCGACGAGAAGCTGATCCGCCCTCTGGAAGCGGCTCTAGGCGGCCTGTTTCCGTCAGGCGAGGCGCGCCTGTCGTGAGCGACCTGCGCAAACGCAGCCTTGCGGCCGGCGGCGAGGACGGGATGATCGTCTAGCCGCCATCGTCATGCCGGACCTGATCCGGCATCCCGCTTCCTCTTCCACCGCGAGCCGCCGGAAAGCGGAACCCGCCGGAAGGGTTCAGCCGCGTCCAGGGGACATGGCGGCCCTCTCAGCCAGGCCCGGGTGACGGACAGGCAGACCCTCGCTCACCGCCGCGCTACGTGCGTCCAGGGGCTCGCGCAGGTCTCGACCAGCTTGGCGATCAGCAATCCGGCCCAGCCGAGCACCGGCATGGCGAGATAGCCGAACCCCGCCATCCCCGACCGCTCGCGGAAGAACAGGTCGTAATAGCCGTTGCAGGCCAGGCCGATGTAGAGCAACGCGAACACTGCCGCGAACCACGCCCGCGCCGGCCGGCCATGGGCGCCCGCCGCGACGACGCCCGCAACGACCAGCGGGCCGATGTTCCAGGCGATCATGACCGGCGCCAACCACCAGCTGACATGGCCCATGACGATCATGAAGCTCGCCAGCGCCACGGTGGCGGCGATGGTCAGGACCGGCAGGAAGAAGCGCATCGCGCGGGCGTTGCTCACCGCGCCGCGCCGCGCATCGCGTAGAAGAATTGCACGTACGACAGCTTGCCGCGGCGGTCGCCGGCCAGCGCGATCAGGATGCGGTCCGCGCCGGCAAAGGCGAAGCGGCAGGACGCGGCGTCGCAGTCGATCGATACCGGCTTGCCCAGCTTGGCGATCGCGGCCCGCGCCTGGGCGACGAACGCATCGGGGCCGGTGCCGTCGAGCTCGGCGATGGTCACCTTGGCGACCGGGTCGCGGCGGCCGAAGGTGATGCGGGCATCGGGCGCGATCATCGCCCGTGCCGCGTCGGGATCGCCCGATACCAGCGTGCCGAGCACGGCGTTGAGCAACGCGGTCCTGTCGGCATCGGACAGCGCCGGTTCGGCCGGCCGCGATCCCGGCGGCGTCGGCGGGGGCGGGGCGGGCGGGGCGGCCAGC
>FTCZ01003393.1_pt1 | contig 32950 bp, 28 predicted proteins | sample 1658871 | NCBI WGS metagenome assembly FTCZ01 (sample SAMEA3914864, study PRJEB12502) | metagenome | biome: forest; material: soil | place: USA | collected 2012-03-12 | depth 0.3 m | reverse complement strand
GGTGATGATCGAAGGCCCCGGCCACGTGCCGATGCACAAGATCAAGGCCAACATGGACAAGCAGCTGAAGACCTGCGGCGAGGCGCCGTTCTACACCCTCGGGCCGCTGACGACAGACATCGCGCCGGGCTACGACCACATCACCTCGGGCATTGGCGCTGCCATGATCGGCTGGTTCGGCTGCGCCATGCTCTGCTACGTCACGCCGAAGGAGCATCTCGGCCTCCCCAACCGCGACGACGTGAAATATGGCGTCATCACCTACAAGATCGCGGCGCATGCCGCCGATCTCGCCAAGGGGCACCCGGCCGCGAAGGTGCGAGACGACGCGCTCAGCCGTGCGCGGTTCGACTTCCGCTGGGAAGACCAGTTCAACCTGGCGCTCGATCCCGATACGGCCCGGAGCTACCACGACGAGACCTTGCCGAAGGACGCGCATAAGGTGGCGCATTTCTGCTCGATGTGCGGCCCGAAATTCTGCTCGATGAAGATCACGCAGGATCTGCGCGCCGAAGTGCTCGCCATGGGCGATAATGAGCGCGCCGCGCTTGAAGGCATGGCGGCCAAGTCGAAGGAATTCCTGCAGACAGGCGGCAATCTCTACGTGCCGGCGGCGGAATAACGAAGGATAGGGAGTGGTCGAGCTGATCAAGGCTTGATCACTCCTCCCGGTTTGCTTGATTTTGAGTTGCCTGCAACTCGGATTCGGGCAAACCATGCGTATGGCCGAAGATCAGAAACTGCCCAATTGGGAAAATGATCACGCCGTCATCAGTGCGATGGGCCTCGCCTATTCCATCGCCGCCTTGACGATGCAGATTTTCACGATGACGAATACTCGCCCGCAAAGCGACGAGGATTTACGGGCGATGCTTCGGCGCATGGCGCCGCCCGGCACCCCCAGCATGTTCATTGCCGCAGCCGAGGATGCCGTCAGGTCCGCGTTGCTGGAAGTCGACACACTTCAAAGCAGGACGGCCACACTCAACTAGCGGATTGATCGATCAGTGCCGGCTGCGTGATCATCTGGCGATCCGTCGCAGATTGCATCACCCGCGCGTGGCATCCGTATTCCCAAATTCCATCGAAGTCCGCGTAGCTAAGGACGTCTGACAGGCGTAGAATGCTTTCTGCTTGTGGAGAGCATCGATGCGCCTGTCGAAGATCGAGCTTGTCCTGCTGCCGGCGCTGCTGCTGCTCGGCTACTGGATCATCGCCGCCTTATTTGAACGTCTTGGCTTTTTCGGCCTCGGCCTGCTTGGCCTTGCCATAGGCTTCGTCGCCGTGATGGTGGAACTGGAGGGCGGCGATCCGATCGGCGACAGCCAGAACGCCAACCTGTTCTCGCAAGGGTTCAAAGGCCGTCTGCTGCAAAGCCGCGCGGAGCGGGACGAGCGCTATGTGCAGCGCCGCGCCGCTGACATGCCGCTGCATGTCGCCAAGGTGACGAGCTCCGGCCTGATCATCCTTGGTTTCGGCTGCTTCTACCTGTTCCAGCTCGGCCAGTAGCGCCTATTGTGCCAGCACCAGCCGGTCGCGCTGCATCTCGAACTTGCCGAGCCTGCGGATGAAACTCATGCCGAGCAGCGTTTCCTTGAGCGCGCCGGGCGGCATGACGGCCCCCTCGACACCATCGAGCGCGATATCGTTGATGCGGACATTGCGCAGCTTGACCACTGAAAAGGTGACCAGGCCGTTCGCAGTCGATGCCTGACGCTTCGGCGCATTCTCCGGAATATACAGCCCGATGCGCTGCGCATCCTCATAGGGGATCGCCACCATCGACGCCCCGGTATCGATCACGGCGCGGACCGGCTTGCCCTCGACGCGGAGATCGACATGGAAATGTCCATCCGGGCCCGCCGGAATGGTCGTCATGCCGGCATTTTCGACATGCGTGAAAGGGCCACTCGACGGAGCGGCGGCATCAGCGCTCGCGATCTTGGTCAGCACGCCGTCGACCGAGCCGGAAAACGCCATGCCGCAGATCACAGCAACACCGAGAGCGCCAAACGCGAAATTGAGCGGACTGGACATGGCTTTCCGTAACTCAACGATATCGGGAGCCTTCGCGACCCGGATACGCGTTAGAAAGCCAGCCTTCCTCTCAATGGCCCCTTAACCGGGGAGCAGGAACAGCGCCGTGGGCGATTTTAACCGGTGTTTCCTCAAGCTGTGGTCAACGAGGCGTTGCGACGATCGACCGAACTATCCGGATTTGCCTACCGCCGCGACGAGAGCCCGCGCCCGGGAGCCGACGCCCGCCGCATCATCGCCAGGCTTGTAGAGGCTGCCACCAATACCAAAGCCCTTGGCGCCTGCCGTGCGATAAGCCGCCATATTGTCGGCCGAGATACCGCCGACCGGCAGCAGCGCCGTGCCCTTCGGCAATACGGCCAGCATGGCCTTGACCACGGATGGCGGGGCCATCTCGGCCGGGAATATCTTCAGCGCCGCGGCCCCTGCCTCCAACGCAAGGAAGGCTTCGGTGGGGCTGAGGATTCCGGGCACGGCAGCGCAGCCAAGCTGGACCGCACGATGGATGACAGCCTGCGACATGTTGGGCGAAACGATGAGCTGGCCACCGGCTTCCGCCACAGCTTCGGCCTCGGCTTCCTTCAGCACCGTTCCCGCGCCGACCAGCGCCTTGCCCTCGCAAAGCTTCCGCAGCACTGCAATGCTCTTCAGCGGCTCCGGCGAGTTCAGCGGCACCTCGATCAGGCGGATACCGGCATCGAGCAGAGCTTCGCCGATTGGCGCGGCCTCATCAGGCGTGATGCCGCGCAGGATGGCGACCAGCGGCATCCCGGCAAGCGTCTCGCGAAAACGGTCGGACATGGTCATGCGGCGTTCCTTGCGGCGGCGATGCGGGCGAGCCCGGCGACAAGCGCGCGCTCCGGATCATCCACCGTCACAATGATATCGCGCGCGGCGAGCGCCTGGCGGTAGAGACCAAGCTGCGGCTCGGAGGCGATCAGGTGGACGGCGTCGAGATCGCCATAGAGCGCCAGCGCGCCGGCAACCTCCGTGCCGATCAGCAAGCCGGAGAGATAGGGTCTGACTGCCTGTGGCGCCATGCGCTCGAACAGCACATTGGCGCGCGAAGCGAAAGCGGTGTGCAAGAGGCTCGCATCGTTCCGGCTCGCCTCGAGGCCTGCGGCAAAACCAGCGGCATCATCGGGATCGGCGGCCAGCCGGCCGAGGATCGTATGCTGCGTCAGCGCCGCATAGAATTCGCCGGTCATGAAGGTGGAAAAGCGCTCGATGCGCCCGCCCCGGATCATCGCCCATTTCGAATGGGTGCCGGGCAGGCAGACGAGCCCGTCTTCCAGGTCGATGCCGGCGATCAGCGTCTCCTCGCCGCGCATCACATCGGCCGCGCCATCGAAGACGCCCGCTACGCCCGGAATGATCGCGGCGCTGCCGCCGTCCTCCCGCGTCACGCTGATCAGGCTAGCGGCAAGATCCTTCACGGCGGCCGGGCAATCGGCATAGGGCGCTTCCGCCCAGCCATTGCGGCTGCCGATCATGCCGGCCATGGTGACCGGTAAATCTTTGTTCGCGGCGAGCCAGTCGCCGCAATGTTTCGCCAGCACCGCCGGGAACCCGCCTGCCGGCACGGACATGATGCCGTCAGAGGCTTCGCGCTTCTCGATCACCGCGCCTTCCGCGTCGAGCAGGAAGGCGCGCAGGCGTGTCGTGCCCCAGTCGAGGGCGATTGCCGCAGGCGTCATCATCTTGTGCCGAACATCCGGTCGCCGGCGTCGCCCAAGCCCGGCACGATATAGCCGTGATCGTTGAGATGATCGTCGATCGCCGCCGTCCAGATCGGCACATCGGGATGGCGGCCGATGAAGCGCTCGATGCCCTCGGGCGCAGCCAGCAGGCAGACGAAGCGCAGATCCTTGGCGCCGCGCTCCTTCAGCCGGTCGATGGCCGCGATTGCGGAATTCGCGGTCGCAAGCATCGGGTCCATCACGATGATCTGGCGTTCGGTCACGTCGGAAGGCGCCTTGAAATAGTATTCGACCGCCTCCAGCGAATCCGGATCGCGGTAGAGGCCGATATGCGCCACGCGCGCCGAGGGCACAAGCTCCAGCATACCGTCGAGGAAGCCGACGCCGGCGCGTAAGATCGGTGCGAAGGTCAGCTTCTTCCCAGCCAGGATCGGCGCTTCCATCGTCTGCAATGGCGTCTCGACCGTGGTCAGTGTGAGTTCGAGATCGCGCGTCACCTCATAGCAGAGCAGGATGCCAATCTCATGCATGAGCTGCCGGAAACCCTTGGTCGAGCGCGTCTTGTCGCGCATCAGCGTCAGCTTGTGCTGCACCAGCGGGTGATCGACGACGGTGACGTTGGGATAGGATTTCTTTGCGGATTTCATGCGCGCTTCACCTGCTGAACTCGACTAGAACACTGTCCCATCGCTGACGATTTGCAAAGGCGGTCCGCCATCCGCACGTTTCTCCTTGGCGATGCGGCGGCCGGCGGCCCAGGTGCCGCCTTCCAGCGCCTTGGCAAGCGGGAAGCTTTCGGCGTCAAAGCCGAGCTGCGCCCGGAGCCCCTCGCCGATCTTGTCGAGCAGGGCCACAGTCAGTGCGCGCCATTCTACGACCAGCGCAGAGCTTGGCTCGTGCGGACGCTCGACATCGGACTTGTCCTTCAGGTCAATCAAGCCAAGATCGAGCAGCAGGCCGCCGTTGCGATACTCGGGCAAGCCGGTCAGCCCGTCGATATCGGTCACGGCGATGCCCGCCCATTGCAGTGGCTCGATCAGCGAATAGGAAAGCCATTGCGAGAGCTTGTGGAACGGCACGAGTCCGTTGGTCGCGTCCGATCGCTCCAGACCCGGATAGCGCCAGCAATCGCCAAGCGGCACGCCGCCGAGCGTCAGACGCGAAGGCCAGATCGGCCCGAGATATTGCAGGACCGCCGCGAGAATGGCGCTTGCCGGCAACCTGCCGCTTTCAGCCTTGCCGGCGAGATGATCGAACAGGCCACCCGGCCGTAGTCCCTGCTGCTGGCCGAAGACTAGCGGATTGGCGAGCACGGCCTGCCCCAGCGCATTGAGCAGCGCGACGCGGCCTTCCACACCAACCAGCGGATTGTCGCTGGAAACCTGAAATCCGTTGGCGAGATGATCGGTTGAGAATGCCGACAGGATCACGCCGTCAGCGCGCGGCTGCGAGGTGCGGCTGAAGGAGCCGCGCACGAACATATCGAAGCTCGCAACCGCCAGGCCTTCCGAGCGGGTGGTGATCACGCCATCCGTCTCGCGGTAGCGCCAGGCAGGGCCGGCGCCGGCATCGAGCAGCACGCTGACGATGGCGAGATCGAAAGCGGCGCGCGAGCGCTCGGCCTCATCCGGCCAGGGATAGGCGGCGGCGAATTCACCCCAGCGATCCTTGCCGCCGGCCGCGAAATGCCGCCAGCGTGCGTGGAAAGGAATATCGAGGCTCGGATAATTCTGCCGGATCGTCTCCAGCACATAGGCGATCACGGCTTCAAGCTGATCAAGCTGCACGGTGAAGTGCCGGAGCTCGCCGTTAAGCCCGAGCGCCAACAATTCATGGGAGCGCTCACGCACGGCAGTCGCGGAAAGCAGGCTCTCGGCCGCTTCGGTCTCGTTCGCAAACATCGGAATGCTCAGTAGCGTTCGAGATTGCGGCCGACGGTGCGGTCGAGATCGGCGGCGCTCGGCGCAACATCCGGCGTGTAATAGCCCGCCGCCTTCTTGGCTTCGAGCTCGACGGAGGCATCCTGCGGCACGAGTTCGGCCGGGATCGCCACGCGCTCGCCGATTTCGATGCCGCTATCGACCATCGCCTCGTATTTCATGTTGCTCATCGACATGAAGCGGTCGATGCGGCGAATGCCGAGCCAGTGGATCACGTCAGGCATGAGTTGCTGGAAGCGGGCATCCTGCACGCCGGCGACACATTCGGTGCGCTCGAAATAGGTCGCGGCGCGGTCGCCGCCCTCCTGCCGCTTGCGGGCATTATAGACGAGGAACTTCGTCACCTCGCCAAGCGCACGGCCTTCCTTGCGGTTATAGACCACGAGACCGGCCCCGCCGCGCTGCGCTTCCTTCACGCATTCCTCGATGCCGTGGATCAGATAGGGGCGGCAGGTGCAGATATCGGAGCCGAAGACATCCGAGCCGTTGCATTCATCATGCACGCGGCAGGCAATCGTGCGCTTCGGATCGGTGAGCGCCGCGACATCGCCCATGATGTAGCAGGTAATGCCGCCGATTGGCGGCAGGAAGACCTTCATGTCCGGCCGCGTGACGAGTTCGGGGAACATGCCTCCGGTCTGCTCGAACAATGTGCGGCGGAGATCCTTCTCTTCCGTCTTGAAGCGCTCGGCGATGCCCGGCAGATACCAGACTGGATCGATCGCGATCTTGGTGACGGAGATATCGCCGCTCGGATGCAGGATGGCGCCATCGGCAGCCAACCGATGGCTGCCCATGGCGGCAAGGATTTCAGGCAGGTTGAGCCGCGCCTTGGTGATGGCGATGGTTGGGCGGATATCGATGCCTTCACCGATCTCGCGGGCGAAGACCTTGCCGATCAGATGCCCGTAAGGGTCGATAGAGACGATCCGCTCCGGCTCGCTCCATTGCGGGAAAGGGCCAATCTCGGCCGTTGGATGCGTGTTGGTGAGGTCCGGCCGCGCCAACGGATTCAGCGCGCCGCCGGCAACGGCAAGCGCACGATAAAGCGAATAAGCGCCGCCATAGGCGCCGATGACATTCCTGTCGCCAGGGCTGGTAACCGAGGCGATGACCGGCCCGCGCTCTTCCGGCGTGCCAGCGCCCCAGCGGATGGGAAAGCGCGTGGCGGCGCTGCCAGGCTCAGGATGGGAAGTGAGACGAATGTGACCGCTACGATTAGGCGTATTCATGGAAGGCTCTGGCCTTTTGCACCGCATCATCGAAGCAAGGCACTGTCCTCCAGCGCGGGAATTTCGTCAACTGGGAGTGAAAGCGCCGAAAATCCATTCGAGAAGACTTTTCAATCTTCCAGTTCTCCAGTGTCATTCCCGACGGCCGAAGGCCGAGCGGGAATCCAGGAGTCAGCGCTTCACGTCCTCTGGATTCCCGCTCGCGCTAAAGCGCGTCGGGAATGACACTAGAGTAACACGCATAAGCCTTTTAAACGGCCTCTTAGCCGTTCCTGAACGTGTAGCTGTAGCCGTTGATCGCCGGTACGCCGCCGAGATGGGCGTAGAGCACCTTCGAGCCTGCCGGGAAGAAATCCTTGCGGACAAGGTCGATCATGCCCTGCATGGATTTTCCCTCGTAGACCGGGTCCGTCATCATGCCTTCGAGCCGGGCGGAAAGGCGGATCGCCTCGATCGTTTCCTTCGAGGGCACACCATAGACGGGATAGGCGTAATCCTCGTTCAGCACGATATCGTCAGCGACGATATCCTTGCCGCCGACCAGCGCTGAGGTCTTCTGCGCGATATCGAGCACCTGTGCTTTGGTCTGCGCCGGGGTGAAGGAGGCGTCGATGCCGATGACGTTGCGCTGACGACCATCCTTGGCGAAGCCGACGACCATGCCGGCATGGGTCGAGCCCGTGACGGTGCAAACGACGATGTAGTCGAACTTGAAACCAAGCTGCGCTTCCTGCGCCCGCACCTCTTCGGCAAAACCGACATAGCCGAGGCCACCGAACTTATGCACCGAAGCGCCGGCCGGGATCGCGTAGGGCTTGCCACCCTTCGCCTTCACATCCTCAAGCGCCCGCTCCCAGCTTTCGCGGATGCCGATGTCAAAACCTTCATCGACGAGCTGCACGTCCGCACCCATGACGCGCGAGAGCAGGATGTTGCCGACGCGATCGTAGACTGCATCCTCATGCGGCACCCAGCTTTCCTGCACCAGGCGGCACTTCATGCCGATCTTCGCGGCGGTGGCGGCCACCATGCGCGTATGGTTCGACTGCACGCCGCCGATCGAGACAAGCGTATCCGCGCCGCTCGCGATAGCGTCCGGCACGATATATTCGAGCTTCCGCAGCTTGTTGCCGCCAAAGGCGAGGCCGGAATTGCAATCGTCGCGCTTGGCGAAGATTTCGACCTTGCCGCCAAGATGTTCCGACAACCGGCTAAGCTTCTCGATCGGCGAGGGGCCGAAGGTGAGGGGATAGCGGGCGAATTTCTCGAGCATGTCTGACTGCCTTTGCCGGTTGCGAAACTGTCGGGAAAGCTAGCAGAAACGCGATGAAACGTCCTTCCGAAGTTCAGCGCTCAATTTCTTCCTGCGATCGCGAATACGCTCATGATTTTTTCTTTGTTTCGTTTTAGTGTCTAAAAATGGAAGAAACTCTCAAGCAAGGCGAACTCGACCGAACCGACATGAAAATCCTGCGCCTGCTGCAGGAAGATGGCTGGCTCGGCAATGCCGAAATAGCCAAACGCGTGAACACGTCTCCGGCCACCTGCCACCGCCGCATCCAGCGCCTGTTCGCGGAGGGCTATGTGAGCAGCGTGCGAGCGCAGGTTGCGCCAGGGCGGGTCAATCGCGGCACGCTCGCCATGGTCGGCGTCGTGCTCGACCGCTCGACGCCGGACAGTTTCGGCGATTTCGAAACCGCCATCCGCTCCATGCCCTTCGTGCTCGATTGCCACTTGGTTGCAGGCGATTTCGACTATTTCCTGAAGATCAGGGTCAAGGACATGGTCGATTTCAACCGGCTGCATGGTGACAAGCTGATCGCGCTGCCGGGCGTGCGGCAGCTCCGGACCTTCTTCGTGATGAAGGAGGTGGTCGACAACGCGCCGCTGAGTTTTTGACCTAGAGAAAGCTTATGCCTGCCGGCACAGGCCGAAGGCTAAGATGCGTGGCGATACTCTGGCCGATATCCGCGAAGCTCTTCCGCTGACCAATGGAGCGCGGGGCGATGCCCGGCCCGAAGGCCAGGATCGGCACCTGCTCGCGGGTGTGGTCGCTGCCCTTGAAAGTGGGGTCATTGCCGTGATCGGCAGTGATGATGGCAAGATCGCAAGGCTTCAGCAGCGCCTTGAATTCTGGCAGACGCTTGTCGAAAGCTTCGAGGCAGGCGGCATAGCCCGCGACATCGCGGCGGTGTCCGAATTCGGTGTCGAAATCGACGAAATTGGCGAAGAGCAACCCGCCATCGGCAAGGCTTTTTGCCTCCTCCAGCAACTTGTCGAACAGGGCCATGTTGTCGGCAGCCTTCACCTCGCGACCTGTGTTGCGATGGGCAAAGATATCGCCGAGCTTGCCGAGGCTGACGGTAGTACGCCCGGCCTCCGCAACCCGATCCAGCAGCATTCCATCCGGCGGTGGAATGGCGAAATCCTTGCGGTTGGCTGTTCGTGAAAAGCCGTTCTTCGCGCTGCCAATGAAGGGGCGGGCGATGACGCGGCCGATCGTCAGCCGATCGACCAGTTTTCGCGAAACCTGGCAAAGATCGTAGAGTCGTTCGAGCCCGAAGGCCTCCTCATGCGCCGCGATCTGCAAGACGCTATCGACAGAGGTGTAGAGAATCGGCTTGCCGCTCGCGATGTGTTCCGCGCCGAGCTCGTCAATGATCGCGGTGCCACTTGCGTGCCTGTCGCCGAGAATGCCTGGCAGCTTGCCAAGCCGGATGATCTCGGCCGTCAGTTCAGCCGGAAAACACGGCTGCATCTCAGGGAAATAACCCCAGGCGAAGGGCACCGGCGTGCCAGCAATCTCCCAATGGCCGGAGGGCGTATCCTTGCCGATCGATACCTCGATGCCGGAGCCGTAGAGGCCCTGCGGCATGCCACCAAGCCTCGGAGGCACAACGCCGCCGGCAGTCGCGCAGGCATGGCCAATTCCAAGCCGGGCGAGGTTCGGCAGCTTCAGCGGACCGCCGCGCAGCCCAGCCTTGTCGGCACGGCCCGCAGCACAGGCCTCCGCTATATGGCCGAGGGTGTTGCCGCCGGCATCGCCGAATTGTTCGGCATCCGGCGCATGACCACAGCCAACTGAGTCGAGCACGATCAGGAAGGCGCGGCCCATCAGGGCACCGGCTCCGCCATGGCGTTGAAGGCCGCCGCCATCAGCGCCTTGGTGTAATCGCTCTGCGGGGCATCAAAGACGTTTGCCGCATCACCCTGTTCGACGATGCGGCCATCCTTCATCACGATCAGTTTGGAGGCGAGCGCCCGTACTACCCGCAGGTCATGGCTGATGAAGAGATAGGCGAGGTTTCGGCTTTCTTGCAGCGCGCGCAGCAGATCGACGATCTGCGCCTGCACACTCATGTCGAGTGCCGAGGTTGGTTCGTCCAGCACCACGAAGCGCGGCTCCAGCGCCATGGCGCGGGCAATCGCGATGCGCTGGCGCTGGCCGCCGGAAAACTCATGCGGATAGCGGTCCATGCTGGCGGGATCGAGCCCGACATCAGCCAGCGCCTTCGCCACAATCTCTCGCCGCTCGGCGTAGCGGAGCTTGCTGTTCTGGACGAGCAACCCCTCCTCGACGATATCTGCCACGGAAAGCCGCGGCGACAGCGAGCCGTAAGGGTCCTGGAAGACGACCTGCATGGATTTGCGCAAGGGCCGCATCTCCTTGCTGCCCCACCCGTCGATACGGCTGCCGAGATAGAGAATCGGCCCATCCGAGCGGATCAGCCGCAGGATCGCCTGGCCGAGCGTCGTCTTGCCGGAACCGGATTCGCCGACCACGCCGACGGTCTCGCCGGCCTTGATCGAGATGCTGACGCCATCGACCGCCTTCACATGATCGACCGTCTTGCGGAAGAAGCCACGCTTGATCGGGAACCAGACTTTCAGGTCCTGCGCCTCGACCACCGTCTGCGCATCGGCAGGAACCGCGCGGGGGCGGCCGCGTGGCTCGGCAGCAAGCAGCGCCTTCGTATATTCGTGCTGCGGATCGCCGAAAACCTTGGCGACCTCGCCCGTCTCGACGATCTCACCGCGCCGCATCACCGCGACATGCTTCGCCAGCCGCCGCACGATCGTGAGATCATGCGTGATGAACAGCATGGCAAGGTTGCGCTCGGCTTGCAGCCGCTTCAGCAGCGCGAGGATTTGCGCCTGCACCGTGACATCGAGTGCTGTCGTCGGCTCGTCGGCGATCAGCAGGTCGGGATCGTTGGCGAGCGCCATGGCGATCATCACGCGCTGGCGCTGGCCGCCGGAAAGCTGATGCGGATAGGCGCCCAGCCGGCCTTCGGCGTTGGGAATGCCGACCTGTTTCAGCAATTCGACAATGCGCGCCCGTGCCGCCTTGCCCTTCAACCCCTTGTGCAGTTCCAGCATCTCGCCGATCTGCCGCTCGATCGTGTGGAGCGGGTTGAGCGAGGTCATCGGCTCCTGAAAGACCATGGTGATCTCGTCGCCGCGCACCTCGCGCAGCGTCTTTTCATCGGCCGCGACCAGATCCTTGCCCTTGAAGCGGGCCGAGCCGGTGATTTCGGCTCCTTGCAGGAGACCAACGACCGAAAGCGCTGTGACCGATTTACCGGAGCCGGATTCGCCGACAAGCGCCAAGGTCTCGCCGGGCTGGAGGTCGAAGGAGACACCTTTGACGGCCTGCGTCTCCTGCCCGCCTTGCCGGAAGGTGATGCGGAGATCGCGAACGGAAAGCAGCGGGCCGCTCACGCGAAGGTCTTTCGCGGGTCGAAGGCGTCGCGCACCGCTTCACCGACGAAGATCAGCAGCGAGAGCAGCAGCGCCAAGGTGAAGAAGGCTGTGAGGCCAAGCCAGGGCGCCTGAAGGTTTGCCTTGCCCTGGCTCAGCATCTCGCCGAGCGAGGGCGAACCCGGCGGCAGGCCGAATCCGAGGAAATCGAGCGAGGTCAACGTGGTGATGGAGCCGTTCAGCACGAAAGGCAGGAAGGTCAGCGTCGCGACCATCGCATTGGGCAGCACATGCTTCCACATGATGGTGATGTCGGAGAGACCAAGCGCCTTGGCCGCCTTCACATATTCGAAGTTGCGGGCGCGCAGGAATTCCGCGCGTACCACGCCAACCAGCGTCACCCAGGAAAACAGAAGCAGGATGAAGAGCAGCACGAAGAAGCTCGGCGTGATGACGCTGGAGACGATGATCAGCAGGTAGAGATGTGGGATGGAATTCCAGATCTCGATCAGGCGTTGCGTGATCAGGTCGATCCAACCGCCGAAATAGCCCTGGAATGCGCCGGCCGCCACGCCAACGATTGAAGAGAAGATCGCCAGCGTGAAGCCGAAGAGCACCGAAAGCCTGAAACCGTAGATCAACCGGGCCAGCACATCGCGACCGCGATCGTCGGTGCCGAGCCAGTTAGTTTCGATCGCGCCGCAACTATCGCCCGGCTTGGCGTTTGGTTTGCGCGCGGCAGCCGCCTTGCACTCCTCTTCCGTCAGCGCCCAGGTCGGCGGCGAAGGAGCCGGTTTCGGCAAATCAAGATTGATCGTGTTGTAGGAGAAGCGGATTGGTGGCCAGATCATCCAGCCATTCGCGTTGATCTCATCGGCGATGACAGGATCGCGGTAGTCGGTCGTCGCTAGGAAACCGCCGAACTTTTCCTCCGGATAATCGGTCAGAACGGGAACGAGCCACTCGCCCTTATAAGAAGCTAGAATGGGCCGGTCATTGGCGATCAGCTCAGCAAAGAGGCTCAGGCCGAAGAGCAGGATAAAAAGCCAAAGCGACCAGTAGCCCCGCCGATTGCGCTTGAAATTGGCGAGCCGCCGCTGGTTGATCGGCGAGAGCTTCAACCAGCCTTGCGGCGGGAGAACCGGGGCAAGGGGCGCGGTGTCGCCGGCGGAGAGGATGCTCACCGTTCAGACCTCCCGCGCTTCGAAATCGATGCGCGGATCGATCCACATATACATCAGGTCGGAGATGAGCCCGACCACAAGGCCGACCAGGGCGAAGATGTAGAGATTGGCGAAGACGACCGGGTAATCGCGGTTGAGCGTCGCCTCATAAGACAGCAGGCCGAGGCCATCGAGCGAGAAGATCGTTTCGATCAACAGCGAGCCGGTGAAGAAGGCATGGACGAAGGCTGAAGGGAAACCGGCAATGACGATCAGCATGGCGTTACGAAAGACGTGGCCGTAGAGCACGCGGTTTTCAGTCAACCCCTTCATGCGGGCCGTCATGACGTATTGCTTGCGGATTTCGTCGAGGAAGGAATTCTTGGTCAGCAACGTCGAGGTAGCGAAGGCGCCGAGCGCCAGCGCGGTCAACGGCAAGGCGAGGTGCCAGAAATAATCGCCGATCTTGCCGAGCAGCGAGAGCTCCGACCAATTATCGGACCACAGGCCGCGCAACGGAAAGAGTTGCAGGAAGGAGCCGCCGGAAAACAGCACGACCAGCAGAATGGCGAAGAGGAAGCTCGGGATCGCGTAGCCGACAATCACCACCGCACTGGTCCAGGTGTCGAATGAGGAGCCGTCCTTCACCGCCTTGCGGATACCGAGCGGGATCGAGATCAGGTAGGAGAGCAGCGTCATCCAGACGCCGAGCGAGATCGAGACCGGCAGTTTCTCGCGGATCAGGTTGAGAACCTTGGTGTCGCGGAAATAGCTCGTGCCGAAATCAAAGCGGCCGTAATCCCAGATCATCTTGAGGAAGCGTTCGGGCGCAGGCTTGTCGAAGCCGAACTGCTTTTCGAGGCTTTTCACGAATTCCGGATCAAGCCCCTGCGCGCCGCGATAGCGCGACCCACCAGAGCCGCCCGCCTGTGCCGCCGCTCCGCCCGCAAAATCGCCGCTGCCGCCGGAGATGCGCTGCGTCGCATCCATGTTCTGGCCGGAAAGCTGCGCCAGCACGCGCTCGACGGGGCCGCCCGGCGCGAACTGCACCACTGCGAAGGAAATCAGCATGATCCCGAGAATGGTCGGGATCATCAGGGCGATGCGGCGAGCGATATAAGCGAGCAGGGTCGATCAGTCCTTCGAGCTTTTAAAGGCCGATTCGCTTGGCCTTCGCCTCATCGTACCACCAGGTGCCCGGCGCGCCGGTCGAGAATTTCGGTGTCTGCTGCGGCCGGGCGAAGATATCCCAATAAGCAAGCCAGGCTTCGTTGCGATACCACATCGGCACCCAGTAACGGCCGGCACGCAGCACGCGGTCGAGCGCCTTGCAGGCGGTATCCAGCTCCGCGCGTGTATTGGCGTTGGCGATCTTCTCAACCAGCATGTCGACCGCCGGGTCGGAAATGCCGCCGATATTACGCGAGCCGTTGGTCTTGGCCCCAAGCGTGCCATAGACCATCTGCAGCCCATCGCCCGGTGTCAGGGAGCCGGAAAGCGCTGCCGAGACAATGTCGAAGTCGAACTCGTCGGTGCGGCGCTTATACTGGACAGGATCGACCAGCCGCGAGGTTGCCGCAATACCAAGCTTGATCAAATTGGCCTGGAACGGGCGCGTATGCGGCTGCAAGGCACCGCTACCGTCGAGAAACTCAATCGCGAAGGGCGAGCCATCCGGCAGCTTGAGACTGTTGCCTTCGCGCTTGCAGCCGGCTGCCTTCAGCAATTCGTCAGCCCGTCGCAGCAGCTTGCGATCAGAGCCGGAACCATCGGAAACCGGAGGCAGATAGGGCTCGTCAAACACCTCCGCCGGCAGCTTCGAGCGGAACGGCTCGAGCAGCGCGACCTCATCAGGCGAAGGCTTGCCTTCCGCCTTCATCGGCGTGTCCTCGAAATAGGAGACCAGCCGCTTGTAGGACCCATACATGATGTTGGTATTGGTCCATTCAAAATCGAAGGCGAGGCCGATCGCCTCGCGGATGCGCGGGTCTTTGAACTTGTCGCGGCGCAGATTGAAAATCCAGCCTTGCGTCGGCACGGCCTTCGGGTCCGGCACCTTCTCGCGCTTCACCTTACCTTCGCGGATCGCAGGGAAGTCGTATTGAGTGGCCCAGAAGATCGAGGTGTATTCCTCGTGATAGTTGAACGCGCCGGCCTTGAAGCCCTCGAACGCCACCTGCCGGTCCCGAAAATATTCGTAGCGGATATGATCGAAATTGTTCTGCCCGACATTCACCGGCAGGTCCTTCGCCCAGTAGTCCGGCACGCGGTCATACTCGATGTAGCGGCCCTGCTCGAAGCGCCCGACCTTGTAAGCTCCGGAGCCAAGCGGGGATTCCAGTGTGGAGGCCTCGAAGTCGCGGGTTTTCCAGTAAGCGGCGGAGAAGATCGGCATGCTGGCGATGACGAGATGCAGGCTGCGGCTGCGCTTCGGTGAGAGTTTCACCGTAACCGTCTGCTTATCCTCCGCCTCGGCACTGACCATCTCGGTCAGCAACTGGCTATAGGTCGGATGCCCCTTGGTCTTGAGGATGTTCAGGGAGAAGACAACATCTTCCGCCGTCAGTTGCGATCCGTCATGGAAGCGGGCTTCGGGGCGCAACAGGAAACGGTAGGTGAGTTTGTCGTCGGAAATCTTTACCGCGCGCGCGACCAGGCCATAGGCCGAATCGGGCTCGTCAGCGGTCGAGGTCATCAGCGTATCGAAGATACCGTCCATGCCCGCCGCGCCATCGCCCTTGAAGGTGAAGATGTTCAGCGTGTTGAAGGTTTCGAGGTTCTGGTTGCCGCCGGCCTGCTTCACCTGAAGCGAGAGCGTGCCGCCCTTCGGCGCATCCGGGTTCACATAGGCGAAGCGCTTGAAATCCGGCGGCAGGGCGAGTTCGCCGAAGGTTGACAGGCCATGTGTCTCAACCTCTCCGGCCGCAACCGCCTTCTCGCTCCCAAGCACCAGCCCGCCCGCAACGGCTGCGCCGGTGGCCATAAAATCCCGCCTGTTGAGCCTCAGCTTCATCGCAAAACCTTTATCCATCGCAGCGTTATCTGGCGCGACGATCGTGACGCTTTCAAGGGAGCATGCCCAAGCTGTCCGCGCAAAGCAAAAGGGCCGGTTTCCCGGCCCTTGATCTTTCACGATGCCAATATGACGGCGCTTACTGCTTCGGCAGTGGAACCGGGCTGTCGGCCAGCGTATCGAGATAGGCGATCACGTCAGCGCGCTCCTTGGGGTTCGGAATACCCGCGAAGGACATTGCCGTGCCGGGAACAGCAGCTTTCGGACCAGCGATGAAATGGTCGAGATCCTCGAAGGTCCACTTCTCCGACGCCTTGCCCTTCATGGCGGCCGAGTAGTTGAAGCCCTCATGCGAGGCCTTGGAACGCTCGACAACGCCGAAGAGGTTCGGGCCGATGCCGTTCGGGCCACCCTTCTCGAACTTGTGGCAGGCCAGGCACTTTTTGGCGCTGGCTTCGCCCTTCTTCAGATCGGCCGTGGCGAGGCGGACGGCGATCGGCTCAACCTTCGCGGCTTCACCGCCGGCGGCCGGGGTCGAAGCCTCGGCCGAAAGGCCCGGCAGGTCGTAGCCGGGCTTCTCCGGCTTGTGGCTGGCGAAGATCGCCTCGCCGACAAAACCCGTACCCATCACCACGATCAGCGTGCCGAGAATAGCGCCAACGATCTTGTTGAACTCGAAGGAATCCATTCCCCCCGCCTCCGAAAGAGTAAACCGGCGCAGACCACCCTCGCCCGCGCGCCCCGCTTCAAGGGTTCATTAGCCGCTTTGCCTCGGCTTGCGCAACCCGTATAAGCGCTGGCTTCGTTGCTACTTTTTGACGCCAATGGCGGAGTTGCCACAGTGTCCAACCCGATCGTCCTCGTCCCGGCCCGCATGGGCGCAACAAGGCTTCCCGGCAAGCCGATGGCCGATATCCATGGCGAGCCGATGATCGTGCATGTCTGGCGCCGCGCGGTAGAGGCGGGCATCGGCCCGGTTCTGGTCGCGACCGATGCTCCTGGTATCGCGGAGGCAATCGAGAAGGCCGGCGGCAAGGCCGTGCTGACCGGCTCCGAACATCCCTCCGGCACTGACCGTATCGCCGAAGCGCTGCATCGCTATGACCCGCAGGGCAAGCATGACCTGGTGGTCAACGTGCAGGGCGACCTGCCGACGATTGATCCGGCCGCCGTCCATGCCGCGACCATTCCCTTCGAGGACGCGGCTGTCGATATGTCAACGATCTGCGCCGTAATCACCCGCGAGGAAGAGAAGACCGCACCGAGTGTGGTCAAGCTGATCGGCAGCGAGATCGGCCCACGCCGGCTGCGCTGTCTGTACTTTACCAGAGCAACGGCGCCGACGGGGCCAGGACCGTTGCTGCATCATATCGGCCTCTACGGTTACCGCCGCGAGACGCTGCGCCGTCTCGTCACGCTGCCACCTTCGCCGCTCGAACAGCGCGAACGGCTGGAGCAGCTCCGGGCGCTCGAAGCCGGGATGCGGATCGACGCAATGATCGTCGATACCGTGCCGCTCGGCGTCGATACGCTCGACGATCTCGACCATGCGCGGGCCCTGCTCGCGCCGAAGACCTGACATTCTGAATTAGGAAATCAACCCGTGTCCAAGCCGAAAATCGCGTTCCAGGGCGAACCTGGCGCCAATTCCCATATTGCCTGCTCCGAGCGCTACCCCGATTGGGAGCCGCTGCCATGCCCGACCTTCGAGGATGCCTTTGCCGCTATACAGGATGGCACGGCGCAGCTTGGCATGATTCCGATCGAGAATTCGATCGCCGGGCGCGTGGCCGATATCCACCACCTGCTGCCGACATCCGGCCTGCACATCATCGGTGAACACTTCCTGCCGATCCATTTCCAGTTGATGGCGCTTCAATCGGCCGATCTCGGCATGATCAAGGACGTGTTCAGCCATGTTCACGCCATCGGTCAGTGCCGCAAGATCATCCGCAGGCTGGGTCTCAGGGCGCATGTGACCGGCGATACCGCGGGCTCGGCGCGCGAAGTCGCCGAATGGAACGACCCAACGCGGGCATCGCTCGCGCCTCGGCTCGCCGCACCGATCTACGGCCTGAAAATCCTCGCCGAGGATGTCGAGGACGAAGCGCATAACACCACGCGCTTCGTCGTCCTGTCGAAGACGCCGCAATGGGTCGAGCAGAGCGACAATCCGACCGTGACCAGTTTTGTCTTCCGCGTCCGCAACGTGCCGGCAGCGCTGTACAAGGCGATGGGCGGTTTCGCGACCAACGGCGTCAATATGACCAAGCTCGAAAGCTATATGCTCGAGGGCAAGTTCACCGCGACGCAGTTCTACGCCGAAGTCGACGGCCATCCGGATGACCGGAACCTGAAGCTGGCGCTGGAAGAACTCGCCTTCTTCTCCAAGGAGACGAAGATCATCGGCGTCTACCCGGCCCATCCTTATCGCAAGGACAGTGCGCAGCTCAGCCCCGGCGAGTAAGCTCAACCTTGGTGTCCCGCACTTGATGCGGGACCTATAAACGCCGACGCGTCAGAACGGCGCTCTATTCTGAAATACCGGCGCGTATGGGTCCCGCATCAAGTGCGGGACACGAGCCAGCGCTAATATGCGATCACTTCCACTCGTGGAATTCGCCGCGCGACCACACGCCGAGAATATGGCTCGCGATCGACATCTTCACCGGCACGTGGAACCCATCCGGGTGCGTGCCGGTGATCATCATCTTCACGTCTTCGCGCGTGAACCAGCGGGCGTCCTCAAGCTCGGTCGTGTCGACCTTGATCTTCTCGGACGTCGCCTTGCCGATACAGCCGATCATCAGGCTTTCCGGGAACGGCCAGGGCTGCGAGAAGAGATAATCGACCTCGGCCACATCGATATCGGACTCTTCCTTGATCTCGCGGCGCACGGCCGCCTCGATCGTCTCGCCAGGCTCCAGGAACCCGGCGAGGCAGGAATACCAGCCAGGCGCGAAGCGGCTTTGGCGACCGAGCAAGCAACGCTCGCCATCAACCGCCAGCATGATCACGACAGGGTCCGTGCGCGGAAAATGCTGCGCGCCACAATGCGGACAACTGCGCTGCCATCCCGCTCTGGTGATATCGGACGGCTTGCCGCACTGACTGCAGAAAGCATGCGTGCGCTGCCAGAACATCAACGCCTTGGCGGTCGCCATCGCGCCATGCGTCTCGATATCGAAGAGGTCCTGTACGGCGACCGAACGCAGATCGATCAGCGCCAGCTCTTCCTGCGCCTTCAGCGTCTCGGTCAAAGCGCCCGGCACCTCCACCGCGAAACGCGGCGCGCCCTTGTCGAGGCCGAGGAAAATCTTCTTCTGGTCACTGCCCTCGCCGGGATAGCCCGTGAGAGCGAAGAGCGGGTCGAGCGACTCGCCTTCCTTCTTGATGACGGGAACATCGCCGCAGAACACGAACAGTTTTGCGTCCTTGCGCGCGGCCAGCACCGCCAGCGCATCGTTATCCTCGCGCAGATGCGCGGCGCGATCATAGCTACCGTTGGCGTAGCCCAGCGTCTCCGGCGTCTTCATGCGGCGATCTCGCTCAGGCCGAACGGCCGCAAGGCCTTGATGAACCGATCGGCCGTGACGCCCGCGACATGGGGCTGATAGGGCACAGCCGCGCTATGGCCCCAGACGGGGCCAGGCCAGGCAGGGTCAGACGTAAAGCGACCGATCACATGCACATGAAGCTGGCGGACATGGTTGCCGAGCGCGCCGACATTCAGCTTGTCGGGATTGTAGAGTTCCTTGAGCACGCTGCTCGCCGCCACGATCTCGCTCATGAGTTGCACGCGGTCAGCTTCCTCAAGCTCCATGATCTCCTCGATACCGGCACGCTCAGGAATGAGCGTCAGCCAAGGATAGCGCGAGTCGTGGTTGAGGAAGACGCGCGACAGCTTGAGCTTGCCGAGCGTCAGGAAATCGGTGGTGAAGACGGGATGCAATTCGAAGGAAGGCATGCCGCAACAGGTAGCAACTGAGCCCGAATCTGCAAGCACAAACCCTGATGCCGATCGTCACGCCCTTGCGAGGCGGCTCATGCCGCAGCCGCGCTGGCGCTCTCCACCCGCTGTCGCCCGAAGATCAGGTCGCTGCGCATCGCGCTGATATCCGCGCTCGACCGGATGAGGCCGAGATACCAGGGCGCATCGCCGGTGTCGCCGAAGAGAATCGCGCCAGCCAGCCGGTCGCCCGCAAAGACGAGCTTGCGATATCCAACCGGTGAAACATTCTCGGCGGTGATCGTCTGCGTGCCCTGCGCGCCAAGGAAATCGCCGACTGAGAACAACTCGATGCCAGGAACGCGCAGCGTCGCGGCCGGCACCATGCTGGCAAAGGGTTGCGACAGGTCGCCGGACAAGCGGCGAGCGAGCGCCTCCGCCTGCGCACGGACCGGTTCGGCAAACCCGTAGACATGCCCGCGATGCTCGGCGCAGGAGCCGATCGCGTAGACATCCGGCAAGGTGGTCGCCAGGTGATCATCGACCAGGATGCCGTGATTGACACCGATGCCGGCTCTCGCCGCCAATGTCGCCTGCGGCCGGGTGCCGACCGCCATGACGATCAGATCGGCCGGCAGATGACCACCACCGGCAAAGTCGACGCCCGTCGCCCGGCGCGAACCGGTGATCGCGCGCGTCTGCCGGTCGAGCTCGACCTTGACGCCCTTCTGCTCGATGGCGAGCTTCAACAGCTCGGCCGAGGCCATGTCGAGCTGGCGCTCCATCAGGCCGTCCATGACATGGACCAGCGTTACGTCAGCGCCAAGATCGGCGAGATCGCAGGCGGTTTCGACGCCCGGCAGGCCGCCGCCGATCACGACGATCCGCCGGCCAGCCTTGGCGGCTTCCTTCATCGCCGCGATATCCTCGGCGTCGCGAAAGCCGACAACACCCGGAAGCCTGGCGCCGGGGACGGGCAGGCGCTCAGCGGTCGAACCGGTCGCGAAGACGCAGATGTCGAAGTCAACGGAACGGCCATCGGCCAGCCGTGCTGTCTTGCCGCCACTGCAGAGGCTCTCGACGTTTTGCCCGTCGATCAGGCTGGCGCCCATTGATTCATGCCAGTCGGCTTTACCAGACACGTCCGAAGGTCGGTCGAGGTTGGGAACCGCCGCCGCATCCACAACCGTTGTCGTGAAACGTCCGGGCGCTATGCGCCACAACGCCTCGACGAGGCATGCGCTTGCCGTCCCGTTACCGATGATGAGCAGCTTCTCTGTCAACGCCGATTGCCTTCTTCCGAACCGGAAGACGCGACGGCCCCGTCATCGCCTTCGGTTCGGCAGGAGAAAAGCACTGCGCGTGCCAAACCGCCAGTCAAACACTGGCCTAGGACATTTGGCCGAATCACGCCGGATTTTGCCGTTTTTGGCCGGCATTTCCGCCGAGGGATCGGACCGATTGCCCTGCGACAGGTCGATCGGCTGACCTTCCCGTGTCCAAATTTTATGCGGGTGACCGCGTTTTACGTCAGCCGCATCTCGACCGCGCCGATCTTTTCGATGGTTGCCCTGATTCGGCAGGGCTTCTCCATCGGGATCAGGCCGCAAAGCGCCCCTGTCGTGATGATCTCGCCCTTTCTCATGCCGCCGAGCGGCTGGTCAGGGCGATTGGCGAGCGCAATGACCGGCAGCAGGGGATCGTTCTGCGGGTGACCGCCAATCGCGTCATGCGTGACTACGCCATCGACTTCCAGCACGCAGCGCAAGGCGGCGAGATCGAGCCCGCGCCAGTCCCGCGTCTCGCCGCCGGTGACATAGCCGCGATTGGCCATCAGGTCGGCAACGAAGAGTTCGTAAGGGGCATTGCGATGGTCGTGCAGCCGCGCTTCGACCACCTCGATGCCGATCAGCACGCTGTCGGTCGCGGCGATGATGTCCTCGCGGGTGTAGCCGCCTTCGCGCGGCGTCAGGTCCTTGCCGAGCCGCAGCGCGATCTCGATCTCGATGCCGGTCCAGCCGGCGGCGGGATGGATGGGGTGGCTCGCGCCGCTTGCAACGATCGTGTTCGCGAAGAGCGGCGCACCGAACCCTTCGCCATCCGGACGGATACCGACCTTCCAGCCGCCCACCTTGGCGTCGAGCGCCTTTGTCAGGGCAACATGGGTCGCCATCGCTTCGCCGAGATTGCGCGGCGCGGCGAGATCGGCCGCCTTGAGCAGCGTATTGCAACGATAGGCGGCGGCGAGGCTGGTGGCGAGAGCGTCGGACATGACAGGCAGACCTGGTTGAATCAGCGGGAGGGGCGGCTAGTTGTGGCGCGAAGCGGGTAGCAGGCGCAAGAGCAGCCAGCCCGCGATCATCGACAGGAGCGAGCCCGAGAGAACGCCGATCCGCGTCTGGTCGACCAGCGCCGGATCATCGGGGAAGGCAAGCGCACCGATGAAAAGGCTCATCGTGAAGCCGATGCCGCAGAGAATCGCGACACCATAGAACTGCGGCCAGCCCGCGCCAGCGGGCATTTGGGCGAGCTTGAACCGGATGGCCGCGAAAGCCGTCAGCATGACGCCAACTTGCTTGCCAAGAAACAGGCCGGCCGCGATACCGATCGGCACCGGGTCCAGCAACGTCTCGAAGCTCATGCCCTTCAGGGAGACACCGGCATTGGCGAAGCCGAAGATCGGCACGATCAGGAAAGCGACATAGGGGTGGAGCAGGTGCTCCAGGTGGTGCAGCGGCGAATGCGGATCATCCGCATGGCCCTGTTGCCGGCGTAGCGGGATCGTCAATGCGACGGCGACGCCGGCAAGCGTGGCGTGAATTCCGGATTTCAGCACGAAGAACCAGATCGCGACGCCGATCAGCAGATAGGGCGCGAGCCGCGTCACGCCGATGCGGTTAAGGACAACCAGCACGGCGATGCCGCCCAATGCCGCGCCGAGCATCAGCCATGACAGATCGGCGGTGTAGAAGATCGCGATGATGATCACCGCGCCGAGATCATCGAGAATGGCGAGCGCGGTCAGGAAAACCTTCAGCGAGGCGGGTACACGAGAGCCAAGGAGGGCCAGCACGCCGAGCGCGAAGGCGATGTCTGTCGCGGCGGGAATCGCCCAGCCCCGCAAGGTCTGCGTGCTGTCGATGTTGAAACCCACATAGATCAGCGCCGGCGCGATCATGCCGCCGAGCGCCGCGAAACCCGGCAAGGCGCGTCGTGCCCAGGTATCGAGTTGGCCGTCCAGGAACTCGCGTTTGATCTCTAATCCGACCAGCAGGAAGAAGATCGCCATCAGGCCATCGTTGATCCAGTGCGCGAGGCTCAAGCCGAACAATTCGACATGCAGCGCGCGGAAATAAAAATCGGCGAGAGGTGAGTTCGCGACGAGCACCGCAAGCACGGCGACCAGCATCAACAGCACGCCGCCGCCGGCTTCCGTCCGCATGAAATCCCGCAAAGCGGACCAGGCGCGGCCTGGCAGGCCTGCGCGGCTTCGATCGTCCATCATTTCTCGTCACGAATCCTTGCCGCGTCCCTTTAGCACGTCGCGGCGGCCGGTCGAGTTCAACGGACCGCCGGGCAATCCATCACCAAAACGCGATACCCTCATGGCCTGCGCCCATGATCTAGTGCCAGAATCGAAACGACAGGAGTGGCGAGAGGATGAGCATCAGCTTCAGCGTCGGCGATATTACGATCCACCGCGTCATCGAGCAGGAACGCGCATTCATGTCGGCGACGGAACTCTTGTCGGGGCTGACCGAGGAGTTGCTCGCCGAAAATCGCGGCTGGCTGCAACCGACGGCGCTCGATGCGCAGGATGGCGCGATCCTCTGCTTTCAAAGCTACGTCGTGCGCACGCCGCATCATACGATCCTTGTCGATAGCTGCATCGGCAATGACAAGGAGCGCGCGCGGCCGGCCTGGCACCTGAAGACCGACGACACATTCATGAAAGGCCTCGCGGCCGCAGGCCTTGGCGTCGACGATATCGATTTCGTCATGTGTACCCATCTCCACGCCGATCATGTCGGCTGGAACACCCGGCTTGAGAATGGCCGCTGGGTGCCGACCTTTCCCAAGGCGCGCTACATCTTCTCGAAGGCCGAATACGATTACTGGACCGGCAAACACGCCGAAACGGCGATACCTGCTTTCGGTGACAGCGTGCTGCCGATCATCGAGGCCAATCGCGCCGACCTCGTCGACCACGCCTTCGAGATCGACGACCGCGTCAGGCTGCTGCCGACGCCGGGGCATACGCCGGACCATGTTGCGGTGCTTTTCGGCCGTGGGCGAGACGAGGCCGTGATGACGGGTGACCTTGTGCATTCGCCGCTGCAGGCGCGCTATCCCGAGCTCTCCGCCAAGTTCGACGTCGATCAGCAGGCAGCCGCTCTCACACGCCGCGCCTTCTTCGAGCGCTTCTGCGACACGGAAACGCTGTGCTGCACCGCGCATTTCCCGTCGCCCTCCGTCGGCCGGATCAAGCGTTGGGGCAATGGCTTCCGTTGCCAGCCGGTCGAGGCTTGATTACGAATTGGTGACAAGCATCGAAAACGAGGAAACGCATTTCATGGAAACGAAGCCGCTCAACGCCGATATCTCCGTGTCCGTCCAGATTTTGCCGAACGAAGTGGCGGAACTGAAGGCGGCCGGCTTCAAATCCATCATCAACAATCGCCCCGATGGCGAGGTCGATGGCCAGCCGACCAGCGCCATGATGGCGGAAGCGGCAAGCGCGCAGGGGCTCGCCTATCGCCATATTCCGGTCGTGCCTGGCCATTTGACAGATGCCGATGCTGCCGCCATGGCCGAAGCGCTGGCGAGCATGCCGAAGCCGGTTCTCGCCTTCTGCCGCAGCGGCACGCGCTCGACGCATCTCTGGGCGCTGTCGCAAGCCGGAAGCTGCGACGTGTCCGAGCTGCTGCTCGCCGCCCGGGCGCAAGGCTATGATATCTCGGCGCTTGCGCCGAAACTTTCAGCTGCGCACAAAGCTTGAGGTTGAAGGCACGGATGTTGCCTGCCGGTTGATTAATCACCGGCAGTCGTGTCCACTTGCCGGGCTGTCACAAACCGGTCGCCGATGCCCATACTCGCCAAGCTTCACCACGCCACGACCTACCACTACGACCGGCCGATCATGCTCGGACCGCAGCTCATCAGGCTCCGGCCGGCGCCGCATAGCCGCACAAAGGTTACCGGCTATTCGCTGAAGGTGACGCCCGAGCAGCATTTCGTAAACTGGCAGCAGGACGCGCATGGCAACTGGCTGGCGCGTTATGTGTTTCCCGAACGCACGACCGAATTCACCGTCACCGTCGATCTGCTGGCTGAGCTCTCGGTCGTCAATCCCTTCGATTTCTTCGTCGAGGATTACGCCCAGACCTTCCCCTTCGCCTATGCGCCGGAATTGCAGCAGGATCTCTCGGCCTATGTCGATCCGGAGCCAGCCGGCCCGCTGCTGAGCGCCTTCATGGCGAAACTGCCGAAACAGGAACTCGGCACGGTCGATTTTCTGGTGGCGCTCAATCAGCTCATCCTGAACGCTGTCCGATACGTCGTGCGCCTTGAACCCGGCGTGCAGACGCCGGAGGAGACGCTCTCGCTCGGCTCGGGCTCCTGCCGCGATTCCGGCTGGCTGCTCGTTCAGATATTGCGCCAGCTTGGTCTCGCCGCTCGCTTCGTCTCGGGCTACCTGATCCAGCTAAAGCCCGATGTGGCGGCGCTCGACGGCCCTTCCGGCACGCAGGTCGATTTCACCGATCTGCACGCTTGGGCGGAGGTCTATATCCCCGGCGCCGGCTGGATCGGGCTCGATGCGACCTCTGGCCTGTTCTGTGGAGAAGGCCACCTGCCGCTCGCCGCAACGCCGCATTACTCCTCGGCCGCCCCGATCACCGGTATGGTCGAGCCGGCCGGCGTGACTTTCGGCTTCGATATGCGCGTCGATCGCATCGCCGAGCGGCCGCGCGTGACATTGCCGTTTTCGGACGAAGCCTGGCAGGCGCTCGATGCGCTTGGCGAAAAGGTCGATGCTGACCTCGCCGCCGGCGACGTGCGCCTCACCATGGGCGGCGAGCCGACCTTCATCTCGATCGACGATTACGAAGGCGCGGAATGGAACACCGCCGCTGTCGGACCGACGAAGCGCGACCGCGCCGACGTGCTGATCCGCCGCCTGCGTGAACGTTTCGCGCCAGGCGGCTTCCTGCATTACGGCCAGGGCAAATGGTATCCGGGCGAATCCCTGCCGCGCTGGACCTTCGCGCTTTACTGGCGCGAGGATAACAAGCCGGTCTGGCGCAACCCGGCCCTGATCGCGGATGAAAAAGCCGATCCGGTCATGGCGACCATCGGCAATGCGGAAAAGGTCGCGCAGGGCATTGCCGCCCGGCTCGGCATCGAACCCGATCATGCCGTGGCGGCTTACGAAGACCCGGCCGAATGGCTGGTCAAGGAAGCCGACCTGCCGATCAACGTCACGCCCGAAGACAACAAGCTCGACGATATCGAAGCCCGCGCCCGCATGGCGCGGGTCTTCGAGCGCGGCCTCGGTAATGCCTCGGGCTATGTGCTTCCGGTGCAGCGCTGGAACGCCGAGCCGGTCAAGAGTTCGTGGATCAGCCAGAAATGGCCTTTGAAGCGCGGCAAGCTGTTCCTGGTGCCGGGCGATTCTCCCGTGGGTTTCCGGCTGCCGCTGAATTCACTGCCACGCGTGCCGGCGGCCAAGCGACAGACGATTTATCCGGCCGATCCTTTCGCCCTCCAAACACCGTTGCCCGATCCGGACGAGATGGCGCAGCGCTTCGTCGGGACGCCGGCGGCGGACCCGACCCAGCGCGCCGACCAGATCGAGCAAACTCTTGGCGAAGATGACGGCCTTGTCCGCACGGCGCTTTCAGTCGAACCGCGCGATGGACGGCTTTGTGTCTTCATGCCGCCGGTCGAGAAGCTTGAGGATTATCTTGAACTGATCGCCGTAGTCGAGGCGACCGCCACCGACCTTGGATTGAAGCTGCATGTCGAGGGCTATCCGCCGCCGCATGATGCCCGCCTCAACGTCATCAAGGTCACGCCCGACCCCGGCGTGATCGAGGTCAACGTCCATCCGGCCGCCAACTGGCGCACCTGTGTCGCCATCACCTCGGAGCTTTACGAGGAAGCGCGCCAGAGCCGGCTTGGCACGGAGAAATTCCTGATCGACGGCCGTCATACCGGCACGGGCGGCGGCAATCACGTCGTGGTCGGGGGCAAGAACCCGGGCGACAGCCCGTTCCTGCGACGGCCGGACCTTTTGAAGAGCATCATCCTCTACTGGCAGCGCCACCCGTCGCTGTCGTTCCTGTTCGCAGGATTATTCATCGGGCCGACAAGCCAGGCGCCACGTGTCGATGAAGCGCGCCATGATGTGCTCTACGAGCTGGAGATCGCGCTGGCGCAGATCCCGAAGCTCGGGAGCGCGCCGCCGACGCCGCCCTGGCTGCTCGACCGGCTTCTGCGCAACTTGATGACAGATGTCTCGGGGAACACCCACCGGGTCGAGATTTGCATCGACAAGCTGTTTTCGCCCGATAGCCCGACCGGGCGGCTCGGCCTCGTCGAGTTCCGTTCCTTCGAGATGCCGCCGGACTGGCGTATGAGCCTGGCGCAGCAGCTTCTGGTGCGCGCGCTGATCGCGATGTTCTGGAAGGAGCCGCGCGAGGGCCGTTTCGAGCGCTGGGGCACCGCCCTGCATGACCGTTTCATGCTGCCGCATTTCGTCTGGCAGGATTTTCAGGACGTACTCGCCGACCTCAATCGCGCCGGCTACGCCTTTGATCCGCTGTGGTTCGAGGCGCAACGTGAGTTCCGCTTCCCTGTTTTCGGCACAGTCGAACATGGCGGCGTGACGCTGGAACTACGCACCGCGCTGGAGCCTTGGCATGTGCTTGGCGAGGAAGGCGCGGCCGGCGGCACGGTGCGCTTCGTCGATTCCTCGCTGGAGCGTTTGCAGGTCAGGGTCGATGGTTTCAGCGCCGAGCGTCATGTCGTCACCTGCAACGGGCAGCCGCTGCCGTTGGTTTCGACCGGACGCGACGGCGAGTTCGTGGCAGGCGTCCGCTTCAAGGCCTGGAAACCGGCTTCGGGACTGCATCCGAACATCCCTGTCCATGCCCCGCTGACCTTCGACATTGTCGATCGCTGGAACAACACCTCGCTCGGCGGCTGCGTCTATCACGTCGCCCATCCCGGCGGCCGCAACTACGAGACCTTCCCGGTCAATTCCTACGAAGCGGAGGCGCGCAGGCTCGCCCGCTTCCAGGATCACGGCCATACACCGGGGCGCGTCACACCGCCGCCGCTTGAACGCACAGATGAATTTCCTGCGACGCTCGACCTGCGTCGGTTTCCGGCGATATGACGGAGTATGTCGCAGCGTGCCTTACCCATTCAGGACAAGCCTGCCGACGGCGCTGACAACGCAGCCGTCGCCGGCCTGCTGTCGCGCTACGGCCAGCTGAAGGGCGTCTATGACGAGCTGGTCGATTCCGCCGGTGCAGTGCGGCCGCATTGGCGGCCCTTTCTCAAGGCGTTGGCCGGTTTTGGACCACGCGAAACCGAAAGGCGCTTCGCTGCGGCCGACCAGCATCTGCGTGATTCCGGCGTATTCTATCGCGTCTATCACGATCCCGCCGGCTCGGAACGCGCCTGGCCGCTGAGCCATGTACCGCTGATCATCGGCGGCGAGGAATGGCGGCACATCGAGGCAGGCCTGATCGAGCGCGCCGATGTGATCGAGGCGTTGCTGGCGGATGCCTATGGCAAGGGCTCGTTCTGCCGCGACGGCTTGCTGCCGGCGGCAGCCATCGCCGGCAGCCCGGAATTCCTGCGGCCACTGGTTGGCGTGCCACCACGCGGTGGCTCCTTCCTGCATCTTTACGCCGCCGATCTCGGGCGTGGACCGGACGGTCGCTGGTGGGTGCTGGGTGATCGCGCGCAAGCGCCGTCCGGCCTTGGCTACGCGCTTGAAAACCGCATCGCGCTGTCGCGTGCCATGACGGAAACCTACCAGAGCCTCAAGGTCGAGCGTCTCGCCGGCTTCTTCCAAGCGTTTCGCGCCGAACTCACGCGCCATAACCGGCCGGACGATTCGCGCATCTGCCTGCTGACGCCCGGACCGCTCAACGAAACCTATTTCGAGCACGCCTATCTCGCCCGCTATCTCGGCTTCCTGCTCGTCGAGGGTGAAGATCTGACGGTGCGCGGCGAAGAGGTTTTCGTGCGTACGATCTCCGGGTTGAAGCGCGCCGATGTCGTCTGGCGGCGGCTCGATGCGGATTTCGCCGACCCACTGGAACTGAACCCCCGGTCGCGGCTTGGCGTGCCGGGCCTCGTCGGGGCGGCGCGCAACCAGGGTGTCCTGCTCGCCAATGCGCTTGGTTCGGGCCTTGCCGAAGCGCCGGCGCTGCTTGGCTTCCTGCCGGCCATCGCCCGGAAATTGCGCGGGCGCGATCCGTTGCTGCCGAATATCGCGACATGGTGGTGCGGCCAGCAGGCCGAGCACCGCTATGTGCTCGACCATTTCGACGAGATCGCCATCGCACCGGCCTTTGCACCCACGATGCCGGGGCTACTTGCCAATGGCGCGGTCGTTGTCGCAGAGCTTGAGCCAAAGGACCGCGAGCAGTTGCGGCAAGCGGTGAAACAGCACGGCCGCGACTATGTTGGCCAGGAAGTGGTGCAGCTTTCCACCATGCCGGCCTGGCAGGGCGGCAAGCTGGAGCCACGCCCATTCATGCTGCGCGTCTACGTCGCCCGCACTGAAGAGGGCTGGAGCGTGATGCCGGGAGGCTTCACACGCGTTTCGGATTCGCCCGATCCGCGTGCGATCAGCATGCAGATCGGCGGTCGCTCGGCGGACGTCTGGATATCTTCCGAAACGGCGGTGAAGGACACGACACTGCTGCCCTCGCCGGGCTCGATCGCCATCCGGCGGCAGCCGGGCTCGCTGCCGAGCCGTGCGGCTGACAACCTGTTCTGGCTTGGCCGCTACCTGGAGCGCGCCGAGGCGACATTGCGCGTGCTTCGCGCCCTGCTGCCGCGCGCGACCGAGGATTCAGCCATCGCAAGCTGGAGCCTGAAACAACTCATCCACATGCTCGACGACTGGGGCGCGATCGACGAGGACACGGTGCGTACCGCGCCTGGATTGATCGCCGGCCAGGTGCTGCATGACCACAAGCGCTTCGGCGCGGTGCCGGCCCTGCTCGCCTCGGCCCGGCGCGCAGCATCCGTCATCCGCGACCGCTTTTCGCCGGATGCCTGGCGGGCGCTCAACGACCTGATTGCTCTGCTCGACCGCCCGCTCTCGCAGCTCGCGACCGAGGCGGAAGCGCTGCATAACACCAATGAAGCGTTGCAGCGGATCGCCGCCTTCTCCGGCCTCGCGCAGGAGAACATGAACCGCCTCAACGGCTGGCGTTTCCTTGATATCGGCCGGCGGATCGAGCGCGGCGTCGCGACCTGCCGCTACATCAGGCAATTTGCGGCAGCGGAAGCACCGCTTGAAGCGCTCGATACGCTGCTCGAACTCTGCGACAGCCAGATTACCTATCGCCTGCGCTATGTGATGGGCGCGGCCCGTGCGCCTGTCATCGATCTCGTCGCGCTCGATCCCAACAATCCGCGCGCCATCGCATTCCAGCTCGACCAGATCGAACGGCATCTGATCCGCCTGCCACAGATCGGCCAGGACGGGTTGCCCTCGCCCGCCGAGCGGTTGATCGGCAAGCTCGCCGCAAACTTCCGCTCGGCGGAGGCCCGCCAGATCAGGATCAGGGATATCGACGCGATGCAGGAGGGGTTGATGACGCTCTCCAACGAGATCGCGCTGCGCTACTTCACCCACCGGGGATTGCCGGAACTCGCGAGCGAGATCGAGACGTGATCTACGACATCAAGCAGAAGGCGCATTACGACTATGCGTCCTCCGTGCCCTTCGCGAAGCACGCGTTGCGCCTGTTACCGCTGATCCGGCCGGGGCAGAGTACGACGGCGGTCTCGATCAAGATCGATCCCCCGCCATCCGAGCGGTTTCAGACCAGCGATTTCTTCGGCAACGGCGTGTTGATGGTCGATCTCGACGCGCCGCATGACAGCTTTACCGTCACAGTTTCGGCCCGTGTGCGCGTCGAACCGCCGATGCCGCTGATGGCCGAGCTGACACCGCCCTGGGAAGAAGTGCGCGACCGAGCTCTGGCCAGCGCCGATCTCTCTTCGGCTTCTCCCGTGCATTTCCTGTTTCCCTCGCGTTCGATCACGCTGGATGAGGAACTCGGGCGCTATGCGGCGGAGAGCTTTCCAGCGAAACGCTCCGTATTGGAAGGCGCCTTCGAACTGGCGAAGCGCATCCATGACGACTTTGTCTACGAGCCCGGCGCGACGGAGGTCTCGACACCGGCCTTGCAGGCGTTCCGGCTGAAACGCGGTGTCTGCCAGGATTTCGCGCATGTGATGATCTCGGGGCTGCGCTGGCTTGGCCTGCCGGCCGGCTATGTCAGCGGCTACCTGCGCACCGTGCCGCCACCGGGGCGGCCACGGCTTCAAGGCGTCGACGCGATGCATGCCTGGGTGATGCTCTGGGCCGGCGAGGAGATCGGCTGGTGCGGGCTCGACCCAACCAATGCCAGCATGGCGCTCGACGACCATATCGTCGTGGCGACCGGGCGCGACTACACCGATGTCGCGCCCATCGAAGGCATCTTGTACGGCCCCGGCAATCAGAAGCTGAAGACCGAGGTCGACGTGGTGCCGGTCGGCTAAGTCCTTCGGCCGTCATCGGTGGACTTGATCCGCCGATGACGGTGGAGGTCGGCTCTTAAGCCGGCTCCGGTTCCTTCGCCGTTTCCTTCACCATCTTGGCGATGCCGGCATAGTCGAGCTTGCCGGAACCCAGCACCGGCACCTTGTCGACCACCTTGATCTCGGCCGGGATCATCAGCTCGGTGGCATTCTTCGACTTGGCATAGCTCTGGAAGGCCGAGCGGTTCGCGCCCTCCTGCTGTGTGACGAGAATGATGCGTTCGCCCTTCTTGGCGTCCGGCAGGGTCGCCGCGCCGGAGAGCGCATTCGGCCAGAGTTCGGCGGCCAAAGTCTCGACGGCGGCGAGCGAGACCATTTCGCCGGCGATTTTGGCGAAGCGCTTGGCACGACCCTTGATCCTGACGAAGCCTTGTTCGTCGATGGTGACGATATCGCCGGTATCGTGCCAACCGCCTTCCGGCTTTTGCAGCACGCCAGGCTGATCGGCCTTGAGATAGCCCATCATCACATTCGGGCCGCTGACCGATAGCCTGCCGCCTTCCTCGATGCCCGGCACCGGTTCAAGCTTGGCTTCCATGCCCGGCATGATGCGGCCGACGGTGCCGTATTTGTTGAACATCGGCGTGTTGAAGGCGAGGATCGGCGACGTTTCGGTGACGCCATAACCCTCAAGGATGCGCAGACCGAATTTCTCGCCATAGACTTTGCGGGTCGCGTCCTTCACCGGCTCCGCGCCGGCGGCGACCATGCGCACCGAGCGGAAATCGTAAGGATTGGCCGTGCGCGCATAGCCCGCCAGGAAGGTATCCGTGCCGAACAGAATGGTCGCGTTGCTGACATAGACCAGCTCCGGGATGATCCGATAATGCAGCGGCGTCGGATAGAGGAACGAGCGCACGCCGGCGCAAAGCGGCAGGATGGTGCCGACCGTCAGACCGAAGGAATGGAACATCGGCAGGGCGTTGAACACCTTGTCGGTGCGGCCGAAATCGATCCGGGCGGTGGTCTGCGCCACATTGGCGAGGATGTTGCGGTTCGAGAGCGCGACGCCCTTTGGCAGGCCTTCCGAGCCGGACGTGAACAGGATCGCCGCCATGTCGTCGGCCTTGCGCTCGACGATCGTCTTCATCGACAAGCGCAGGCCATTCAGCTTGTCGAGGAAGGAGATGCGCTCACGCACCTCTTCGAGATAGACGATCTTCACCTGTTTCCCGAGTTCAGCGACCAGTCCGTCAAGGCGGCCCTTCTCCACGAAACTGCGCGCGGTCAGGATCGTCTTGACCTCGGCCGCCGTGCAGCAGGCGAGAATGTTATGCGCACCGGCGGTGAAGTTGATCATCGCGGGAACGCGCCCGGCCGACATGCAGGCCAGCGTCGTGACGACGGCCCCGTTCGAATTCGGCAGCATCACGC
>FTCZ01005383.1_pt1 | contig 33263 bp, 33 predicted proteins | sample 1658871 | NCBI WGS metagenome assembly FTCZ01 (sample SAMEA3914864, study PRJEB12502) | metagenome | biome: forest; material: soil | place: USA | collected 2012-03-12 | depth 0.3 m | reverse complement strand
TCGTTGCGGATTTCAATGAGCACGGCGGGAATACCGCGATCGTCGCCATGAACGGGGACGGCGTAGTCCTCGTCGCGGCTGGACTCATAGGGCACATTGGCGCCGGCGGTCACGCCAAGGCCGCGCAGCTTATCGACCAACGAACGGCCAAAACCGCCTGCCTCGCCGAAGAGGACGCCCGCCTGCCACGCCCGGGCTTCGCCAAGATAGACAGGTGTGAAGCTGTGGATGCCGACCAGCCGGACCGGCCGGCCGTCTTTCTGACGGCGATCCAGAATAGCGGATATGCGGTCATGGAAAGGCCGGAAGATCAGATCGGCGCGGCGCGTTCTTTCTTCCGCGGAGAGGTTGAAATTGCCGGGAATATCGGTTGCCTCAGACCGTGTCACGATGCTGTTGGGCGAGGCCAGCGGGCGGTTCAAATCGATCAGCAAGCGCGAATAGGCGCCGAGATAGGCGGGTGCGTCCAGTAACGCCGACAGCCGGCGCGTAACTTCGGCGGCGCCCGGGTCCCAGGCGATGTGCCGCCTAAGCTCCGAGGCCGGCAGCCCAAGGCTTTGATATGTTTGGGGTATGTGGTTCGACGCGTGCTCGCATAACAGGACGAACTCCGATGCGCCCTCCACGTTTAGCGCCTCGACGGCCGGCGGCCACTCGGTGTCAGTCACCGGCCCTGATCTCCTCGGTGATCACCTTGAACTCGGTCAGGATCGCCGGGCCGAACTGGGTCGAGATGGCGACGTCGGTGGCGTCACGGCCAACGGCCATCAGGATACGCCCGATGCGCGGCCTGTTGTGGCGGGCGTCGGCGGTGTACCAATGGCCCCCGAGATAAACTTCGAACCAGCCTGAAAAGTCCATCTCGCCGTCGACGGGAACGCCGATGTCACCGAGATAGCCGGTGCAATAGCGCGCCGGGATATTCATGCAGCGGCACAGGGTCAGCGCCAGGTGGGCGAAATCGCGGCAGACTCCGACGGCCTGGGTATAGCCGTCAAACGCGCTGCGTGTCCGGTCGGCGAGCTGGTAGTCGAAACGAATATGGTTGTGGACAAAATCGAGGATCGCCTGAACGCGCGGCCAGCCCGGCTGGGTATTGCCGAACGTGTCCCAGGCCATGGTCCCAAGCTTGTCGGTCTCGCAATAGCGTGAGCCGAGCAGGAAGACGAGCACGTCGTCCGGCAGGTCGCGGATATCGTGCTGCGCGGCGTCGTACGGGACATGATCAGGGGTGCCGGGGTCGTAGATCTCGAATTGCGTCGAGATCGTCGTGCGGCCGGGCGGCGCCGTGATGCGGGTGCAGACATTGCCGAAGCTATCGATATAATCCCACGACTTCAGGCCATGCGAAAAGCGGAGTGTCTGCGGCGTCAGCAGGTCGCCGCGGCGTGAGCGATGGATGTTCAGGCAGAGCAGCATGGGCGTGGGCGCGGGACAGTCATAGGTCAGGGAATAGCCGGCCTTGATATGCATGTTAGCCTTTTAAGGAGAGGAGTTGGGGATCGTCGGCCAGATCGGCCGAGATGACGTTCACTTGCACGTCCATACCTAAAAAATCCATGCGCGAACCGGTATGGGTGCCCCAAAGCGGTATGGCCTGCCGCGGATCGCGGGTTACGCCGACGCGGATCAGATCCTGGTTGCCGATAATGCCGTTGGTCGGGTCGAACTCGACCCAGCCGGCGCCCGGCAAAAAAACCTGGACCCAGGCATGGGTCGCGCCACCTCCCAACAATTCCGAACCATCGCGCGACGGGACATAGATGTAGCCGGTGACGAAGCGGGCCGCGAAGCCCAGGGCGCGAACGGCTTCCATCATGAGAAGGGCAAAGTCGCGACAGGTGCCGCTCAAGGAATAAAGCGTCATTTCCGGCGTCTGGGTGCCCGGATTGGTGCGGCGGTTGTAGTTAAAGTCAGACTTGATCGCGAGCGTCATGCTTTCCAGCACGGCCGCCGTGCTCGTCGCGCCGTACGCATTGACGAAGCGGCGCGCCCAGGCTTCCGTAACGCCATCGTCGGCATGCTGCCGCTGCATGTAAGGGCGCAGATCGGGTAAATCCTCGTCGTCATAGGCAAAGGGCCACGTCTTGCCGCTGTCGTCGGTACGAAAGTGCGGACCGAGCTGTGGCGAATGGTCGAGGACGATATTTGTCTCGAACGACAGATGGTCCGCCTCGGCGTCGAAGTCCGCCACGGCGACGCAATTGCCAAAGACATCGTGAATCCAGAACAGATCGCTGGGCAGGGGAGAGACGATCAGGGTCGAGCTCAAAAGGCGTTGGTCGTAACTGTCGCGCGGCCTGAACATCAGACGATGCTGGCCGAAACCGACGGGCTTGCGATAGGAATAGCGGGTAAGGTGATGGACGCGAAGAATGGTCATTTGAACCGGCATTGCCAGCCTGATGCGGCGGCATCGCGACTAAGCGACTGTTTGTGCGGCGAGTCGAGCACTATCCGCAGATGACGCCTCACCGTGACGAGGCGCATCCATGAATGCGACATCGCCTTGAGTTCGCGGATGCCGCGGCGCCGTTTCAGATATGCGACGCCTCAGGCACGGTTTCGTCTTCGCCGTAGTCGTTGGGGTTGTTCGCCTCCGGATCCTGAGCGTCGCCGGCGTCGACATCGTCGTTGGACTGCCTGATCGTGTCGGCATTGTTGCCGCCGGCATCGTCCGCATTGCCGATGTCGGTGTCGTAGCGGTCGTCCTGACCGATCGGGCCATTCGGTTCCTGGCCGGTCAGCGGATCGACAGTGGTGTTGGTTGTGGGCATGACAGTCTCCTTTGCCCGCCCAAAGTAGCCGCATGGCGATAAAAACGCCGCACGGCTGCGCAGTCCCGGCATAAGGGTGCGATAGAATTACCGAAGTTCGAGCCGCATGAATTGATTGTGCGGGCTGGGGTGGTAGCCGGCGAAGGCGTCGCAGCTCACGAAGCCCGACCGGCGATACAGCGCGATCGCCGGGGCATGCAGGTCGGCGGTACCGGTCTCCAGGCTCAAACGGGCGTAACCTCTCAGGCGCGCTTCGGCGATAACGTGCTCAAGCAGGGCGCGGCCGACGCCGGTTCCGAGGGCGGCCGGAGCGGCGCGCATCGATTTCACTTCGCCGTGCGTCGCATCCAAGGCTTTCAGGGCCCCGAAACCGGCCAGCTTATCGGCGTTCCATGCCGTCCAGAAGGTCACGCTGTCGTGGGACAGGCCCGACGCATCGAGCGCAAAGGCGTGTTCGGCCATGACGCCGCGCAGTTCCTGAAGATGATAGTTCAACAGGTCCGCGACGTACGGCGCGGTCGGGTCGTCCCGGCGTATCTCCAGCATGCCGCCTATCCGGGATAACTCTTCATCGCGTCGCGGATGACACGGGCGCTCTTGTCGGCCGGCAGGTCTTCGCCCAGCGGCGAATCGAACTTGCCGGCGGGATTCATCAGGTAGATCACCGCCGAATGGCTGTAGGTATAGCTGTCGCCGCTGCCCTGTTTGACGGCGGTAACGCCGTATGCCTTTTCGATGGCGTCGACCTGGGCTGGAGTGCCCGTCAGCCCGATCACGCCTTCGGGAAAGCCGCCGCTTTTCAGATAGGCCTTGAGATTGGCCGGTGTGTCGCGCGCCGGATCGACGGTGATGAAGACGATCTGCATGTTTTTGGCGTCGTCGCCCAAGGCCTTTTTAGTCCGCGCCAGCGATTGCAGGGTCAGCGGGCAGATGTCCGGGCAATAGGTGTAGCCGAAGAAGACGGCGGTCCACTTGCCTTTGAGAATAGACTGATCGACCGCCTTGCCGTCCTGGTCGACCATGGTGAAGGGGCCGCCGATGCGCGCCGCGGCCGCCGGATCGGCTTCGGACGTCACCTGCGGCGTGTTGAGTGTGCTGTACCAGCTCCACCCCGCCAGCCCGGCCAGGAGCACGAAGGCGGCGGCAATGATCGCCATGCGAATTTTTGTCATCTATGCCAGTCCGTCGCGCGGCGGTAAAACCGGATTCGTAACATTGTCAGGGGGCTTTTATGCCGGCGCGGACCCTAAACCGCCTCAGTGCCTTTTTCAACGGCGACACATCGTCGCTGAGCGTCATCGGGCCGCGCGACCACTTGCGCCTGCGCACCCTGGTGCTTCTGCGCTGGCTGGCCATTGCGGGCCAGAGCGCGATGATCTTCCTGGTCGCCTATGCGTTCGGATTTCGCATCCGGGTATGGCTATGCGTCGCCGTCATCATGGCCTCGGTCTGGCTGAACCTGGCGCTGGCCTTCGGGCGCCGCGACACCCAGCGTCTGCGAGACTGGGAGGCGGCCTTGCAGCTCGGTTTCGATGCCCTGCAACTGGCGGCGCTGCTGGCCGTGACCGGCGGGCTCAACAACCCCTTCTGCCTGATGCTGGTGGCGCCGGCGACCATCGCCGCCGCCAACCTGCCGACGCGTTTCGGCCTGAGCGTCGTCGGCACATGCATGGCGGCCGGCGTCGTCCTGGCCTTCTGGTCGCTCGACCTGCCGTGGATCGCCGGCGAAGCCTTCATGCTGCCCGACATGTACCGCATCGGCATGCTGGTGGCGCTGTTGATCGGCATCGTCTTCACCGCCGGCTACGCCTGGCGGGCCTCGCTGGAATCGGCGCGCATGGAACAGGCCCTGGCCGCCACTCAGGCCGTGCTGGAAAAGGAACACCGCATGAGCGCGCTCGGCGGCCTGGCGGCGGCCGCGGCGCACGAACTCGGCACGCCGCTCGGTACCATCCAGGTCGTCGCCAAGGAGATGCTTCACGCCTTGAAGCGCGACAACCCGCTCTACGAGGACGCCGAACTCCTGGTGTCGCAAAGCCAGCGCTGCCGCGACATCCTGAAAAACCTGTCGGCGCGGCCCGAGCGCAGCGACGCCGTCTTCGACGAGACAACGCTTCGCGATTTCCTCGAAAGCGTCGTTGCGCCCTATGCCGGCGGCGGCAAGCGCATCGACATCTCGATCACCGCCTACGATGCCCCCGAAGGCGTCGATCCCGGCAAGGCCCTGCTGATCCGCCGGCGTCCCGAATGGCTGCACGCCCTGTCGGCCTTCGTCGAAAATGCCAGCGATTTCGCCAAATCCACCGTCAAGATCCGCGTCCAGGTAACAAAAGCCTATGTCAGCCTGGCGGTAGAGGACGACGGCCCGGGGTTCGCGCCGGACATATTGTCGCGGCTGGGCGAGCCCTATATCTCGTCGCGCGTCTATGGTGCGTCGTGGGCGGGGGAGGGCGCAAAGCCTTCCGGGCAAAGCCATTCCGGCATGGGCCTGGGTTTTTTTATCGCCAAGACGCTGTGCGAACACACCGGCGCCAAGGTCACCTTCGGCAACCGCGAAGAGGGCGGCGCCTACGTCAAGGCCTTGTGGCGCCGGGATCAGATCGATATTTTATACGACGACGCCGGACTCTAGTCCTGCGTTTCGTCGAGAAATTGCGTCAGATCAAAACCCCTGGGCCCTTGATGATTTATGCCGTTCCTTGCGGCCTTTGGTCGCGTGCGTTTGCGTAGCGGAGACAAAGATGAACGATGACGCAGCCGAGACAGCGGGCAACGATCTGAGGGCGGCTATCGCCGCCAAACTCGAGGCCTTAAGCGACCGTTCGCTGCTGCTGATGGACGACGATGCGCCCTTCCGCAACCGGCTGGCGCGCGCCCTGGAACAACGCGGATTCAAGGTGACCATGGCCGAAGGCGTGACCCAGGCTCTGGACATTATCGCCAGGACGCCGCCGGCCTTCGCGGTCATGGACATGCGCCTCGAAGACGGCAACGGCCTGAAGGCCGTCGAGGCGCTGCACGCCAAACGCCCCGACGCGAAGGCCATCATGCTGACGGGCTACGGCAATATCGCTACGGCGGTGCAGGCCGTGAAGTCGGGCGCGATCGATTATCTGTCGAAGCCGGCGGACGCCGACGACGTCGCGCGCGCCCTGCTGGCCGTCGAAGACCACGCCCCGCCACCGCCGGAAAACCCGATGTCGGCCGATCGCGTGCGCTGGGAGCACATCCAGCGCGTCTATACCCTGTGCGGTCAGAACGTGTCGGAGACGGCGCGGCGTCTGAACATGCACCGCCGGACGCTTCAGCGGATTCTCGCCAAGCGCGCGCCGAAATAATATCAAAGGTCATAAAGGATGACCGTTGATGTTATTTCGTTTTTCTAGCTCAAACGCCGCGTAGCTCCTCGCATTAGCTCGGGCGGGCACTCGCCCTTGCCAACGGCGATCGCCGTTGGAATAACTATTCGTCCGCGATGACGATGCCCGGATTGTCGGGCGGGATGAAGTCGAACAGGCCGAAGTCGAGCGCCTTCTGCGGCCGGGCGGGCTGCAGCGGCGTTTCCGTCAGCGCCAAAATCTGTTCCGGCGTCAGCTCATAGGCCTTGCGCGATCGGCGTAAGGTCCGCGCCTGCTGGCCGGGGGCCGCGTCGCCGTTGGCCTGGCGCGGCGGCGGCAGGCATTTCCAGTAGCTGACCGACAGCTGCCAGATCGCCGGAGTCTTGGTACCCGCCTTGGGCCAGCGCACGCCGTCCGCGAAAACCGGCTGCGTGGGCCTGTGTTTGCGCGGCGGCGGTGCGGCGATGCGGCAGGTGAGGGTGCAGACTCTGGAGTCGTCGAGCACGGCCGCATAGACCTTTTTGGCCTCGGCTTCGCTGTCGAACAGCGGCCCCAGCGATTGCGTGACGAAGGCGACCGCGCCACCCGCCAGGACCTCGGCCTCGCGCTCGCGCGCCGCACGCCTGGCTTCGCCGTTGCGCAAAGACTCGAGCGCGGCGTGACCGTCACTGGCAATGGGATAAAGGGGCAGGGTCATCGTCGTTCACGTTTTGATCCAAGGCATCCTAGCCTTGCAGCCCACACGATGCAATCGCCGCCGTCCGCGACTTGACGGATCATCTTTATTTTGTTATTTTCCGAATTAACAAAGAAGGTTTCATGTCCGAAGTCTATAAGGCCCTTGCCGATCCGACCCGCCGCCGCATTCTCGAACTGCTGCGCGACGCGGAGATGAATGCCGGCGACCTGGCCGGCCACGTTTCGGTCGCCAAGCCCACCCTGTCGGGGCACTTGAACGTGCTCAAGGCGGCGGGCCTGATCGACGTCACGCGCCAGGGCACCAGCCTGATCTACCGGCTGAACACGTCGGTCCTGGAAGACGCGATTTTTTCTTTGATGAACGCATTCAAGGTGGGACTTGACCGTTCCGCCAGCCGTGGGGAAACTGATCATGTTCCTGAAAACTGAGAAAATTCTGACACCCGTTCTGTGCCTGGCCATGGCCGGGCTGGGCCTGTGGGGGCACATGACCCTACCGGACGCCCCCATCGCCGTGCACTTCGGCGTGCAGGGCCCCGACGGTTACATGCCGCGCGATACCGGCCTCATGGTTTTGCCCGGCATCGCCCTGGTCATGATGATCGCGCTGCTATGGATCGTGCCGGCCATCATGCCGAAATCGGCCGGCCTGGAACGTTCGGGCGCGGCCTACGGCGCGACCATGCTGGCGACCTTCGCCCTGCTGACGGCGATCCAGGCCATGCTGGTCCTGACGGCGAAGGGCATAGAGGTCGATCATATCCGTATCGTGACCGTCGGTGTCGGCCTGCTGCTGGTCATTATCGGCAACTATCTGCCGAAGACGCGGCGCAACTACATTATGGGGTTGCGCACGCCGTGGGCGCTGGCGGACGAGCGCGTCTGGGACAAGACGCATCGCTTCGCCGGGCCGCTTTTCATGCTGGGCGGCGCTTGCGCCGTCGCCGGCGCCTTCTTCGGCACCGAACAGACCCATATAGGCGTCCTGGTCATCGCAGCCCTGGTTCCGGCCGTTATGAGCTTCGTCTATTCCTACCTTGTCGCCCGTCGACTCAACCTGACGTGAGCGGGATTTGACGTTTTTTTGCCCGTCGAAAGCCAAACTGCTTTATAGTTAACCGTTAGACTTGATTCGGTGCTGGAGTTTGGAGCGGGCGTACACATGGCGATGGAGTCGATAGCCTATACGGCGGCAGCCGGCGCCATGACGCTGGCCCTGTCCACCACCTATCTCGCCTGGCGCATGCGCCGCCGGCTCACTGCCTCGCGCGACACCCTGAAAACCGACCTCGGCCTCAAGGATACGATGCTAAGCGAGCTCGATGCCGCCACTTCGGCCTTCGACGAAGCCTTCCTGGCCGTCGAAGGCGACGCGGTTCGCCTGGTCTGGGGCGATGAAACCCTGAAACACTGCGCCCAGGCCCTGGGCCTTCGCAATATCGCCGAAGCCGATTTCGCGCCACGCGTCGTCGAGGCCCTGGGCGAAACCTCGCCAGAAGCTGCCATGGGCTTGAAGCGCCTGATCGCCGAGGGCCGCTCGTGCCGCTTCGAGGTCTTCGCCGAAGGCACGGGCTCGGTCGTCACCGCCACGCCGGGCGTGACGCTGGTCGTCGAGGGCAAGTCCTCGGGCGCCACCGCCTGGATTCGCCTGGCCATCGCCGGCGGCAAGGCCTCGCTGTCCTCGGGCCCGTTCGCCCAGATGGCCGAGCACCTGCCGGCGCCGTGCTGGATCTGCGCTCGCGACGGCCGCATGGTCTGGGCCAACGATGCCTGGCTGAAGGCCGTCGAAGCGCCCAGTCTCGACGCCGCGCTGAAGGACAATATCAGCCTCGACCGCACGGCGGACGCCCTGGTGACCGAGGCGATCGACAGCCGCGGCCGGCGCGAAGGGTATCGCTGGCTGACCGTCGGTGGTCAGCGGCGTTCGTTCCATATCATCGCCGAGCCGCTCAACGACGCCTATACCTGCGCCTACGCCATCGACGTCACCGAGGCCGAGGACAGCCGCGAAGCGCTGAAGCGCCACGCCAAGGCGCACGACGAAACGCTGAACGCCCTGGAAGACGCCGTCGCCATCTTCGGTCCCGAAAAGCAGCTGATGTTCCACAACCTGGCTTTCGAAAAGCTGTGGGAACTGGAGCCGGCCTGGCTGGCCGAACGCCCGACGCACGGCGAATGGCTCGACCGCCTGCGCCAGAAGCGCCGCTCGCCGGAAACGTCGGACTACGGGGCTTTCAAGGCCCGCGAGCTCGAATTCTACGGTCTGACGCACACCGCCGACGACGAGATGTGGACCCTGCCGGACGGCCGGTCCATGCGTGTCGTGCGCCAGCCGCATCCGCTCGGCGGCCTGCTCATCCTGTTCAGCGACAAGACGGGCGAGCTCAAGCTGAAGGCGCAGTTCAACGCCCTGATCCAGGTGCAGAAGGCGACGCTCGACCAGTTGAACGACGCCGTGTCGGTGTTCGGCAGCGACGGCCGTATCCGCCTGCGCAACCTGTCGTTCGAAAAATTCTGGAACCTGCGCGGTGAGGATATCGGCGCCATCGCCGATTTCGCCGAAATTTCCGAGATGTGCCTGCCGCTGGTCCACGACCGCGGCTTCTGGTCAGAACTCAAGGCGCGCATCACCGATACCGATCCCCTGGCGCGCGCCCCCCAGTCGGGCGAGGTCCGCATCTCCGACGGCCGTCTGGCGCAGTGGCGCACCCAGCCCCTGCCGGATGGCGCCACCCTGGTCGCTTTTTCCGACATCACGGCGACGCGCCAGCTGGAAAAGGCCATCGAGGCGCGTGACGAGGCGCTCAACGAATCGGTCCGCCTGAAGCGCGATTTCGTCGCCAACGTGTCGTACGAACTGCGCACGCCCCTGACCACGATCGTCGGTTACGCCGATTTGCTGCACGCCCAGAACAAAGGCCAGGACCCCAAGCAGCGCGCCTATCTAGAATCCATTCAGTCGGCCGCGCAGGAATTGGCGCGCTCGATCGACGACGTGCTCGACATGGCGCAGATCGACGCCGGCGAAATGTCGATCACCCTGGCGGACGTCCGCCTGCTCGACGTCGTCGCCGAAGCCGGCGCGCGCCAGGCCGAAGCCTTCAAGGCGCGCGGCGTTCAGTTCGACTATCAGGGTGTGCGCGAAGCCGGCATGATCCGCGTCGATGCACGCCGCCTCGGCCAATGTTTGGAACACCTTCTGGGCAACGCCATCCGCAACGCGTCCAATGGCGGCGCGGTACGTCTGAAGGCCACCAAGGAAGGCGACAATCTCGAGCTTGAGGTGTCGTATGCCGGCCGCGGCATCCCGTACCACATGCAGGCGCACATCTTCGACCGCTATGTCGGCCGTGAGCGCGGCGGGCCGGGGCTGGGCCTGGCGCTGGTCAAGGCGCTGGTCGAGCTGCACGAGGGCTGGATCACGCTCGAATCCGAGCCGAACGAAGGCGCCAGCTTCAAGATCCATCTGCCGAACCAGAGCGGCGCCGGACAGTCGACGCAGGGCGAGACCCTTATCCACCCCGCAGCGCCGGTGGCGATCATGGACAGGCTGGAAGGCGGCGACGGCATCGAGGACGTGGCCTGATGCCGCGCGCCGAGGGCCTGTTCGACGTCAAGCGCACGCCCGAAGCGGTGCACGACAAGGCTGAAGGGTTGCTCGGCCGCCACGCCCTCGACAAGCAATATCACGGCGCGCTTGACGCCCAGGGCATCGGCGAGATGCTGAGCGCAGGGACAGCGACCCCCGGCTCGGCCGGCTACGTCGCGCTCGAAAAGGTCACCGGCACGCTCGACGGCCGGACGGGGAGCTTCTACCTCCAGCATTCGGGCACGCTGACGCGCGGTCAGGGTACGCTCGCCATCCACGTCATTCCGGACTCAGGCACGGACGCGCTGACGGGGGTGTCCGGGACGATGCAGATCGTCATCGCCGACGGCAAGCACAGCTACGTTTTCGACTACGAGATCGCCTGAGGCACAGAGCCGGGCATTGTTGCGTATTAATCTACGCGACGCCCCCTCCGTCTCCCCTTCGCCAAGGCTTCGGGATTCCACTTTCCCGGGTTGCCGGGAAGGGAATTAAGCAAATAATATCAGGTAGTTCCTTCCCCGTTTACGGGGAAGGTGGCACGAGCGAGTGACGGAAGGGGGAAACGGAGGTCGCGATAGATGTGAGCGTTCCGATTTTACACCGTCTTATTCCGCCGGATCGTCCGGCAGGCTCCACACCTTGATATAGTCGATGGCCATGTCCGACGGCGTCATGTCGTCGCGCTTCTCCGACCCGCTATAGGCAAGATTGGCCAGGACAAACAAAGGCTTGTGGAATTCCGGCAGGGATTCGAAGCGCATGATCTCCTGACGGTCGAAATAGACGATCACCCAATCGGGCGTGGTGCGCACGCCGAACTGATGGAACTGGTCGTCGAACAGCCCGCCGGGAATCTTGCGATAGCACGACTTGCCCCAGTGCCTGGTGACGAGGTTGGGCGGATCGGGCTGCTTGGCGGCCGGCCATAGATGGATCGAGAAGTGGTAGCCGTCAGGATCGTTCCCGCCGTAGCCCTCGAAGACGTCGATTTCCGTGCGCGTTTCTGTAGGATCGGTAAACTGGTTGACGGTTTTCAGCCAGAAGGCCGGCCAGTTGGCCGCCCCCCGGGGCAGCTTGGCGCGCATCTCGAAATAACCATAGGTCTGGGCAAAGCCGTTGCCTTGAGAATCGACCGATTGGATCAGGCCCGACACCCACTTGCCGTCACGGTTCTGCATGCGGATGGTCAACTGGCCCTTCTTGACGCGGAAGGTGTCGTCGCCCTTTTTGTAGTCGAGGAATTTGGCGCCGCCGAAACCGCCATGGACGCCGGTGTACCACTTGCCCTTGGCGCCATCATGGACGATGCTGGGCGTATCGAAGTCGTCGGAAAAGGTCAGTTGCGCGCCGCTGAGGTCGATCGTCTGGCCTTCGTGGACCGGAGTCTTCTGGCAGCTGTAGGCGCCCAGGCGCGAAAGGTCGGTCTGTTCGGCTGCGGCGCTGCTGGCCAAGGCGCACAGCGCCAGGGCGGATATGGCGCCCTTAAAGAGTGCAGTCATTATTCGGCTCCCGTGCCCCAGCCGGAGCACAGTTTCCTTAAATGACGCGCGATGTCAATTCGCTGCGACGCAGCAAACTATCATTATCAGGCAAGCAGCGACCAGACGCCGGCCCAGAAGGCGCCGCAGATGACGGCGAGGCCCAGTACGGTCCAGCCGATCGGGATCTTCTTGACCTCGATATTGTCGGTATCGAGCGGCGGCAGGCCTTGCGCCTCGAAGCTGCGGAGCAGATCGTTCTGCAGGGAGAGGGCGGGAGAGGGGACGGCCTGAACGGCTTCGGCGTCACCGACCAGCGCGATCTTGCTCTCGTCTGCCGCGGGCAGCGGCGCCGTGTGGAATTCGGCGGCATCGACGGCTTTGGTCTTCAGGCGAGGCATCTCTTCAACTCCGGTGATGGTGTTATCGTGACCTTGCCAGACCAAAGTTAAAACATGGTTTTGATTTGCCGCATTTGCCTGTGTGTAAAGTGATTTATTATAGTTAACAAGGTGGTTACTATCATACGGGCCTTCAAACAGTTACCGGTTCCTGAAAATCGGGTTTACAGACGGTAAATATATTGCGATGCGGTGATATTCTGGTGCGCTTTATTTCGCGTTTGCGGTGTGAAAGGTGGCGTAAAAGCCAGATTTCGAGCCAGGCCTTCGCGGACGCGGCAATATCCAAGCCCGGCCGTTGCCGGAATCGTTGCGCTGCATTATGACTGTCGTGTCCATCATCCGGGGGCGTCCCGATGCTGAAATCCTGTCTTGTTGCCCTGACGATTCTGTCAGCCTCGCCGGCCTTTGCCGAGCCGCCGGAACAGTGGAGCGAATCGACCGTCATCGTCTCGGCGCAGCTGGGCGGCCCGGCCCTGTGGCGGCTGAAGAAGGGCAATTCCGAAGTCATCGTGATCGGCGTCCTGCCCGTCTTCCCGAAAAACCTCGCCTGGAAGACGCGCCGCGTCGAAAATGCGCTTAAGGGCGCCAATGCCCTGATCACGCCGCCGGCCGGCAAGGCGGGTATCGGCGACATGCTGAGCCTGATGCGGATGAAGGCCTTGCCGAACGGTCAGGAGCTGAAATCGGTGCTGCCGGCCGATCTCTATAATCGGTATCAGGCGACGGCCGCGCGCGCCGGAGTCTCGACGCGCGCCTTTCAGCACGATAAGCCGGTGTGGGCCGGCGCCCGGTTGCGCCAGGACGTGCTCAGCCATCAGAACCTGACGTCCGAAGAGCCGGTACAGACCATTGCCCGTCTGGCGCGGCATCAGGATGTGCCGGTGCGTGTCGCGGCGCGTTATAAGCTCAGTCCGGTGCTCAGGGACGTCAATGCCATGGACGCGGCGGCGGGCCGCATGTGCCTATCGCGTACACTCGACGACATCGATTTCGACCTCGATCGTGCGCCAAAGGCCGCGGCCGCCTGGGTCGCCGGCGACATGAAGCTTATCCTAGCCAATTATCATGGCTCGGCGCTGATGGACTGCCTCGAAGGCTCGGGCAAGGGCGCGGCATTGATGGAACAGGCGACCGACGACGCGGTCGACGCCATTTCGGACGCGCTTGCGGCGCCGGGCAAGACGGTGGCCGTCCTGCCGCTGGCGCCGCTATTGCGCAAAGGGGGCGCGCTGGACCGTCTACGCGCCCAGGGCGTCGCGATTACGACACCCAACTATTAGGCGTTGGCGGCCTTCTCGCCGCGAATGACGGCAGAGACCGCATTGACGACGGCGGCGATGCGCAGGGCCGTCTGGACCTGGACATTGGTCACGTCGTGCTGGCGAAGGACCTTTTCGTGGCTGTCGAGGCAGAGGCCGCAGCCATTGACCGCCGATACGGCCAGCGACCACAGCTCGAAATCGACCTTGTCGACCCCGGGATTGGCCAGGACGTTCATACGCAGGCCGGCGCGCAGGGTCTCGTATTCCTTGTTGTGCAACAGGTGCAGCGAACGATAGTAGACATTGTTCATGCCCATGATCGCCGCGGCCGCCTTGGCGGCGGTCAGCGCTTCCGGCGAAAGGTTCGCCGCCGCTTCCAGGTTTTTCACGACTTCGGGCACGCCGATCGCATAGGCGCACGACACGAAGGCGCCCCACTTCTGCTGGTCGCTGAGCGTGGTCTCGTTGGCGAGCGTGGACAGGTTGAGCGACAGGTCCTTGGCGTAGGCGGGAATCAGGTCGCGGAGGGCATCGATCGACATGGCAATATCCTTATTCTGTGCAGGCATGAAAAAGGCGGCGCGCAAAGGGAGAACGCGCCGCCTCTTTCGGATGGGCTTAAACTGGACTTAAGCCGCGAGAGTCTCACCGCCGACGGCGCGGTTGCACGGGCAAAGCTCGTCGGTTTGCAGACCGTCGAGGACGCGCAGGGTCTCTTCCGGCGAACGGCCGACGTTCAGGCCGTTGACCGTCACGTGCTGCACCACATTGTCCGGATCGACGATGAAGGTGGCGCGCAGGGCAACGTGGGCCTTGGGGTCGAGGACGCCGAGCGCCTGGGCAAAGACGGCGCCGTTGTCGGCGAACTGCCAGATGGCCAGCTTGTCGAGATCCTTGTGGTCGCGGCGCCAGCCGAGCTTCGAATGCTCGTTGTCGGTCGAACCGCCGAGCACGACCGCGTCACGGTCTTCGAAGTCGCGCGCCAGGCGGGCATAGCCGGCGATTTCGGTCGGGCAGACGAAGGTGAAGTCCTTCGGGTAGAAGAAGATGATCTTCCACTTGCCCGGGAAGCTGGCCTTGGTCACGTCCTCGAAAGCGCTCTGGCCGTTTTCTTCGTGACGGTTGAAGCCGGGCTTCACACCGACGACGCTGAAGTCCGGGAGGGTTTCGCCAACACCGATCATAGTCTGTCTCCTTGTCTGGATATCTTTCGGCCGGGAGTGCCGATGGGGAGGCAATACGCTTCGCAGGGGTAGAACTCAAATTAATTGTTTTTGAATTTTTTATAAATTGAATTTATGGACCTGCGTAACTATAATGTGGGCCATGTCGCCCACATTGCGCCAGCTCCAGTATCTGAAGCTCCTTGACGAGCACAAGAGCTTCATGGCCGCGGCCGAGGCCGCCCACGTCTCTCAGCCGGCCCTGTCATCGGGCATAGCCGAACTCGAAAAGACGCTGGGCGCGCGCCTGGTCGACCGGACGCGCGGCCAGGTCATCCTGACGGCGGTGGGTGAAGAGACGCTGAAACGCGCGCTCGATATCCTGGCGCGCACCGAGGATCTGGTCGAGGCGGCGCGGACCGCCAACCGGCCGCTGACCGGGCGCTTCCGCCTGGGCGTCATTCCGACCGTCGCGCCCTTCCTGCTGCCGCGCGCCCTGGTCCGCCTGCGTGAGGACTTTCCCCAACTTCGTCTCTTCCTGCGCGAGGACCAGACGGCGCGGCTGATCGCCTCGCTCAAGGCCGGCGCGCTCGACGCCGCCGTCATCGCCCTGCCGTACGAGCTGAGCGGTCTCGATTACGCCTTCGTCTGCAAGGACGAGATCATGGCGGCGACGCCGTGCGGCCATCCGCTGGCCTATCACGAGCGCATCGCCCCGGAATCGTTGAAAGGGGAGGAGTTGATCCTGTTGGAAGACGGTCACTGCCTGCGCGACCATGCGCTGGCCGCCTGCTCGTGGACGGGCCCGACGGGCGGTGTCGAAACGCTCGGCAATCCTAACGGCGGTTTCGCCGCGACCTCGCTCAATACCCTCGTGCAGATGGTGGGTTCGGGTCTGGGGGTATCGCTGTTGCCGGCCATGGCGGTCGACGCCGGCCTGGTGCGTAGCGACGAGGTGACGGTACGGCCCTTGAAATCCGACCACGCCTATCGCGATATCGTCGTCGTGTGGCGTGCCGGATCGAGCCGCGCGGCCGAGGCCCGGCTGCTGGCCGAAAAACTCAAGCTGGGCGGCCGGGAGGCGCAGGCGGCATGAAGGTGATGATCGTGTGTCTGGCCCTGCTGGCGCTCGGCGCCTGTTCGAAGCCCCAGGAGGAAGCGCCGCCGCCCGTTTCGGCCGCGCCCCAGCCTGCGGCGCCGGATCCGTGGCCGGGCAAGTACGAGGGCGACGTCATGGTCAATGTGGCGGGTTCGCCCGGCGCCTATCGCGTCTGGCTGCTGGTTGCCAGTGCCGACGGTTGTACCGGCGATCTGGGCCTGGCCGACAAGGGCCTGCCCGCCCATGCCTCGGCCGATGGGCTTGACGTCGTCGTTCCAGCCAAGGACGCCTTGCCGCAATGTACGGTCCACCTGGTGCGTAAGGGCGCCACCGTGACGGTCAGCGAGGACGCCGGCTGCGCCACCTATCACGGCGCGACCTGCGGGTTTACCGGCAACGCGCATCGCATAAATTAACCTTTTTGAAACCGTGCCTGTTTACCTTTGACGGACAGATAGCCCGGCCTATCAGACGGTTATACCGGTCTGACCCAAGGTAGTGCGCGGCCCTACCGGCATCATCACACCTTATCCGGCACCTTGTCCCTCAGCTCCTGAAGCCACAGTTTCGCATTGGCGTCCGACGGCATACGCCAGTCGCCGCGCGGGCTAAGCGCCCCGCCCGAAATCAGCTTCGGCCCGTTCGGTATGGCCGAGCGCTTGAACTGCGAGACCGTAAAGAAGCGCCAGACGAAGACTTCCAGCCAGTGCTTGATGTCGCCGAGCGCATAGGCGCGGCGCTTGGCTTCGGGGAAATCGGGCGGCCAGTCGCCGGCCGCGGCATCCTTCCAGGCCTGCCTCGCCAGGAACGCCACCTTGGACGGTTTCAGGCCGTAACGCGTGATGTAGTAGAGGCTGAAATCCTGCAACTCGTACGGCCCGACCTTGTCCTCGGTCTTCTGCGGCTTGCCGTCCTCGACCGGCACCAGTTCCGGCGAAATCTCGCGCTCCAGCACCGAATGCAGGATGCGCCCGGTGCGGGCATCGAACTCCTTGACGGCCGCCCAGCGGATCAGGTGCTGGATCAGCGTCTTGGGCGCGCCGCAATTGACGTTGTAGTGGCTCATATGGTCGCCGACGCCGTAGGTGCACCAGCCGAGCGCCAGCTCCGACAGATCGCCCGTGCCGACGACGAAGCCCTTTTTTTCGCCTGCCAGCCGGAACAGGAAATCGGTGCGCAGGCCCGCCTGGACGTTCTCGAAATTGACGTCGTAGACCTTTTTGCCCTCGGCATAGGGGTGGCCGATGTCCATCAGCATGCGCCGGGCGGCCGGCCGGATATCGAGCGTCTCGGCCGAGATGCCCAAGGCGCGCATCAGTTTCAGCGCGTCGTTCTTCGATCCCACCGTCGTGCCGAAGCCCGGCATGGTGTAGCCGTGGATGCGCGTGCGCGGGATTCCCAAGCGGTCGAACGCCTTGCACGCCACGATCACCGCGTGCGTCGAATCGAGCCCGCCCGAAATGCCGATGACGACGTCCTTGGTACCCGTCGTTTCCAGCCGCTGCATCAGGCCGTGGACCTGGATGTTGAACGCCTCGTAGCAGTCCTCATCCAGGCGCTCGCGGTCGTTCGGCACGTAGGGAAAGCGCGGGACGACGCGGTGGAAGTCGGTCAGGCCGTGCGGTTCCCAGGCAAACGATTGACCGTTGCCCTCCGAAGGCAAGGCTCTAAGGCGCGCGTCGTTGAAGGTGGCCGTGCGCAGCCGGTCCTGAGCGATGCGGTCGGCATCGACGTCGCCGATCGTAACCGTGCCCGACGAAAAGCGTTCGCCTTCGTTGATCAGGTCGCCCATCTCGTAGATCAGCGACTGGCCGTCCCATGACAGGTCGGTGGTCGATTCGCCGGGGCCGGCGGCGCTATAGGCATAGGCGCACATCAGCCGCTCCGACGTTGCGGCGCACAGCCGCTTGCGCGCCCGCGACTTGCCGACGACGACGGGTGAGGCCGAGAGGTTCAGGATGATATGCGCGCCGGCAAGGGCCAGCTTTGTGCCGGGCGTATCCGGCGCCCACACGTCTTCGCAGATTTCAACGGCGAAGGTGAAGGCGTCGAAGCCCTGGGCACGGAAGACCGGATCGGTCGAGACCGGCGCGATCGCCGCGCCATCTGCGGACCTGTAGCTAAAGGTCCCGGTCAAGCCGGCGCCGGAGGCAAACCACCGCTTCTCGTAATACTCACGATAGTTGGGCAGGAAGATCTTCGGCACGACGCCGAGGATAATACCCCGATGGACGACGATGGCGCAGTTATAGACCGCGTCGCCGATCTTCAGAGGTGCGCCGGCACAGACCACGCCGCGCCAGTTCAGCGATGCGGCGACTAGGCCGTCGATCGCCGCGCGCACGGCCTCGAGCAGGGTCTGTTGCAGGAAGAGGTCGTCGAGCGCATAGGCCGACAGGCTGAGTTCGGGAAACAGGATCAGGTCCGCGCCCGCGGCGTCGGCACGCGCCGCCAGGTCGATATGTTCGGCAAGATTGGCCGCCGGATCGGCGATATGGACCCTGGGCGTCACGCAGGCGATGCGGACGAAACCATGCGAGGCCGGAGAGAGGAAGATTTTTTCTGTCATATCGGCCTCTTTTTCGAAAGCGTCCTGTAAAGAGCGGCGATTTGTATCAGAAAAATCCATGTGAAGCCGAAAATACTATGAAAAACTGCCTCAGATTCTTCAAAATATGTGACACGGCGGGGTGGCAACGTAAAATACGTATCAATTGATATATAATTGGGCTCGCATTTTTTTCCACCCCGGGGAACGCGCCTCTGTTATGAGGCGCCATGAGCGTAACCTTTGCCGATATCGAAGCCGCCGCCGGGCGTATCGCCGGCCACGTCGTGCGCACGCCGTGCGCCTTTTCGCAGCGCCTCAGCGCCGCGACGCGGGCCAGACTGTGGATCAAGGCCGAGACCCAGCAATATACCTCGGCCTTCAAGGAGCGCGGTGCGCTCAACAAGCTGTTGCAGCTGACGGAAGACGAGCGCCGGCGCGGTGTCTTCGCGGCGTCCGCCGGCAACCACGCGCAAGGCTTGGCCTACCATGCCCAGCGCCTCGGTATCCCGGCGACCATCGTCATGCCGCAGGGCACACCCTTCGTCAAAATCCAGAAGACAGAAGGCTTCGGCGCGACGGTGGTCATGGAAGGCAAGGGCTATGACGAGGCCTCGGCCCATGCCATCGGGCTATGCCGGGCCGCGGCGGGTGTCTATGTCCATCCGTTCGACGACGAAGCCGTCATCGCCGGCCAGGGCACGATCGCCATCGAAATGCTGGAACAGGCGCCGGAGCTCGACACCCTGATCGTACCGATCGGCGGCGGCGGTCTGATCGCCGGCGTGGCGATCGCCGCCAAGGCGATCAAGCCGTGGATCAAGATCATCGGCGTCGAAGCTGCCATGTTCCCGTCTTTTACGGCGCGGCGCCGTGGCCTGCCCCTGCCGTCCGGCGGCAGCACCATCGCCGAAGGCATCGCGGTACGCGAGGTCGGGGACCTCACCTTCGCGCTGGCCAACCCTCACGTCGACGATGTTCTGGTCATCGACGAGGCCGACTTTGAACGCGGCATCGCCGCGTGCGCCAATATCGAGAAGACGGTGGTCGAAGGCGCCGGCGCCGCGGGTCTGGCGGCCGTCATGCGCCACCCCGAGCGTTTCGAGGGGCAAAATATCGGCCTGATCCTGTGCGGCGGCAATATTGACCTGCGCTTGCTCGCAAGTGTATTACAACGTGAGCTTGTGCGCGAAAAGCGCCTTGTCACCTACCGCATTTTGGGCGACGATCGTCCGGGGATGCTGTCGCTGATGGCCGACGTCATCGCTTCCAAGGGGGGCAATATCGTCGATGTCGCGCACAATCGCCTGGTGCTCGACGTCCCTGCCAAGGGAGCGGAGTTCGACATCATGGTCGAGACACAGGGGCCGCGTCACGCCTTTGAAATTTCAGAAGCCTTGAGGAGCACGGGATATGCGTTGCGCATGGATTAATGGACTGGTTTTGGCGGGGATTGTGTGCGCGCAGCCCGTTCTGGCGCAGACGGCGGCAGAAAATTTGAAAGCCGGCCAGACCTATCTCAAAACCGTGGCCAAACAGCCGGGCGTCGTTGCGCTGCCGTCGGGCGTCATGTACCGCGTGGTGTCACGGTCGCCGCAGCCCGGCGCCCAGCCGAGCGTCGCCGACACGGTGACGATCGATTACGAAGGCAAGCTGTTGAGCGGTGCGGTCTTCGATTCCTCATACGCGCGCCATGAAGCGGCCAGCTTCCCCTTGGGACGCCTGATTCCCGCGTGGCAGCAGGCGATCCCGCAGATGCACGTCGGCGACGAGATCATCCTCTATACGCCGCCGTCGCAGGCCTATGGCGACCGCGACCTCAGCCCCGACATCCCGCCGAACAGCACGCTGGTCTTCCGGGTGCACCTGATCGGCATCGCCGGACAATAGAAAAGGTACAAGATGATCCGTACACGTATCATTCTGCCGTTGCTGGCGGCTCTGGCTCTGACGGGGTGCGGCCAGAGCATGGATTCGCTCGACAAGGAGATGGCGAAACAGGAAGCCGAGAACGCCGCCAGGGCCGCCGCCAACGTCAAGGCCGGCCAGGCGTTCCTGGCCAGCATCGACAAGGAACCCGGCGTCGTCGCCCTGCCGTCGGGCCTGCGCTACAAGGTCGTATCGTCGCCTGATCCCAATGCGCCCAAGCCTTCGGCCGACGCGACCGTCAAGATCAATTACGAAGGCAAGCTGATCGACGGCACGGTCTTCGATTCGTCCTATGAGCGTGGCACGCCGGCCGATTTCCCGTTGTCGCGCCTGGTCAAGGCCTGGCAAATGGCCTTGCCGATGATGCACAAGGGGGATACCTGGATGCTCTACGTGCCGGCCGACCTCGGATACGGCCAGGCGGACATGGGCGCCATTCCGCCGAACAGCACCCTGGTCTTCAAGATCCAGCTGCTCGACTTCAAGAGTTAGAACGACAAGACGTTACAGCTTTTGTGTCGTCATACGGTCCTCCCTTCCGTCACTCGCTCCGCTCGTGCCACCTTCCCCGTAAACGGGGAAGGAAAAGGCAATTAGACTCCCTTCCTTCCCTGCGGAGCGGCGGATCGAGCGAGGCGGAAGTATAGCTTCCGCGAGGGAGGGGCTCCCCGGAGCCTCGGCGGAGGGGAGACGGAAGGGGCATTGCGTAGATTCACCACGCTGTGACTCTAAAACTTCAGTGTCTCGTCGACGACCTGACCGTTATGCCAGACGCTGGCGGTCAGGTGCGATCCCGGCTTGAGGTGAAGCGCCGCGACATCGGACGGCGCCGTTACCGGCTGGCCGTCGAGGCCCAGCAGGATGTCCTCGGGCTTTATACCCGCCGACAGGGCCGCCGAATCCTCGTTGACCGCCTGGATGAACACGCCGTGGTCGAGGCCGTAATTGGCCTTGAGATCGGCGGGCGTCACATTGCTGAACACCAGGCCGAGCGGCACGGGCTGCAAACGGTCGGGGTGAAGCGCATAGCGCCGGGCCGCCGGGACGAAATCGTCGAGCGCCATGAACTGGCGTTCGATCTGGTCGGGCGTCAGGGTGATGTGAACCTCGCCGCCGCGGCGCAGGCTCACCGCATAGGCGATACCCGTCGCTGCGTCCCGGCGCAAATCGGCGTCGGGGACCGCGACCGATACGGTTTCCTTATAAAGGCATTGGCGCTGGTCGCCGTTCTCGCCGCACCGGACGATGTCTTCCATCGGTGGATCGAACTTCATGACCTTGCCGCCCTGGCGCACCGCGCGGACATTGCGCCAATCGGTGTCGATATAGTCGATCGCCAGGGTGAAGGTGTGGCGCGGCGCCCGGACCTTGCGGTCCATATCGCTCTGCAGGACGGTGCGCGTATTGACCGTGGCGGGATCGAGCGTGCGCAGGATCAGGCCCGAGACGCTGATGTCCGACATCAGCCGGTCGTCGACGACGACGACGCCCAACGGCGCTTCGGCCCGCGCGGCGACGGCCAGCACGGACGTCGCCACCAGGGCCGCAAACAAACGGCGCTTCATGCCCCTTCCCCTTATTCGTCTTGGGTTCAGGGCAATAGGCGCCGCCTTATGGGCGGCCGCATGGCCGCTATATGTCAAATTTGAAATAACTACTTTGCGCGATTGATCAGCGCCGTGGTCGACGGATCGTGGGCGGCGACGGTGGCGGCCGTAAAGTCCTTGAGCACGCCGCTGGCCAGGGTCTTGCCGAGCTCGACGCCCCACTGGTCGAAGCTGTTGAGGCCCATCACGATGCCCTCGGCGAAGGTCTTGTGCTCGTATAGCGCCAGCAGGGCGCCCAGGGTCTCGGGCGTCAGCTCGCTGATGAGGACGGTGGTCGACGGCTTGTTGCCGGGACAGACCTTCTGCGGGGCGATCTGGGCGGTGCGGGCGTCGTCGAAGCCCAGCGCCTTGCATTCGGCGACCGAGGTTTCCAGCGACTTGCCGACCATGAAGGCCTCGCCCTGGGCGATGACGTTCGACAACAGCTTCTTCTGCATGTCGTCGGACGCTTCGGCGTTCTTTTGCACGGCGATCAGTTCCAGCGGCACGACGTCTTCAGACTGGTGCAGCATCTGGAAGAAGGCGTGCTGGGCATTGGTGCCTTCGTCGCCGAAGACGACCGGGCAGGTCTTGGTGGCGAGAAGCTCGCCGGTCGGCGAAGTGCGCTTGCCGTTCGATTCCATTTCCAGCTGCTGCAGGAAGGCCGCGAGGCGGCGCAGGCGATGGACGTACGGGATGACGGCCCGGCTCGGGCGATCGTGGCCGATGCGGTTATAGACCTGGGCGGCCGCCAACAGGATCGGCGCATTCCTGGCGAACGGCGCGGTCAGGAAGTGCTGGTCCATCTGGCGCGCGCCTTCGAGCAAGCGTTCGTAGACGTCGAAGCCGAGCGCGATGATGATCGACAGCGAGACCGCCGACCACAGCGAATAGCGGCCACCGACCCAGTCCTTGAAGCCGAAGACGCGGTCGGGCGCGATGCCGTAGGCGCCGGTCTTGTCGGGTGCGGCCGACACGGCGGCCAAATGCTTTTTCGCGGCCTCTTCGCCCAGGCCCTTGATCAGCCAGTCGCGCGCCGCCAGGAAGTTGGCCAGCGTTTCCTGCGTCGTGAAGGTCTTCGACACGGCGATGACCAGGGTCTCGGCCGGATCGATGCCGGCCAGCGCCAGCGCCAGTTCCGAGCCGTCGACATTGGCGACGAAGCGGACGTCGATCTGCGGGATCAGCGGCGACAGGCCCTGGTAGACGAGGCGCGGACCCAGGTCCGAACCGCCGATGCCGATGTGGATGATCGTCCTGAACGGCTTGCCGGTGGCACCTAGGATCGTGCCCGAACGGATGGCGCCGGCATAGTCGCGCATGGCGTCTCGCGCCGACTTGACGTCCGCAGTGATTTCGGGACCGCGCAGGCGGGCGTTTTCGGCATCGCTGTCGCGCAGCGCGACGTGCAGGACGGCGCGGCCTTCGGAAACGTTGATCGTTTGGCCGGTCCACATCTTTTCGCGCGCTTCGACGACGCCCGATTGCTCGAAAAGCTCGACGGCGCGGTCGAAACCGGGCTTCGACCAGGCTTGCTTGGAGACATCGACATAGAGGCCGCAGACGTCGAGCGACATGTGCTTGAGGCGGTCGGGGTCGTTGCGGAACTGGTCGACGATCTTGGCGTTGGCATCGACGAAGGCTTGCGTCTTCAGGGCATCTAATGCGGGACTGCTCATGGGGACCTCCGGATGATCTTCAGTGGGTTCCATGTCAAAACTTTCGCCAGCCGTAAAGCGCCGATTTGCCGTTCACGCTGAATTTGTGTGCGACTGCGAAGAATTGGTCCCATGCCCTTCAAGGCGTCGCCGAGCGCCTTCCAGACAAGGCCGCCCTTGCCGTTCAGCGTATCCTTGGCGGCGCCTAACAGCGTAAGACCAGCGTGGATCGGCAGGGTCGGGATCAAGAGCCAAAGTGGCATGGTCTTGGCGTAGAGCCATAGACGGTTGCGGTAGCCGTGGTAGAGGGCGAAGTCCGAGCGCACGCCGGTCGAGGCCGAGCCGATATGGGCGACCTTTGCGTCCGGGACGAGGCGGCAGTTGTGGCCGAGCAGGCGTGCCCGGGCGCCCAGATCGGCGTCCTCGCAATAGCAGAAGAAGCGTTCGTCGAAGCCGCCGAGCTGTTCGAAAAGGTCGCGCCGGATGACGAAGGCCGCGCCGCACGGCGAAAAGACCGATTTGCCGGCCAGTTGTGCCGGCAGGGGCTGTCCGAAGCCCGCACGATAGGGGAAGCCGAAGAAGGTCAGGCCGTCGCCGGCGCCGTCCATGCGGCTGGCATCGGCGGCGTCGAGCTGCAGCGAGGTGAAGATGGCCGTGTACGGCCAGGCGGTGATAGCCGCCGTCATCGCGTCGAGCCAGCCGGCGTCGGCGAAGGCATCCGGGTTGATAAAGCTCAGCCAGTCGCCGGTCGCTATCTCAGCGGCGCGATTGTTGCCGGCGGCAAAGCCGAGATTTTCCGTAAACGGCAGGAAGCGCACCGCCGGATATTTGGCTGTCAACGCCTGGAAATCGAGATCGCCCGATCCGTTGTCGGCCAGGATGATCTCGGCGTCGAACGGCGTCAGCGCGTTGAGGCAGCGTTCGATCGTAGAGGCGCTTTTGTACGCGAGGACTATGATGGAGACCGTGGTCACGAAGATACGCCTCCACCGCTTCGCGGTCCCCCTCCCCATCTAACGATGGGGAGGAGAATATCACTCGAATCTCTCGTCCCCATCGTGAAATGGGGAGGGTGAGCGTAGCCGAGGTATAGCCTCGGCAAGCGCAAGGAAGCGGTGGAGGGGTCAACTGTTAGAGTCATATTGCCCCTCCCATTCGTTGCGCACGCTATCGTCAGTCTCATTCGGGAAGCGTGCGCCTTTTATCTCGGCGAAGGCGTTCTCTGTAAGCGCCTGCCGTAACGCCCATACCGCCGCGCCACGGACAACGGGCGCGTCATCAGAAAGGCTATTCATCAGCACACTGATGATTTCGTCGTCCGGTGCCGATTTGGCGGCATTACCCAGGGCATAGTGCACATTGCGCAGGAAGGCAGCGCGGCCGATGCGTTTGATCGGCGACTTGCGAAACAGGGCGCGAAAGGCCTCGTCGTCGAGCCGCGCCAGCTCGGTCAGCTTCAGGTCGGCGAAGCCGTCGCGGGCTTGCAGCCGCGCTTCGTGTGTTGCCTCGGCGAACTTGTTCCACGGGCAGGCCGCCAGGCAGTCGTCGCAGCCGTAGACGCGGTTGCCCATCTGGTGGCGAAATCGCTCCGGCCACGGACCGCGCAGCTCGATCGTCAGGTAGGACAGGCACTTGCGCGCGTCGAGCTGATAGGGCCCGACAAAGGCATTCGTGGGACAGATATCGAGACAGGCGCGGCACGATCCGCAGTGGTCGTTTTCGGGTGCGTCGCCCGCCACCACCTGGTCCAGCAGGATGACACCCAGGAACAGCCACGAGCCGAATTCGCGCGACACCAGGTTGGTGTGCTTGCCCTGCCAGCCGAGGCCCGCCAGTTGCGCCAGCGGCTTTTCCATCAGGGGCGCGGTATCGACGAAGACCTTGAGCTCGCAGCCCGTCTTCGCCACGATCAGTCCGGCCAGCTGTTTCAGCTTGCCCTTGATCAGTTCGTGATAGTCGTCGTTGCGCGCATAGACGCTGATATTGGCGATGTCGCGCCGCATGAGGCCGTCGAGCGGATTTTCCGCCGGCCCGTAATTGTAGCCGAGCACGAGCGCGGATTTCGCCCCTGGCCACATGTTCCGCGGATGCTTGCGCCGTTCCAGCGTCTCTTCCATCCACGCCATATCGCCATGGAAGCCGGCATCGACAAAGGCTTCCAGCCGTTCGGACGCCGCCCATACCTCGGGCAAGGGCGCGAAGCGCGCGGCTGCAAACCCCAGCGCCGCCGCCTCGGCCCGGATCAGGGCGGCGAGGTCCACGGACGGTTTGGCCGATACGCTCATTGCTTAAAAATCGAGTTCTTTATAGTGCGCCGAGGCCGGCACACCCGGCATCTTGTCGTTGAGCAGCGGGCGGAAGCACGGCCGCGACTTGATGACCATGTACCAGGTCTTGAGCGCCGGGTAGCGCGACCAGTTGATCTCGTCGAGATAGTCGAGCACGCTCAGCTGGCCGGCGCAGGCGAAATCGGCGTAGCTCAGCGAATGGCCGGCCAGCCAGTTGCGCACCTGGAGCAGACTCTCGAAATAGCGCAAATGATCCTTCAACGCCTCGCGGCCGGCGCGCATCGAGGCGATGTCGGGCGCGCCGCGGCCCATCAGCCGTTTCTCCATCTTTTCGTGGAGCAGAAGCGCGTTGACCTCGTAGTCGAACTTGCGCTCGAACCAGCCGACCAGGCGCCGGGCCTCGGCGCGCTCATTGAGATTGGCCGGCCACAACTGCGGCTCGCGCACGGTTTCCTCGAGGTGCTCGAAGATGGCGCGGTCCTCGCACACCTTGTGCGTCTGGCCGGAATTCCCCGGCTCGGGCGTCTCGACCAGGATGGGCAGGAGGCCCGACGGGTTGAGGCGCAGGACCGTGTCCGAAGGTTCCCAGTAGCGGACGTGGATTTCCTCGAACGGCAGCTTCTTTTCGCCCAGGGCCAGGCGCACGGCGCGCGAATGCGGGTCGAAGGCAAAGTGATAGAGCTGGCGGGTGTAGGTCATTCCTGTCTTTCTGCCGCGGCCAGCCCGGAAGCCGGCCCACTAACGTCGCTATCGTGAACGTCGCCACCGTGAAACACGCCGGCGTGCGGCTCGGCAAGTCCCTTGGGATCGGGATGGATGATTATATCCGCATTCGGATAGACCTCAATCAGTCTGTTTTCGGCGGCAACGATAATGGAGTGGGCGTCGGTCAGGCTGAGGCGCGGGTCGAGCTCGACGTGCATCTGGATCAGAATCCACGGCCCTGCCAAACGCGTGCGCAGCTCGTGCAGGCCCAGGATCCGCGGGTCGGTCAGGACGGTTTCGCGGATGTGGCCGACCGCATCGTCGGGCAGGGCTTCGTCCATCAGGTGTGTCGACGCCTCGCGGAAGACGCCGATGGCGGTCCACAGAAACCACGCCGCCATCAGGAAGCCGGCCAGCGGATCGAAGATGGGAAGCCCGAGGGCCGAGACGATAACGCCGGCCAAACCGATGATATTGGTGACGAAGTCGGTCAGATAGTGCATGCGGTCGGCGGATATGGCGACCGACTGTTCGGCCTTCAGGGCGCGCGTCTGCGCCGTCACCAAAAGGAAGGTCAGGACCAGCGACAGGACCAGCACCGCGATCGACCATAACGAGGCACGCGCCGGCTGCGGGTTCATCAGGACGTGCAGGCAGTCCTGCATGATCAGCGCGCCCGAGGCGAAAAGAAGGGCGCCCTGGAAAAGCGCGCTGAAGGCTTCCGCCTTGCCATGGCCGAACGGATGTTCCTTGTCCGGCGGCGTGCGGGCATAGCGCACGGCGAAGAAGGTCATCAGCGAAGCCAGCAGGTCCAGGCCGGAATCGGTCAGCGAGGCCAGGATCGACGGCGAACCCGACAGGAAAAAGACGATGGCCTTGGTTACGACCAGCACGGCGGATACCGTGACCGACAGGGCCGAGGCCAGGGCGACGTGGCCCGAGGGCGTGGCTTTCGGCGTATGGGTGTCAGTGGCTGTCATCCCTGTCGTCTTATCACGCGTGCCCCGGGGCGCAACCCTTGACGGATCCCGTGGCGGGCGAATCGCGGAGCCATCGCAAAGCTGTTAATAAGCGGTAAAGCATCATGGATTTTTACAACGAACGCGCCTAAATCTGAGGCCGGAATCAATCTTGATAATAATCGTCGCAGCACGCGGCGAACGCCAGAGGCCAATGCCATGTCACGTGTCTGGATCAGCCGTACCGAGGCGCTGAAGCGCCTCGACGTCAAGCCGCAAACCCTTTACGCATACGTCAGCCGCCAGCGCATCGCCGCCAAGAGCGATCCCAGCCATCCGCGCAAGAGCCTGTATGCGCTGGACGATGTCGAGCGGCTGTCACGCCGGGCACCCGGCCGTGCGGCGGGCCAGGTCACGGCGCCTGCGTCCGCGCCTGTCATCAGCCTTGGCGGCGGGACCGTGACGCGTGGCGAAGCGGCGATCGACACCGAAATCTCGATCACGATCAACGGCCGTCACTATTATCGCGGCCGCGATTGCCTTGAGCTGGCCGACACCGAGAATTTCGAGGCCGTGGCGGCGCTGCTGTGGCAAAGCCCGACGCCGAACCCGTTCGGTCCGCTGAAGCCCCGTCCGGACGTCAATTTTCCCGGCGGTCCGCGTATGCGCGTCCTGTCGATGCTGGCGCGCCGTTTGGAAGAAGACGCCATGGCCGAATATCACGTCGACCGCGATCTGGGGCTTGAGGCGGCGGGTCTGGTCAACGAAGCGGTCGACGCCATCACCAATGGCGGTCCGCGTCTGTTCTTCCATCAGCGCCTGGCGCGGGCCTGGAAGGTCTACGACAACAAGGACATCGACCTGCTGCGCAGGGCACTGGTCTTATCGGCGGACACCAGTCTCGATGAAGCGACCCTGGCGGCGCGATCGGCCGCGGCGGCCATGGGCCCGCTGGCCATTCCGTTCAGTGTCGCCTTCGCCACGATGACGGGGCCGAAGCTGGGCGGCCGCATTTCGCGTGCCGAGCTTTACGTCACCCAGGTTCGCCGTCAGGGCAATCCGCAGCTGGTGGCGCGTACCTTGCTCAACCAGGGTCTGGAGCTGCCCGGCTTCGAGCGTGATCCGTCGCCGTCGGAGCACCTGCGGGCGCGCAACCTGATCGAGGCGGCGCCGCAAATGGGCGAGGATCTGAAGACCATCCTCAAGGTGGGCGAGGACATTACAGGGCATCCCGCCGGCATGTCTCTCGCTGTGGCGCTGATCGGCCGGCATCTCGACCTGCCGCGGGAAGCGCCGATGACGCTGTACGGCGTCGGCCGCGGTGCCGGCTGGCTGGCGCACGCCATCGAGCAGATGCACAGCGGCGCGGGCCCCAAGGCGCGGCTGCGCTATATCGGCGTGGCGCCTCGTATTCTGGTTCCGGAAGAAATTTCGCAGCGCACCAATTAACAGCGTCCCAAATATGCTTTATGACCCGTGATATCGTAACGCGGGGATCATCATGCATTATCTGTTGTCGGTGCTGCTGGGCATCATCGAAGGCCTGACCGAGTTTCTGCCGGTATCTTCGACGGCGCACTTGCTGATTGCGGAAAAGCTGCTGGCCTTCCAGGATCCGGGCGGCAATTTCACCGTCATGATCCAGCTGGGCGCCATCCTGGCCGTGGTCATCCTGTATTTCTCGAAGCTGTTCAAGGCGGTCGTCACCTTGCCGACCTCGGTGGAGTCGCGGCAGTTCGCCATCAGCGTCCTGGTCGCCTTTTTTCCGGCAGTGATTATCGGCGTGCTGGCCAAGAAGTTGCACCTGCTCGACGCTTTGTTCGACAACATTCCGGTCATCTGCGGCGCCTTGATCGTCGGTGGTGTGGCGTTGTGGGCGGTCGACAAGTACGCCAAGCCGCCGGTGCATCACGACTCGGCCAAGCTCGATCTGAAGACATCTTTGTTTATCGGTCTGTTCCAGTGCCTGGCGATCATTCCGGGAATGTCGCGGTCGGGGTCTACCCTGATCGGCGCCATGGTATGCAAGGTCGACAAGAAGGCCGGCGCCGAGTTTTCGTTCTTCCTGGCCATACCGACCATGCTGGGCGCCTTCGTCGTGGACTTTGCGGAAAGCCACAAGAGCCTGACGTCGGATCAGTATAGCGCGATCGCCATCGGCTTTGTCGTCGCCTTCCTGTCGGCGCTTTTGGTCATCAAGCCGTTCATCAGCTTCGTGCAGAAGCGCGGCTACGGCTTCTTTGCCCTGTGGCGCGTGGTCGTGGGCGTGGCCGGGCTGGTGTGGTGGTTCGGCTTCGCCGCTCACAGCTAACTTATGGGGTGTGGGGTGAGGCTCGCCGGCTTGCCGACGGCAAGCCGGATGAAATCGATACTAAACGTATCGATTTCCGGGCCGAACGCCCGGAGCCATGCGAAGGGCCGGAAGGGTGACCCCACAAAACCTTCAATCAACAAAAAAGCCCCCGCCAAAGGCGAGGGCTTTTTTGTTGAATAAGTCTTGGGGCCACGGGCCCCAAACCCCGTTAGTTAGGCTGCGACGGCGAACTGCCCATTCTTCCGGAACCGCCACAGATAGGTCGGCACGATCGACTCGACGGCCGTGGCCGCGATGCCCAGATCCTTCAGGCCCTTGGCGCCCTTGGCCACGACATTGTCCTTCTGCAGCATCAGCACCTGGTCGGTCGTCAGCGGCGGCTTCACCGGCGTGATCGACATCAGGTTGCCGACCAGACCGATCGCGCTGGCCGCGGCGAACGGCAGATAGATCAGCGGACGCGGGCACATGATCTCCTGCGCCGTATACTTGATCAGATCACGGAACTCGAAAACCTCGGGGCCACCCAGCTCGTAGGTCTGGCCGTAAGCCTTGGGATTGCCGACCGTACGCGCGACCGCCGTGGCGACATCGGCGACATAGACCGGCTGGAACTTCGTATGACCGCCGCCGATCGAGGGCATAAAGGGCAGAGTCTTGATCTGATAGGCCAGGCTGGTGAAGAAGCTGTCCTGCGGACCGAACACCACGCTGGGACGCAGGATCACCGCGTCGGGAATCGCCTTCTTCACGCCGTCTTCGGCGCGGCCTTTCGATGCATAGTAGCTGGACGACGACTTGCTGTCCGCGCCGATTGCCGAAACCTGCACAAAGCTGCGGATGCCGCGCGCGGCCGCCAGACGCGCCACGGCGTCGGAGGCCTGACGGTTGATGCCCTCGAAGCTCTGCGACAGCCCCTGATACATGATGCCGACCAGATTGACGACGGCGTCGGCGCCTTCCAGGGCGCGGGCGATATCGGCTTCGCGCTTGACGTCGCAGCGGACGACCTGGACCTGGCCAACGTCGCCTTGCAGGCGCAGGTCATAGGCCTGGGTCGGCCGGCGGACGGCGACGCGGACGCGCCAGCCCTGACGGGTCAGGGCGCGCACCACGTGCTTACCGACGAAACCCGAACCCCCGAAAACCGTGACAACCTGCGTCATATGCCTGTTCCCTGAAATCACACTCTAGGCCGGGATAGCGCAAGGCTTTCGCGACTGCAATGGCTTATACGTCGGTCATAAAGAATGACCGGCGTATAAGCTTTATTTCAGCTCAAACGCCGCCGCACGGGCGGTCTCCCTCGCCAATGGCGATTGGAAACAAAAACGCCGAAGCGCACAGGCGCTCCGGCGTTTGAGATAAACGCACGGTTCGAAGTCTTAGTCCGCGCCGAACAGGTCGCGGGTATAGACCTTGGCCTCGACGTCGCGGATATCGTCCGAGATGCGGTTGGCGACGATGACGTCGGACATCGACTTGAACGTGCTTAGATCCCGGATAATCGGCGAATTGAAAAAGTCGTCACCCTGGAAGGCGGGCTCGTAGATTACGACTTCGACGCCCTTGGCGCGGATACGCTTCATGATGCCCTGGACCGACGAGTCGCGGAAATTGTCGGAATTGGTCTTCATGGTCAGGCGGTAGATCCCGACGGTCTTGGGCTTGCGCGACAGGATGCTGTCGGCGACGAAGTCCTTACGCGTCGTATTGGCGTCGACGATCGCCTTGATCATGTTCTGCGGCACCTTGGAATAGTTGGCCAGCAGCTGCTTGGTGTCCTTGGGCAGGCAGTAGCCGCCGTAACCGAAGGACGGATTGTTGTAGCCCTTGCCGATACGCGGATCGAGGCTGACGCCTTCGATGATCTGGCGGCTGTCGAGACCGTGGGCTTCGGCGTAAGAATCGAGTTCGTTGAAATAGGCGACGCGCATGGCGAGGTAGGTGTTGGCGAACAGCTTGATCGCCTCAGCCTCGTCGCAATTGGTGAACAGGATCTCGATGTCCTGTTTCTCGGCGCCCTGGCGCAACAAATCGGCGAACTTGCGACCGCGTTCCGAACGTTCGCCCACCACGATGCGCGACGGATAGAGGTTGTCGTACAGGGCCTTGCCTTCCCGCAGGAATTCCGGCGAGAAGATCACGTTCTCGGTGTCCAGCTCCTTGCGGACGCGGGCCGTGTAGCCCACGGGGATGGTCGACTTGATGACGATGGTCGCCGTCGGATTGATCGGCTTGATCGTGCGGATGACCGCCTCGATCGTCGAGGTGTCGAACTGGTTGGTGTTCGGATCGTAATTGGTCGGCGTGGCGACGATGATGTAGTCGGCGCCGCCGAAGGCTTCCTGCGCGTCGAGCGTCGCCTTGAAGTCCAGCTTTTCATGGGCCAGGAAGTGCTCGATCTCGGCGTCGGCGATCGGCGATTGCTTGTTGTTCAGCATTTCGACCTTGGCCGGAACGACGTCGAAGGCGACGACCGTATTGTGCCGCGCCAGCAGCATGGCGTTCGAAAGACCAACGTAACCGAGGCCCGCAATTGCAATCTTCATATTCGCTCCACGCGTCCAATGCATGCCCGGCACCTTATCGGCCGGGCCGTGTCAAAAAATTATCGGGTAAATACGCGCCCCGACCGCTCGTCTTCTTTTGGCACGGACGCACCAAAAGAACAACGGGTTGCACTGCAACATAACACGTCGCCCCCGTTGTTTGGCAGGCCCTTGCAAAGGGCCTGCCAAAAAAGGCTACTCCGCCAACTCGGCCGCGCGCTCTTCCGCGAAGAAGGGCTTCAGCGCTTCGCGCGCCGCGGCACCGAGTTGCGGGTGTTTCAAGGCCAGGGCGACATTGGCGCGCAGGAGGCCGATCTTGTCGCCGCAGTCGTAGGTGACGCCGTCATATTCCAGGGCGTGGAAGGTCTGGGTGGTCATCAGGCGCGCCATGGCGTCGGTCAGCTGGATCTCGTTGCCGGCGCCGCGTTCCTGGTCGGCCAGAAGCGCGAAGATCTCGGGCTGCAGGATATAGCGGCCCGACACGATCAGGTTCGACGGGGCCGTGCCTTTCGCAGGCTTTTCGACCATGCCGGTCATCCTGTTGAGACGGCCGGATTGTCCATCCAGCGCCACGACACCGTACTGGTGGGTCTGGTCGTGCGGCACGGGCTCGACGACGATGATATTGCCGCCGACTTGCGTCTGGGCGTCTATCGCCTGCTTGAGCGCGGGGATATTCGCGTCCATCACCATGTCCGGCAGGAGCACGGCGAAGGGTTCGTCGCCGATGACGTCGCGCGCGCACCACACGGCATGGCCGAGGCCATGCGGCTGCATCTGGCGCACGAAGCTCATCTGGCCGGCCTGCGGCAATTCGCTCAGCAGCTCATCCAGAATGGCGGTCTTGCCCTTGGCGGTCAGTTGCGCCTCGAGCTCGAGCTGATGGTCGAAATAGTCTTCGATGGCGCCCTT
>FTCZ01000824.1_pt1 | contig 33544 bp, 30 predicted proteins | sample 1658871 | NCBI WGS metagenome assembly FTCZ01 (sample SAMEA3914864, study PRJEB12502) | metagenome | biome: forest; material: soil | place: USA | collected 2012-03-12 | depth 0.3 m | reverse complement strand
GATGGTCAGGATCGAGGACGGCCCGAAGACCGCCAAGGTCGTCACCAGCATGCCGGCGGGCCCCGCGACGTTCCAGCCGATGAGCGGAACCACCATCATGTTCGGACCGGGAGCAGCCTGGGCCAGGGCATAGAGCGCCGCAAAATCGGCGCTTGTCATCCAGTGATGGACGTCGACCACCTGGCGATGCATCTCGGGCAAAGTGGTGTTGCCGCCGCCGAAGGCGATCAGCGAGAGCTGCGCGAAGATGATGGCGAGCGCCGTCAGCGTGTCGTTCATGCGCCGGCCTTCAGCATGGTGAAGATGCTGATGGGCGCCATCACCAGCATGGTCGGCACCAGCGGCAGGTGAAGGCCCACGATGGCGCCGAAGACGATCACGGCGAGGGCGACGGCTAGCGGCTTGCAGGCGAGTGGCGCAGCGAGCTTCACCGCCATCGAGACCAGGAGTCCGGCCGCCGCGGCGGCGAGGCCCGCGAACATGTGGACGACATGCGGCTCGGTCCGGTAGCGGGCGTAGATCACGCCCAGCGCCAGCACGATCGCCGTCGGTGCCGCGATCAGCCCGACGATCGCGGCCAGCGCCCCCCGGATGCCGCGAAAGTGCAGGCCGATCGCCACCGACAGATTGATGATGTTGCCGCCGGGCAGGAACTGGCAGAGGCTCAGCAGGTCGCTGAATTCCGGCGCCGTCAGCCAGCGCCGCTCCTCGACCACCATGCGACGCGCGAGCGGCAGGACGCCGCCAAAGCCGGTCAATCCGAGGACCAGGAAGCCGCGAAACAGCGCCGCAGTGCCGGGCGCCTCCGTCTTGGTGTCAATCTCCGCCATGTCGCGCTCTAGCTAAGAAGCGGCGGCGGAGATGTCCAATATATGATTCAACGGGCGTCGATATCCTGGACGTCTGGCTAGAACTCGACGTCGAGTTCCTCGACTTCCTCGGGCTCGGTGCGGGCGGCGTTGGCCCATTCGAGCATCGCGGGAAAGCGCAGCATGTGGTCGCGATAGGCGGCGGAGACCGGATCGAGCTTCACGTCGTAGGTCGCAAAGCGCGTGCAGACGGGGGCATACATCGCGTCCGCGGTCGTGGGCATCGCGCCAAAGAGATAGGGCCCGCCGTAGCGCTGGATGCACTCGCGCCAGATCGTGGTGACCCGGTCGATGTCGCCCTGGGCGCCGGCCCAGACCTTGAAGCCGGGATGCGTGGCCTTGAGGTTCATCGGCAGCGCGGAACGCAGGTTGGCGAAGCCCGAATGCATCTCGCCGCAGACGGCGCGGCAATGGGCGCGGGCGACCGGATCGGCGGGCAGCAATCCCGCTTCCGGCTTCAATTCGTGCAGATATTCGCCGATGGCGAGGGTGTCCCACACCTTGACCGGGCCATGCTCCAGGCACGGCACCAGGAAGGAAGGCGAGAGCAGCAAAAGCTCGGCCCGCGTCGACGGATCGTCGAGCGAGGCGATCTTTTCGTCGAACTCTATTCCGGCCATTTTGCACAGCAGCCAGCCGCGCAGGGACCAGGAGGAATAGTTCTTGCTACTGATGGTAAGAGACGCCTCGGCCATGCTGCCGAGGATGCAATTTCCGGACCGGTTGTACAGCCTTCATGTTGTATTCGTTTTACCAGACCGCCGCCGACATGATGCTGCCGATGCGCGTCTGGGCGTCGCTCGCCGGGCAGGGCTTTGCCCTGGGCGGTAATGGGGGCGGCGAAGCCGGTGCCGCGCGCTGGCGGGCGGCCGGGGCACTCTGCGAGATGATGACCCGCGCGTCGCTCAGCCACCGCCGGCCCTCCTTCGACCTCGACGAGATCGAGATGGGCAACCGCATGGTGCCGGTGGCCGAGCAGGAAGTGCTGGCGACGCCGTTCGGCACCTTGCTGCGCTTTGCCAAGGAAGGCGCGGGACCGCAGCCGAAGGTGCTGGTCGTGGCGCCGCTGTCGGGCCACTTCGCGACGCTGCTGCGCGACACGGTGAAGGTGCTGTTGCCCGAGCACGACGTGCACATCACCGACTGGGCCAATGCGCGCGACGTCGGCATCTGGAACGGCCGCTTCGGCTTCGACGAGTATGTCGAGCACCTGATCAGGTTCATGGAGGTGATGGGGCCGGGCACGCACGTCGTGGCCGTGTGCCAGCCTTGCGTGCAGACGCTCGCGGCGGCGGCAATCATGGCGGAGGACGACAATCCCGCCCAGCCGCGCAGCATGACCCTGATGGCGGGCCCGATCGACACGCGCGTCCATCCGACCAAAGTGAACGAGCTGGCGACCGGCAAGCCGATACAGTGGTTCGAGAACAACCTGATCACACGGGTGCCACTGCGCTATCCCGGCGCCATGCGGCGGGTCTATCCGGGCTTCCTGCAGCTCACCGCCTTCATGAGCATGAACGCCGAGCGCCACATCAAGGCGCAGATGGACCTCTACAAGGCCCTGGCGAACGGCGACACGCAGCAGGCCCGCACGATCAAGGCGTTCTACGACGAATACTTCGCCGTGCTCGACATGACGGCGGAATTCTATCTCGAGACGGTGCAGTGGGTGTTCCAGGAACACCGCCTGGCCAAGGGCTGTCTCGACTGGAAGGGCCGGCGGGTCGATCCCCGGGCGATAAGGCGGACCGCGCTGTTCACCGTCGAGGGTGAGCGTGACGATATCTGTGCGCTGGGCCAGACCGTGGCCGCCCACGACCTCTGCACCAGCCTCCGGCCTTATCGGAAAAAGCACTATATGCAGGCCGGCGTGGGCCATTATGGCGTGTTTGCCGGCAAACGCTGGGCCGGGCAGATCTACCCTTTGGTGCGAAACACCATCTTGGCGAACGAATAGCGCTTACTGCGCCGCCTGCTTGCGCAAGGCGACGACGTCCTGCTCCGTGAGACGCGCGCCCTTGGCCCCGAAGCGCGCGGTCACGTAGTTCGCCACGGCCGCGATCTCGGCATCCGAATAGATTGCGCCGAAGGCGGGCATGGAGAGCGCGCCTTGCGGCATTTGGCGTACCGTTCCGGAGATCACGATCTGCGCCACATTGGTCGCGGCGGGATCGTTGACAGCCCAGGAGCCGGTGAAGGTCGCCAGGGGCGTGATCGGGCTTTCGCCGGTCCAGCCGTGACAGCTGACACAAGCGCCCTGGAATATCTTCTTGCCCTGGGCAAGCGAGGTGCCGCCGCCCTCCTTGTGCGAGGCAGGCGCGGCCGGCGCGGTCGCCGCCGGCAAATCGGACGAAGCCGATGGCGGCACGCTGCGCAGATAGGTGACCATCGCGCGGATATCCTCCGGCGCCATCCGGCTGAAGCTGTGATCCACCGCCTCGCCCATCGGCCCCGAGGCGGTGCCGCGCCCCGCCGCATGACCGGTGGAGAGATAGGAGATCAGCTCGTCGTCCCGCCATCCGCCGACGCCGGTGCTCTTGTCCGAGCTGATGTTGAAGGCCTTCCATCCGGCGGCCACCGCGCCGGCGAACTTCGCGCGATTGTCCAGGGCGAACGCGATGTTGCGCGGCGTGTGGCATTCGCCGCAGTGGGCGAGTGCCTCGACAAGATAGGCGCCGCGATTCCATTCCGGGCTCCGGGCGGTATCGGGCTCGAAACGCTTGTCGGCGTTGAACACGGCCGACCAGAATCCCATCGCCCAGCGCTGATTGAAGGGAAAGGCGAGCGTGTTCGCCGGCGGCGTCGCGCGCACCGGCGGCAGGCTGAAGAGATAGGCCTTGATCGCCAGCGCGTCGGCGTCGGTCATGTAGGTGTAGGAGGTGTAGGACATCGCCGGATAGAGCCGCGCACCGTCCTTGCGCACGCCGCGGTGCAGGGCGTTCAGGAAGTCCTGATCGCTGTAGGTACCGATGCCGGTCTCCTTGTCCGGCGTGATGTTGGTCGAATAGAGCGTGCCGAAGGGCAGGGTGAAGGCCAGGCCGCCGGCGAACGGCTTGCCGCCTTTTGTGGTGTGGCAGACCATGCAGTCGGCCGTGCGCGCAAGATATTCGCCGCGCTCCACGAGGCTCGCCTTGGCGAGTGCTGGCGGGACGCCGCTGGGATCGGCGGCACGATAGTCGGCCAGGGCGACGGTGGGTCCGTCGGTGAAGGCCATCGGCCCGGGGCCGCGCAGCCACCACACGGCTCCCGCCGCGATGACGGCGACGATGGCGATGCCTAGGGCGAGGCGGCGCTGCACGCGGCTCACGCCTTCTTCTCCGACGCGATCAGGGCGCGATCGATCGGCAAACGCCGCAGGGCAACACCGGTTGCCGCGTAGATCGCATTGCGCAAGGCGGGCGGTCCTGCCGTCGCGCCGGTCTCGCCGATACCACCCGGTGCTTCGCCGCTCTTGATGACGTGCACTTCGATCGGGGGCACCTCGTCGATGCGCAGCATGCGGTAGTCGTTGAAGTTCGACTGCTGCACGCGCCCCCTGTCGATCGTGATCTCGCCATAAAGCGCGGCGGTCAGGCCGAAGATCAGTCCGCCCTGGAGCTGGGCCACAACAGTGTCGGGATTGACCGCGATTCCGGTGTCGACGGCCGAGGTCACGCGGCGCAGCCTGACCTCGCCGCGCTCGTCGACCTCGGCTTCCACCACGGTCGCGATGAAGCTGCCGAACGACGGCTGAACGCAGACGCCACGGCCAGCCCGCGGCGGCAGCGGCTGGCCCCAGTTCGACTTCGCCGCGACGAGATCGAGCGCGGCCAGGAAGCGCGGCTCCTTGCCCAGCATGTCGCGCCGGAAGGCGATCGGATCCTTGCCGGCCTTGCGCGCCAGCTCGTCCATGAAGCATTCGATGGCGAAAACGTTGTTGTTGGGGCCGACGCCGCGCCAGAAGCCGGTCGGCACCGCCGGCGGTTCGGCTTGGACATATTCGACGTGCATGTTCGGAATGTCGTAGGGCATGTCGACGGCGCTATCGATCGCGTCGATGTCGATGCCCTTCTGGAAGGCCGGCGGCAACCAGCGCGCCAGGATCGCCGATCCGGTCACGCGATACTTCCAGCCCACGATCTTGCCGCCCGACAGGCTCGCGGAAATCGTGTCGCGATAGACCGGGCGATAGACGTCGTGCTGCATGTCCTCTTCGCGTGTCCACACGACCTTGACCGGGCCTCCTCCGTCCTTGGCGACTTCCTTGGCAATGCGCACGGCGGCGACGGCCATGTCGGGCTCGAGCTTGCGGCCGAAGCCGCCGCCCAGCAGGTGGTTGTTGACCGTGACTTTGTCGACCGACAGGCCCGCGGCCTTCGCCACTTCCGACTGGACGCGCGTCATGACCTGGGTGCCGGTCCAGATCTCGCAGGAGTCCGGCTTGAGATGGACGGTGCAGTTCAGCGGCTCCATCGTCGCATGGGCCAGGAATGGCAGCTCGTACGCCGCCTCGACTTTCTCGCCGGTCGCCAGGCCCTTGGCGATGTCGCCCGCGGACTTCGCCACGGCACCGTCATTGGTGCTCGCCGCCCGCAGGTGTTCCCAGACCTGCTTAGAATTCACTGAAGCGTTCGCGCCTTCGTTCCAGGTGACGACGAGCGCATCGAGCCCCTTCTTCGCCGCCCACATGTGATCGGCCACCACGGCCACGAGGTCGTCGAGAACGACGATCTTCTGCACGCCGGGAATCTTCCGGGCCGCGCTGTCGTCGACCTTGCCGATCTTGCCGCCGAAGACGGGGCAGGCCGCGAGGGTCGCGAACTTCATGCCGGGCAGCATCACGTCGATGCCATAGATCGCCTTGCCGTTGGTCTTGTCCGGCGTGTCGAGGCGCTTCAACGGCTTGCCGATCAGGACGAAGTCCTTGGGATCCTTGAGCTTCGGATCCTTGACGGGTGTCTGCCGGCTCGCCACCTCGGCGAGCGCGCCGTAGGAAAGCGTGCGCCCGCTCGCGGCGTGACTGACTTGGCCATTTGCCGTGCTGCAGCTTCCCGGTTCGACTTGCCATTGGGCAGCCGCTGCCTGCACCAGCATCGCACGGGCCGCGGCGCCGGCCTGGCGCAAGGGCATCCAGAACACCCGTACCGAATTGGAATTGCCGGTGACCTGGATGCCGAAGGGGGGATTGGCATAAAGCTTGTCGTCTGGCGGCGCGTGCATCAGCACCACGTTGGCATAGTCGGCGTCGAGCTCCTCGGCGAGGATCATCGCTACCGCGGTGTAGATGCCTTGGCCCATCTCGACCTGGGGCATGATCAGCGTGGTCTTGCCCACGCCGTCGATGCGGATGAAGGCATTGGGCACGAAGCCGCCATCGGCGTCCGGCGTCTGCACCGGCCGGTCGGCGGCACGCAGGGGAAGATGGAAGGCCAGCAGCATGCTGCCGGCGAGACCGCCGGCGAGGAGGTTGCGGCGCGAGGGAGCAATGGAGCGCTGTATGGTCATGGTGCCCTCCTAGCTCTCGGACGCCGCGCGCTTGATCGCGGCGCGGATGCGAACGTACGTGCCGCAGCGGCAGATATTGCCAGCCATGGCCGCATCGATGTCGGCATCGTCGGGTTTGGGCGTGGCCGCGAGCAGCGCCGCCGCCGACATGATCTGGCCGGACTGGCAGTAGCCGCACTGGATGACCTCGAGGTCGAGCCAGGCCTTCTGGATCTTGGCGCCGGCCGGGCTGGCGCCGACGCCTTCGATGGTGGTCACGGCGCGATCCCGAACCGCGCCCACCGGCAGCACGCAGGAGCGCACCGGCTTGCCGTCGAGATGCACGGTGCAGGCGCCGCACTGTGCGATGCCGCAGCCGAACTTGGTCCCAGTCATGCCGAGAACGTCACGCAGCACCCAGAGCAACGGCGTGTCGTCCGACGCGTCGAAGGTCCTCTGCTCACCGTTGATCTTCAACGCTGCCATGGAAAGCCTCCGGTTTCCGCGGTCTCGATCAAGACGGAAAGCTGTGGGCCGAACATCGGCAGGCCGCTCTTCGATTCGGCCGCGGACGCCGCATCCTGCGCCGCATCCCAATTTTTCGCCAGCCGTCCGTTTTCCATCTGCAGGATAACGGCGAAGAAGCGAGGACGGACGTGCCCGCCCAGTCGGCGGCGGCTTGGTCGGCGGTAGCGGTCTCCGGCCGCTTTGCGATACCTCTGCGCCGGCAGGGGTCAAAAACGGGCCCAAAGGATGGGCAACCTCGCCGGTTTGCGTTATTTAATTACCATGGCCGACTTTCCGAAGAAGACCCAGGCCGACTGGGAAAAGCTCGCCGCAAAGGAACTGCGCGACAAGCCTTTGTCGTCGCTCGATTGGACGACGCCGGAAGGCATCGTGGTGAAGCCGCTTTACACCGCGGCCGATCTCGAGGGACTCGAGACCGTGGGCACCGTGCCCGGCTTCCCGCCGTTCACGCGCGGGCCCAAGGCCACGATGTATGCCGGCCGTCCCTGGACGGTGCGCCAGTACGCGGGCTTTTCGACGGCCGAAGAGTCCAACAAATTCTACAGGGCCAATCTCGCGGCGGGCCAGATGGGCCTGTCGGTGGCGTTCGATCTGGCCACGCACCGCGGCTACGATTCCGATCATCCGAGGGTCGTGGGCGACGTCGGCAAGGCGGGCGTGGCGATCGATTCCGTCGAGGACATGAAGATCCTGTTCGACGGCATCCCGCTCGACAAGATGACCGTGTCGATGACCATGAACGGCGCCGTGCTGCCCGTGCTCGCGGGCTACATCGTGGCGGCCGAGGAGCAGGGCGTGCCGCAGGACCAGCTGGGCGGCACGATCCAGAACGACATCCTCAAGGAGTTCATGGTCCGCAACACCTACATCTACCCGCCCGGACCCTCGATGCGGATCGTGGCCGACATTATCGAGCACACGGCCAGGTACATGCCGAAGTTCAACTCGATCTCGATCTCCGGCTATCACATGCAGGAAGCGGGCGCGACGTTGGTTCAAGAGTTGGCCTTCACTCTTGCGGATGGACTGGAGTACGTGCGCGCGGCGAAGGCGAAGGGACTCGACATCGACGCCTTCGCGCCGCGGCTGTCGTTCTTCTTCTGCATCGGCATGAACTTCTTCATGGAAGCAGCGAAGCTGCGCGCCGCGCGCTTCCTGTGGGCCGAGCTGATCAAGCCGTTCGATCCCAAGAAGGCCGACTCGCTCTCGCTGCGCACGCATTGCCAGACCTCGGGCGTGTCGCTGACCGAAAAGGATCCATACAATAACGTGGTTCGCACCGCCTACGAGGCGTTGGCCGCGGTGCTGGGCGGCACCCAGTCGCTGCACACCAATTCGTTCGACGAGGCGATCGCGCTGCCGACGCCGACCTCGGCGCGCATCGCGCGCAACACCCAGCTGATCCTCCAGCATGAGACGGGCGTGACCAAGGTCGTCGATCCGCTGGCCGGCTCCTATTACGTCGAGGCGCTGACGGCGAGCCTGGTCGCGGAGGCGCGCAAGCTGATCGCCGAGGTCGAGGCGCTGGGCGGCATGACCAAAGCGGTCGAGGCCGGGATGCCCAAGATGCGCATCGAGGAAGCCTCGGCGCGCCGCCAAGCCCGCATCGACCGGGGCGAGGAGATCGTGGTCGGCGTGAACAGGTTCCAGCAGAAGGAAGAGGCGCCGGTCGACATCCTCGACGTCGACAACGACGCGGTGCGCGAATCGCAGGTCAAGCGTCTCACCAACATCCGCAAGACGCGCGACGAGGCCAAGTGCGTGGCAGCCCTCAAGGCCTTGGGCGAAGCTGCCCGCAACGGCACCGGCAATCTTCTTGCTCTTTCGATCGAGGCGACACGCGCCCGCGCCACCGTGGGCGAGATCTCCTCGGCGCTCGAAGGCGTCTACGGTCGCTACCAGGCGACCATCCGCTCGATCGCCGGCGTCTATGCCAGCGAGTGGGAAGGCGACGAGGGGCTGGCGCGCATCCGCACCGAGATCGCCGACTTCGCCGAGGAGGAAGGCCGCCGGCCGCGCCTGATGGTCGTGAAGATGGGCCAGGACGGCCACGACCGCGGCGCCAAGGTGATCGCCACCGCCTTCGCCGACCTGGGCTTCGACGTCGACATCGGTCCGCTGTTCCAGACGCCGGCCGAAGCCGCACGCGCGGCGATCGAGAACGACGTGCATGTGATCGGCGTGTCGAGCCAGGCCGCCGGTCACAAGACCTTGGTGCCGCAGCTCATCGAGGAGCTTGCCAAGCAGGGCGGCGAAGCCATGGTCGTCGTGGGCGGCGTGATCCCCGCGCAGGACTACGACTTCCTGCAGAAGGCGGGCGTCGCCGCGATCTACGGCCCCGGCACCAACATCCCCGCCGCCGCCGCCGAAATCGTCTCGATCCTGCGCAAAAGCAACCATCGTCGCGCGGCCTAGGTTCAAGCCGGCCAACGATATGTTGGATATAACGACCGTATTGGGAGATTCCCACCAACGCGCTTAGACTCGCGCGCATGGCGCTTCATCTTCTTCCGGACCGCGAGCCTCCGGCTCGCTCGGAGTCATGAGCGAGCCGGAGGCTCGCGGTCCGGAAGACGGTTTATTCCATTTCACGGACCGTTGGTGAGGAGAAAAAGTGGGAATGTGGGAAGAATCGCGCAAAAGCCTTGTGCCATCGGCATCGGAGGCTTCCCACGCCGGCGGGAAACTCCGGGAAACCGCGGGAAGGTCAGCGCCGCATCGCGACTTTCTCTTCCGGGGTCATCGGCCGCGCCTGGAAGTTCATCAGTCGTCCGCGGATCGTGCCGAAGCCGGTCTTGGCTTCGAGCCGCGCGGGATAGCGGAACGGCGAGTTGTCGAGGCGCGCGAGCCAGATGACCATCGGGTGCGTACGTTCGCTCTCGGCTTCCTCCGGCGCGTCGAAGAACTCGCCGGCGATGCGCTTGGAATAGAGCTCGCACACCAGCACTTCGCCCTTGGCCTGCGGGATGCCGGCCTGCGCCGGAGTCTCGGTGCGGATCTTGTGCAGGATGATGTCGACCCGGCGCTTTCCGTCGTTCGAGTGGGCGACCCGATCGCAGGCGGCATCGCCCGCCATGCCGACGGCGAGCGCGGCCGACATGGGATCGAGCGAGCCTCGCTTCTTGTCTTCCGGAATCGTGTCCTTGGGCGGCGGGTTCCACGGCGGATTGTGCGTCTCGGACAGGGTGCCGCCCGCGCCGTATTGCGCGGCCCAGGTGCGCGGCTGGCTGCCGACCACCAGCGACAGCGAGCCGCCGTTGGGCTGTGCGCCCTGTGCGGTGAAGCCGCCCCAGGCGCGGTTGCGGCCCTCGTAGTGCATGGTGATGGCCTTCAGCACGCCTTCCTTGAAGGTCCGGCTTTCGAAGTCGTAGCGATTGCCGTCGAGGCTGCCCTTGAAGTCGATGCGGAAGCCCGCAAAGCCCGCAAAGGTGATCTCGTAGCCACCCTCGATCAGCCGTCCGTCCTCTGCCCAACTGGTTGCCGGCGCCATCGCGCAAAAGGCAAGAGCCAGCAAGGCCCTACGAAAACTCATGAAATGGCTCTCCACAGGGGGCTACCTTTGGCGACACAGGCACGATAGAAGGCCCTCGCCCCCAATTCCACTGAACTTACGCGCCGAAATAAGGCCTTTTGCCATGTCGCCGCCCGCCAATACCAGGAACTCCAGCATCGACCTCGGCCGGTCGTGGGTTGTGCTGTCCATATTGGGGCGCCATTTGTGGCCAAAGGGCGAATGGGGCCTGCGCAGCCGCGTCGCGGTGGCGCTGGTCCTGCTGGTCCTGGCCAAGCTCGCCAACGTCTATGTGCCGCTGCTCTACAAGCGCGGCGTCGATGCGCTCAGCACGCCCAACGCCGCGATCGTGGCAGTGCCGATCGCGCTGATCCTGGCCTATGGCGTGGCCCGCGTGCTGGCCCAGGCCCTGGGCGAAATCCGCGATGCCGTCTTCGCGCCGGTGGCCCAGCGGGCGATCCGCAATCTCGCCCTCGACGTGTTCGGCCATCTCCATGCGCTGTCGCTGCGCTTCCATCTCGAGCGCCAGACGGGCGGGCTGAGCCGGGTGATCGAGCGCGGCACGCAGGGCATGGAGTTCCTGATCCGCTTCACGACCTTCAACATCCTGCCGACCCTGCTCGAGATTCTGATGGTGGGCGCCATCCTGTGGCACCTCTACGACTGGCGCTTCACGGCGGTCACCCTGGGCGTGATCGCAGCCTATATCGTCTTCACCATCACGCTGTCGGAATGGCGCATCAAGTTCGTGCGCCGCATGAACGACGCCGACACCGAGGCCAACGCCAAGGCGATCGACAGCCTGCTGAACTACGAGACGGTGAAGTACTTCGGCAACGAGGTGCACGAGGCGCGGCGCTACGACGTTGGCCGCCGGCGCTACGAAATCGCGGCGATCCGCTCGGCCCGCACGCTCTCGCTGCTCAACATCGGCCAGGGTAGCATCATCGCCGTAGGCCTTGCCGTCATCATGGTGATGGCGGGCCAGGGCGTGGTCGACCGCACGATGACGGTGGGCGACTTCGTGGCGGTGAACGCCTTCCTGCTGCAGCTCTACGCGCCGCTCAACATGCTGGGCTTCGCCTATCGCGAGATCCGCGGCGCTTTGGTCAGCATGGAGCAGATGTTCGGGCTTCTCGACGTGCCGGCGGAAGTCTCGAACAAGCCCGGTGCTCCGGCGCTCGCGGTGTCGGGCGGCGAGATCGTGTTCGACCATGTCGACTTCCACTACGAAAAGTCGCGCCCTATCCTGCATGACGTGAGCTTCCGCGTGGCGCCCGGCAACACTGTGGCGATCGTGGGCTCGAGCGGGGCCGGCAAGTCGACGATCTCGCGCATCCTGTTCCGCTTCTACGACGTGGCGGGCGGCAATGTGCGGATCGACGGTCAGGACATCCGCGACGTGACGCAGTCGAGCCTGCGGGCCGCGATCGGTGTGGTGCCGCAGGACACGGTGCTGTTCAACGACACGATCTTCTACAACATCTGCTACGGCCGGCCCGACTGCACGCGCGAGGAAGTCGAGCAGGCGGCCAGGCTGGCGCGCATCCACGACTTCATCGTCGGGCTGCCGAACGGCTACGAGTCGCAGGTCGGCGAGCGCGGGCTGAAGCTCTCGGGCGGCGAGAAGCAGCGCGTCGCCATCGCGCGCACGATCCTGAAGGACCCGCGCATCCTGCTGTTCGACGAGGCGACCAGTGCGCTCGACACGCGCACCGAGCAGGAGATCCAGCGCTCGCTGGAAGAGGTGAGCCGCGGCCGCACCACCGTGGTGATCGCCCATCGCCTGTCGACCATCATCAACTCCGACGAGATCATCGTGCTCGATCGCGGCCGCGTGGCCGAGCGCGGCCGCCACGGCGAGCTGCTGGCCAGGGCCGGCCTCTACGCCGACATGTGGGCCCGCCAGCAGGAGGCCGCGGCCGCGGCCGAACGCAAGGTCGAGCCGCCAGAACCGCCGTCGTTCCGGGCGGAGGGTCACCTCCGTGTCGCCGAGTAACCCGCCAGGCGCTTCAGGCACCCCCACCAGCTCCTGGCGCGCCCTCGTCCCGGTCTTCGCCGCCTGCGCCGCCATCGGACTGCAGGCGGGCGTCGCCATGCCGCTGGTGCCGCTCGCCCTGGAGCGGCAGGGTGCCGACAAGCTCACGATCGGAATCGTCGGTGCGGCCTGGGCGATCGGCATGCTGGCCTTCGGCACGCGCATCCCCCAGCTCGCGTCGCGCTTCGGCGCGGTGCCGGTGATCATTGCCTCGGTCGTCGCGGGCTCGCTGATCAACGTCGCCTACACGGTGACCTCGGGACCGATCGCCTGGGGCTTGCTCACCTTCCTGCATGGCGTCGTGGGCGGCGTGCCGTGGGTGGTGAGCGAGATCTGGATGAACGTCGTCGTCGAGGAAAGCCGCCGCGGTCGCGTCATGGGCATCTACGCCACGATGGTGGCGGTCGGCATGGCGCTTGGGCCGCTGGTGCTGCAGGTCGTGGGCGTCTACGGGCCTGTCCCGTTCCTCACTTCCGCGGGGCTCGCCCTGTTGGTGGCGCTGCCGCTGCTGCCGCACTGGCACACCGCGCCGCGCATTCGCTTCAGCAAGGACAGCGGCTTCGCCAAGGTCGTGGCCATAGCGCCGCTCGCCATGCTCGCGGCCTTCGCCTGTGGACTGGGCGAGCAGGTGGCCTTCAGCTTCCTGCCGGTCTACGCCGTGGGCGCCGGCGTGTCGGCGGAGACCGGCGCGCTGTGGCTCTCGGTCTTCGTCATGGGCAACGTCGTGCTGCAGTGGCCGATCGGCTGGATGGCCGACCATTACGACCGCCGCGCCGTGGTGGCGGGCTGCACGTTGGTGAGCGCTGTCCTGGTGGCGTTGCTGCCGATGGTGCCGGCGACGTCGCCCGCCGTGCTCGGCACCGTTCTGCTGTGGGGCGGCATCTCCTTCGCGATCTATCCGGTCGGCCTGGCGTTGCTCGGCCAGCGCTTCCGCGGCGGCGACATCGCGCGCGCCAACACCGCCTTCAGCATGATCTACATCCTGGGCGGTTTGCTCGGCCGGCCGGCCGCCGGCGCTGCGATGGATGCATTCGGCGATCCCGGCCTCGGTGGCACCCTGGCGCTCGTCTATGCCGGGGCGGGGATCGCAGCGCTTGTCGCCTGGCGGCGAGCCGCGACGGCATGAACGCAGCGGCGCCCTGGCGGCGTCTGCTGCCGGTCTATCTCTCTTGTCTCGGCTACGGCGTTCAGGCGGGGGCGGCGATGCCGCTGGTGCCGCTCGCGCTGGAGCATCGCGGCGTCGGCAACGTCACCATCGGCCTGGTCGAGGCGGTATGGGGGATCGGCATGATCGCCACGGCCCATCGCATTCCGGCCGTGGCGGCACGGCTCGGTGCGGTGAAACTCGTCTGCGCCTCGCTGGGGCTGAGCGCCGTCCTTCTGGTCGCCTTCGCCTACACCGACAGCTTGCCGCTGTGGTTCGTGCTCAGTTTCCTGCTCGGCATGGTGGGCGGCGTGCCGTGGGTGGTGAGCGAGATCTGGATCAACCTCGTCGCCGACGAAGGCAGTCGCGGACGGGCGGTCGCGATCTATGCCGCGCTCATGGCGGGTGGCATGGCGATGGGCCCGCTCGCGCTGCAGGTCGTCGGAGTCTATGGACCGCGGCCATTCCTCGCCTGCGCGGCGTTCGCGGTGCTGGTCGCGCTGCCGCTGTTGCCGGACTGGAACCGGGCGCCGGCCATCCGGCCCGTCGTGGAGGGCGGCTTCGCCCGCGTGATCCTGATGGTGCCAGCTCTCCTGTTCGGCGCATTGGTGAGCGGTCTCGGCGAACAGGCGGCCTTCAGCTTTCTGCCGATCTATGCGCTCACCTCGGGCGTGCCGGCGGAGACCGGCGTGCTGTGGCTGTCGGCTTTCGTGATCGGCAACATCGCGCTGCAGTGGCCGATCGGCTGGCTGGCCGACCATATCGACCGGCGCGCCGTGCTGGCGGGATGTGCCCTGCTGAGCGCGCTGGCGACGGCGGCCCTGCCGCTGATGGACGCTCACGGCAGCTTCATTCTCGCAGTGTTGTTGCTGTGGGGCGGCATTTCCTTCGCGATCTACAGCGTGGGCCTCACCTTGCTCGGCCAGCGCTTCAAGGGCGACGACATCGCCCGCGCCAATGCGGCCCTCACCAGCATCTACACCCTGGGCGGCATGATCGGGCCGCCGATCGCCGGCACCGCGCTCGACCTGATCGGCCGGCCGGGCTTCGGGCTTTCGATTGCGGGCTTCTACCTTGTGGCAGGTGTGGGTGCTTTGCTGGCCTTGCGTCGGCCCGGCTGATAAGTCTGATTGCGATGAGCGACACTCTGCTCAAACCGCTTCTCGCGGGCGACCGACGGGCGCTCGCCCGCGCTATCACCCTGATCGAATCGACGCGCGGCGATCATCGCGAGCGCGCCGATGCGCTGCTCGCCCAGGTGCTGCCGCATGCCGGCCAGAAGACCGGCAAGTCGGTGCGGCTCGGCATCACCGGCGTGCCCGGCGTCGGCAAGTCGACCTTCATCGAACGCTTCGGCCTGTCGCTGATCGAGAAAGGGCGCTCGCTCGCGGTGCTGGCGATCGATCCCTCGTCCAAGCGCGGCGGCGGCTCCATCCTGGGCGACAAGACCCGCATGGAAGAGCTGTCGCGCAACGAACGCGCCTTCATCCGGCCCTCGCCCGCGGGCGCGACCCTGGGCGGCGTGGCGCGGCGCACACGCGAGGCGATGCTGCTGGTCGAGGCGGCGGGCTTCGACACCGTGATCGTCGAGACCGTGGGCGTCGGGCAATCGGAAACCGCGGTCGCCGACATGGTCGACATGTTCGTGGTGCTGTTGCTGCCCGGCGGCGGCGACGACCTGCAGGGCATCAAGCGCGGCGTGATCGAGCTCGCCGATCTCATCGTGGTCAACAAGGCCGACGGCGATCTCAAGGCCGTGGCCCAGCGCTCGGCCGCCGACTATCAGCATGCGCTGCGCATGCTGCGCTCGCCGACCGCGGGCTGGACGCCCGAGGTGGCGACCGCTTCGGCGATCACCGGCGAAGGCGTGATCGCGGTCTGGGATGTCGTCGGCCGGTTCCTCGAGGCCGTGGGCGAGAAGGGCGTCGCCCGCCGGCGCGCCGAGCAGGCCCGTGCCTGGATGTGGAACGAGGTGGGCGAGACCCTGCTGGCCGAACTGCGCAAGCATCCCGAGGTGAAGCGGCTGGTGGGCGGGCTGGAGCGCGACGTTGAGTCCGGCCGCTCGACCCCGGCCGCGGCGGCCCGGGTTATGCTAGAAGCTTTCCATGGCCGCTAAGTCCTTTGTTCGCAACGCCCGCCGGGCCGCCGCCGCCCAGCAGGAGCCGTTCTGGAAGCGCAAGACGCTGGCCCAGATGACCAAGCAGGAGTGGGAATCGCTCTGCGACGGCTGCGGCATGTGCTGCGTCAACAAGCTCGAATACGAGGGCACGGGGGAACTCGCCCAGACCGACACCTGCTGCAAGCTACTGGATCCCAAGACCGCCCGCTGCCGGGACTACAAGAATCGCAAGAAAATCGTGCCGGACTGCATCCAGCTGACCCCAAAGGTGGTGGCAAAGATGGACTGGCTCCCCAAGACCTGTGGGTACCGGCTGGTCCACCTCAAGCAGGACCTCTACTGGTGGCACCCCCTGGTCTCCGGGGACCCCGAAACCGTCCACCAGGCCGGGATTTCGGCCCGGGGACGGGTGATTCCGGAGGATCAGGTCGAGGATATTACGGAGCGGGTCGTAGACTGGTTTGCTTGACGTGGGGGGTCCGTAACCTTAAAAAGCCGGCCTTCCCGCCCTTTGGCGGGATCGTCATTTTTAAGCGGAAAAGCCAATGCCTCGTCGTTGCGCCCTCTCGGGCAAGTCCGTCCAGTACGGCAACAATGTCAGCCACGCGAACAACAAGACGAAGCGCCGGTTCATGTCGAACCTCCAGGTCGCCTCGGTCCTGTCGGACGTGCTGGGCCACTCGATCCGCCTGCGCCTGACGCCGCGTGGCATCAAGACGATCGAGCACAACGGCGGCATCGATGCCTACCTGCTGGGCACCAACGACAGCAAGCTGACGCCGGAAATGACCGTGCTCAAGCGCCGGGTCGTCCTGGCCAAGGCCAAGAAGGACAAGAAGGCCGCTTAAGCGCCTTCAGAGGCGCGACGGCCTTTTACCTTTCCAGCTCGAACAGCATCAGCAGGTTGCGCTGAAGCGGATTGAAGTTGTCGTCCGCGATCAGCCACAGCAGCGTCTCGCCATGCTCGCCGGCGGTCACCGCCAGACCTTCCATATTGTCGACCGTGTAGGGTGACGCGAGGCGCGCCAGCTCCTCGCCGTCGACGATCGCGTCGGGCTTCAGGGCCGCCGCCGGAAAGTGGACCAGCCTCATGCGGACCCCGCGCATCACGTCGAAGGCGCGCTCGACCACCAGGAAAGATCCGTCCGGCAGCTGCCGGATGGCCGTCGGATTGAAGTAGGGCACCTTCATGTATTCGAAGATGTCCCAGAGATACCGACCGTCTTGGCCGCCGGTTGAGCCGACCGGCCGGCCGATCCAGCCGACCAGCGTGTTGGGCCTGAGGCTGTATTCCTCGCTGATCGCCACGATCCGGCCGTCGGCCAGCGCGGTGAGCGCCTCGACGCCGCCGTTGTCGGGCTGACGGTCGAAGTTGGGCGGCAGGGAGATCGGCTGGGGCGTGCCGTCGAGCGTGGGATAGCGCCAGATCCGGTGGTTGCGTTCGAAGGAGACGATCCACGATCCGTCGGGCATCAGCGCCATGCCCTCGGCATCGGCGCGGCTCTTGTCGGCCAGCGGCCGGCCCTTGAGGCTGCGCAGCGAGCCGATCGTGCCCTGGGAAATCCCGGTGAGATTGCCTTCTTCGTCGCGCACGATGGTCGCGGTGAACCAGCTGCCGGTGTCCGAGATCGAGGTCAGGGTGCGGTTGTCGGGCGACACGACGAGGTCGGACCAGCCGCCGAAGTTGCGCGAGTTGGACGTCATCGCGATGCCACCGCGCCAGACCAGCCGTCCGACCTTGCGGGCGGCCGGTTCGTCTATCCTGAGTGGCACCGTCGAGGAATGGATCTCGAGCGGCAGTGGTGCCGCGCCCACCGGCGCGGCCGGCGGCACACCCGCGCAGGCCGCCGCGATCAGCAGGCTCAGGGTGACGAAGGAGCGGATCGTGGAGCGAAGGGAGGCGCGCATGGAGCGCCGCCCTTTTATCATGTCGGGAAGCCCGACGCCGCTGCGATCAAGCAGCGCGTTTGCCGCCCGACTTGCCGCTCGGCTTGGCGCCCGCCTTGGCACCGGAACCGGCGGACCCGCGCTTGCCGCCGCTGCGGGCCGCGCGGAGCTCCTTCTGGTCGTCCTCGTCGAACAGCGAGGCAAGCTGCTCCATCATCGTGCCGCCCAACTGGTCGGCGTCGACGATGGTGACGGCCTTGCGGTAATAGCGCGTGACGTCATGGCCGATGCCGATGGCGACCAGCTCGACCGGCGAGCGCGTCTCGATCCAGTCGATCACGTCGCGCAGGTGGCGCTCGAGATAGTTGCCCGGGTTCACCGAGAGCGTGGAATCATCGACCGGCGCGCCGTCGGAGATCACCATCATGATCTTGCGCTCTTCGGGGCGCGGCAGCAGGCGGTTGTGCGCCCACAGGAGCGCCTCGCCATCGATGTTCTCCTTGAGGATGCCTTCGCGCAGCATCAGGCCCAGGTTCTTGCGCGCGCGGCGCCACGGCGCATCGGCCGGCTTGTAGATGATGTGGCGCAGGTCGTTGAGGCGGCCTGGATTGCCGGGCTTGCCGGCGGCGAGCCACTGCTCGCGGCTCTGGCCGCCCTTCCAGGCGCGCGTCGTGAAGCCCAGGATCTCGACCTTGACGCCGCAGCGCTCGAGCGTGCGGGCCAGGATGTCGGCGCTCATCGCCGCAACGGTGATCGGCCGGCCGCGCATCGAGCCCGAATTGTCGATCAGCAGCGACACGACGGTGTCGCGGAAGTTGGTGTCCTTTTCCTTCTTGAAGGACAGCGAATGCATCGGATCGATGATGATGCGCGCCAGTCGCGCGGCATCGAGCATGCCTTCGTCGAGGTCGAAGTCCCATGACCGGTTCTGCTGGGCCATCAGGCGGCGCTGAAGGCGGTTGGCGAGCTTGCCGATCACACCCTGGAGATGGGCGAGCTGCTGGTCGAGATGGTTGCGCAGGCGGCCGAGTTCCTCGGCGTCGCACAGCATATCGGCGTCGACCACCTCGTCGTGCTTGACCGTATAGGCGTGATACTGCTGGCCCGCGGGCTCGTTGCTGAGCGCGCCCGGCGGCAGCCACGGACGCTCGGCGCGGCCCGGCTCCTCCTCGTCGCCCGAGCCCATCTGCATCTCGGTCTGGGCCTGGTCGGCGGAGGTCTCGGAAGCGTCTTCCTGGTCGGACGCGTCCTCGGTCTCTTCGCCCTGGGCGCCGTAGCCCTGGGTCTCGCTTGAATCGCTCTGGTCGTCGCCGGTCTCGTTCGACTGGCCGTCGGCGTTCTCCTGGTCCTGCGAATCCTCAGGATCGTCGTCCTGCAGGTCGGCCGTCTCGTCGCCGAGCTTGAGGTCGCGGATCAGCTGGCGCGCGGCGCGCGCAAAGGCTTCCTGGTTGCCGAGCGATTCGCGCAGCTTCTGGAAGTCGCGGCCGGCGGCGGATTCGATGTCGGCACGCCACATGTCGACCATCGCCTTGGCCGACTCGGGCGGCGCCGCGCCCAGCAGCTGCTCGCGGGCGATCAGGCCGATCACGTCGGCGATCGGCGCGTCGTCCTTGGACTTGATGCGGGCATGGCCGCGCTGGTCGGAGCGCTGGCGGTAGAGGGCGGACAGATTGTCGGCGATGCCGGCCATCTTCCTGGCGCCAAGCGACTCGACACGGACCTGCTCGACGGCCTCGAAGATCGCGCGCGCGGTCTCGCCGCGCGGCACGCGGCGGAGATGCATCTTGCGATCGTGGTGGCGCATCTTCAGCGCCATCGAATCGGCCTCGCCGCGGACGCGGCTCACGTCCTCGACCGGCAGATCGCGCGCCGGCACGGTGATGCGCGCCTCCTGGCCGAGCAGCGATCCGCCGTCGGGCACGAAGGAGACGTTCACTTCCTTGCGCGATACCGCCCGCATGGTGGTGGCGGTGACGCGCCGGAACTCTTCGAGGGGAGTCGAATCCTTGGCGGCCATGAAGGCCCTCTCTACTTGCTACTTAGTGCAGCTTGCCGCCCTTGCCGCTGGAGGCCGGCAATTCCTTGCCGAAGCAGCGCTGATAGTACTCGGCGAGCGTGCTGCGCTCGACCTCGTCGCACTTGTTGAGGAAGGTGAGACGGAAGGCGAAGCCAATGTCACCACCGAAGATCCGCGCATTCTCGGCCCAGGTGATCACCGTACGCGGCGACATCACGGTCGAGATGTCGCCGGCGATGAAGCCGGCGCGCGTGAGATCGGCCAGCGCCACCATGGCGGAGATCATCTTGCGGCCATCCTCGTTGTCGTACATCGGCGTCTTGGCGGCTACGATGTTCACTTCCTGGTCGTGCGGCAGGTAATTCAGCGTCGTCACGATTGACCAGCGGTCCATCTGGCCCTGGTTGATCTGCTGCGTGCCGTGATAGAGCCCCGTCGTGTCGCCGAGGCCGACCGTGTTGGCGGTCGAGAAAAGGCGGAAGGACGGGTGCGGATGGATGACCTTGTTCTGGTCGAGCAGGGTGAGCTTGCCGTCGACCTCGAGCACGCGCTGGATCACGAACATCACGTCGGCGCGGCCGGCGTCGTATTCGTCGAACACCAGCGCCGTTGGGTTCTGTAGCGCCCACGGCAGGATGCCTTCGCGGAATTCGGTGATCTGCTTGCCGTCCTTCAACACGATGGCGTCCTTGCCGATCAGGTCGATACGGGAAATGTGGCTGTCGAGGTTGACGCGGAGGCAGGGCCAGTTGAGGCGCGCCGCGACCTGCTCGATATGGGTCGACTTGCCGGTGCCGTGATAGCCCTGGACCATTACGCGTCGGTTGTGCGCGAAACCGGCGAGGATCGCCATGGTCGTGTCGTGGTCGAACAGGTACGCATCATCGACCGCCGGCACGTGCTCGCTGCCGGAGCTGAATGCCGGTACTTCCATGTCGGTGTCGATGCCGAAAAGCTGGCGGGCCGAAACCTTGATATCCGGCATGCCCGTAACGGTCGGCCGGGCCGCGGTCGCTGAAGAAGCCATCACACGTGTCCCACATAACAAAGCCCGCCAAATTGCGAGCTAAAAACCATAGTCGCAGGCCAAATTGTGCGCTGCAAGCGTGCAATTCCGCGGTCTGCCCTGAGCGGAGCTAATTCACTCTGTTGGCAGGTGCTCGGAGGCTCGCAGGGTGGAATAGGCGGCGTTGATTTCCTTAAGTTTTTCCTCGGCTTCGCGGGCGCCGCCATGGGTATCCGGGTGATGCAATTTCACCATGGCCTTGTAGCGGGATTTCACATCGGCCTTCGTCAGGGGCCATGAAAGTTCAAGGACCCCCAGGGCCTCCCGCTCGGCGGGGGTCAGTTGCTCGCTGCCATCCATTTTCGGGGGCGGCTTTTCGCCCAGACCGGCGTCGTCGCTGAGGCCCAATGGATCATGGATGTGCGGACCGCCGCTGCGCCGGCCGCCGAGCGGCCACACCGGGCGGCGCCAGGTCGTGTCGGCGCGGATGTGCTGTTCGATCGCATCGGCGTCGAGGCCGGCGAAATAGTCCCACTTCTTATTGTATTCGCGAACATGCTCGAGGCAGAACCAGCGATACTCGCTCAGCCGGTCGCGCGCGAGCGGGGCGCGGAACTCGCCATGCAGGCGACAGCCGGGTGCCTCGCAGACCTTGGTGAAGGTCTGGGGTCTTTCCGACTCCATAAGAGGGTTCGCTCGCCGCCGGGCCATTCGACTAATATGTGTTCAAGCGATTGGACGGGCAAGAGAGGCGAGCAATGGGCGCGGTAGCAATGGCGATTGACAACAAGCTGCGACAGCGCTTCGCGCCGGCGCGGCTCGACATCGAGGACGAATCAGCCAAACACCGCGGCCATGCGGGCCATCGCGAAGGCGGCGAATCGCACTTCCGCGTGGAGATCGTGTCGGCCGCGTTCGAGGGCCACAACCGCGTGGCACGCCAGCGCATGGTCTACGAGACCCTCAAGGCCGAACTCGACGCCGGCCTGCATGCGCTCGCGATCACGACGCTCACGCCGTCGGAGGATGACAAGCGGCGCTGACGGCTAGGCCGTCAGCCTTCCATCTCGATCTTTTTGTCCTTCGCGGCAGCGCGCACCGCTTCGGCGTCCGGGCCGGTGTAGAAATCCGGTACCCAGCGCCGGGTGACCGGGCTGTCCGAGGCCCAGGTGTGGCAAGTGTCGAGCATGTAGGGTTTGCGGCGCGGCTTGCCGGCGTCGTCGTCGACGACCGGCACACCCGCCTTGGCGCGATGCGCGCGATCGAGATCCTGCGCCTTTCTCGACGCCACGGTCTGGAACGCCGTCGTCGCCACCGGTCCCAGCAGTTCCACGATGTGCGTGCAGCCGTGGATGCCGCCCAGTCGCTCGCGCACGGCGCGATGGAAGCCGCCGCCGATGCGCAGCCCGATCAGCTTCTTGAAGTCGGGCGTGATGTCGCCGCACATGCTGTAGGGCGACCTGTCCGTCACCGCCTCCACGTCGACGATCGTGAACCGGGGGTCGATCGTGAGGCGGATCGACATGTCGTGCACGAAGTCGCCGGGCTTCAGAGGTCCGCGCCATTCGTTGGCGTGCTCATAGCTCTTCTCGTCGGTGATGCGGCCTTCGATGTCCCAGAGCCCGTCCTCGCGGAAGAAACCCTGGCAGGTGACGCGGCGCGTGTGCAGATGCTGTCGCCCGATCGGCGGCGAAAGCGGCATGTTCATTCCTCTCGCAAAGTCAGAAAGCGAAGTGCTCAGAAAGCCTGTATGGCGGCCGGCGGCACGATGCGCAACTCGGCGATGCGCGTGCCTTCGCGCTTCAGAATTTCGAAGCGGAATCCGTAAAATGCATAGACCTGGCCCACTTCCGGGATGCGCCGCGCCTCGTGCAGCACCAGCCCCGCGATCGTGGTGGCGACGTCCTCGGGCAGGCCCCAGCCATACTCGCGGTTGAGGTCGCGCACCGGCACGGTGCCCTGGCAGAGCAGGCTGCCGTCGTCGCGCGTGACGACGCCGCGCCGGATGGCGTCGTGCTCGTCCTCGATGTCGCCCACGATCTCCTCGATGATGTCCTCGAGGGTGACGATGCCGCGCAGCGCGCCGTACTCGTCGACCACGATGGCGAAATGCTCGTGCCGTGCGCGAAACGCCTCGAGCTGGTCGAACAGCACCGTCGATTCGGGGATGAACCACGGCTGGGTCATGACGTCGGATATCTTCACGGTCGCAGGGCCACCCGCGGCCTTGACCGCGCGGAACAGGTCCTTGGCATGGACCACGCCCACGACGTTGTCGGGCTGGCCACGATAGAGCGGGATGCGCGTATAGGGCGCGGCCAGCATCTGCGTCACGATGGAATCGGTCGGCTGGTCGGCGTCGATCAGGGCCACATTGGCGCGGTGGGTCATGACGTCGCCCACCGTGCGGTCGCCGAGATCGAGCACGGAGCGCAGCATCGCCTTTTCGGCCGGCGCATCCTCGTCGGTCTTGTCCTCGCCGTGCATCTCGATGGCGCCGCGCAGCAGCTCGGCGTGCTCCTCGGCGCCCGTCGTGTGGGCGCGCACGCCCAGAAAATAGAGGAAGACGCGGCTGATCCAGGCGACGGCGCGGGCGACCGGCCCCAGCAGAAGCAGGGTGAGAAGGATCGACGGCGCCAGGATCAGCGCCACGCGATCGGCCCGCAGGAGGGCCCAGGTCTTGGGCATCACCTCGGCGAACACCACGACGAGCAGGCCTACGACGATCGTGGCGTAGACCACGCCCGCCGCGCCAAACAGCGAAGTCAGCACCGCTGTCGTGAGCGACGCCGACAGGATGTTCATCACGCTGTTGCCCAGCAGCACGGCGCTCACGGCCTCGTCCTTGCGGTCGAGCAACCTGTTGACCATATCGGCGCGCTTGTTGCCCTGCTGGGCAAGGCGATGCATGCGCGGACGCGAGGCGCCGGTGACCGCCGTCTCCGCCGCCGACATGTAGGCACTGAGCAGCAGGCAGAGGACGACGAGCGGCGCCGCGACGCCAAGCGGCAGGTCAAAGTCGATGTTTGCTTCCATTGCGATCCTAGGCCGCGATGGCCTGGTCGAGAAGGGTGCCGAGCGCGCGCTCGTCGACCTCGCGTGTCACGAACGCCTTGCCGATGCCGCGGGCGAGAATGAAGGTTAGGCGGCCCGCCTCGGCCTTCTTGTCGCCGCGCATGTGCTCGATCAGCTTCGCAGTGTCCCAGGTGCGGCGATTGTCGCCGCCGATGGCGCGCAGCCGCACCGGCAGGCCGACGCCGCCCAGGTGCCGGCGGACGCGCTCGGCGTCCGATCCGGGGCAAAGGCCGAGCCGGGCCGACAGGTCGAACGCCAGCGCCATGCCCGCGCCCACCGCCTCGCCATGCAGCAGGTCGGGGCCGAAGCCGGTCTCGGCCTCGAGGGCATGACCGAAGGTGTGGCCGAGATTGAGCAGAGCGCGCAGATCGGTGGTCTCGCGCTCGTCGGCCGCCACGATGCGTGCCTTGGCGCGGCAGCTCTGCTCGATCGCATAGGTGCGCCTGGCGGCGTCGCCCGCCAGCACTGCGGCGCCGTTCTGCTCGCACCAGTCCCAGAATGCCGGATCGTCGATCAATCCGTATTTTGCCACCTCGGCATAACCCGCCAGCAGCTCGCGCCTGGGCAGGGTGTCGAGCACGTCGGTGTCGGCCACGACGAGGCGCGGCTGATAGAAGGCGCCGACCAGGTTCTTGCCGTGGCGCGTGTTGATGCCGGTCTTGCCGCCGACCGAGGAGTCGACTTGCGCCAGCAGCGTGGTCGGCACCTGGATGAAATCGACGCCACGCAGCAGGACGGCCGCAGCAAAGCCCGTGAGGTCCCCGACCACGCCGCCGCCAAGCGCGACCAGCGTCGTCTTGCGATCGGGCCGGCGATCGAGCAGCTCGTTCATCAGCACGCCGAAGCTGTCGAACTTCTTGCTGTTCTCGCCGGCGGGGACGACGACCGTCTGGGCATCGACGCCGGCCGCCTTGAACGACGCCGTCAGGCGCGCGCCGTAGAGTGGCGCCACGGTGTCGTCGGTGACGATGATGACTCGCGGCGCCGCCAGAAGCCTGGCCGACAGCTCGCCCACCCTGTCGATCAGCCCGGGGCCGATGGCGATGTCGTAGGCGCGGCCGGCGAGGTCGACCTTCACGATCGAGGAAGCGCTCATGCCGCGGCCCCTTCCGGCGAGAGATGGCGGCGCAGCGCCTCGATCACCTGCTCGGTGGTGCGGTCGGCCGGCTGCGCCGTCGATTCTACGACGAGGTCGGCCTCGGCATAGATCGGATAGCGCTGGTCCATCAGCCGGCCCAGGATCTCGCGCGGATCGCCCTGGCGCAGCAGCGGACGGTGCGAGCGCTTCTTTACCCGGTCGTACAGGACGTCGAGCTCGGCGCGTAGCCACACGGTCAGCGCCTTCTCGCGCATCAATGCGCGCGTGGCGGCATCGATATAGGCGCCGCCGCCGGTCGACAGCACGTGCGGCGGGCCTTCGAGCAGGCGGGAGATGACCCGGCGCTCCCCGTTCCTGAATTCGGTCTCGCCGAAGCGCTCGAAGAATTCAGCGATCGTGCAGCCGGCCGCGCGTTCGATTTCGTCGTCGGCGTCGACGAACGGCAGACCGAGGCGGTGGGCCAGGCGGCGACCGATCGCGCTCTTGCCGGCGCCCATCAGGCCGACGAGGGCCACGGTGCGGGGCAACGAAAGGGGAGTTGAAGCATTCATGGCAGGATTGAGACCATGGATGTCGCTTATTCCGCCCCTCGTTTCAAGCGACCCCCTGTTTCAAAGCGAGCGGCAATTGCCGGCCCGCCGGAGGACAGGTAGTTTGCCGCGCCGTGCCCATGTTCCGTTCCCGCAACCATTTCCGCGTGCCCACGCTCAAGATCGGGCCGGTGATCTTCTTTATCGTCGCCGCCGTGCTGATCGGCGGCCTCGCCGTGCTGGCCGTGATCGACCCGAGCCCGACGGTGAAGCACTTCGAAGTCCCGGTCACCAAGGGATGATATTCCCCGTACGCTTGGCGGCCCTCGGTCTTTTCGTTTTGCTCGCCTCTCCCGCTTTTGCGCAGACCTCGGCGTTCGACAACCAGCCGAGCGGCTTCCTGACCGTCCCGACCGGCGGCATGGCGCCCGATGCCTGGAGCGGCACCTCGCTCGCCACGGCCAAGCGGCTGGTGGCCGCGCTGCCCGCCGCGCCGCGCAGCCGTGCGCTGCGCGACCTGCAGTTCAAGGTGATGGTGAGCCAGCTGGCGCTTCCCGCCGCCGACAACAGCCCGCCGCCCAGCCTGTTCTCGCGCAAGGTCGATCGCATGGCCGCGATGGGCGAGGGCGAGAGCCTCAACGAGCTGGTGCGCAGCGTCGACGGCTATTCCGATCCCTGGGTCGGCACGGTCACCAGCAACGCGCTGATGATGGCGGCCGAACGCGCCAGCGCCTGCAACATCGTCGCGCACTATCCGCCGCCGCCACCGTTCGGCACGCGCGCCGAGATCGCCTGCAAGGTGGCATCCGGCGACAACGCCGGCGCCCTGGAGTCGGCGGCGGCACTCAGGGGCAACGATGGCGGCCTCGCCACCCTGGCGCGCGTCGCCGCCGGCAGCCTGCCGCCCGGCGCCGCGCCGCTCAGCCCGCTCGACGGTCCCGCGATGGTGATGCTCGACCTGGCGCACGTGCAGCCACCGGCCGCGGCGCTGCAGTCGACGCAGCCGCCGATGATCCGAGCCCTGGTCGCTCATCGCACCCTCTCGCTCGCCACCCGCATCGACATCGCCGAGCGCGGCGAGGCGCTGGCCATCATCGAGGCGACGCGGCTCAGCGACCTTTATCTACAGGCCGTCAAGGAAGGCGCCCCGCTGCCGCCGGCGAAGGCCAAGCGCGCGAAGCTCGTGTGGGCGGTGCGCAATTCGGCGAACGCTCAGGAATTGATGGCGTCGATCTCCGCGGTCTATGCCGAGGAGCGCGGCAGCCCGCTGTTCTCGACGGTGGCGCGCGCGACGGCGATCGGCCTCCTGAACCTGCCGGCCAAGCCCGAATACGCCAACGTGGCGCAGGAGGCGATGCGCGGCTTCCTGCTGCTGGGCGACAAGCAGCTCGCGCTCGCCTGGACCAAGCTCGCGCTCAACGCTGCCTACAACAACGCCCGCGCCATGATGGCGCTCGACCGGCTGATGCCGCTGGTCGTCATCGCGGGCATCGACAACCCGACGCACCTGGCGGTCGAGGACGTCAATCGCTGGTACGAGGTGATACGCCAGGACGATCCCAGGACCGCGCCGTTGCGCGGCTACATGCTGCTACAGCTCTTCCGCGCGACCGGCGTCGACATGCCAGCGGGATCGACCTCGTTGCCCGAGACTCCGCCCGGCAACGCGCGCCTGGTCTCGCCGCCCGCCGCGACCTTGGCTGCGCTGCAGGCCGCTGCCGGGGGCCGCCGCCATGCCGAAGTGGCGCTGCTCGCCTCCGTCGCGGCCGGCGACACCCAGCTCTCCGAGCTCCATCCGGCGGCGGTTGCCGCCATCGTGTCGGCGTTGCGCGCCGGCGGCGAGGATGCCGCCGCGCGCCTGTTCGCGATCGAGACCGCGATCGCCTACGGCCTGTGATCCGCGGATGAAGAAGCAGCCGCCCCGGCCGCGCCCGCGCGAAGTCGAGACCTTCCTCGAGATGCTGCAGGCCGAGCGCGGCGCGTCGAAGAACACGCTCGCGGCCTATGGCGGCGACATGGACCATGTCATGGGCTTCCTGGGGCGGCGCAAGCAAGGCCCGCTCAACGCCGACGCCGACGGGCTGCGCGCCTATCTGAAGTCGCTCGACTATGTCGGCATGACGCCGCGCACCGTGGCGCGTCGCCTGTCGGTGATCCGCCAGTTCTTCCGCTTCCTGCTGGCCGAGCGGCTGCGCGACGACGATCCGGCGAGCGCGCTCGATTCGCCCAAGCTCGGCCGTCCGCTGCCAAAGGTCCTGTCGCGCGTCGAGGTCGACCAGCTGATCGATGCGACGCAGGGCCATGGTGAAGGACAGAGGGGCGACGGCGGCCGTATGGCGACGCTGCTGGAAATTCTCTATGCGACGGGCTTGCGCGTGTCGGAGTTGGTGACCCTGCCGCTGCTCGCTGTCGAGCGCGACCCGCGGGCGCTGGTGGTGCGCGGCAAGGGCGACAAGGAGCGGCTGGTGCCTTTGTCGGATCCGGCGCGGACCGCGATCGCGGCGTGGCTGCACGTGCGCACCGGCATGCTGCCTGAAGGCCAGAAGTCGCGCTTCCTGTTCCCGTCGCGCGGGAAGGACGGCCATCTCACGCGGCAGCGGTTCGCGCAGTTGCTGAAGGAGGCGGCGCTAAAGGCCGGGATCGATCCGGCGCGGGTGTCGCCGCACGTGCTGCGCCACGCCTTCGCCAGCCATTTGCTCGAGGGCGGCGCCGACCTGCGCAGCGTGCAGCTGATGCTGGGCCATGCCGACATCGCCACGACGCAAATCTATACGCACGTGCTGGACGAAAAGTTGCGCTCCCTGGTGCAGGACAAGCATCCTCTCGCCAAGCGCCGCCGGGCCTCAAGCCGGCCGGTTGACAGGAATCGCCCTCCGGGCGACACCTGACCGCAATGACGACGTATCTCGAATTCGAGAAGCCGATCGCGGAGCTCGAAAGCAAGATCTCGGAGCTCCGGCACCTGCCCAACTCGGGCGATGTCGACATCGCCGAGGAAGTGATGCGCCTGCAGGACAAGGCGCAGAAGCAGGTCCGCGCGATTTACGCCAAGCTCTCGCCCTGGCAGCGCGTCCAGGTGGCGCGGCACGGCGAGCGGCCGCACGCCCAGCGCTACATCGACCGGCTGATCACCGACTACACGCCGCTCGCGGGCGACCGCGCCTTCGCCGAGGATGCCGCCATCGTGGGCGGCCTCGGCCGGCTGCAGGGCCGCAGCGTCGTCGTGCTGGGGCAGGAGAAGGGCGACGACACCGAGTCGCGCATCAAGCACAACTTCGGCATGGCCAAGCCCGAGGGCTATCGCAAGGCGCAGCGCCTGATGCGGCTCGCCGACCGATTCAAGATTCCCGTCATCGCGCTCGTGGACACGCCCGGCGCCTATCCCGGCCTCGATGCCGAGGCGCGCGGTCAGGGCGAGGCGATCGCCGCCTCGATCGACACCTGCCTTGGCCTCGGCGTGCCGCTGGTCAGCGTCGTGATCGGCGAAGGCGGTTCGGGCGGCGCGCTCGCCATCGCCTCGGCCGATCGCGTCTACATGCTCGAGAACTCGGTCTACTCGGTGATTACGCCGGAAGGCTGCGCCTCGATCCTGTGGCGCTCCAACACCAATGCGCAGGACGCCGCCGACGCGATGAAGATGACGGCGCAGGATCTCAGGAAACTCGAAGTGATCGACGAGGTGATCCCCGAGCCGATGGGCGGCGCCCACCGCGCGCCGGAAGAGACCATCGACACGGTCGGCAAGGTCGTCATCGCCGCGCTCGAGGAGCTGTCGAGGCTCGATCCGGACACCCTGCGCCGCCAGCGGCAGGAGAAGTTCCTCGCCATGGGCAAGAAGGGGCTCTAGCCCCGGATTGTTGCAACTTTGCCGCTCAAGCTCAGCGTTCTCGACCAGTCGCCGATCCGCAAGGGCGGCACGCCGGCGCAAGCCGTCGCCGAGACGCTGGAACTCGCGCAGCTCTGCGACCGGCTCGGCTATCATCGCTATTGGCTGGCCGAGCATCACTCGAGCCAGGCGCTCGCGGGCTCGACGCCGGAAGTCCTGATCACGCGGGTCGCCGGCCTGACCGAGCGCATGAAGATCGGCTCGGGCGGCGTGATGCTGCCGCACTACAGCTCGTACAAGGTGGCCGAGAACTTCCGCATGCTGGAGACCTTGTTCCCCGGCCGCATCGACGTCGGCATCGGCCGCGCGCCCGGCAGCGACCAGCGCACCATGCGCATCCTGGCCGACGGCAAGGCCAACTGGAGCAACGCCGACAACTATCCCTATCAGGTGCGCGATCTCGTGGCCTGGCTGCACGACGCGGTGCCCGACAAGCATGCAGGCCATGGCGTGGTGGCCCAGCCGGTCGGCGCCTCGGCGCCCGACGTCTGGCTGCTGGGATCGAGTGACGACAGCGCCGCGTTGGCCGCGCACTTCGGCCTGCCGTTCTGCTTCGCGCATTTCATCAATCCCGACGGCGGCGACGGCATCACGCGCTCCTACATCGAGCACTTCAGGCCCTCGTCGCTGCATGCCGCGCCGCAAGCCATGATGGCGATGGGCGTGATGTGCGCGGAGACCGACGAGGAAGCCGACATCCTGTCCAAGAGCCGCGAGCTCTGGTCGGTGCGCCTGCGCACGATCGGCGAGCCCGGCCCCTTTCCGTCGATCGAAGAGGCGCTGGAAGCGGAAAAGGACCCGCGCACAAAAGCCTTCATGGGCCAGATGCGCCGCCGCGGCGTCACCGGGTCGCCCAAGACGGTGCGTGCCGGCATCGAGGAGATCGCCCAGCGCTACCAGGTCGACGAGATCATGCTGGTGACGATCGCGTTCGACTTCGAGAAGCGCAAACGCTCCTACGAATTGCTGGCCGAGGAGTTCGGGCTCTAGAGGCCCGCCAGCGGCAGCTCGCCCGACTTGGCGTTGCAGGGGCGGCGCTTTTCGATGAAGGCGCGGGCTTCCTCTTTCCTGCCGCCGCGCAGCTTGGCGGCGGCCACGGTGTACTCGAGAAGGTCGCGCTGGGCGCGGCTGCCACCCAGCCGCTCGTGCGTGTCGAGCAGCGGCTCGAGCTCGCTCACGGCGCGGTTCCACTCGCCCTTGGCAAAGGCCTCGAAGCCGCGCGCCATCGGCGGCACCATGTCGCCCGCCGCGCCGCGCGGATTGCCCATGAAGCCCGCGAGCTTGTCGCTGTCGCCCGCCATGGCGTAGGCCAGCACCGTGTGCATGTCGACGAAGCTCAAGCCGGGCTTGCCGAACCACTTGGTGGCGTAGTCGCCCAGCTCCTGCCAGAGCTCGGGACGGCGCGGTTGGCCCGCCATCTCGGCGCGCAGCAGGAAGGCGGGGCAATCGGTGGCGATGTTGACCTGCGGCCCCCACGCGGCGCTCGGGCGCAGCGCCTCGTCGTAAATGCGCCAGGCGTCGGCGTGCCGTCCGGTCTCCATCGACCACAGCGCCAGGTGCCAGTGGTTGTGGACGTGCATCAGCCCTTCGCGCCGATAGTCCTTCATCCAGTCGGTCAGGAAGGCGAGGCCCGCCTCGCGCTCGCCCAGCTCGTAGAAGAGATGCCCACGGATGTGCGCGCCGTGCGCGCTCTTCGGGTAGGCCTTGAGCGCGCTCTCGATGTTGGGCAGGGCCTCGTCGAGCTTGCCGAGCTCGATTTGCGCGAAGGCAAGCTGCGTACGATACCACCAGTCGTCGCCATAGTGCTTCTCGAACGGCGCGATCATGGCAAGCTGCTCGACCTCGCGGCCGACCCGCCCCGAAAAGCCGATCAGGCCGAACACGCTGGTCGCGGGCGCCAGCGCCATCGCGTCGCGCGGCCATTCCTTCAGGTGGACGTGGATCGCCTCGAGCGCGGCGTCGGCCTGGCCAGTCAGGATCTTCTCGAAGATCGCGATCTGACTCTGCTCACGGGGCGTCGTGCCGGCAGCGAGTTCGCGCGCCCGCGCGAGCGGCGCCTTGGCCTCGTGGCCGCGGCCCAGCAGCTGCTTGGCGCGCGCCAGCGAGATGTACGCCAGGGCAAAGCCGTCGTCGGCCTCGGTCGCCTTCTGGAAATGCGCATCCATGCCGGGCGTGGCCGACATTAGGCTGTCGACACCCTCGACATAGGCATCGCGTGCGGCCTGCGAGGCGGTGGTGAGGTCGTTGCCGTAACGGTCCTTCAGCATGGTCATTTGTCCTTGCCGGCCGAGGGGGCCCACATGGGGGCGGAGAGCGTCTCGGCGAAGTTCGTGAACATCAGGTTGAACGCGATGCTGATCCGGTCGGTGTCGCCGTTGTTCGCCGGCACATTATGCCGGAGCCACGACGGGAAGAGGACGAGGCGGCCGCTCTTGCTGGCGACGTCGGCGGCATTGACGGTGAGGCGCGTGTACTGCTTCGGCTTGGGCATGATCATCGTCGGCCGTGGATCCTGCAGCGCCAGGCACGACCCGACCGATGGGACATCGACATAGTAGACGCCGCTCAGGAAATTATTGGGGTGGTTGTGCGTCGGATGATACGAGCCCGGCGGATTGACGTTGGCCCAGCATCCCGTGATGACCGTCGGATATTGGTCGAGCTGCATGAAGCGGGCGACGCCGCGCGCGGCAACCTCGACCAGCTTCACGAAATCGGCGAAGGCCGGCCGTGTATGCAGGTCCTGCGGCGTCTGCCAGTTGCTGCCCGTCGGTATCTTGGGCCGGGGCGCGATGATGTTCTCAATCTCGGCCTTCAGCTTCGTATTGAACGGCGCCGCCTCGGCCGGCTTCAGGTCGACGACCCACAGCGGCGTCGGGAAGAGCTCCTGGACTTCCTGCTTCTCGATCATGCGCGGGAGTATAGACGTCCCGCCTCACCCTGAGGAGCGGCCTGAAAGGCCGCGTCTCGAAGGGTGGGCCTCAGGCGAGGTGCGCGTTGCCCATGCTTCGAGACGGCCCTTCGGGCCTCCTCAGCATGAGGATGTGCGGATAGCTGCTCTTATTTGAGCGCGCGCTGCAGGCGGTCGATCTGGGCGGGGATGGCCGAGGCGTCGGTCACCGGCAGGGAGCAGAAGTTGCGTGTGCAGGCGAAGGCGGCGGGGCCGTCCGGATAGTCGGGATAGTCGACGTCGGGATTGGCGAGCTTGCCCTCGCGCTTGTCCCACCATTCGGCGCGCTTGAAGCCCAGCGGATAGCGCAGCGCCCCGGCATAGAGCGCAGCGCTGCGCGGATCGTCCTTGGCGCCGACCACCGTCACATGCACCGGCTCGTTCTGCAGCTCCTCCTCGGCCAGCAGCACGTCGGGCAGGAAGCCGTAGGCGTCGAGGATGGGGGGCGAGGCGAGATAGCCCATGCCGGCCTCGGCGACCTCGCGATAGCGCTTCTCGCCGGTGTAGGACGCGAGCAGCGAGAAGAAGCGCACGGTCGTGACGTTGTCCTCGCGCTGCTTGATCGGCTTGGGAAGGTTCTTGGCATCGGGCGAGGCCGAGGCGTAGAAGCCGCCCGTCTTGGGATCGACGAAGGTGCCGGCGATGAAGGTGCCCGTCGCCATCGCCGCCATCAGCCATTTGCGATCGCCGGTCGAGCGGTGCAGCGCCAGCAGGGCCGCGCCCATCTCGACGTTGTCGGCGAGATAAGGTCCGCCTTTATCTTGATCTTGCTCGGCGTGCCGGAAGCCGCCATTCGGCAGGCTGCGCTCGCGCAACCCCCAGGTGGCCGCCGATGTGGCGAGCGCGAGGGCCGCCTTGTCACCCGTGGCATCGTAGTAGGCCACGATGCCCTGGATCGCCTGGCCGGTCTCGCGCGCGTACTGGCGCTTGTCGACGCCGGGCGTGCCGTCGGCCATGCCCATCGAGGCGTAGAAACCACCGCCCGGTCCGGCGAGCGTGTTCTTCAGGAAGCCGTAGATACGGTCGGCCGCGGCCCGATAGGAGACGTCGTCGAACAGCACCGACGCGCGCGCATAGGCCGTGAGTGCTGCCTGCTGGGCGAACATCGCGAATTCCAGCGAGGGCTTGGACCAGTCGGGCTTGAGGCTGACCTGGCTGATGCCGCCGCTGTCCTTGTCGATCAGCGCGAGCTGCGCCGTCAGCGTGCGCTTCAGGCGCTCCGTCGCTTCCTTGTCTCCCGCTTTCGCACGATCGAGGAACCAGCCCAAGGTCGGGCCGTCGACCAGCTTGCTCTTGCTCCAGCCGCCGTTCGCGCGGTCGTAGGCCTTGTCGAGGAAGCCCAGGATCTCGGCACGCTGCGGATCCGTCAGGCCAGTCGAGAGTGTGCGCTCGCGCTCGGGTCCGCCTTGCGTGCCGTAG
>FTCZ01006809.1_pt1 | contig 33547 bp, 34 predicted proteins | sample 1658871 | NCBI WGS metagenome assembly FTCZ01 (sample SAMEA3914864, study PRJEB12502) | metagenome | biome: forest; material: soil | place: USA | collected 2012-03-12 | depth 0.3 m | reverse complement strand
ATTCACTACCTCGATTGGGGCGGGGGGCCCCCACTCACTTTGGCTAAAACGACCGTTAGCGGCCGGACTTGAACATCCATTGAAGCGGCTAGGTAAACGCGCCCTTCATTCTTGCCTCCATTCCGCGATCCGTGCGGCGACTGCTGCGTCGAACGCGCCGGATTGCGGGAAGAAAGGCGACACCATCTCGCTGCGCGGCATCAGCTTCGCCTGGGCCAGCGCGGTCGGACTCGCCGCCTGCCGCGCTGCCACGCCGACCAGCAGCACGGCCAGGTCGGGCGGCAGAACCGTGACCGATGCGTCGTGCTCGAATCGAAGATAGCTGAGGTCCACGCTTGTACTCGTCCGTTTTCAACAGACTCGGGGGTCTACCCAATTTGGCCTAAGGCTCGGTAAAGACGGCGTTCGGACCCGCTTAACTAGCGGCTTGCCTAGGCAAGGCGTATCCGCATCCCTATTGAACGCCCGCACACGTCATGACTGAAGCAGATTTCCAGCTCGGCCCCGATCTCGCGGGCAAACGTATCGTCGTCGCCATGTCGGGCGGAGTCGACTCGTCGGTCGTGGCCGCGCTCGCCGCGCGGTCGGGCGCCGAGACGATCGGCATCACGCTCCAGCTCTATGATCATGGCGAAGCGGTCGGCCGTGCCGGATCGTGCTGCGCCGGCCGCGACATTCGCGATGCGCGCGCGGTGTGCGACCGGCTGGGCATCGCGCATTACGTCCATGATCACGAAAGCGCGTTCCGCGATGCGGTGATCGACCAGTTCGCCGACGAATATGTCGCCGGGCGTACCCCGATTCCCTGTGTCCGCTGCAACATGGGCCCAAAATTCACCGACCTGTTCCGGCTGGCGCGCGACCTTGGCGCCGATTGCCTGGCGACCGGCCATTATGTCCGCCGCGTCGAGGGGCCCGAGGGCGCCGAGCTCCACCGCGCCGCCGATCCGGCGCGCGACCAGAGCTATTTTCTGTTCGCGACCACAAGCGACCAGCTCGATTTCCTGCGCTTTCCGCTGGGTGGGTTGCCCAAGCCGCGCGTGCGCGAACTTGCCGCCGAGCTGGGCCTGGGAGTCGCGGCCAAGCCCGACAGCCAGGACATCTGCTTCGTCCCCGACGGCGATTATGCCAGCCTGGTGAAGAAACTGCGGCCCGAAGCGGAAGCCGGCGGCGACATCGTCGACCTGACGGGCCGCAAGCTCGGCGAGCATAGGGGCCTGATCCATTTCACCATCGGCCAGCGCCGCGGGCTCGAGATCGGCGGCAGCCCGGAGCCGCTCTACGTCGTCCGGCTCGACCCGGCGACGCGCCGCGTCATTGTCGGCCCGCGCGCCGCGCTCGGCGTCGCTGCGGCGCGGCTCAGCGAGATCAACTGGCTCGGTGGTGATTATACCGGCCCGATCGCCGCCAAGGTGCGGAGCCTGGCAAAGCCGGTTCCCGCGCGCCTGACCGGCGATCGCGTGCTGTTCGAGAGCCCCGAATATGGTGTCGCCCCCGGCCAGGCCGCGGTGCTCTATGCCGGCGACCGCGTGCTCGGCGGCGGCTGGATCGAGGAAACCCAGGCGGCGGAACCGGCACTCGCGGCATGATGTTCGCGAAGCGCCTGCGTGCGGGCGTCCGCAGCGGCGACATCACCTGCAGCATCCGCATCTGGCAGAGCCCGCGGGTCAAGGTCGGTGGGCTCTACCGGATGGAAGAAGGCCATATCCTGGTCGAATCGATCGAGCGTATCGCAATCGAGGACATCACTGGCGGCCTCGCGCGCCGCTCGGGCTTCGACGGCGTGATCGACCTGCTTAAGACCGCGCAGCACGGGTCGGGTACGAATGTCTATCTGGTCGAGTTCGAGTATATCGCGCCGTCGGCCGGCTAAATTTCGCCCGCCGCGTGTCGGCGCCAGGCCGGCACGGCCAGCCACAGCACGGCATAGGCAGCAGTGCTGAAGATCGACAGGAAGCAGAGGAAAAGCAGCATCAGCGCCCCATCCATCAGGCCACCCTCGCCGCCAAGCGCCGTGTAGCCAGCGATCGTGACGGCGATCCAGGCTGTCCAGGACGCGACCATCGCAGTAATCTTGCTACCCGCACCGCTGCCGCGCAGCAGCCGTCGGGCAACGAGCGCGGTGGCGAAGATCGCGCCGCCCTGCGCCGCCATGAACAAGGCGATCATGCCGAATCCGATGGCCGCACCGAACAATGCGGCAACGCCATCCATCTACGGTTGCTCCGCTTTGGGAAAGAACCGCTCGATCACGCTCGACGCCAGCCGCGCCGGGCGCAAGGTCTCGGCATCGATGCAGCACCAGCTCGACTTGACCTCGGCGAGCACGTCCTCGCCGCGACGGATCACGGTCTGGTAGAAGGCCCGCGCGCCCTGCACCTTTTCGAGCAGGACGGTGGCGATCACTTCGTCATTGAGGAACGTCGGCTTGCGATAGGTGATCTCGTGCTTGAGCGCGACCCAGAGCAGGCTCGCCACCGCCTCGGCCGGCGCGATCTTCTGCCAATGGCTCAGCACCGCATCCTGCACCCACTTCAGGTAAGACGCGTTGTTGACATGCCCCATGAAGTCGATGTCGGCGGGATCGATGCCGATCGGGAAGTCATGCGGGAGCGCGTGGTCGGTCACGACCACCAACATAGTGGAACATGCGGAAAATAGCCAATTTTCCTGAGACGAGCGGACGCTACGGAAAGCGCGGCCGTTGCGTTGGGCGCGAACTTTTTTCCGCGCTCAGCCGAACAGGAACGTCCCCTCCAGCACCGTTACGCAATTCCCGCCCAGAACCACGCGGTCGCCTTCCAGCCGGCATGCCAGATGCCCGCCGCGCGCGCTCGCCTGATAGGCGGTAAAGGCATTGCGTCCGAGCCTTTTTGCCCAATAGGGCACCGCGACCGCATGCGCCGACCCCGTCACCGGATCCTCGTCGATCCCACCGCCCGGGGCGAAGGCGCGGCTGACGATATCGGCATTATCACCAGGCGCCGTCGCGATGGTCAGGAGGTCGCCTCCTGCCGCCAGCGCCCGGAAGTCGGGCGTCAGCGCGCGGACCTGCCCGGCATTCTCCAGCACCACCAGTGCGTAGTGATGCTCGTGCCACAGGGTCTCGACCGCATTCTCGATGCCGAGCGCCGCGACGATGTCGGGCAGCGGCTTGGCGTGCGGCACCCAGGCGGGCAGGGCGAGCTCGTACCCGTCGCCGGCGCGTGCCACCTCGAGCATCCCCGCCTTGCGCGTGCGGAAGCGGACGCGTTCCAGGTCGGGCGATGACGACAGGACGAAATGCCCGCTCGCCAGCGTCGCATGGCCGCACATCACCACTTCGACCGTGGGCGTGAACCAGCGCAGGTCGAAATCGGCTTCCCCATCGTCCGACGCGACGAGGAAAGCAGTCTCCGACAGATTGTTCTCGGCAGCGATCTGCTGGAGGACATGGTCATCGAGCCAGCCCGACAGCGGCATCACCGCTGCCGGATTGCCCTCGAACGGCCGGCGCGCGAACGCATCGATCTGCGCGATCGGTAACCTCATCGCTGTCTCCTCAGACCCTCTTGCCGAACCAGTGCGGCGTGACGTCGGCCTCGACCAGGGGATTGTCGGTATCGACATGGCCTTCGGGATCGAGATGGATCAGCACCTCGACCTTGGGAAAGGCGCCGTGCAGCGCCTTCTCGACGCGTTCGACGATGTCGTGCGCCTGCGCGACGGTGATGTCGCGCGGCACTTCCATGTGGAATTGCGCGAAATTGTGGCTGCCCGACCGCCGCGTGCGGAAATCGTGGATGCCGCGCAGCCCTTCCTGTCGCGCCGCCACCTCGATGAAGCGCTTGCGCTCTTCCTCGGGCCATTCCTTGTCCATCAACTGGTCGATCGCGTTGGACGATGCCTGGAACGCCCCCCAGGCGAGCCACAGGGCAATCAATATGCCAAATACCGGGTCGGCGCCGCGCACGCCGAACCGCTCGAGCAGGATGGCGGCGATCACCGACAGATTGAGGAACAGGTCCGACTGGTAATGCACCTTGTCGGCCATGATCGCGACCGACCCGGTGCGGCGGATTGCGCTGCGCTGATAGGCGAGCAGCACGAAGGTCGCGAGGATCGCCACGATCGACACGCCGATGCCGAATTCGGCCTGTGCCGGCGCGGCCTTGTCGCCGAGCGCGAGGATCGCCCGCCAGGCGATGCCGACCGCGGAAAGCGTGATCAAGGCGACCTGGAACAAGGCGGCAAGCGCCTCTGCCTTGCCATGGCCAAATCGGTGGTCGTGGTCGGCGGGTTCGGCCGCCACCTTGACTCCGTACAGCGTGACGAGGCTGGCGAGCAGGTCCAGCCCGGTATCGGCAAGGCTGCCCAGCATCGCGACCGACCCGGTGCTGTACGCCGCCCAGCCTTTCAGCCCGAGCAGGAACAATGCCATCGCCACGCTCGCCAGCGCGGCGCGGATCGCGACGGGAATGACTCTGCGGCGTTCGTCGGCGGTCATGGGTAGAGCAGTCCTTCGGCCCATGACCCGTCGGGCGCAAGGTCGAACACGCGGCGCTCGTGCAGGCGATGCGCGCGGTCCTGCCAGAATTCGATATGCGTCGGCGTCAGTCGATAGCCGCCCCAATGCGGCGGACGCGGCACGAACTGCCCGTCATATCGCGCCTTCACTGCCTCGAACCGCGCCTCGAACGTCTCGCGCGCGCCGAGCGGGCGTGACTGGTCGGATGCCCAGGCGCCGAGCTGCGAATCGCGACCGCGGCTGGCGAAATAGGCGTCGGATTCAGCATCGGTGGCGAGGCTCAGCGCACCCTCGATGCGGACCTGGCGGCGCAGCGACTTCCAGTGGAACAGCAGAGCGGCATGCGGATTCGCCGCCATCTCGCTCGCCTTGCGGCTCTCGCGATTGGTGTAGAAGACGAAGCCGTCGGGGCCATGACCCTTGAGCAGTACCATCCGCACCGACGGGTGCCCCGCGGCGTCCGCGGTGGCGAGTGCCATCGCATTGGGGTCGTTGGGCTCCGCAGTCTGCGCCTCGGCAAACCAGGCTTGGAACAGGGCAAAGGGATCGTCGGCCATGGGGCGCCCTTACCGCAGTGCAACGCGAAGGGGAACGAGTCCGTCGCTCGTCGATTGAATCGGCTTCGCAACGGAGATGCATCATGGCCGCGCGCGCCTATTGGCAGGGACAGATCAGGCTGGCTTTGGTCTCGATTCCCGTCGAAATCTACACCGCGACCAAATCGGGCGCGCAGGTCGCGTTCCACCAGGTCCACGAACCCAGCGGCAAACGGATAAAATACGAGAAGGTCGTGCCCGGGATCGGCCCGGTCGACCCCGACGACATCGTCAAGGGCTTCGAATTCGACAAGGGCGATTATGTCCTGCTCGACCAGGACGAGATCGACGCGGTCAAGCTCGAATCGAAGAAGACGCTCGAGCTCACCCAGTTCGTCGACATGGATGAGATCGACGTGCTCTATTATGAGCGGCCCTATTTCGTGGTGCCCGCCGACGACCTTGCCGAGGAAGCCTTCATCGTGCTGCGCGAGGCGCTCAGGCGGTCGAAGAAGGTCGGGATCGGCCAGCTGGCGATGCGCGGGCGCGAATATGTCGTCAGCCTGAAGCCGTGCGGGCGCGGCATGGTGCTCGAGACGCTGCGCTACGCCGCCGAGGTCAACAAGGCGCAGGGTTATTTTCGAGACATCCCCGACGACGACCCCGACGAGGATCTGCTCGACCTCGCGACGACGCTGATCGACAAGAAATCGCACAAGTTCGATCCATCGAAATTCCACGACCATTATGTCGACGCGCTCAAGGACCTGATCGCGCGCAAGGCGAAGCAGAAGTCGCGGCGCAAGATCATCGAGGACAAGGAAGACGAGGGCGCCGGCCGCTCGGGATCGAATGTCGTCGACCTGATGGCGGCGCTCAAGAAGAGCCTGGAAAAGCCGGCGGCAAAGTCCGCGCAGAAGAAGGCGCCAGTGCGTGCCGCGGCGAAGAAACGTGCCTGACCGCATCCCGTCGCCCCGGCGAAGGCCGGGGCCGGCCAGTGGCAAGGGTGGGGCGCCAGCCGCCAGCGGCCCCGGCCTCCGCCGGGGCGACGGGTGCTGCAATGGCTGACCGCGACCTCCTCGCGAAATACAATGCCAAGCGCGACTTCGCGAAGACGGCGGAGCCGAAAGGTGAGGTCGCGCGGGAGCCAGGCCACCGCTTCATGGTGCAGAAGCACGACGCGACGCGGCTGCACTGGGATTTGCGGCTCGAGGTCGACGGCGTGATGAAGAGCTGGGCAGTGACGCGCGGTCCCAGCCTCAATCCCGACGACAAGCGCCTCGCGGTGCAGACCGAGGATCACCCGCTGTCCTATGCCGATTTCGAGGGCACGATCCCGGCAGGCGAATATGGCGGCGGCACGGTGATGCTGTGGGACGATGGCTGGTGGGAGCCGATCCCGGGCAAGTCGGCGAAGGACCTGGAGGAGGGGCATCTCCATTTCATCCTCCATGGCGAGCGGATGAAGGGCGAATGGCTGCTGATCCGGCTCAGGCCGCGCGGCAAGGAACGCAACACCAATTGGCTGCTGCGCAAGATCGCGGACGACGAGGCGGGCGGGTCGGACGATCTGGTCGAGGACGCGGTGACCAGCGTGAAAACCGGCCGCTCGATGGCCGAGATCGCGAGCGGCAAGAAGGCGAAGGAACTGGCGAGCTGGAAGAAGCTGCGCGCAAACGCGTCGCCACGGCGGAGGCCGGGGCCGGCTCGTGGCGCGGACAAACCCAGGCAACCCAGCGGCCCCGGCCTCCGCCGGGGCGACGCAAAGATGCCCAAATTTCGCGACCCGCAGCTCTGCACTCTCGTCGACAGCGTGCCGACCGGTGCCGGCTGGATCCATGAGGTCAAATATGACGGCTATCGCGCCCTGGTCGCGACCGCCGGCGGCAAGGCCAGGGTCCATACCCGCAACGGCCTCGACTGGACCGACAAATTCCCCGGCGTCGCCGAAGCAGCAGCCGCCTTGCCGGTCGGATCGGCGCTGATCGACGGCGAGATCGTCGCGTTCAAGGCCGGACACCCCGATTTCTCGACGCTCAAGGACGCGATCTCGACCCAAAGCGAGATGACCCTGTTCGCCTTCGACCTGCTCGAGCTCGACGGCGAAAACCTCGCGAAACTCCCCGAGGTGCAGCGCAAGGAGCGCCTCCGTCCCCTGATCGACGGCACCGACGCGCGGCTCCAGTACGCCGAGCATATCGTCGGCGAAGGTGAGAAACTGTTCGAGGCGATGTGCCGCGAAGGCTATGAAGGGATCGTCAGCAAGCGCGCCGACGCGCCCTATGTCGGGCGACGGACCCAGGCCTGGCTCAAGGTCAAATGCCTGCACCGGCAGGAATTCGTCATCGTCGGCTGGACCGAAAGCGACAAGTCGCGCGGCTTCCGCGCCTTGTTGCTCGGCCTGCATGACGGCGGCGAGTTGCGCTATGCCGGCAAGGTCGGCACCGGCTTCTCGGTCGAGACGATGAACGACCTGCGCGGCAAGCTCGACCGGCTCGCGCGCAAGACCCCGACGGTGGAGGCACCGCGGGCAGCGACTCGCGGCGCGCATTGGGTGACGCCGAAGCTGGTCGCGGAGATTGCCTTTACCGAGACGACTCCCGACAAGGTCCTGCGGCACCCGAGCTTCCTGGGGCTGCGCGGCGACAAGGAGGCTGAAGAGGTGATCGAGGAAAAAGCCGGGCCGGCGCCCAAGGCAAAGACATCGGGCATCACCATCACGCATCCGGATCGCCTCCTCTTTCCCGATTCGACCGTGACCAAGGGCGATCTCGCCGATTTCTACGAAGCGATGGCGCCGGTCGCGCTGCAATGGATCGCCAACCGCCCGATCAGCCTGGTCCGCTGCCCGCAGGGGCGCGGCAAGCATTGCTTCTTCCAGAAGCACGATGCCGGCTCGTTCGGCGAGCACGTCAAGCACGTGAAAATCCGCGAGAAGGACGGTTCGATCGAACCCTATCTCTATGTCGACGATGCCGACGGGCTGCTCCAGTGCGTGCAGATGGGGACGATCGAGTTCCACGGCTGGGGCTCGTCGATCGGGGAGGTCGAAAAGCCCGACCGCATGGTGTTCGACCTCGATCCCGACGAGGGGCTCGGGTTTGCCGAGGTCAGGACGACGGCAGCCGAGTTGAAGGATCGCCTCGCCGACATCGGCCTGGTCAGCTTTGCGATGCTGTCGGGCGGGAAGGGCGTCCATGTCGTGGTGCCGCTGACTCCCGAGGCGGAATGGCCCGCGGTCAAGGACTTCGCCGACCGTTTCTGCCAGGCCTTGGCGCTGGCCGAGCCCGACCGCTTCACCGCGACCATGTCCAAGGCCAAGCGCAAGGGGAAAATCTTCCTCGACTGGCTGCGCAACCAGCGCGGCTCGACCGCGGTGATGCCGTACACGGCGCGTGCCCGGGCGAGAGCGCCGGTCGCGGTGCCGGTGACGTGGAAGGAATTGCCCGACATCGACACGCCCGCGCACTGGCATGTCGGTGAGCAGGACGAATTGCTCAGGCGCGCCTCGTCGAAGGACCTGTCGGGTTGGGGCATCGCGCGGCAGGTCTTGCCGGACCTCTAAGAGCTCTCCCCTGAAGGGGAGGCGCAATTTGCCGCCCAATCCTAATCCATGTTGCCACGCAGCATGGTTTGTGGTGGTTAGCCTCCTCCAAGGGGAGGCCGATGGCCAGTCGCGCGACCAGCGAAGGATTGTTCGACGCCGGTGCGCACGCCGCGCGCTGGATGGCGGACTATCGTGGCCGCGCGAGCCAGGGCGATGTCGTCGCGAGCGGCGACGCCGCGGTGTGGGCCGCGACCTTCGAGGAACTGGCGGTCGCGGCGGGCGACGATCTCGATCATGCCCGCGATCGCGTCCAGCGTCATGCCGAGGATATCGGCACGGGCTTCCGCGTCGCCGGCGATTCGGACGAACGGCCCTGGCCGGTCTCACCGGTGCCGTTGCTGATCGCCGAGGCCGAATGGCAAGGCATCGCCGCGGGTGTCGCGCAACGCGCCGGCCTGCTCGAAACGATCCTGACCGACATTTACGGCGACGGCAGCCTGATTGCCGACGGCGCGATCCCCGCGGCCCTGGTCAACGGCAGCCCTTTGTTCCTGCGCCCGATGGTCGGGCTGACGCTGCCCGGCGGCTACCAGCTGCAATTCGCCGCGTTCGATCTTGGCCGCGGCCCCGATGGCGAATGGCGTGTGCTCGCCGATCACCTCCGCGCACCTGCCGGTGCCGGCTATGCGCTGGAGAACCGGCTCGCCACCTCGCGCGCGCTCGGCGGGCTGCAGGGGCGGCTCAATATCCTGCGCCATGCGCCCTTCTTCGCGGCGTTCCGCGACGGGCTCGCCACGCTCTGCAAGCGCGCCGAGCCGCGCATCGGCCTGCTGACGCCAGGGCGCTGGAATGCCAGCTATGCCGAACAGGCGCATCTCGCGCGCTATCTCGGTTTCCTGCTGGTCGAAGGCGCCGACCTCGCCGTGTCCGAGGACCGGCTCTACGTCCGCACCATTGCCGGGCTCAAGCGCGTCGATGCTTTGTGGCAGCGGGCCGATCCGCGCATGCTCGATCCGCTGGCGTTCGATTCGCATTCGACGATCGGGGTGGCCGGGCTGATCGACGCGTTCGCCGCGCACAATGTGCTGATCTCCAACGCCCCCGGCGCCGGCGTGCTCGAGGCCCCGGCACTGCAGGCCTTCCTGCCGGCGCTGGCCGAACGGCTGACCGGCGAGAAACTGAAGCTGCCCAATATCGCGACCTGGTGGTGCGGCGCCGACGGCGCGCGTGAGACGGTCGAGGCGCGGTTCGACGAACTGATGATCGCGCCTGCGTTCGGGGTGAACCCGCTGGGCCTGCCCGACGGCGCGGTGCAGGGCGCCGATCTGTCGCCGGAAGATCGCGCGACCCTGCTCGCCGATATGGTTCGCCGGCCGCAGGATTATGTCGGGCAGGAACTCGTCCGCCTCTCGACCATGCCGGTAGTCGCCGATCACGAGCTCGCGGCGCGGCCCTTCACACTCCGCGTCTTCGCCGCGCGCGGCTCCGATGGCGACTGGACCGTGATGCCCGGTGGTTTCGCCCGGATCGGCGAGCATCCCGATATCCGCGCCGCGGTGATGGGTGAGGGCATCTGGTCGGCCGATGTCGCGATCTACAGCCCCGACCCGGTGCCGCCGGCGACGTTGCTGCCCGCGACCGACAGCACGCAGATCCGCCGCAACCCGGGCACCTTGCCCAGCCGCGTCGCCGACAATTTCTACTGGCTTGGTCGCTATCTCGAGCGCGGCGAGGCGTTGCTGACGATCATCCGCGTGATGCTCGGCAATTCGATCGATGCCGATGCCGGCGCCGCGCTCGACCACGATACGGTCGGACGGATGGCGGGGCTGGTAGTCGCCGCGGGTGCTGCCGCGCATCCCGAGCATCTCCGCCGCCCCGACCTCGTCCAGCTCGCGCGCACCGCGCTCGATGCGCTGGAGGGCTGGCACAATATCCCCGCGATCAACCGCATGGCGCGCAACATCGCCGGCGTGTCGCGCGATCGGCTGTCGGCGGATCTCGCCCGCCTGCTCGATGCGCCGCACCCGACCAAGGGCAGCATGCTCGATCGCTGCGGCTCGCTGCAGCGGCGCTACGCGGCGCTCTCAGGGCTGTCGGCCGAGCATATGGGCCGGACCGCGGCGTGGCGCTTCCACGATCTCGGCCGCCGCGTCGAGCGCGGTATGGCAGTGACCCGGCTGGTCCGCACCTTCGGCATGAAAGGCGCGTCGAGCGACGATCTCACTACCTTGCTCGACCTCGCCGACAGCCAAATCGGCTATCGCCAGCGTTATCTGACCGGGATCGCCCGCGTGCCGGTGGTCGACCTCGTCGCGCTCGATCCTGGCAATCCGCGCAGTCTCGCTTACCAGGCCGGACGGATCGCCGAGCATCTCGCCGATCTGCCGGTGCTCAACGACGATGGCCTGCCCGAAGAGCAACAGGCTGAGGCAGCGGCGCTGTGCGCGTTGCTCGCAACCGCCAGCGCCGCGACGCTCGATGGCGGGCAACTCGACCAGGCCGAACGCCAGCTCGCGCGCCTGTCCGACGCCATCGCGCGGCGTTATTTCCTGCAGGGCGCGGAACCGTTGCGGGCGGGTGGGCTTACGCTGGCGTGAGATCTGGCGCGTGATCTACGACATCCGGCACGTCACCCGGTTCGACTATGGTCAGCCGGTCGCCTTCGCGCGTTGCAACCTTCGCCTCAAGCCGATCCACTGGTCGGGGCAGCGGGTCGAACGTTATGCGCTGGCGGTAACGCCTGCCGGACAGACGCGGCCGGCACTGGCCGAGGCCGGGCTGGCCAATGTCGTGCGGCTGGTGGTGACCGAGCGCGTGCGCAACCTGACGATCGAAAGCGCGTCGCGCGTGGTGGTCGATCGGCTGGTGCCGGTGCCCGATGCGGACGACCCGACCCTGGCCGAGGTCGCGGCGCTGGCGCGTGCCGATCGCGATCTCGGACCCGCCGGACCGACCGCCTATCTCTATCCCTCGCCGCTGATCCCGCTCGACGCCGATATCGCCGCCTGGTGCGCGGAAGAGCTCGACCCGTCGCGCAATGCGCTCGAAGCGGGCATCGCGCTCGCCCGGCGCATCCAGCGCGACTTCGCCTTCGATCCGACCGCGACCCTGGTCGACACCCCGCCGCGCGAGGCCTTCCTGAAACGCCGCGGCGTGTGCCAGGACCTCACCCAGATCATGATCACCGGGTTGCGTGCCGCCGGCCTGCCTGCCGCTTATGCCTCGGGCTATATCCGCACCATCCCGCCGCCCGGGCAGGAGCGGCTGATCGGTGCCGACGCGACGCATGCCTGGGTCTTGCTATGGTGCGGTCCGCGGCGTGGCTGGATCGGGCTCGATCCGACCAATGGCATCTGGATGGCGGGCGATCACATCGTCATGGCGATCGGCCGCGATTATGCCGAGATCGCACCGATCGACGGCATCGTGCTCGGCTCGGGTGCACAGAAGATGGACGTGTCGGTTGACGTCGCGCCCGTCGGTTAGCGTAAGCATCGCGTTGCGCTTCGGGCGCGTATCGCCCAAATAGCGGGCCGATATGGCAGGTGATCCCTATTCCACGCTCGGCGTCGCGCGCAACGCAACCGAAGCCGACATCAAGAAGGCGTACCGCAAGCTCGCCAAGGAGCTGCATCCCGACCGCAACAAGGACAATCCCAAGGCGGCGGAGAAGTTCAGCCTGGTGACTTCGGCCTATGACCTGCTCAACGACAAGGACAAGCGCGCGCGCTTCGACCGCGGCGAGATCGATGGCGACGGCAATCCGGCGGCGCCGTTCGGCTTCGGCCAGGGCGGCGGCGGTCCGCAAGGTGGGTTCCGCGCCGATTTCGGCGATGCCGGGGCCGATTTCAGCGATCTGTTCGAAGGGCTGTTCGGCGGGCGTGGCCGTAGCGGCGGCGCAGGCGGCGGCTTTGCCGGCGGATTCGGGCGGCGGCCGCAGCCCAAGGGCGCCAATGTCGCCTATCGCCTGACCGTGCCGCTGACCGATGCCGCGATTCTCGCGCCGCAGCGGATCACCCTGGCGGACGGCAAGACCATCGACCTCAAGCTCCCCAACGGAGTCGAGAGCGGCACGCAGATGCGCCTCGCCGGCAAGGGCCAGCCCGGCCCCGGCGGCAATGGCGATGCGATCGTCACGATCGAGATCCAGCCGCACCGTTTCTTCGTCCGCGATGGCGACGATATCCGGATCGACTTGCCGATCAGCCTCAACGAGGCGGTGCTTGGCGCGAGCGTGCGCGTGCCGACCGCCGACGGCGCGGTGATGCTGACCGTCCCCAAGGGGTCGAGTTCGGGCAAGACGCTGCGGCTGAAGGGCAAGGGCTTCCACAGGAAAGCGGGCGGTCGCGGCGACCAGCTCGTGACGCTGATGGTCGATCTGCCGGTCGATGACGACGCGCTGGTCGAGTTTGCCAGCAGCTGGAAGGACGGCCGGAACCCGCGCAACAACATGGACGTCTGACGCGACGCCATGTCGCATCTTTCTCCCCTTTCGCCCGAGGCTCGCGCGCTGCGCGGCTATCGCGAGCGCGAGGGGAAGCCGCTTCCGGTCCGCGCCTGGATCGTTGCCAAGCGCGTCGTCGTCGGCATCTTCGCCAACGGCTTCATGTATGCCGGCAACCTTGCCTATCTCGCGCTGCTGACGGTCTTCCCGTTCTTCATCCTTGCTGCTGCGATCGCTTCCCTGTTCGGACAAGGGGCCGACGCGATGCGCGCGGTCGATTCGTTCCTGTTTACCTTGCCGCCCGCGGTCGGCGACATATTGCGCAAGCCGATTGCCGACGTGCTCGCCGCGCGCACCGGATCGCTGCTGATCCTTGGCGCCCTCGTCGCCTTGTGGTCGGTCGGGAGCTTCGTCGAGACGATCCGCGACATTTTCCGCCGCGCTTATGGCGTGACCGTCGAAAAGCCGTTCTGGCACTACCGGCTCGGCTCGATGGCGGTGATCATCGGTTCTGTCGTGCTGGCGCTGCTCGCTTTCCTGATCCAGGGCATGCTGCTCGCAACCGAGCAGTTCATCTATCGCCTCGTGCCCTGGGCGGCAGAGTTCGGCCATTGGGTCGGCTGGTCGCGGCTCATCCCCGGGCTGGTGATGTATGCGGCGCTCTACATGCTGTTCCTGTCGGTGACCCCGGGCAAATACCGCTCGCGGGGCTGTCCGCGCTGGCCGGGGGCGGCGTTCACCACGATCTGGTGGATCAGCGCGACCGCGTTGCTGCCGGTCTTCCTCGCCAATCTCAGCAATTACGATTTGACCTATGGCAGCCTCGCCGGGGTGATCGTCACCCTGTTGTTCTTCTGGATCGTCGGGCTGGGCATCTCGATCGGCGCACATCTTAACGCGGCACTAGCCGAAACGCCCCTCAAGGACGTAAGGGAAGCGCCGACAACAGAAACGGAGTTTGAAGCGGCATGACCGGACTGATGCAGGGCAAGCGCGGGCTGATCATGGGCCTCGCCAACGATCGCTCGCTGGCCTGGGGTATCGCCAAGAAGCTGGCGGAGGCGGGCGCCGAGATGGCGTTCAGCTATCAGGGGGAGGCGCTCGAGAAGCGCGTGCGTCCGCTCGCGCAGGAACTGGGATCGGACTTCCTGATCGATTGCGACGTCAGCGACATGGCGGCGCTCGATGTCGCGTTCGACACGCTCAGGGCGAAATGGCCGACCATCGACTTCGTTGTCCATGCGATCGGCTTTTCGGACAAGAACGAGCTGCGCGGGCGCTATGTCGACACCAGCCTCGACAATTTCCTGATGACGATGAACATCAGCGTCTATTCGTTCACCGCGGTGGCGCAGCGCGCGGCGGCGATGATGCCCGATGGCGGTTCGCTGCTGACGCTGAGCTATTACGGCGCCGAGAAGGTGGTGCCGCACTACAATGTGATGGGGCTCGCCAAGTCGGCGCTGGAGACCAGCGTGCAGTATCTCGCGGTCGATCTCGGCCGCGACAATATCCGCGTCAACGCGATCTCGGCGGGACCGATCAAGACGCTGGCGGCAAGCGGGATCGGCGACTTCCGCCTGATCCTCAAGTGGAACGAGCTCAATTCGCCGCTCAAGCGCAACGTCACGATCGAGGATGTCGGCGGTTCGGCGCTTTATTTCCTCAGCGACCTCTCGTCGGGGGTGACCGGTGAGACGCACCATGTCGACGCCGGCTATCACGTCGTCGGGATGAAGGCCGAGGACGCGCCCGACATCGCCCTGGTCTGACACGGCAAAAAAGGGGGAAGAGCTTATGTGGGTGACCATGGGCACCATCGCCGCAGTGGCGCTCTGCATCGGGCTCTATCTCGCGATCGGGTCGGTCCGTGCCGGTGCAACCTGGCGAGAGGTGCTGCCGCCGGTCGCCCTGCTCGTCTTCGGCATCGCGCTGGCGGGTGGGCTGCTGGTGCTCGAAGGCGTGGTGTTCCCCGCGTTGACCTACAATGTCGCCGGGGTGACCTATTATTTCTCGATGGGACTTCCCTCGATCGTCTCGATCGCGATCTGCCTCGGCATCGCCAAGCTGTGGGGCAGGGTGTTCGGATCGCCGGCCAACCCGAAAGTCGATTCCGAATGAGTTATAACAGTTTCGGCCACGTCTTTCGGTTCACGACCTGGGGAGAGAGTCACGGACCCGCGATCGGTGCGGTGGTCGATGGCTGCCCGCCCGGGCTGGGCCTGGGCGAGGACGACATCCAGCCGTTCCTCGACGCGCGCCGCCCCGGCCAGTCGCGCTTCACCACGCAGCGCCAGGAGCCCGACCGCGTCCGCATCCTGTCGGGGGTGTTCGAAGGGCGCACCACCGGCACGCCGATCAGTCTGATGATCGAGAATGTCGACCAGCGCTCCAAGGATTATTCGGAAGTCGCGGCGGCCTACCGCCCCGGCCATGCCGATTATGCCTATGACGCCAAATACGGCTTCCGCGACTATCGCGGCGGCGGGCGCTCATCGGCGCGCGAGACCGCAAGCCGGGTCGCGGCGGGGGCGGTCGCGCGGCTGGTGATCCCCGAAGTGTCGATCATCGCCTGGGTCGAGGCGATCGGCGGCGACGCGATCGACTATGCGACGTTCGACGCCACGGAGATCGGCAACAACCCGTTCTTCTGTCCCGATGCCGTGGCCGCGACGCGCTGGGAGAAACTGGTCGACGACGCGCGCAAATCGGGCTCGTCGCTCGGTGCGGTGATCGCCTGCGAGGCGACCGGGGTGCCGCCGGGCTGGGGCGCACCGCTTTACGCCAAGCTCGATGCCGAGCTCGCGCATGCCTGTATGGGGATCAATGCGGTCAAGGGCGTCGAGATCGGTGACGGCTTTGCCGCGGCTGGGCTGACCGGGGAAGAGAATGCCGATGCGATGCGCGCCGGCAATGAAGGCCCGCGGTTCCTCTCCAACCATGCCGGCGGGATCGCCGGGGGCATCTCGACCGGCCAGCCGGTCCGCGTGCGTGTCGCCTTCAAGCCGACCAGCTCGATCCTGACGCCGGTCGAGACGATCACGCGGCCCAATGAAAACGGCATTTCCGAAGACACCGAAATCCGCACCAAGGGCCGTCACGATCCCTGCGTCGGCATTCGCGGCGTGCCGGTGGTCGAGGCGATGGTGGCACTGGTGCTGGCCGACCAGAAACTCCTGAATCGGGCGCAAAACGACTGATTTCAGGGGTTTTTGTCCCGATTCAGTCTCAATCTTCGATAGACCGTGACGATTCGGCGATGCGACGACCCGAGCCGCCGGAGCCTTTCGCCCCGCGGACTCTTCCCTCTTGCGTCCCTTCCGGACAGGAGAGCCAAGAATGAAGTTCATCACGCTTGCGAGCGTCCTGATCGCCGGCGTCTCGGGCGCCGCTTTCGCCCAGACGACCACCGCACCGCCGCAAACGACCCCGCCGACCACCGCTCCGGCGCCGACCACGGCACCGGCGCCGGCTGATCCGGCAGCACCCGCCACCGCGCCCGCGCCGACCACGGATGCGACCGCGGCGCCGGCCCCCGATCCCGCGCCGAGTCCCGATGCTACGGCGGATACGGGCAAGAAGAAAAAGAAGGGCAAGAAAGAGAGCTGAGCTCTCGGTCCTTCGGATCGCTCTCGGGCCGGGTACCTTTGGGTGCCCGGCCCTTTTGTCGTCAATCGGCGAAGGGGTCGCGAACCAGGATGGTGTCGGCACGCTCGGGGCTGGTCGAGACCAGCGCCACCGGGCAGCGGATCAATTCCTCGATGCGGCGGATATACTTGATCGCCGCCGCCGGCAATTCGGCCCAGCTGCGTGCACCCGCGGTCGATTCCTTCCAGCCCGGCACGGTCTCGTAGACCGGCACGACCGCAGCCTGATCGGCCGGGTGCGGGGGCAGATAGTCATAGCTCTTGTCGCCCAGTCTGTAGCCGGTGCAGATCTTGATCTCGTCGAGCCCGTCGAGGATGTCGAGCTTGGTCAGGGCGATCCCGGTGATGCCGCTGACCGCCGCCGATTGCCGCACCAGCACCGCGTCGAACCACCCGCAGCGCCGTTTGCGCCCGGTATTGACCCCGAATTCCTTGCCGCGCGTGCCGAGATACTCGCCGATCTCATTGTCCTGCTCGGTTGGGAAAGGGCCCGAACCGACGCGCGTGGTATAGGCCTTGACGATCCCCAGCACGAAGCCGATCCGCCCCGGGCCGAGGCCCGATCCCGACGATGCCGTCCCCGCCACCGTGTTCGACGAGGTAACGAACGGATAGGTGCCATGATCGACGTCGAGCAGCACGCCCTGTGCGCCCTCGAACAGGATGCGCTTGCCGCGCTCGCGCGCCGCGTTGAGCGTGACCCAGACCGGCTTGGCATAAGGCAGCACGAAATCGGCGATCTGCTTGAGGTCGGCGAGCAATGCCTCGCGGTCGACCGGCGGCTTGCCGAACCCGGCGAGCAAGGCGTCGTGATGCGCGCAGAGGCGATCGATCTGCGGCCCGAGCTCGTCGAGATGGGCGAGATCGCAGATGCGGATCGCACGCCTGCCGACCTTGTCTTCATAGGCCGGGCCGATGCCGCGACGCGTGGTGCCGATCTTCTGCCCCGAATTGCCCGCGTCGAGCGCGTCTTCGCGCAGCGCGTCGAGGTCGCGGTGGGGCGGCAGGATCAGCGGCGCGGTCTCGGCGACATGGAGCAATTCGGGCGTGACCTTGATGCCCTGCTCGGCGATCCGCGTGACTTCGTCGCGAAAATGCCAGGGGTCGAACACCACGCCGTTGCCGATGACCGATAGCGTCCCGCGCACCACGCCCGAGGGCAGAAGCGCGAGCTTGTAGGTCTTGCCGTCGATGACGAGCGTATGCCCGGCATTGTGGCCGCCCTGGAAACGCACGACGACATCGGCGCGCTCGGACAGCCAGTCGACGATCTTGCCCTTGCCCTCGTCACCCCATTGGGCGCCGATCACGGCTACATTGGCCATTTCGCATTCCTTCAATTTCGTCATGCCGGACTTGATCCGGCATCCCGCTTCTTCCTGCTTCGGGAGGACAAGCGGGACCCCGGATCAGGTCCGGGGTGACGGTTGGTCATTTGGCGAGCGGTCGAACCTCACCATCGGTCAATACATGCGTGCACAATTGCGCCTCGGGCGTATCGCCCGCTTCCAGCGCCGCAACCGTCACCCAGCCGTCGCCGCGCAGCCTTGCCGCCAGCGCGGGATCGCTGCCGAGCGGCACGAACAGCCGCCGCCGCTCGTCCTCGGCCAGCCCCGCGGCGACGATCGCGTCGACATAGAGCGTGAAACCGATCGCGGTCTCTTCCTCGCCATTCTCGTGGACGATCGTGTAGCTGCCGCCGCGCCCGATCTCGCCACGCGCGCCATTGGCGAACAGGGAGAAGCCGAGCCAGGTCTGGTATTCGAAGCCATGCCGCTCGGTCGGGTCGAGCGTCAGCGCGACGCGCCCGTTCACGCTCTCGGCGACTTTCCACAGGCCGTCGAGCCGCGAGCGCAGGGCGCCCCCGACATCGAATCGGCAGAGGCGATCGTGCGCCGCCTCGAACGGTCCCGCGGCCTCGATCATCGGCAAATAATGCGGCGCGATCGCCGCGACCGCGCCGGCATCCTTGGCGTCGAGCCGGTCGGCCAGTTCCTCGAGCGAAACATCGCCGAGCGGCAGCGGCCCCGCCGCCAGCGTCGCCAGCAGGTCCGGAAGCGTGAAGTCGATCGAGATGCCCGCCACGCCGGCTGTTTCGAGCGCCTCGACCGCGACGGTGACGATTTCCTGCGCGGCGGCGATCGTGTCGAGCCCGATCAGCTCGCATCCCGCCTGGCGCCGCTCGCGCTCCGGCGACAACTCCGATGCACGCAGCCGCAACACCGACCCGGCATAGCTCAGCCGCACCGGCCGCGGATGGTGCCCCATCCGCGTCGCGGCGATCCGTCCGACCTGCGCGGTGATGTCGGGCCGGATCGCGAGCGTGCGCTGGCTGATCGGATCGACGAAGCGCACCGCGTCCTGCGCGCGCGCCGATTTCAGCCGGTGCGCCAGCGCATCCTCGAACTCGGCGAGCGGCGGATCGACACGCTCATAGCCATGGAGATGCGCTGCATCGAGCACGCGCCGCTCCAGCCGCGCCGCCGCATCCGCGGTCGGCGGCAATTGGTCGTGAAAGCCCGAAGGGAGCAGCGCGTGAGTCACGGCTGCTCCCTTAGCGTCCCGCGCTCAGAACGACAGCCCCATCGCGGTTTTCACGCCGGTCAGGCCGCGCACCTTCTGCAGCAGGTCGGGTCCGACCGCGTCGTCGACCGACAGCAGCAGCACCGCTTCGCCGCCCGCCGACCGCCGGCCGAGGTGGAAGGTCGCGATGTTGACGCCTTCCGTCCCCAGCAACGTGCCGAGCCGGCCGATGAAGCCCGGCGCGTCCTCGTTGACGACATAGAGCATGTGCCCGGCGAGATCGGCCTCGACCTTGATCCCGAACAATTCGACCAGCCGCGGCGCTTCGTCGCCGAACAATGTGCCGGCGACCGACCGCTCGCCGGCATCGGTCTTGACCGAGACGCGCAGCAAGGTGTGGTAATCGCCTTCGCGCTCGGTGCGCACTTCGCGCACTTCCATCCCCCGCTCTTTCGCGAGCAAGGGCGCGTTGACCATGTTCACCGTGTCGGTCTGCGTGCGCAGGAACCCTGCCAGTACGGCCGAGACGATCGGCTTCTGGTTGAGCTCGGCCGCCGCGCCCTCGCTATGGATCGAGATGCGGCCGATCGCACCATGCGCGAGCTGGCCGACCAGGCTGCCGAGCTTCTCGGCCAGCGCCATATAGGGCCGCAGCCGCGGCGCTTCCTCGGCCGACAGCGAGGGCATGTTGAGCGCATTGGTGACGCCGCCCGAGACCAGGTAATCGGCCATCTGCTCGGCGACCTGGATCGCGACATTGACCTGCGCCTCGGTGGTCGACGCGCCGAGATGCGGGGTCGAAATGAAGTTCGGCGTGCCGAACAGCGGGCTTTCCTTGGCCGGCTCCTCGACGAACACGTCGAGCGCGGCGCCGGCGATATGCCCCGAATCGAGCAATTCCTTGAGCGCCGCTTCGTCGATCAGCCCGCCGCGCGCGCAATTGATGATCCGCACGCCCTTCTTGGTGCGGAGCAGATTGTCGCGGCTCAGGATGTTGCGCGTCTGGTCGGTCAGCGGCGTGTGCAGCGTGATGAAATCGGCACGCGCGAGCAGGTCGTCGAGTTCGACCTTCTCGATCCCCAGTTCGAGCGCGCGCTCGGGGCTGAGGAACGGATCGAACGCGACGACCTTCATCCTGAGGCCATGCGCGCGGTCGGCGACGATCGATCCGATATTGCCCGCACCGATCAGGCCGAGCGTCTTGGAGGTCAGTTCGACCCCCATGAAGCGGTTCTTTTCCCATTTGCCGGCCTGGGTCGAGGCATCGGCCTCGGGCAGCTGGCGAGCGAGCGCGAACATCAGGGCAATGGCATGTTCGGCCGTGGTGATCGAGTTGCCGAACGGGGTGTTCATCACGACCACGCCCTTGGCGCTGGCGGCAGGGATGTCGACATTGTCGACGCCGATCCCGGCGCGGCCGACCACCTTGAGGTTGGCGGCATGCTCGAGGATGTCCTTCGTGACCTTGGTCGAGCTGCGGATCGCCAGCCCGTCATAGTCGCCGATGATCGCCTTCAGTTCGTCGGGCGTCTTGCCGGTGATCTCGTCCACCTCGACTCCGCGTTCGCGGAAGATCTGGGCGGCCTTGGGGTCCATTTTGTCGCTGATCAGTACCTTGGGCATGAGTCGGTATCCTTTGTGTCCACCGTCACCCCGAACTTGATCCGGGGTCCCGCTTTGGGCGGGCGGTGGAAGAAGCGGGACCCCGGCCCAAGGCCGGGGTGACGAATGTCAGGAGGCCTTGGCGGTCGCGTAGGCCCAGTCGAGCCAGAGCCCGAGCGCCTCGATATCGGCGGTGTCGACGGTCGCACCGCACCAGATCCGGAGGCCCGGCGGCGCGTCGCGATAGCCGGCGACGTCGAACGCGGCGCCTTCCTTTTCGAGCGCCGATGCCATGGCCTTGATCAATGCCTCGTCGGCACCCTCGACCGTCAGGCAGACGCTGGTTGTCGACCGCGACGCCTCGTCGGCGGCGAGATGGCCGAGCCAGTCGCGGTCGGCGACGATCTTGTCCAGCGCCGCGGCATTGGCATCCGACCGCGCGATCAGGCCGTTCAGGCCGCCCAGCGACTTCGCCCATTCGAGCGCGAAGATCGCATCCTCGACCGCGAGCATCGACGGCGTGTTGATCGTCTCGCCCTTGAACACGCCTTCCGCCAGCGCGCCCTTGGAGACGAGACGGAACACCTTGGGGAGGGGCCAGGCCGGGGTATAGTCGCTCAGCCGCTCGACCGCGCGCGGGCCGAGGATGAGCACGCCGTGCCCGCCTTCGCCGCCCAGCACTTTCTGCCAGCTGAAAGTCGCGACATCGATCTTGTCCCACGGCAAGTCATAGGCGAACACCGCGCTGGTCGCGTCGGCGAAGCTCAGCCCTTCGCGATCGGCCGGGATCCAGTCGCCATCCGGCACCCGCACGCCGCTGGTCGTGCCGTTCCAGGTGAACAGCACGTCGTTCGACCAGTCGACCTGCGCGAGATCGGGGAGCTGGCCATAATCGGCGCGCACCACGGTCGGTTCGATCTTGAGCTGCTTGACGGCGTCGGTGACCCAGCCTTCACCGAAGCTCTCCCAGGCAAGCGCGGTGACCTCGCGCGCGCCGAGCATGGTCCACATCGCCATTTCGAACGCGCCGGTGTCCGAGCCGGGGACGATACCGATACGGTGCGTGTCGGGCAGCTGCAGCATCTCGCGCATCAGGTCGATGGCATATTGCAGGCGCGCCTTGCCGAGCTTCGAGCGGTGCGACCGACCGAGCACCTCGACCGCGAGCTTCGACGCGTCCCAGCCCGGAGGCTTGGCGCAGGGACCGGAGGAAAAATGGGGGCGAGCCGGCCTGGTGGCGGGCTTTACTAAGGACGCACTGGTGGCGTCGGCAACCGTAAGATCAGTCATATAGTCTCTCCTTGCAGAGAGCACGCGCGGCGTTGGGACCGCGTGGCCCGTCGGCCGCCCTAAGGATTTTGTGCGGTGCGTCAAGGGAGTTGCGGTGGACGGCCGAAATGGCCTGCGGCAGGATGGACCCGAACAGGCGGGGGCGGGATGTGATCGAGGCGCAACGAGCGGCGCGGGCGGGGCAGGCGGCAACGGGCGCGCTTGTGGCATTCGCGATTGTCCAGGCCTTTACGGGCACGGCGTGGCTTCTTTTCCTTGCCGGGATTCATCTGCTTTCCGCCACTTTGGTCCTGTTGCTGGCGCTGGCGAGCGAGCTTGCCTGCTGGGTCCTCGTTCCGGTCTGGATCTATCGTGCGATGGCCGCGGCGCGTCGATCCGCGCCCTCGCTGAAGACCTCGCCTCGCTGGGCGGTCGGCTGGTTGTTCGTGCCTCTTGCCGGCCTGTGGAAGCCGCTCGAGACGATGGGGCAGATATGGCAGGGCAGCCAGAGCAAGCGCTACGTCGATAGCGCCAGCAATCCATCGACGATGAACTATTGGTGGTTCGTCTGGCTGGTCCATATGGCTTGCCTGCTTGGTGCGGCTGCGAGCTTCTCGCCCAACCTGATCAACGGATTCGTGCTGCTCGCGGGGATCTCGGGGATCACCGGAGCCGTCGCCGCGGTCTTGCTGGTCGTCCTGATTCGCCGGATCGGCCGGTTCCAGGCGAAGGCAGCCGACGTCGCCGCGTTCGACTGATCCGCACCACGCACCGGCGCGGGCCTAACGATTCGTTAACCATGTTTGGCGACATTCACGCGCATGAAGCGCCTGATCCCCCTTGCCGCGTTCCTGCTGACGGGCTGCCTGTTCGGTGGCGGGGACAATGATCGGTTGCCGCCAGTGCGGCCGATGGGATCGCCGCCGGTCACGCTCGACTTGCCGACCAGCAAGGAGACGCAGGCCTGCTTCGCCGATCTGTCGCGCGAGAATGTCCGCTATTCGCCGCTGCCCGACCGCGATTATGGCGGCGGATGCACCGTCATCGGCGCGGTCCAGCTGATCGATATCGGCGTGCCGGTAACCGGGCTGAAAGCGATGCGCTGCGGGCTTGCCGAGGAATTCATCGGCTGGACGCGCAACGCCGTCGCACCCGCGGCCTATCAGATCCTCGGCAGCAAGCTGGTGCGGATCGAGACGATGGGCACTTATGCCTGCCGCAACACGATCGGCACCGCGACGGCGCGACTGTCGGGTCATGCCCTGGCCAATGCGGTCGACGTCTCGGCCTTCATCCTGGCCGACGGCCGGCGCATCTCGGTCCAGGACGGCTGGCGATCGGAGGACGAGGATATCCGCCATTTCCTCCAGACCATCCACACCTCCGCCTGCAAGCGCTTCGGCACGGTGCTCAGCCCCGATTACAACGCGGCGCACCACGATCACCTGCACCTGGAAGACGATCACAAGAACTTCTGCCGGTAGTTTCCTCTAGCCCTCCCGCGAGCGGGAGAGGGGTAAATCCTCCACCCCTTCAATCCGTCACAACTTTGCTCTACGTGACTGGGATGACTGATACACGTGTACCGTCGCGCGTCTTTCCGCGCGCCAAGCAGGAAGCCGACCGCGCCAAGGGCGGCATTTCCACCCCGCAGACCCAGGATCCGGCCTATCGGCTCGCTTTCCAGGACATGGACTTCCTGCTGCGCGAGGATCTGCGCCCGGTCCGCTTCCAGCTCGAATTGCTCAAGCCCGAACTGGTGATCGACGAAGCCGGGATTGCCTCGACCTTCGTGATGTACGGATCGGCGCGCATTCCGTCGCCCGACAAGGCGCAGGCAGTGCTCGACGCCGCGACCGACGAGACCTCGCGCAAGATCGCCGAGAGCCTGGTCGCCAAGTCGAAATATTACGAAGTCGCGCGTGAACTCGGGCGGCTGGCATCGAGCTTCCCCGCCGATAGCGACGGCAAGCGCCACTTCGTGGTCTGTTCGGGCGGCGGGCCGTCGATCATGGAAGCGGCCAATCGCGGCGCGTGCGACGTCGATGCCGAATCGATCGGGCTCAACATCGTGCTGCCGCACGAGCAGGCGCCCAATCCCTACGTCACGCCGCGCCTCAGCCTGCAGTTCCACTATTTCGCGCTCAGGAAGATGCACTTCCTGCTCCATGCGCGCGCGCTTGCGGCGTTCCCGGGCGGGTTCGGCACGTTCGACGAATTGTTCGAGTTGCTGACGTTGATCCAGACCGGCAAGATCCAGCCGATGCCGGTGCTGCTCTATGGCCGCGCCTTCTGGGATCGCGTGGTCAATTTCGAGGCGCTGGTCGAGGAAGGCGTGATTAGCGCGCGCGACCTCGACATCTTCACCTATTGCGAGACCGCCGAGGAAGGCTGGGAGCACGTCCAGCGTTTCTACCGCGATCGCTCGTTCGAGGCGGGGGCGGCCGAGGCGGAGCAACATGCCGCCGACGAGATCGCCGCGCAGGCCGACACGTCGCGCTAGGCCGCGCAATCCTCCCCCTGGCGGGGAGGATTAGGGGGTGGAAACGCCGCGCACGAAAAAGGGCCGCTCCCCAACCAGGGGAGCGGCCCTTTTTTGCGTCGTTTGAGAGCTTACTTCTTCGCGGCCGGCGCGGCAGCGTTGCCCTCGGCCGGGGCGGCGGCATTGCCGTCGGCGGGCGCCGCGCCCTTGGCGTCCTTGCCTGCCGGTGCCGCTGCCGGAGCGGCCGGGAGCGGCAGGTTCGACCCCTGCTGGTTCAGATAGAGAATGACGTCGGCGCGATCCTTGGGGTTCGACAGGCCGGCAAAGGTCATCTTGGTGCCCGGGGCGAATTTGCGCGGGGACGTCAGCCATGCGTTGAGCGCATCGAAATCCCACTTGCCGCCCTTGGCCTTGAGCGCGTCGGAGAAAGCGAAGCCGCCCTTGCCGGTCGCCACTGCCTCGCCGACCGTGGCGTACAGGTTCGGACCGATGCCGTTGGCGCCGCCCGAATTGATCGTGTGGCACGCAGCGCACTTCTTGAAGACCTCGGCGCCCTTGGCCGCATCGGCAGTCGGGAGCAGAGTCGCGATCGGCACTTCGGCCGCGGCGCCGCTGTCGCCGCCTTCGTCGACCGCCTCGACCGGGAAGCCTTCCTTCTTGGGCTCGCCGCTATGGTAGATGAACCCACCAAGGATCGTGGCGCCGAGCGCGACGAAGCATCCGGCCAGCGTCCAGCCTGCGATCGTATTGGTGTTGTCCGACATGTTTCCGCGTGAACCCCTGAATTAGTCTGCAGCCCTTTAGTAAGCGGTTTGCGGTCGGGCAAGGTGGCGTTTGCTTGGCGACCTCTCGGCACCGCCTCACGCGCGCGTGTCAAGCAAAGCTCGGGTTGATACTACCGGTCCGGGCCTCTAATCGCCGCCGCCCATGGAAAACTTCGCTGCCCCCGCCCGGCCGATCGTTGCCGCGATGACCGAAGCCGCCGCCCGCGAGCCGGAGCGCGCGGTCGCGTTTCAGGGCGCGCCGGGCGCAAACAGCCATGTCGCGGTCGCGGAAGCCTTTCCCGATGGCCTGCCCTTGCCGTGCTTCAGCTTCGACGACGCGATCGACGCGGTGAAGGAAGGGCGCGCCGATTGCGCGGTCATCCCGATCGAGAATTCGCTCCACGGCCGCGTCGCCGACATCCATTTCCTGCTGCCCGAATCGGGACTGGTGATCACCGGCGAGCATTTCCTGCCGATCCGCTACGCGCTGATGGGCGTCGGACCGCTCGACGGGGTCAGGGAAGCGATGAGTCATCCGCAGGCGCTCGGCCAGTGCCGTCATTGGCTGAAGGCACGCGGCATCACCCCGATCGCCTATCCCGATACTGCGGGCGCCGCGGCGCTGATTGCCGAGATGAACGATCCGAAGGTCGCCGCGCTCGCGCCGCCGCCGGCCGCCGCGATCTACGGCCTCGACACACTGGCGAGCGACATTGCCGATGCCGAGCACAATACGACTCGCTTCGTGACGCTCGCCCGTGGCGGCCGTCCCCTGGTCGGTGACGGCCCGTTCATGACGACGATCATCTTCGAGGTGAAGAACGTGCCTGCCGCGCTCTACAAGGCGATGGGCGGCTTTGCGACCAACGGCGTCAACATGACCAAGCTCGAAAGCTACCAGCGTGGCGGCAGCTTTGCCGCGACCGATTTCTATGCCGATGTCGAGGGCCGGCCCGGTGACGACAATCTCGATCGCGCGCTCGAGGAACTGGGCTTTCATTCGAAGTGGATGCGAGTGCTGGGGTCGTACCCGCAGGCCAGGAAGCGGGGCTGATGTCCTCGTCACCCCGGCCTTGAGCCGGGGTCCCGCTTTTTCAACCGACGTCCATGAGCGGGACCCCGGATCAAGTCCGGGGTGACGCTGCTGGAATGCCACTCTATCCTCAGGCCCACATGTCCACGACGATTCCCCGCATCCTGATCATCGCCGGGTCCGATTCGGGCGGCGGCGCGGGCATCCAGGCCGACATCAAGACGGTGACGATGCTCGGCGGCCACGCGATGACCGCGATCACGGCGCTGACCGCGCAGAATACGCTGGGGGTGCAGGCCGTGCTGCCGGTGCCGACCGAGATGGTAATCGCGCAGATCAACTCGGTCGTGACCGATATCGGGGTCGACGCGGTCAAGATCGGCATGATCGGCTCGGCAGCGACGGCGCATGCGGTGGCGGACGTGCTCGAGTATCTCGACGCGCCGGTGGTATTCGATCCGGTGATGGTCGCGACCAGCGGCGATGTGCTGGCGGACGAAGAAACCGTGGCAGCGTTCGAACGGCTGATGCGGGCTTCGGTCCTGACCACGCCCAATCGACAGGAATTGGCCGCCTTGGGTGGTCGCGACGCGATGTGGCAGCATTGCGGGGCGCTGCTGCTCAAGGGCGGTCATGATGAAGGCGACGAGATTTCCGATACGCTCGTCGAAAGCCACGGCGAAACCGACTGGTTTGCGCGTCGCGTCGACACGCGCCACACGCACGGTACCGGATGCACGCTGGCCAGCGCGATCGCGACGGGGCTCGGCCAGAATATGATCATGCGGGACGCAGTCGATCGCGCCATCATGTTCGTTCGCGAAGCGCTGAAACACGCGCCCGAACTCGGGCAGGGGCAGGGGCCGATGGGGCACGCCATGGGGAGGGTGCCATTTTACGACGCGCTGGCCGCGATGAACGGCGAGGGTTGGGATGCGGCCGCCTTTGCGGCAAAGTGGAATTGAGATGCCTGGCCTCAAACACGAAAGGCTGTGCCTCGCGCCGGTCGCCGGCGTCGACGAGGCGGGTCGCGGGCCGCTCGCCGGGCCGGTGGTCGCCGCAGCGGTGATCCTGCCGGCCAAGGGCATCCCACGCGGGCTCGACGATTCGAAGAAGCTCACCGCCGCGACGCGCGCGACGCTCCATGACCGCATCATGGAGCGCGCGACGGTCGGGATCGGCATTTGCGAGGCCGAAGAGATCGACACGCTCAACATCTATTGGGCAACGATGAAGGCGATGACGCTGGCGGTCGAAGCGCTCGGCTGCGATCCGGGGCACGTGCTGGTCGACGGCAACCGGCTGCCGCGCTGGACGTACCAGGCGACCGCGATCGTCAAGGGCGACGCGATCAGCCTGTCGATCGCCGCCGCCTCGATCATCGCCAAACACACCCGCGATACGATCATGATCGCCCATGCCGCTTCCTATCCGCAATATGGCTGGCACTCGAACAAGGGCTATGGCGCGCCCGATCATCTGCGCGCGTTGCGCGAACACGGGCCGTCGCCGCTGCACCGGCGGTCGTTCGCGCCGGTCGCACAGGCGGTCCTGCCTTTTTAGGCCGTTCTCCCGTTTTAAGAGTCTTTTGTGCCACACCCCACAAATTGGGGCTGTGGATAAGTCCCGACTCAACATCTGGGCAGCGTCGCAAAATGTTCCGGTTTCTTAACGATTTGGTAACCCGATTCGTTAACTAAACTTCGCTTGACCGGAGTCCGCGCGCCCGGTTTTCGTGCGCGGGACATTTCGGGGGAGCAGTAATCGATGGGGGTCATCGACAAGGTCAGTGCGCGTATCGCACCGTCGGTATTGGTGCCGGGCGAACTCCCGCTCGACCGTATCGTCATGGGCGATTGCATCGAGACGATGCGCGCGCTGCCGGCGAAATCGGTCGACCTGATCTTTGCCGATCCGCCCTACAATCTCCAGCTCGGCGGCGACCTGTCGCGACCCGATGGCAGCCATGTCGACGCGGTGACCGACGCCTGGGACAAGTTCGATTCGCTCGCCGCCTATGACCGCTTCACGCGCGAATGGCTGGGCGAGGCGAAGCGCATCCTCAAGGATAACGGCTCGATCTGGGTGATCGGCAGCTATCACAATATCTTCAAGGTCGGCGCCGCGATCCAGGATTTGGGCTACTGGATCCTCAACGACATCATCTGGCGCAAGGCCAACCCGATGCCCAATTTCAAGGGCACGCGCTTCACCAACGCGCACGAAACCCTGATCTGGGCGTCGAGCGGCGAGGGCGCCAAATACACCTTCAACTACCGCTCGATGAAGACGCTCAACGACGAGTTGCAGATGCGCTCGGACTGGGAATTCCCGATCTGCGGCGGGCAGGAGCGGCTCAAGAAGGGCGGCGTGAAGGTCCATCCGACGCAGAAGCCCGAGGCATTGCTCTACCGCATCCTGCTCGCCTGTTCGAAGCCGGGCGACGTGGTGCTCGATCCGTTCTTCGGCACCGGCACGACGGGGGCGGTGGCGAAGCGGCTCGGGCGGCACTGGATCGGGATCGAGCGCGAGCCGGTCTATATCGAGGCAGCCGAGGAACGCATCGCCGCGGCCTTGCCGCTCGACGAATCGGCGCTGACGACGATGCAGAGCCCCAAGGCGGCACCGCGCGTCGCGTTCGGCTCGCTGGTCGAAAACGGGATGCTCAGCCCCGGCACGATGCTGACCGACTCGAAGCGCCGCTGGAAAGCGGTGGTCGGCGCCGACGGCTCGCTGAAGTCGAGCTGCGGACAGGCCGGGTCGATCCACAAGCTCGGTTCGCTGCTGCAGAACGCGCCGGCATGCAATGGCTGGACCTTCTGGCATTACGAGGGGCGCGACGGCCCCAAGCCGATCGACGCCTTGCGCCAGGAATATCTGCTGGCGACGCAGCCGTAACTCGTCATGCCGGACTTGATCCGGCATCCCGCTTTCTGGCTGCGGCGGACGAAGCGGGACCCCGGCTCAAGGCCGGGGTGACGATGGAGTTAGCCGGTGGCGCCCAACCTTTTCACCGCGCCCTCATACCCCCGGCCCATCACCTTGTTGTGGTTCCACGCAAAGACCGGCCGCAGCAGCGGCGCGAACAGCCGCATCCACGCCTTGGTCACCTCGACCCGCCAGTCGTAGCGGACATGCGTGACCCCATTCTCCTCGCACAGCGTCCATACCCCGACCCCGTCGAGCTCACCGAACGCGCGGCCCTCGATCAGCGTCCGCGGTTCGACCCGTACGGTACGGACATCGAAGGTGATGTCGTACGGCAAGGCCGTCCCCCAGGTCAGCCGCCGCACCGTCCCGACATCCTGGTCATCGCCGCGCTCGATCAGCTCGACCTTCTTCACCGCGCGCCACCAGGACGGCCAGTCCCCGGTCGCCTCGATCAGCGCCCAGACGCGGTCGAGCGGCGCGTCGAATTGCCAGTCGGTGATCAGCACGAAGTGCGTGACAGCCATGATTTCCCCCTCTCCAAGCTTCTTTTCGCACGATCCGGTATCGTGCATCCGGCCAAGCTACGGACGCTCGGCGCGAGAGGATGCTGGCAAAGTTGAAAGCGCGCTGCCAAGGAATCGAGCGATGACCGCGCTTCGCCTCCGCCCCGTCCAGTTCGTCGACTCGCCGATCGGCCGCGATGGCGAAGTCGCCCGGCTCGCCGGCGGACTGCAATGGTTCGCCGCCTATGAAGTGATCGACGGCGCGGCGAAGCGCACCGTGTCGATCGCCAACTTCGAGGCCGGCCTGGGTGCCAGCGACGAGCGTGCCGCCGCGCTGCACGCCGCGATCACCCGGCCGCGCCCGCCATTGGTGCTCGGCGAGCGGACCTTGCGGTTCGACCAGCCGCTGGTGGCGGGCATCCTCAACGTCACGCCCGACAGCTTTTCCGACGGCGGCGAGCAGGACGATCCGGTCGCCACGGGTGTCGCGATGGCGGCCGCCGGCGCGGCCCTGGTCGATGTTGGCGGCGAATCGACTCGCCCCGGCGCGGAACTCGTCTGGGAAGAGGATGAGAAGAAGCGCATCGAGCCGGCGGTACGCGGGCTGGCGAAAGCGGGGACCCTGGTCTCGATCGACACGCGCAAGGCGATGGTGATGGAAGCGGCGCTCGCCGCCGGCGCGGCGATCGTCAACGACGTTTCGGCCCTGTTGTGGGACGACCGCGCGCTGCAGGTCGTGGCGAAAGCCGGTTGCCCGGTGGTACTGATGCATTCGCCCGATCCGGCCAAGGGACCGCATGGCGGGAGCGGTTATGGCGACGTGCTGACCGAGGTCTATGACTGGCTCGACGCGCGGATCGCGGCGGTGGTCGCGGCCGGGGTCGACCGCGCGAAGGTCATCGTCGATCCCGGGATCGGCTTCGGCAAGTCGCTGCAGGACAATCTCGCTTTGCTCAACGGCCTCGCGATGTTCCATGGGCTCGGCTGCCCGGTGATGCTTGGCGCCAGCCGCAAGCGCATGATCGGCGCGCTCGCCAGCGAGGCGCCCGCCGACCAGCGCCTCGGCGGCTCGATCGCGCTGGCGCTCAAGGGGGCCGAGGCCGGCGTCCACCTGCTTCGCGTCCACGACGTGCCCGAGACGATGCAGGCGCTGAAAGTGTGGCGCGGTTTGCGCGACCAGGCGCTGGTGGGACGCTAGCGCGCGGGCAGGCGGTGCGACGCCGGGACCGTGTAGCCGAACGACAGGATGATGCGCCGCTCGCCCTCGAACGGTTCGGACGAGTGGCGCATCTCGTTGGCATAGAAAGCGAGCAGCATGCGCGGCGCGATATCCATCGGTGTTTCGAGGATGATCGGGCGGGCACCCTGGCCGGGCAGGTCGAGGAACAGGTTGCAGCGCAGGTGACGCGTTCCCGGCGGCGAGAAGTCGCGGTGATCGTGGATCGCGCCGCCGGACCGGATGATGCTGAGGAACAGGCCGAATTTGGGTTCGACCAGCGGATCGTCGCCCAGCGCCATCAATGTCTCGACGCGCCGGCGCACGTTGTGCCAGGCGGGCGGGACATCGGGCAGGGTGCGGACGTCGCGATAGGCGCGGTACATGCGGTTGGGCTTGAGCTGCGGCTCCACCGTCTCGGCCCAGGCGACCAGCACGGCCTGTTCGTCGGGCGTGACGAAGTCGGCAATGCGCGCCACGCCCGCGGCAAGCATCGCCTCGCGTCCAGCCTTGAACAATGCCTCTGCGTCCATGCCGATCGAATCCGCGAGCCGGGGATCATTGTCAATTCGGGCCAGCCATGGCGCCAAGGTTACAATCGCCCGGCTTTCGGTTATGATCGCGGCCATGCTGGAGGGATGGAGCGACTTCTTCCTGATGGTCGGCTCGTCGGGCGCCGCGCTCATCGGGCTGATGTTCGTCGTCATCTCGCTGACCGCCGGCCGCGACAACCAGGCCGGGATCGACCTGTACACCAGCCCGATCGTCGCGCATTTCGGCGCCTGTTTCGTGATCAGCGCCGCGGCGATGGCGCATGGCATCGCCTTGTGGGGGTTCGGCGTGGTGGTGGCCGCGGCGGGGGGGCTCGGCATCCTGGTGGCGGCGCGCGTGCTGGTCCGCATGCGCAGTCCCGACATCCCGGTGCCGCATTGGAGCGATCCGTGGTGCTACGGCGTCGCCCCGCTGGTGCTCTATGTCGCCCTGGTGGTTGCCGGCTGGCTGCTCGCAGGCGATGCGGCATGGGCGATCGGACTGACCGGCGCGCTCGTCATCCTGCTGCTGCTGGTGGCGATCCGCAATGCCTGGGACCTGCTGACGTTCCTCGCGCCCGAGCACCCCCCGACCGAAAGCTAGGCGGCGTTGTCGATCCCGAGCTCGCCGAGCTTGCGGTAGAGCGTCGAGCGCCCGATCCCGAGCCGCCGCGCGACCTCGGTCATGCGGCCGCGATAATGGCCGATCGCGAGGCGGATGACGTCGGCCTCGATCTCTTCGAGCGGCCGCATGTTGCCGTCGGGGCGGAACAGGGTGACCCCGCCGCTCGTCGCCATCTGGCCACCCGGCGTCGGCACGCGGGCCGTGCCCAGAGCGGCGATTTGCGGGAAATCGGTGCGAGTCAGCGCGTCGCCTTCGCAGAGGACCGCGGCGCGGAAGAGCGCGTTCTGCAACTGGCGGACATTGCCCGGCCAGTCGTAGCGGCCGAGCAGCGCCAGCGCGTCGTCGGTGATGCCGAGCGGGCGCAGGCCGGGCTGGTCGGCGATCCGCGCGAGCAGATGGCGAGCAAGCGCAGGGATATCGCCAGTCCGCTCGCGCAACGGCGGGATCGTCACCTGGACGACGTTGAGGCGGTAATAGAGATCCTCGCGGAACCGGCCGGCCTCTACTTCCTCGATCAGGCGCTTGTTGGTCGCGGCGATGACGCGGACATCGACCTCGCGCATGTGGCGCGCGCCGATCGGATGGACTTCGCCCGATTGGAGCACGCGGAGCAGTTTGACTTGCGCGTCGAGCGGCATCTCGCCGATCTCGTCGAGGAACAGCGTGCCGCCATCGGCATCGACGAACTTGCCGATCTTGCGCTCGAACGCGCCGGTGAACGCGCCCTTTTCGTGCCCGAACAGCTCGCTCTCGACCAGGTTGGCGGGGATCGCGCCGCAATTGATCGCGATCATCGGCTTCTTGCCACGTGGGCTGGCGGCATGGACCGCCTCGGCGACGACTTCCTTGCCGACGCCGCTTTCGCCTTCGATCAGCACGGGCACGCGGGCGCGGGCTGCCTTGGCAGCGATCGCCAGGGCGGCGCGGAAATCGGGCGAGGCGCCGACGATCTCGTCGAAGCCGAGCAAAGCCGGAATCTTTTCGGTCAGCGGACGCAATTCACCCGCGGCCGTGCCCTCGACCACGGTCTCGAGCGCGGCGAGCAGGCGGTCGGCAGCGAACGGCTTGACCAGGAAATCGGTGGCGCCGGCGCGCATCGCCGACACGGCCTGGGCGACCGAGCCGTTGGCGGTCAGCATCAGGATGGGGAGCTGCGGGCGGCGGCTGCGCAATTCGCGGATCAGCGATTCGGCCTCGGCCTCGGGCCCGAAGCTGTCGAGCAGGATCGCGTCGAGCTGCATGCCGTCCTGCGTGCCGAGCATCGCGATCGCGGTCTCGCCATCGGCGGCGAACACCGAACGCCAGTCGCGCCGCGCGGCGATCGCCGATACGAGGCGGCGCTGCGCGGGTTCGTCGTCGATCAACATCAGGAGGCGCTGTCCGTT
>FTCZ01000901.1_pt1 | contig 33671 bp, 36 predicted proteins | sample 1658871 | NCBI WGS metagenome assembly FTCZ01 (sample SAMEA3914864, study PRJEB12502) | metagenome | biome: forest; material: soil | place: USA | collected 2012-03-12 | depth 0.3 m | reverse complement strand
GCGATCGGATCGCCATCGATGTCGACGCGGCTGATCTGCGGTTCAAGAATGCCTTCGGGCAGGTTGGAACGGATCCGCGACACCGCCTCGCGCACGTCGTTGACGGCGCGGTCGACCGGCGTGCCGATGGAGAACTGGACGAAGGTGTTGCTGTCGCCTTCGGTCACGGTCGAATCGATCTCGTCGACGCCCGAGATGCCGCGCACCGCCGCCTCGACCCGCTGGGTGACCTGGGTCTCAAGCTCGGTCGGCGCGGCGCCCGGCTGACCGATGTCGACCGTGACGCCCGGGAAGCTGATGTCCGGGTTGTTGTTCACGTCCATGCGCATGAACGCGATGATGCCGGCCAGCGTCAGAGCCGCGAACAGCACCAGCGCGGGCACGGGGTTGCGGATCGACCATGCGGAAATGTTGCGCATCGTTTCCTGTCCTGTCCTCGGCCGCCAGCCGTCAGTTCGCGCGCTTGAGCTCCGGGATCACCTTCTCGCCCGGGTTGAGGAAGGCGCCGGCCGAGTAGACCACGCGCTCCTTGCCACTCAGCCCCGAGAGGATCGCGATTCCTGTGTCGGACACATCGCCGATCTTCACGTCCCGCCGCGCGACCCGATTATCTTGGTCGATTACATACACGTAATTGCCCTTAGTGTCGCTCAACACCGCCGACTCGGGCAGCACCGGCGCCCGAGCGGTCTGCGAGGAGAAGGTGGCGCTGGCGAAACCGCCAGGGCGCAACGCGGCGTCATAGCCCAGCTGCACGCGGGCCACGCCCTGACGGGTGGTGGGGTCGATCACGGGCGAGACCTGCCACACCGTGCCGGTGAAGGTCTGGCTGGTGCCAACTGGCGTCACCTGCACGGGCATGCCGACATGCACGGTGGCGAGATCCTGTTCGGCGAGCTTGGCCTGTAGCTCCAGCACGCCGTCCATCGCAATCTGGAACAGCGGCTGAGAGCCCGAGCTGACGATCTGGCCCGCCTCGACATTACGTGAGAGCACCAGGCCGGAAGCGGGCGCACGGATATCGAGCCGGCCGAGCCGAGCTATCATCTCGCGATATTGCGCCTGCGCAAGCTTCACCTTGGCGTTGGCAGCGTCGCGCGTGGCGGTGCGCTGGTCGATGTCGGCCTTGCTGATGAAGCCGCGCGAAACCAGCGCCTGGGCGCGATCGAGCTGGCTCTGAGCGAGCTTGGCGTCGGCGTTCGAGGCGGCGATCTGCGCCTGCATCTGGCTGCTTTGCGCTGCCTGCACGGCGGGATCGACCGTGGCCAGTGTCTGCCCGGCCTTCACCCATGTGCCGGCGTCGACGAGCACCCGGCTCACCATACCGCCTTCGCCCGCCACGCCCACAGGCATGCCGCGCTTCGCCTGGAGGTTTCCGGTGGCGGAGATGGTATTGGCGACCGACGTCTGGCCCGGCACGATCACACTGACCGTGGGCACGGCCGTGCTCGGCCCAGCCTTCTTGTTCTGGCCGCGGCCGAACACCAGGGCGAGCACCACCACCAGCGCAAGGACCGCACCGACGATCAGGATCAGCCGTCGCCGCCGGGACGTCGTGGCGCTATCGGGATCCCCCCCATCGACGCTCCCGATCAAGTGCGCCTTCTCGTAATTCATGCCTCACCCATGTTTTGTCGTCCCGAGCGGACGCCCCGGATGGTGTATTATATGAATAGGTCACTCGCATCAAGCATCTGTCGTGCGGATGCGAACGCCGTTCTGGCACATCCCGGCAGAGCCGCCCAGCCTCCTTGGATGAACGGCGGCTGCCAGTCATGTTCATCGCCCGTTGATCGAACGCGGGGCATCGAGTTGCGATCCGGAACGGGTCCATCCGGACAAGGGAGGGTTTCCATGAAGTCTCATTTGCTGCCCGCGCTGGCGCTTGCAGCGATCATCGTGCCGGCCGCCGCGCGGGCCGATCAGCCGGCGACCGTGCCGATCGCGGGCACTCGACTCGAGATTAGCGCGGAGGGCGAGGTGAAGCGCACGCCCGACATCGCGACGCTCACCGCTGGTGTGGTGACGCAAGCATCGAGCGCCGCGTCGGCCATGGCGGACAATGCCAAGCGCGTGGCGGCTGCGGTCGCGGCGCTGAAGCGGGCCGGCGTTGCGGACAAGGACATTCGAACCGCGTCACTCAGCCTGCAGCCGCAATATCGTTATGCCGAAGGTCAGGCGCCAACGATCATCGGCTATCAGGCGAGCAATCAGCTCAGCGTCGTCTTCCGCGACATCGCGCGGGCGGGGCCGATTCTCGACGTGTTGGTAGGGCAGGGGGTGAACCAGATCAGCGGGCCGGACTTCGCGCTCGAGCATCCCGATGCTGCGCTCGACGAGGCGCGCGCACAGGCGATGCAAAAGGCCAGGGCGCGAGCCGACGTCTATGCGCGAGCCTCGGGGCTCAGCGTCAAGCGCATCGTCGCGATCGGGGAGACGGGTGGCTACACCCCGCCGCCGCCGCCGCGCGTCTATATGATGGCGCGGGCTGACAAGGCATCAACCGAACTCCAGCCCGGCGACCAGAAGGTCGGCGTCACACTGCAGGTCACCTTCGAATTGCAGTGAACGATTGGGCCGGCGCGCTGATGCGCGTGCCGGCCCCGCTGCAATCGACCGTGCGGCGCGTCAGCGCATGGAACCGCGGCGGACGAGATTGACGATGGCGAGCAGGATCACGGCGCCGATGAACGCTTCGATCAGGGCCACCAGCGAAAAGTCCATCCTGTTCATGTCGTGGTTGAAGATGATGCCGCCGATGAAGGCGCCCACGATGCCGACCACAATGTTGAGGATGATGCCTTGCTGGGCATCGGTTCGCATCAGAATGCTCGCGAGCCAGCCTATGACTCCGCCCAAAATCAACCAGATGATGATGGCCATGGTACCCTCCTCCGCCGTCGCTCCAGGGTATTTGTGCTGAACGGCGACCAACGCGCTTGATACGCATGGGCAACGATTCTGTTCCTGTTTCGGGACGCAGGACACAAAACGGCCGCCCGTGCGGTGGCACGGACGGCCGTCCGAATCGGATCGGTGCGAAGGCTCAGTATTTCTGCTGGCGTTCGTAGACCGAGCGATAATGCTGGATGCGGGTGACGCGCAGGCCCGGCATGCCGGAGCGATCCACCGCGCGCTGCCAGCCCGCGAATTCCTCGAGGCTCAGCCTGTAGCGCTCGCACACCTCGTCAACGGTGAGCAGCCCACCGTTCACCGCGGCTACCACCTCGGCCTTGCGCCGCACCACCCAGCGCTGCGTTTCCGGCGGAGGAAGGCTTTCCAACGTCAGCGGCTCGCCGAGCGGCCCGATCACTTGCGCCGGGCGAATCTTCTGGTTCTCGATCATTGACACCTCAAACTGGGCCGTGGCCGACGATGCTCCCCCATCGTGCTGACTCATCCTAGGAGCCACCGGTTGAAAGAACGCTAAAACGCCAAGGTAAAACCCGGCTTCATCAAGCTTGATCCTGCCTTACCAGCCGCCGCGTGCGCCACGCGCGGGTGAAAGCTGCCATGGAGCTGTCCGGCGGCCGCCATATCCTGCGCAGCGAACACCTGGACCAGGGCGGTGAGCGAATCACTAAAGCTCGCTTCGCGCTGGTGGACCATGCGTTCGGCCAGCACCGCGGTGCGGGTCGAAGCCTGGGTCACGGCCGCGCCGGCGATCAAAAGCGCGTGGTCCAGCATCGGCTCGACAGACGCGAGGGCGGGGCGGCTCGATTCCATAAGCGACACGCGACTCAACCAAAGTGGGCGGCCAGCTTTGTCGGATCATGGATAAAATTCGGTAAACAGATCGCGGCGAGGTGCAGCGATTTTTGCGGTGCTGGGACGAATCGGCTATGGGCCGCGCTCATGAACGCCGATTTCCAGCTTGGCCCGAACTTGGCCGGCCGCCGCATCGTGGTCGCCATGTCGGGCGGCGTCGATAGCTCGGTGGTCGCCGCCTTGGCAGCGCGCAGCGGCGCCGAGACGATCGGCATCACACTCCAGCTCTACGATCACGGCGCGGCGGTCGGGCGCGCGGGAAGTTGCTGCGCGGGACGCGACATCCGCGACGCGCGTGCGGTCGCCGACCGGCTTGGCATAGCGCATTATGTTTTCGATTATGAGAGCGCGTTCCGGGAAAGCGTGATTGATCGCTTTGCCGATGACTATATGGCCGGTCGCACCCCGATCCCCTGCGTGCGTTGCAACCAGGGGGTGAAGTTCACTGATCTGCTGCGCCTCGCGCGCGAGCTCGGCGCGGATTGCCTCGCCACCGGCCATTATGTCCGCCGCGTCGAGGGGATGGGTGGGGCGGAGCTTCATCGCGCCGCCGATCCGGCGCGCGATCAGAGCTATTTCCTGTTCGCGACCACGCACGACCAGCTCGATTATCTGCGCTTCCCACTTGGCGGCATGCCGAAGCCGCAGGTCCGCGAGATCGCCGCCGAGATGGGCCTCGCCGTGGCGGCCAAGCCCGACAGCCAAGACATCTGCTTCGTGCCCGACGGCGACTATGCCAGCGTGGTCCGCAAGATCCGCCCGGAGGCCGAAGCGCCGGGCGCGATCGTGGATCTCGCCGGCCGTGAACTCGGCCGCCATCGCGGACTAATCCATTTCACCGTTGGCCAGCGTCGTGGGCTGGAGATCGGCGGTTCTCCCGAGCCGCTCTATGTCGTCCGCCTGGATGCGGCGTCCAACAGTGTAATCGTCGGCCCGCGCCGTGCGCTCGGCGTCAGCGCGGCGCGGCTCTCCGAGATCAATTGGCTGGGCGGCGATTTCGCGGGGCCGGTGACCGCCAAGGTGCGCTCGATGGCCAAGCCCGTGCTGGCGCGCTTCGATGGCACGTCGGTGCATTTCGACGCGCCCGAATATGGCGTGGCGCCTGGGCAGGCGGCGGTGCTCTATGCTGGCGACCGCGTGCTCGGCGGCGGCTGGATCGAAGAAACTGTGCCGGCTGAGGACGCGCTGGCGGCGGCCTGATCGCGCCGCCTCAGAGTAGGAAGCTGCCCTCAATCACGGTGGTGCAGCGGCCCGACAGGATCACCCGCTCGCCATCGAGCCGGCAGCCGAGCCAGCCGCCCCGCGCCGACGCCTGGAAGGCAGTAAATTCGCAGCGGCCCAGCTTTTCTGCCCAATAGGGCACCATTACGGCATGCGCCGAACCGGTCACCGGATCCTCGTCGATCCCCGATCCGGGAGCGAAGGCACGGCTGACAATGTCGGTTTCTTTCGCGCGGGCCGTGACGATGGTGAGTACGTCACCCTCGGCGGCGAGCTTGCGGAAGTCGGGGGCGAGGCTGCGTACGATGGCCTCGTCTTCGACGACCACCAATCCGTAGCGGGAGGGATGCCACAGCGTCTCGACCGCGTCGGCAAGGCCCAGCGCCGCGAGGATCGCCGGCAGCGGCTTCGGGTCGGGCTTCCATGCGGGCAGCGCGAGCCTGTAGCCGGCGCCATCGCGCGCCACCGCGAGGATCCCCGCCTTGCGGGTGCGGAAGGTCACGCGGCCGCGCTGCGGTTCGGTGCAGAGAATGGCGTGTCCGGTGGCCAGCGTTGCATGGCCACATAGCGCGATCTCGGCGGCCGGCGTGAACCAGCGCAGTTCGAAATCGCTCTCTCCACTCGCGTCGGCGACGAAGAAGGCGGTTTCGGATAGGTTGTTCTCGACCGCGATCTTCTGGAGCATGGCGTCGTCGAGCCATGCATCGAGCGGCATCACCGCCGCCGGATTACCGGCGAAAGGGCGGTCGGCAAAGGCGTCGACCTGCAGGAAGGGGATCTTCATATCTCGTTCCTCTCAGCGATGGCGGCGGGCAGCGCGCCCTCTTGGTCGACATGGCCGACCGGATCGGGGTGGATGAGGAGTTCAAGGCCGGGGAAGGCCTCAGTCAGCCGCATCTCGATGTCTTCCATGACCGCATGGGCGGTGCCGATCGTGGTTTCGGCCGGGAACGACATATGGAATTGCGCGAAATCCTGTGCACCGCTGGTGCGGGTGCGCAGGTCATGCATGCCCGCCAGCGCCGGGATCGTGGCGGCGGTGTCGAGGAACGCGCGGCGCTTCTCCTCGGGCCATTCGCGATCCATGAGCTGATCGACGGCGTGGCTTGCCGATGTCAACGCTCCCCAACCGAGCCACAGGGCGATGAGGAGGCCGAACAGCGCGTCGGCGCCGTGCCAGCCGGCATAATGGTCGAGTGCGAGCGCGACGACCACTGCGCCGTTGAGTGCAAGGTCCGACTGGTAGTGGAGATGGTCGGCACCGATCGCCAGAGAGGCGGTGCGTGCGATCACGAAACGCTGGTAGAGCAGTAGCAGAACGGTTGCCGCGCCCGCGACCAGCGAGACGAGGATGCCCGTCTCGGGCGATGACGTCGGCGTGCCATGAAGCAGCGCCCCCACTGCGCGCACGCCGATCGTCACCGCCGAGGCCGCGATCAGCAGCACCTGGAACAATGCCGCGAGCGCCTCGGCCTTGCCATGGCCGAAGCGATGGTGCTCGTCGGCGCGCTGGGCGGCGACGTGCACGCCATAGAGCGTCACCAGCGAGGCGACGAGATCGAGCGCGGTGTCTGCGAGCGAGGCGAGCATCGCCACCGAGTCCGTCGCCACTGCGCCATAGCCCTTGATGGCGAGCAGCAGCGTGGCGAGGCTGACGCTTGCCAGCGCGGCGCGACGGTTGAGCGTGCCGTGACCGGCCTCGTCGGCATGGGTCATGGGTAGAGCAGGCCTTCGTTCCAACCGTCCGCCGTCCGCGTGAAGAGGCGGCGTTCGTGCAGGCGATGGGCGCGGTCCTGCCAAAACTCTATCCGCTCCGGCATCACGCGATAGCCACCCCAGTGCGGCGGGCGCGGTACGTCCTGCCCCTCGAAGCGCGCCTGCTCGGCCTCGAAGCGCGCCTCGAAAGTGGCGCGGCAGTCGAGCGGGCGGGACTGCTCCGAGGCCCAGGCGCCGAGCTGCGAATCCCGACTGCGGCTGGCGAAATAGATGTCGGACTCCATGTCGGTGGCAACGCTAACCAGTCCCTCGATCCGCACCTGGCGGCGCAGGCTCTTCCAATGGAACAGCAGCGCGGCCCTCGGATTGTGCGCCAGTTCGCCCGCCTTGCGGCTTTGCCGGTTGGTGTAGAAGACGAAGCCGCGCTGGTCGTGCCCCTTCAGCAGAACCATCCGCACCGCGGGCATCCCATCGGCGCCCACGGTCGCTAGCGCCATCGCGTTGGGGTCATTGGGCTCGCTGCCTTGCGCCTCGCGCAGCCAGGCGTCGAACAGGGCATGGGGATCCTCGATCATGCCGCTCTCATAGCGTCGGCTGCACTCTTGCGTTAGGCGTCGCAAGACCACATCTCACCTGTTGTAATTCGGCAACAGTTGGATGCGGCAGCGACTGCGATACAGGTAAAGCAATGGCGGATCCATATCAGACCCTGGGCGTGCCCCGAAATGCCGACGATGCGGCCATTAAGAAGGCCTATCGCAAGCTCGCCAAGGAGCTGCACCCTGACCGCAACACTGACAACCCGAAGGCGGCCGAGCGGTTCTCGTCGGTGACGGCGGCCTATGACCTGCTGTCCGACAAGGACAAGCGCGCTCGCTTCGATCGCGGCGAGATCGACGACGAAGGTCATCCCAAGTCGCCCTTCGGCTTTGGCGGCGGTGCGGGGGGCGGCAGTCCGTTCGGGCATGCGCGCGGCTTCCGGCCGGGTGCCGGGCCGGGCGGTGCGGCTGGCTTCGAGGGCGAAAGCGGCGATTTCAGCAGCATCTTTGACGAGCTGTTCGGCGGTGGCGGCGGCCCCTTCGCAGGAGCGCGTCGCCGCGGAGGCCCACCGCCGCAGCAAAAGGGCGCCGACGTCGCCTATCGTTTGTCGGTGAGCTTCGAGGATGCGGCCGCGCTGCGCCCGCAGCGCGTGAACCTCGCCAATGGCAAGACCATCGAGCTTAAGCTGCCGGCCGGTGTCGAGACTGGGACCCAGCGTCGTCTCGGCGGGCAGGGCGAGCCCGGTCCGGGCGGCCCAGGCGACGCGATCGTCACCATCGAGGTGCAATTGCACCGCTTCTTTAAGCGCGAGGGCGATGACGTGCGCCTCGATCTGCCGGTCCGGCTCGATGAGGCGGTGCTGGGCGCCAAGGTGAAGGTGCCAACCGTCGACGGCCCGGTGATGGTCACGGTGCCCAAGGGCTCGACCTCTGGCAAGGTGTTGCGCCTCGGCGGCAAGGGCTTCCATCGGGCAACCGGCGGGCGCGGCGATCAACTGGTCACACTGATGGTCGACTTGCCGTCGTCCGATCCCGAACTCGAGCGTCTCGTCGAGGCGTGGACCAGCGATCGGGCGCGCAACCCGCGCGCAGCGCTCGGCGTTTAATTCGTTCGTGAAAGGGCTCTCACCCGAAAGCCCGGAAGCGCGGGCGGCCCGTCCCGGGAGGATCGGACGGGCCTCAGCGCGTCTCGGTGTCAGCGCGCGGGCCTATGAGGTGCTCAAGCGGATTGTCGTCGGTGTCTATTCGGACGGGTTCATCCACGCCGGCAATCTCGCCTATCTGACGCTGCTGACGCTGTTCCCCTTCTTCATTATCATGACCGCGCTCGCCCAACTCTTCGGTCGCTCTGGCGATGGGGCTGAGGCAGTCAGCTCCTTCCTGCGCGTGCTGCCGCACGGGGTCGCAAGCCTGCTGCGGCCGGCAATCGATTCGGTGCTGGCGGCGCGCACCGGCCCGCTGCTCTGGTTGGGCGCGGTCGTCGGTTTCTGGACGGTCGGCAGCTTCATCGAAACGATCCGCGACATTTTGCGCCGCGCCTATGGGATGCGTGCCAGCGGCTCGTTCTGGCATGGCCGGCTCGGCTCGGTGGCGATCATCGTCGTCGCGGTGATGCTCGTCATGCTCGCCTTCGCCGCGCAGGTGGCGATGACCGGCGCGGAACAGTTCATCTATCGCGTGCTGCCCTTTGCGCAGGAGGTGGCCGGCTGGATCGGGCTTTCGCGACTGGTGCCGGCAGCGGTAATGTTCGGCGCGCTCTACATCCTGTTTTACGCACTTACCCCCAGCCGCTATCGCTTCTCTAACTGCCCGAAATGGCCGGGCGCCCTGTTCACCTCGGTCTGGTGGCTGGGTACCACCGTGATTCTGCCCCAAGTTCTCGGGTGGCTGGGCAACTACAACCGCACCTATGGCAGCCTCGCGGGTGTGATCATCATGCTGTTTTTCTTCTGGCTGGTGGGATTTGGCATGGTGATCGGCGCCCATGTGAACGCAGCACTGGCGGAGTCGCCCTCTGCGCGCCTAAAGGAAGCGCCCGAAGAAACAGAGGAGGCATCATGGCCGGTTTGATGGAAGGCAAGCGCGGGCTCATCATGGGCCTCGCCAATGATCGCTCGCTCGCCTGGGGTATCGCCAAGATGCTCCGCGAGCAGGGTGCCGAGCTTGCCTTCAGTTACCAGGGGGAAGCGCTGGAAAAGCGCGTTCGCCCACTCGCCGAGCAGCTGGGCTCGGATTTCCTGATCGACTGCGACGTGTCGGACATGGCCGCGCTGGATCGCACGTTTGAGGAACTGGCCGCGCGCTGGCCGACGATCGACTTCGTCGTCCACGCGATCGGCTTTTCCGACAAGACCGAACTGCGCGGGCGTTTCTACGATACGACGCTCGACAATTTTCTGATGACGATGAACATCTCGGCCTACAGCCTCGTCGCTGTCGCGCAGCGTGCGCGGCCGATGATGCCGCAGGGTGGTTCGATTCTCACGCTGTCCTATTACGGCGCCGAGAAGGTGGTGCCGCACTATAACGTGATGGGCGTCGCCAAGGCCGCGCTGGAGACGAGCGTGAAATATCTCGCCGTCGATCTCGGCCGCGACGCGATTCGCGTAAACGCAATCTCGGCCGGCCCGATCAAGACGCTCGCAGCTTCGGGCATCGGCGATTTCCGCTACATCATGAAATGGAACGAGCTGAACGCGCCGTTGAAGCGCAACGTAACGATCGAGGATGTCGGCGGCGCCGGGCTTTACATGCTGTCCGATCTTTCGGCGGGCGTGACTGGCGAGATCCATCATGTCGACGCGGGCTATAACGTCGTCGGCATGAAGGCCGAGGACGCGCCGGACATCGCGTTGGCCTGATGAGCGTCAACAGCTTCGGACGGGTCTTCCGTTTCACCACCTGGGGCGAAAGCCACGGGCCGGCGCTGGGTGTCGTAGTGGACGGATGCCCGCCGGGGCTGTCGCTCTCCGACGGGGACATCCAGCCCTGGCTGGACCGGCGTCGGCCGGGCACTTCTCGCTTCACAACCCAGCGGCAGGAGCCGGATCGGGTTCGCATCCTGTCGGGCGTGTTCGAAGAGCGCACCACTGGCACGCCGATCAGCCTAGTGATCGAGAATGTCGACCAGCGCTCGAAGGATTATTCCGAAGTAGCGCTCGCCTATCGCCCCGGCCATGCCGACTATGCCTACGACGCGAAGTATGGCCTACGCGACTATCGCGGCGGAGGGCGTTCCTCGGCGCGCGAGACGGCGGCACGGGTTGCGGCGGGCGCGGTCGCACGTGCGGTGATCCCTGAGGTCCGCATACGCGCCTATCTTGTCGAGCTCGGCGGCGACGCCATCGACCGCGCCGCGTTCGACGACGCCCAGATCGATGCCAACCCTTTCTTTTGCCCCGATGCAGCCGCCGCGGAGCGCTGGGAAGCGATCCTGGATCGCACCCGCAAGGCCGGCTCCTCGGTGGGCGCGGTGGTCGAATGCGTGGCGGACGGCGTGCCGGCCGGTTGGGGATCGCCGGTCTATGCCAAGCTCGACTCTGAGCTGGCGGCGGCATGCATGTCGATCAACGCGGTGAAGGGCGTCGAGATCGGCGACGGCTTCGCGGCGGCGCGGCTGACCGGTGAGCAGAATGCAGATCCAATGCGGCCGGGTAACGATGGTAGCCCCATCTTCCTCGCCAATCATGCCGGCGGCGTCGCCGGCGGCATTGCTACCGGCCAGCCAGTGGTGGTGCGCGTGGCGTTGAAGCCTACCTCTTCGATCCTGACGCCGGTCGAGACGATCACGCGCGAGGGCGAGGCTTCCGAAATCCGCACCAAGGGGCGGCATGACCCTTGCGTCGGCATCCGCGCGGTGCCGGTGGTTGAGGCCATGATGGCGCTGGTGCTGGCCGACCAGAAGCTGCTCCACCGGGCACAGACCGGACGCTGAAGCGTTCGGTTAATGGTCGGCGTCTGTTTTCCGTCTGCCGACGAAGTCGCGGGGCGGGCGCCTGGCCCGAAATCCCCGCCATTGGCGTGTTTCCGCGGTTCCACGTCGAGCCGGTCCCCCGGAGGGACGGGGCGCGGCACTGCGCGTGGTGCGGGGCGTTCATGGTTAACCCCAAAACGCATCATGTAAGGAGAATTTGGATGCGCAATTTGCTGATCACCGCGGCGGCCATCGCGCTGCTTCCGGCAGTGGCTCTGGCCCAGACTGCGGGTTCGGCCGGCACCATGGGCGCCACGCCGCCCGCGGGTGCTACCGCGCCGGCCGGCGACACGGGCGCTGCCGGTGCCACCACGCCGGCAGGCGATCCGAGCGCGGCCAGCGCCACACCAGCCGCGGGAGGTGATGCGTCGATGAGCTCCTCGACGGGCGCGACCGACAACAGCGCGTCGGCGTCGACCACCACGACTAAGCACAAGGGCAAGCATAAGCCGCACTGAGGTGGCGGCAGGCGAATAACGGTTCGCCCCGCGGGAAAGGGTCGGCGCCTTCGGGTTCCGGCCCTTTCTCGTATTAGTCCGCGAATGGATCGCGAACGAGGATGGTGTCTTCGCGCTCGGGGCTGGTGGAGACCAGCGCCACCGGACAGCGGATCAGTTCCTCGACGCGACGGATATATTTGATCGCTGCGGCAGGGAGATCGGCCCAGCTGCGCGCGCCTTGGGTGGATTCATTCCAGCCCGAGATCGTCTCGTAGATCGGCTCGACCTGCGCCTGATCCGAGGCGTGGGGCGGCAAATAGTCATAGGCCTTGTCGCCGATCTTGTAGCCGACGCAGATCTGGATCTCGTCCAGCCCGTCGAGCACGTCGAGCTTGGTCAGCGCCACGCCCGAGATACCGGAGACGGCAGCCGCCTGCCGCACCAGCACCGCGTCGAACCAGCCGCAGCGGCGCTTGCGACCGGTGACTGTGCCGAACTCATGGCCGCGCGTGCCGAGCCGCTCGCCGATTTCGTTATCCTGCTCGGTCGGGAACGGCCCCGAGCCGACGCGCGTGGTATAGGCCTTGACTATGCCGAGTACGAAGCCCGCCGCGCTCGGCCCCAGCCCCGAACCGCCCGCCGCCGTGCCGGCGATCGTGTTGGACGAGGTGACGAACGGATAGGTGCCGTGATCGACGTCGAGCAGGATTCCCTGCGCGCCCTCGAACAGGATGCGCTTACCCTGCGCCTTGGCCTCGTTGAGCGTCACCCACACGGGCTTCGCATAAGGGAGCACGACATCGGCGATTTCGCGCAGGTCGGCGAGCAGGCGCTCGCGGTCAATCGGCGGCTCGCCGAAACCTGCGCGGAGCGCATCGTGGTGCGCGCAGAGACGCTCAATTTGCGGACCCAGGCTGTCGAGATGGGCGAGGTCGCACACGCGGATTGCGCGGCGGCCGACCTTGTCCTCATAAGCCGGGCCGATGCCGCGGCGTGTGGTGCCGATCTTGCCGGCGCCGCTCGCATCCTCGCGCAACCCGTCTAGGTCGCGGTGGAAGGGCAGGATCAGCGGGCAGGTTTCGGCGATGTGGAGATTGTCCGGCGTGATGTTCACGCCCTGGCCGCGCAGCTTGGCGATTTCCTCCTTGAGATGCCAGGGATCGAGCACCACGCCGTTACCGATCACCGACGGCGTGCCGCGCACGATGCCCGAGGGCAGCAGGCTGAGCTTGTAGACATTGCCGTCCACCACCAGCGTGTGGCCGGCATTGTGGCCGCCCTGAAACCGCACGACCACCTCAGCGCGCTCAGCGAGCCAGTCGACGATCTTGCCCTTGCCCTCATCGCCCCACTGGGCGCCGACGACGGTGACGTTGGCCATGTTTCTTTCCTAGCGTAGCGATTGGAGGGCGTTGTCCGCCCAGATGTGGGTGCAGCCGAGCGCAACGGCGTCGTCGGCAGGGGACAGCGCCGCGACGGTGGAATAGCCGTCGCCTCGCAGGCGCTCTGCGGTCGCATCGTCCGTGCCGAGCGGCAGAAACACGCGGTCGCGGCCTTCCGATGCAACGCCTGCGTCGACGATCGGATCGAGATAGAGCGAGAAGCCGACCGCTGACTCCTCGCGGCCCTCGGAGTGGACGATCGAATAACTCCCACCACGGCCGACCTCGCCGCGCACACCGTCAGCGAAGATCGAGAAGCCGATCCAGCTTTGATATTCGAAGCCGTGGCGCTCCGTGGGATCGAGGGTGAGCGTCGCGCGTCGTCCGATCGCGGCAGCAATGGCACGCACGCCGTCGAGCCGCGAGGTGAGCGTATCGCCCGCGCCAAGCGCCGCGAGCCGGGCGAGCGCCGCGTCCACCGGCCCGGCCGCCTCGATGAGCGGCAGGTAGGCCGACGCGCCGAGCGCCGCGAGCGCACCCGCGTCCTTGCCGTCGAGCTCGGTCACCACCGTATCGAGTGCACCCTCGGGCAACGGCATCGGCCCGGCGGCGAGCAGCGGCACGAGGTCGGGAAGAGTGAGGTCAACCGACAGGCCAGTCGCGCCGGCAGCGATCAGGGCGTCGAGCGCCACCCGGATCGCCTCGATCACGGCGGGCACGCTGTCGGTGCCGATGATCTCGGCGCCGGCCTGGCACATCTCGCGCTCGGGACGAAGCTGGGTGCCGCGCACCTTGAGCACCTGGCCGGCATAGCAGAGCCTCAGCGGGCGAGGCCGGTGGGCGAGGCGGGTCGAGGCCATGCGTCCGACCTGCGCGGTAATGTCGGGACGGAGCGCCAGCATGCGTTGCGACACTGGGTCAAGCACACGCAGCAAGTCGGTCGGTCGCGAGGATTTGAGCCGGCCGAGCAAAGTCGATTCGAATTCGGCGAGGGGTGGCTCGACACGGACATAGCCGTTGAGCTCGGTCGCCATTAGCACCGCACGGCGCACCCGGCTGAGTGCCTCGGCCTCCGGGGGCAAGCGGTCGCGCAGCCCTTCGGGCAGGAGGGAGGGGGAGGTCATCGCGTGAGCCCCTTTAGCGTGCTTTCGCCACGATGCCAGCCTGCCGGCCCGCATCCCCGGAGATGCGGGCCGGATTCGCCATCAGAAGGTCAGTGCCTTGACCTGCTTCACGCCGGGCAGGCGGCAGACCGTCCACAGCAATGGCTCCTCAACTGCCGAGTCGACCGACAGCAGCAGTACTGCCTCGCCGCCCGTCGTGCGTCGGCCGAGGTGGAAGGTGCCGATATTGACGGCCGCCTCGCCGAGCGTGGTGCCGAGCCGGCCGATGAAGCCGGGCGCGTCCTCGTTGACGATGTAGAGCATCACGCCGTGGAGATCGGCCTCCACCTTGATGCCGAACATCTCGACCAGTCGGGGCGATGCATTGCCGAACAGCGTGCCGGCGACCGAGCGTTCGCCCTCCTCGGTGCTCACCGTCACGCGGACGAGGGTGTGGTAGTCGCCTTCGCGGTCATGGCGCACCTCGCGAACGTCGAGACCGCGTTCCTTGGCGAGCGTCGGTGCGTTGACCATATTCACCGTGTCCGAATAGACGTGCATCAGGCCGGCCAGCACCGCGCCGGTGATCGGCTTCTGGTTCAGTTCGGCGGCGGCGCCCTCGACCTCGATCGCGACACCCTTGATCGCGTCGCCTTCGAGCTGGCCGATCAGCGAGCCGAGCTTTTCGGCCAGCGCCATGTACGGCCTCAGCTTCGGCGCCTCTTCGGCCGACAGGCTCGGCATGTTGAGCGCGTTGGTGACGCCGCCCGAGACGAGGAAGTCGGCCATCTGTTCGGCGACCTGAATCGCGACATTGACCTGAGCTTCGGTAGTCGAAGCGCCGAGGTGCGGGGTCGAGATGAAGCCCGGTGTGCCGAACAGCGGGCTCGCCTTGGCCGGCTCCTCGACGAACACATCGAGCGCGGCACCGGCGATGTGGCCGCTGTCGAGACCTGCCTTCAGCGCTGACTCGTCGATCAGCCCACCGCGCGCGCAGTTGATGATGCGCACGCCCTTCTTGGTCTTGGCCAGATTCTCGGCTGAGAGAATGTTGCGCGTCTGGTCGGTGAGCGGCGTGTGGAGCGTGATGAAGTCGGCGCGCTTCAGCAGCTCGGCAAGCTCGACCTTCTCGACGCCCATCTCGATGGCGCGCTCGGCGGTGAGGAAGGGATCATAGGCGACCACCTTCATCTTCAGTCCCAGCGCGCGGTCGGCGACGATTGAACCGATATTGCCGGCGCCGATCAGACCGAGCGTTTTGCTCGTCAGCTCGACGCCCATGAAGCGGTTCTTTTCCCATTTGCCGGCCTGGGTCGAGGTGTCGGCCTCGGGAAGTTGGCGGGCGAGCGCGAACATCAACGCTATGGCGTGCTCGGCGGTCGTGATCGAGTTGCCGAAGGGGGTGTTCATCACCACCACACCCGCCGCCGAGGCCGCGGGAATATCGACATTGTCGACGCCGATGCCGGCGCGGCCGACGACCCTAAGTTTGGTCGCGGCGGCGAGCACGTCTTTGGTCACTTTGGTCGAGGAGCGGATGGCGAGGCCGTCATAGTCGCCGATGATGGCGATCAGCTCCTCCCTAGTCTTGCCAGTAATCTCGTCCACCTCGACCCCGCGCTCGCGGAAGATTTGGGCGGCCCTGGGGTCCATCTTGTCGGAAATCAGTACCTTGGGCATGTCGTGCTCCGTGGGCCGGGTCGCGCCGGCCGAACCTGGTCAGGATGTGGGTGCCGGGCCGGAGCCCGGCCGGTCGGTCAGCCCGCGCGGGCGGTGGCGAAGGCCCAGTCGAGCCAGGGCCCGAGCGCCTCGATGTCGGCCGTTTCGACGGTGGCACCGCACCAGATGCGCAGCCCCGGTGGCGCGTCGCGATACGAGCCGAGATCATAGGCGGCATCCTCCGCCTCGAGCTTGGCCACGATCTTCTTCTCGATCGCGGTAAGCCCCTCGTCATCGAGGCCCTTCACCGCGTCGCCCGCGAACCTCAGGCAGACGCTGGTGTTGGAGCGCGAAGCGGGGTCGGCGGCCAGATGGTCGAGCCAGTCGCGCTCCGCCACGAGCCGGTCGAGCGCTGCGGCATTGGCATCGCAGCGCGCGATCAGCGCCCGCAGTCCGCCCAGCGACAGGGCCCATTCGAGGCTGTGGATATAGTCCTCCACCGCCAGCATCGAGGGCGTGTTGATCGTCTCGCCCTTGAAGATGCCCTCGATGAGTTTGCCTTTGGCCGTCATGCGGAAAATCTTGGGCAGCGGCCACGCTGGCACGTAGCTCTCCAGCCGCTCGACCGCGCGGGGGCCGAGGATCAGGACGCCGTGCGCACCCTCGCCGCCTAGCACCTTCTGCCAGGAGAAGGTGACGACATCGAGTTGTGCGATGGGCACGTCCTGCGCGAAGCAGGCCGAGGTGGCATCACAGATCAGCAGGCCTTCGCGATCGTCGCGGATCCAGTCCCCGTCCGGCACGCGGACGCCCGAGGTGGTGCCGTTCCACGTGAAGACGACGTCGCTGTCCTGATCGATCGCGCCGAGATCGGGCAGTTCGCCATAGGGCGCCTTAATCACCGTCGGATCGAGCTTGAGCTGCTTGACCGCGTCGGTGACCCAACCTTCACCGAAGCTTTCCCAAGCCACCGTAGTGACCGGCCGTGCGCCGAGCAGCGACCACATCGCCATTTCGACTGCGCCAGTGTCCGACGCTGGCACGATGCCGATGCGGTGAGTGTCGGGCACCTGAAGGATCCTGCGCGTCAGGTCGATGGCGTGCGCCAGCCGGCTCTTGCCGAGCTTGGAGCGGTGCGAGCGACCGAGCGAGGCGTGCGGAATTGCAGAGGCCTGCCAGCCCGGAGGCTTGGCGCAGGGGCCGGAAGAGAAGAAGGGACGCGCCGGCTTGGGCGCGGTGGGACGGTCGGTGGACGCAATGGGGGCGTCGGTACGCAACGTATCAGTCATGTAGACTCTCCTCGCAGAGAGCACGCGCCGCGTTGGGACGGCGTGGCCCGCCGACGGCTTTAGTGGCGTGAACGGGGGAGTCAATTGCCCTTCTGTGCGTGAAGGCCCGAGGCAACGTAATTTCGTTGCGAGGGGTGCGCGTGTCGTGGTCGCGCGAAAGTAACAACGGTAACGCTAAGCCGCTGCGCAGCCGCGGCATTGCTGGTGGCACGAGCTCGTGACTTGCAGGGCTTTTATGGAATCCCGCTGCTATCCCGGCAGATCGGGTCGATCAACGCTGAGTAAGAGGAGCGATGGGCCATTGCGCGATGAGGCCGGCAGGCGAAATCCTCCAGGATAAGGGGGGAGGCTGCGCCGGTTCGCGGGAGATTCGATTCGTAAGCGGAACGGCTCCGTGGTAGCCATCCGTGCCGTTCCGCCCCTGCGTAGCGTCCGCGAACGGCCTGTTGGTCCACACCATATCGAGGAGAGTCTTCCATGAGACTTGTGACATGGATGGCGTGCACGGTCGCGGCCACAAGCCTTGCGACGGCAGCCTATGCCGCAACCCCCTCCGATGAGCTGGTTGCCAAGGAAGCCAGCTGGTCGAAGGCGATGATCGCGAAAGACGTGCCGGCGCTTAAGGAAATCATTGCGCCGGACTGGATCGGACAGAACCAGACCGGGAAGTCGATGACCCGCGCCGAGTTTTTGTCGGGCCTGTCTTCGGGTGAGGACAAGGTCAGCTCGATGAACAATCACGATGTCCATGTCCGGATCGTCGGCGATCTTGCGATCGTCCAGGGCATGGATACCGAGGAGAGCACGCACAAGGGCGCCTCGACCAGCGGCACCTATTCGTGGATGGATGTCTTCCAGAAACGCGGCGGCAAATGGGTGGCGATCGCCTCCCAGAACACGCCGGTCACCAAGAAGCCGTAGTCATGCCGGGCCGGCTACAGTCTGATCCGTAGCCGGTCGCCGGACCTAGGAAACCCCTTCATCGCAGGACCATGCGTCGCCGGGGTGACGCCGCTTGACGGCGCCGCTACGCTCCGTCTCGCGGAGGGCAATCGTGCGTCGTTTGCGTGTTGGTCTTGCCTTGGTTTCGCTGGTTGCAGCAGTGTCCTGCGTGCCGGAGGGGCGTCGGCCTGCACCGCAGCCGTCGTCCCCGCGCTACGGTCCGCCGCCGTCGCGCCCTACATATGACGCCGCCGCACGGCGCCAGTGCCTTGCCCAGCTCTCCTCCGACGGTGCCCAGTACAGCGTGCTGCCGGACCGCTTGTTCGCCGGGGGCTGTTCAGCGGTGGGCACGGTGCAACTTTCCGACATCGGCATGCCCGTTACCAATCTCGGCGCGATGACCTGCCCGCTCGCCGACGCCTTCACCCGCTGGACACGCGACGCGACGCAGAAAGCAGCGGTCGCGTGGCTGTCCTCGCCCGTCATCAGGATCGAGAGCTTCGGCACCTACAGTTGCCGGCCGATCAACAATGTCGAGGGCGGCCAGCTTTCCGAACACGGGCTTTCCAATGCGGTCGACATTTCGGGCTTTGTGCTGGCCAATGGGCGGCGCATCACCGTGCTAGCCGACTGGAACGGGCCGGACGAATATGCCCGCAATTTCCTGCGCGCGGTTCATGATGCGGGCTGCCGCCGCTTCCATGTCGTGCTCGGGCCGGATGCGAACGCACTCCATCGCAACCATCTCCATTTCGACATGGGTCCCGGCACCTATTGCCGCTGAGGCGGCCCGATCTTACCCGCCGATCTTCCCAGCGCCGTCAAGGACGGGTAAAGCGCGGCCCCGATGACCGAACAGAACCGCACCCCGGCCGGCGACAAGGCCGGCGTTCCCAAGCGCATCTTCGCGCCGGCGAAGGACGAGGCCCAGGTCGCACGCGACGTCGTGGCCGTCACTCCGCAGACGCAGGATCCCTCCTACCGCCTCGCCTTCCAGGATGACGAGTTCCTGTTGCGAGAGGATCTGCGCCCGGTGCGCTTCCAGCTAGAGCTGCTGAAGACGCAGGTGACGATGGAGGAGGCGAACATCGCTTCCACCTTCGTGTTCTACGGTTCGGCCCGCATTCCAGAGCCGGCGCGCGCGCAGATGTTGATCGACGCCGCCAAGACGCCTGAGCAGCGCCGCGTCGCCGAGAATCTCGCCTCGCTCGCGCATTATTATGACGAGGCGCGCAAGCTCGGTCGCATCGCCAGCGAGGTTGGTCCCGACGAGGACGGCAAGAGCCAGTTCGTGGTCTGCTCGGGAGGCGGGCCGTCGATCATGGAGGCGGCCAATCGCGGCGCACACGACGTCGGCGAGGACACGATCGGCCTCAACATCGTCCTGCCCCACGAACAGGCGCCCAATGAATATGTGACGCCACACCTGTCGCTGCGCTTCCATTATTTTGCGCTGCGCAAGATGCACTTCCTGCTCCACGCGCGCGCGGTGGCAGTGTTTCCGGGCGGCTACGGCACCTTCGACGAGTTCTTCGAGCTCTTAACCCTGATCCAGACCGGCAAAACCTCGCCGCTGCCGATCCTGCTATTCGGGCGGCGGTTCTGGGAAACGGTGGTCAACTGGAAGGCACTCGCTGACTATGGCGTGATCGCGCCGCAGGATCTCGAACTGTTCCACTTCGTCGAGACTGCCGAGGAGGCGTGGGCGATCGTGCGCGACTATTACACCATGGAGGAGCGGCGCTCGGCGGCCGAATAGGCGGCCTCCGCGTCAAGCTTCCCGCGGCGTTGCCTCCCTCCCACATCATCCCAACTCTCGATGGGATGATGTGGGGAAGATGAGAAGACGGAGGCGGCAAGGAGCGGCAAATCGCGGTGCGACGAGCGCACCCGCGCCTACTTCTTCTCCTGGGCTTTGTTGCCGGAGACGCTCGGCGCGCCTTCGCCGCCGACGGCACCCTTGGGATTCGCCGCAGCCATCGCCTCGGTGACGACCGGCTGCTTTTTGGCGCCTTCGCCGGCGGTATTGGGGCCAGACTTTGCAGCAGCGGCGGTGCCCGCGGCGGCGGCGGGAGCTGCGGCCGGCGCAGTCGGCAGCGGCTTCGGCGCGTCGCTTTGCGTGTTGAGGTAGGCGATCAGGTTCGCGCGGTCCTGCGGGTTGGAAAGGCCGGCGAAGGTCATCTTGGTGCCGGGCGCATAGGCCTTGGGGCTCTTCAGCCACGCACCGAGCGAATCCCAGTCCCAGGCACCGGGCTTGCCCTTTAGCGCGTCCGAATAGGCAAAGCCTGCCTCGGTCGCCCGCTGGCGGCCGACGACGTCCCAGAGCTGCGGGCCGATGCCGTTGGGGCCGCCCTTTTGATCAGTGTGGCAGGCGCCGCACTTCTTGAAGACGTCGGCGCCCTTGGCCGGATCGGCCTTGGCGAGATAGGCCTCGATCGGCTGTTCTGCCGCAGCGGCGGCGCCTTCGCTACCTTCGGCCTCGACGCCCTCGACCGTGTAGCCCATCTTCTCGGGCCGCTCGGCATGGAAATATTCGCCCGTGGCGACCGTGACGCCGAGTACGGCGATTCCTGCAAAAAGCACCCAGCCGGCGATCGTGTTGGTCCGGTCGTCCATGCCCCGCGACGCTCCCCTTTTCTGCGCCGTTGCCGGCTGCTTCTTGTCCGTATCCTGACAGGCCCGATATAGGCGCCCAACCCATAGAATCGCCCAACCGGCTGTGCAAGCGCGCTTGCGGTCCCCGCTTTCCTGCGTCATCGCACCCCGGCAATGCAGACCTATCCCGCCCCCGCCGCCGCCCTTGTCGAAGAAATGGCCGCCGCCGCGGCGCTCGATCCGGAGCGTGCCGTCGCCTTTCAGGGCGCGCCCGGCGCCAATTCCCACATTGCGGTGGGTGAGGCTTTTCCCGATGCGCTGCCGCTGCCCTGCTTTGGATTCGAGGATGCGATCGATGCGGTACGCGAGGGGCGGGCCGGCCGCGCGCTAATCCCGATCGAGAATTCGCTCCATGGCCGCGTCGCCGACATGCACTTCCTTCTGCCGGAAAGTGGGCTGGTGATCGTCGGCGAGCATTTCCTGCCAATCCATTATTGCCTGCTGGGATCAGGTACGCTCGACGAAATCGAGGAGGTGATGAGTCACCCGCAGGCGCTCGGCCAGTGTCGCCACTGGCTGCGCGGGCGCGGTATCCGCTCGATCCCGTTCCCCGATACCGCGGCCGCCGCCGCCGCGGTGGTCGAGATGGGGGCACCGCCGCGAATCGGGGCACTGACGCCGCGGCTAGCAGCCGACATCTACGGCTTACCGGTGCTGGCTGACGCGATCGCCGACTCCGACGACAACACTACCCGCTTCGTCGCGCTGGCGCTGGAGGCACCGCAGGAGATCGGTGCCGGCCCCTACATGACGACGCTGATGTTCGCGGTGAAGAACGTGCCGGCGGCGCTGTTCAAGGCGCTCGGCGGCTTCGCCACCAATGGCGTCAACATGACCAAGCTCGAAAGCTATCAGCGCGGCGGCGCCTTCCAGGCGACCGAATTCTACGCCGACATTGTCGGTCATCCCGACGACGAGGGCGTCGCCCGCGCGCTGGAAGAGCTCGCCTTCCATTCGCGCTGGGTGCGGATCCTCGGCACTTATCGACGCGCCCGCGCTCGCGAGGCATGAGCGTCAACTCTCCGCCAGCCAGCGGGTGAACAGCGTGTGGGCGATGGCATAGGGAGGCGGTGGGCCGAACGGTGCGCCAGGCTCCCCGGCCAGGGCCGCCGCCACGCCGGCGCGGTCGATCCAGCACGCATCTTCCAATTCGGTTGTGTCAATTGTGAGGTTGTCGTCGTCGGTCATTGCGACGCAGGCGATCATGAGCTGCGAGGGGAAAGGCCAGGGCTGCGAGGCGATGTAGCGCACGGAGTGTACTGTGATCCCGGCCTCTTCGTGCAGCTCCCGCGCCACCGCCTCCTCGATCGATTCGCCGGGTTCCAGAAAGCCGGCCAGCGCCGAATAGCGCCCGGGAGGGAACATCGCCTGCCGACCCACCAGCACGCGCGCGGACTCGCCGACGCCATGCTGGGCGAGCATGATGACGACCGGATCGACGCGCGGGAAATGCTCCGCCCCGCAGTTCGGGCAGCGGCGCCCCCAGCCGGCGCGGAACGGGGCGGTCGCATGCCCGCAATTGGGGCAGAAGCCATGGCGGGCATGCCAGTCAACGAGGCTGCGCGCAGCGGCATAGGTGCCGGCTTCCTCGGGCGTGAGCGCGGTGATCGCGGCGAACAGCTCGGGCGTGCGTTTGAACGCCGAGACTCCCGGCGTCAGCGCGACGAACCGCGGCCGGCCCTCTAGGCGGCCGAGCAGCGCCAGCTCCGCCTCGATCTGCACCTCCGACAGCGGCGCCCAGCCAAGCGTGCCTTCCTCGGTGCCGAGTGGGTGCAGCCCATCCAGCAACAGCAGCAGCGCTTCCGGATCGGCGCGCATCGCCGCTACTAACGCGTCGTCGTGGCGGGCCGCGTCGATGCGGTCGAGCGGTGATCCTGTGAAGCCGGGGGTGGTGGTCATGCGGCGCAAGCCTCTTCGGAGAAGGCGCGGCCGAGCGCGGCGGCGCGGGTGTAGAGGGTGGGGAGGCCAGCTTCGTCGATTCGATCGACTGGCCACCATTCCCCTTCGACCAAGCGGCTGGGGAGGTGCGCGACCATCACGTCGAGCGCCAGCGCGAAATGGGTGAAGACATGGGTGACGCTGCCGACCGGGTACCAGTCCGCAGCGATGGGAGGCAAAGGCTCGGGATATTCGCCCCACGCGCCGCCGGGGAGCGCGCGCATCCCGCCCAGCATTCCCTTTCCCGGCCGGCGGACGAGCAGGACCGCGCCCCCTGATTCGAGCCAGTAGGCGATACCGCGCCGCTGCGGCTTGGGCTTCTTCGCCGGCTTGATCGGATAGGCTTCCGGTGCGCCCTCGGCGCGGGCGCTGCAGCCGGCGGAGAGGGGGCAAGCGACGCAGCGTGGGTTGCGCGGCGTACAGGTTGTGGCGCCGAGATCCATCATCGCCTGCGCAAAGTCGCCGGCGCGTTCACCGGGCGTGATGCTGTCGGCCAATTCGCGGATGCGGGGGCGAGCGGCGGGCAGTGGCTCAGCCACCGCGAAGAGCCGCGTCACCACGCGCTCGACATTGGCGTCGACCACCACCGCGCGCCGGCCGAAGGCGATCGCCGCGATGGCGGCTGCCGTATAGGCGCCGATGCCGGGGAGCGCGCGCAGACTCTGCTCGCTGTCAGGGAAACGGCCGCCATGCGAGCCTGCCACGGCGCGTGCGCAAGCGATCAGGTTGCGGGCGCGGGCATAATAGCCAAGGCCCGCCCAGGCGGCCATCAGCTCGGCCTCGTCGGCGGCGGCCAACGCGCCTACCGTCGGCCAGCGATTCGTGAACTTCGCGAAATAGGGGCCGACCGCTGCCACCGTCGTCTGCTGGAGCATGACTTCGCTCAGCCAGACGCGATAGGGATCGGGCCGCGCCGCAGTACCCGGCGGCGTCCGCCACGGCAGCGTGCGGGCGTGGGCGTCGTACCAGGCGAGCAGCGAGCGCGCGGGATCGTCGGGCATATCGACGGGCATGGGGCGCCTATGGCATGGGGAGGGGAATGACGGAACGGGGTTCAAGGGTGACGGGGGAAAAGAAGGCGCGCGGCAAGGCGAAGGCGCCGGCCGAGGCGCCGCGTCAGGCGCGTGCGCGCTCTCTCTCCGAAATCCTGCCCGAGGTCGGCGGCGCGGCGTTCCGGCGCTTCGGATTCGTCCAGTCGGCGGTGGTGAGCCGCTGGCCCGAGATCGTCGGCAAGCGCTACGCCGGCGTCTCCTCGCCCGAGTCGATCCGCTTCCCCGCGGGCAAGCGATCCGACGGCGTGCTCACCCTCACGGTCGAGGGCGCGCACGCACCGATGATGCAGCATATCGCGCCAACGCTGATCGAGCGGGTCAACCGCTTCTTTGGCTATCCGGCGGTGGCGCGCGTGCAGATCCGCCAAGGCGCCGCTCAGCCGCGCCGCGCCCGGCCCAAGCCCTCCGCGCTGCCCTCGCTCCAGCCCGTCGCACTCGGCGACAGCCTACGCTCGGTCGGCGATCCGGAGTTGCGCGCCGTGCTCGAGTCGCTGGCTCAAGGGCTGTCCTTCACCACCGGCGCACCGCGCCTGCCGGAGCCGTCCGAATGAAGTCCGTTTTCGTTGCCCTGCTGGCCGCCACCGTCATCTTCGCCGGCCCCGCCGAGGCTGCGGCGCGTCCCGCGGCGCCTGCCGTGGCGGACTGGACGCACGTTGTCACCGCGACGCCCGAGGGTGGCTTCCGCATGGGCAATCCCAATGCGAAGGTGAAGCTGGTCGAGTATTTCTCCTTCACCTGCCCGCATTGCGCGGCATTCGCCGGCGAGGCGTTCGGGCCCCTCTCGCAGAAATATGTCCGCACCGGCCAAGTAAGCTTCGAGCTCCGCTCAGCGCTGCGCGACGCGCTCGATCTGGTGGTGGCGCTCGGTACGCGCTGCGCCGCCCCGCGCGCCTATTTCGACACAGTCGAGGAGGTGATGGCGGCTCAGACGGAATGGGAAACCAAGGCGTCCGACTGGATCGGCGCGCATCGCGACGAACTCAACGGCGAAGGCAAGGCGCAGGCGATTCATACGCTCGTCGCCAATGCCGGGCTTGAGACGATCCTCGGCAAGCATGGTGTCGCGCCCGTCGCGCTCGACCGCTGCCTCGACGACAAGGCCTCTCTGGATACGCTTCAGCGTTCGACCAACGACGCCTGGAACGTGCGCAAGATTAACGGCACACCGGGCTTCTTCATCAACGACGCCGCCCAGCCCGACGTGTTCGGTTGGACCGCGCTTGAACCCAAGATCCAGGCCGCGCTCAAGAGCTGACCCACAGGAGTATCGCGCATCATGACGATCCATCCCCGCATCCTTCTCGCTGGCCTTGCCGCCGCGGCGCTGACGCTCGCCGGCTGCCACAAGAAGGCCGAGGAATCCTCCGCGACTGGCAGCACCACGTCCGCCGCAAGCGGCCCGGTGGCAGCCGCGCCGGCTGGCGGCTGGGTCGAGCAGGTGGCAGCGACGCCCGAGGGAGGCTTCCTAATGGGCAATCCCAACGCACCGGTGAAGCTAATCGAATATGGCTCGCGCACCTGCCCGCACTGCGGCAAGTTCACTGAAGAGGGCGTGCCCGAGCTTAAGAGCAAGTATATTGCCACCGGCAAGGTGAGCTACGAGTTCCGCGATTTCGCGATCCATGCGCCCGATCTCGCGGCGATCCTTCTCGGCCAGTGCAACGGCCCGCAGACATTCTTCCCGATCCTCGAGCAGATGATGGCGGACCAGAAGAACACGCTGCCCAAGCTCGAGGCACTGCCACCGAGCTTTACCCAGAGCCTGAACGGCAAGAGCCCGACCGAGCAGGCTGCAATGTGGGCGAACCAGCTCGGCTATCTGAGCTTCATCGGTCAGCGGGGCGTTCCCGAATCCAAGGGTCGCGCCTGCCTTGCCGACCAGAAGGCCGTCGACGCGCTGCTCAACCACATGAATGACGGCGCCAAGCGCTACAACATCACCGGCACGCCGGGCTTCGTCGTCAACGGCAGCACCGCGACCGACGTCTATGACTGGAAGTCGCTCGAGCCGGCGTTGAAGACCGCGCTCGGCAGCTGACGCCGACAGCCGGGGGGCGGGGAAGCAGATGCGGATCCGGCGGCTCAAGCTTTCGGGCTTCAAGAGCTTCGTCGATTCGGCCGAGCTGGTGATCGAGCCGGGGCTGACGGGCATCGTCGGCCCCAATGGCTGCGGCAAGTCCAACCTGCTCGAGGCGATCCGCTGGGTGATGGGTGAGGCGTCGGCCAAGTCGCTGCGCGGCGGCGGCATGGAGGACGTGATCTTCGCCGGCACCGCGCAGCGCCCGGCGCGCGACTTCGCCGAAGTCTCGATGCTGCTAGAACGCCCCGACGACAAGGGCGGCGTGCAGGAAGCCGAGATCGTACGCCGCATCGAGCGGGGCGCAGGCTCGGCCTATCGCATCGACGGGCGCGACGTGCGCCAGAAGGACGTTGCGCTCCTCTTTGCCGACGCCGCGACCGGTGCGCACAGTCCGGCGCTGGTCAGCCAGGGGCGGATTGGCGCGATCATCGCCGCGCGCCCAACCGAGCGGCGCGCGATGCTGGAGGAAGCGGCCGGGATCGCGGGCCTCCATGTCCGCCGCAAGGATGCCGAGCAGAAGCTTCGCGCGACCGAGACCAATCTAGAACGGCTCGACACGCTGCTGGGCGACATGGAGGCGCGGGCGGCGGCGCTCCGACGGCAGGCGCGTGCAGCGGAGCGCTATCGTTTGCTCTCGGCGGAAATCCGGGTTGCCGAGGGGCGGCTGATCTTCGCGCGGTGGCGCGAGGCGTCCGATGCCGTCGCCGCGGCCAAGCGTGAGGCGGAGGCGGCCGAGGCAGGTGTCGCCGCCGCCGCCGACCGTCAGCGCCGCGCGACCGAGGCGGCAGGACAGGCGACCCAGGGACTCGCGGCGGCTCGCTCGGCTGCGCAGTCGGCGCGTGACGTCGCGGCGACCGCAGGGCACCGGCTGGACACGCTCAAGGCCGAGCGGAGCGCGCTCGAGCGCCGTATCGCGGAGATTGCCCGTCTGCGCGAGACGCTGGAGCGCGACCGTGCCCGCGAAGGCGCGCTCGCCGAGGACGCTGCGGCGGCCATCGCCCGGCTGACCAGCGAGGCGGAGACACTCGCCGCGCGCGTCGTGGAGGCTGAGCAGGGCCGACCGGTGCTGGCGGGGCAGCTTAACGAAACCGAGGTCGCGCTTCGCGATACTGAGGTGGCGCTGGCGCAGGCGCTCGCGGCGGAAGCGGCCGAGCAGGCCGAGGCGCGCATCGCGCAGGCCGCGCTTGCTGCTGCGCGCCAGCGGTTCGACCGCGCCGAAGCTGAGGTGGCGCGCGTCGCTCGAGACCTCGCCGCTGTCGGCGATGCTGCGCAGCATGAGACGGCTCTGGCGGCGGCATTGGCGATGCGTGCTGCGGCCGAGGCGGAGGCGGAAAGCGCAACCCAGGCGATCCAGACGGCAGAGGAATCGCGCATCATGGCGGCTGCAGCACGCGACGAGGCGCAGGCCGCTGCGGGGTCGGCCAAAGCGCAGCTGGCCTCGCTTGAATCCGAAGCAGCCGCGCTGGCACGCTCGCTCGTCCGGCGCGAGGGCAAGGAACCTCGCGCGATCGACCGGATCAGGGCGGCGCCGGGCTATGAGCGCGCGCTCGCCGCAGTGCTGGGCGACGATCTCGAGGCGCCGGTCGGAGGCGCCGGACCACTGCGCTGGGCGGGAGCCAATGCGGCGGGCGATGCTGCGCTCGGCAAGGGTTGCGTGTCGCTCGCCGACCATGTCGAGGCGCCTGCGGAGCTAGCTCGCCGGCTCGCGCAAGTGATCGTCGTCGAGGCCGACGATGGGCGTCCGCTGGGCATCGGCCTGCGTCTCGTCACGCGCGACGGGCGGATGCGGCGCTGGGACGGGTTCATCGCCGAGGAGCAGGGCGCCGCCGCCGCCGAAGGACTGATCCGTCGCAATCGGCTGGCCGAGATCGAGGGGCAGCTGGAACCGGCGCGCGCCACGCTCGCGGCGGCCGAGCAGGCTTTGCAGGCCGCCGCGACCGGCCTCCATGCTGCGCAGCATGACGGGCAGGCGGCGCGCACCGTGCTCGCCGCCGCCGAACGTCGGGCGCGCGACGAGGCGCTGGTCGAGGATCGCGCCCGCGTCGCCATTGAACGTATCGAATCGCGCCGCACCGAGCTCGGTGAGCGAGCCGTGGAGACCGCCACCGAACGAGATGCTGCAGCTGCGGAGAGCGATGAGGCGGCCGCTGTCGTTGCCCGGCTCCCGGACGGTGCGGAGACCGTTCGCGCGGTGGCTGCCCAGCGCGCAGCGACCGATGCGGCGCGGGCAGCGGTCGGCCAGCTTCGCCTTGATTTGGCGGCGCTCGATCGCGGGCTGGCGACGGATCGCGACCGATCGGCGGCGGCGCGCGTTGAGGCACAAGGTTGGCGCGCGCGCGCCGGTGACGCTGCCCGTCGCATCGAGGAAATGGCTGCCCGCGCGGTCGCGGCCGAGGAGGAAGCGGCGGTGCTCGCTTCCGCCCCGCAGACGCTGGCCGAGCGAATCGATGCGGCTGACGCCGACAATGCCACCGCCGCCGCCAGTGTTGCCCAGACCGCTGCAGATGAGCGGCGGATCGAGGCGGTACTGCGCGAGGCGGAAACGGTGCTCGCAGCGGTGAATGAGGCCGCTGCGACCGCGCGCGAAACCCGCGCCACCGCCATTGCCCGCCACGAAAATCATGAGGCACGGCGGATCGAGATGGGCAAGCTCGCCGGCGAACGCTTCCAGTGCCCCGCGCCGGTGCTCCCGCAGAAGGCGGGGTTCGATTCCGCCGATGTTGGCGATATCGCAGCTGAGCAGCAGCGCTTCGACAAGCTCGGCCTCGACCGCGAGCGGATCGGCCCGGTCAATCTCGTCGCCGAGCAGGAGTTATCCGAGCTCGATAGCGATCGCATCAGCCAGGCCGCGCAGCGCGACGAGCTGGCCGAGGCGGTGGCGCGGCTGCGCGGATCAATTGGCAGCCTCAACCGCGAGGGCCGTGCCCGGCTGCTCGCCGCCTTCGAGGCGGTCGACGGTCATTTCCGGCGCCTCTTTACACGCCTGTTCGCAGGCGGCGAGGCGCATCTCGCGCTGATCGACAGCGACGATCCGCTCGAAGCGGGGCTGGAAATCATGGCCCAGCCACCGGGCAAGAAGCTGTCGTCGCTCACCCTACTTTCGGGTGGCGAGCAGGCTCTCACCGCGGTCGCCCTGATCTTTGCACTGTTCCTTACCAATCCGGCGCCGATCTGCGTGCTCGACGAGGTCGATGCGCCTTTGGACGACGCCAATATCGAGCGCTTCTGCGACCTGCTCGACCAGATGACGTGCGAAACCGACACGCGCTATCTCGTCGTCACCCACAATGCGGTGAGCATGGCGCGGATGCACCGGCTGTTCGGCGTGACGATGGTCGAGCGCGGGGTGAGCCGGCTGGTGTCTGTTGATCTCGGCGGCGCGGAGACACTCCTCGCCGCCGAGTGAAGGGCGTCAGTCGCGCGGCGGGATGTTGAGCCCGCGCTCTACCGCCGGACGCGCAAGCCCGCGCTCCAGCCAGGCTGGAACATGGCGGAGTCGGTCATAATCGACGAGCTCACCCGCCTCGTAGAAGCCGTTGATGTTGCGCACCCAGCCGAGCAGCGAGATGTCGACCATCGTGAAGTCGCTGCCCATCATCCAGGTGCGGTGGGCGAGGCGATCCTCGAGCACGCCGAGTAGGCGCTTGCTCTCATTCACGTAGCGTTGGAGCGGACGCTTATCCTCATATTCGCGGCCAGCGAATTTGTGGAAGAAGCCGAGCTGGCCGAACATGGGGCCGACTGCCGCCATCTGGAAGAAGATCCACTGGATCGCCTCATAGCGCTCTGCGGTATCCTTGGGCATCAGATGGCCGGTCTTGTCGGCGAGATAGAGCAGGATCGCGCCCGATTCGAACAGCGCGAAGGGGCGGCCGCCAGGGCCATCTGGGTCGATGATCGCGGGGATCTTGCCGTTGGGATTGAGGGAGAGGAATTCGGGCGTCCAGGACTCGTTCTGCCCGATCTGCACCTTGTGGGGCTCATAGGGCAGCCCCAACTCCTCGAGCGCAATCGATGCCTTCACGCCGTTGGGCGTCGGCAGCGAGTAGAGCTGGATGCGGTCGGGGTGCTGCGCCGGCCACCGGGCGGCGATCGGGAAAGCGGACAGATCGGGCATGCAGAAGGTCTCCCTGGCGCGAGCAGCGCGGGGCTGAGATAGGTGGGGGCGTAAGGGGGGCAAGGGTGGTGGCTGATCAGCCTGTGCGTTCGGCAGCTAGTTTCCTCACCTCGCGCAGATCGTGGACGAAACGACGATATTCCTCCGCCTTGCGATCCTCCTCCGGGATGCGCAGCAGGAAGCTCGGGTGGATGGTAACGAAGCCTTGCGATCCATCAGGGAGCGCGACCAGACGGCCCCTCGCGCGGGAGACCGTAACGACCTTGCCCAGCAGCGACCGCGCGGCGGTGGCACCAAGCGCGACAACCACCTTGGGCTGGATAAGCGCGCGCTCGTGGTCGAGCCACCACCGGCAGGCCTCGATTTCGCCGGCGTTGGGTCGAGCGTGGATGCGCCGTTTGCCGCGCGGTTCGAACTTGAAATGCTTGACCGCATTTGAAACGTAAGTGCGTGCGCGCTCGATCCCGGCATCTGCGAGCGCGCGGTCGAACAGCTGGCCGGCCGGCCCGACGAACGGGCGCCCAACAAGATCCTCCTGATCGCCGGGTTGCTCACCGACGAACAGAAGCGCCGCTTCGGAGGAGCCTTCGCCGAATACGGTCTGCGTGGCGGGCTTCCACAGGGGGCAGCGCCGACATCGCTTCGCCTCCTCTCGCAACGCTTCGAGCGCGAGGCGGGTATCTCCAGCCTCAGATGTGCCGGTGATCGCAACCATGTCCCTCCCCCGCGCTTAGGCCGACGGGGAGTCAACGCCGTTGCGGGCCCTAATGTCCGAAGAGGTTAGGGCTGCGGCACGCCGTTGGGGGTGGCCACCTGCTCCTGCTTGTCCTGCTGGCGCTGGAGGCGAGCCTGGGTCTGGAAATGCTGGAAGCAGCCGCTCTGCCCGCCCGATCCTACTGCTGAGCAAGTGTCGGGCAGACCGGCGGCCATGCGGCTCGCCTCCTCGGTGCTGCGGACCTTGTTGTTCCAGCTGTTGCCGAGAGCCGGCTGTACCTTCTTGCCGCGGAAGCGCTTGGGGATACGATAACGCTCGCTCTCAGGCTCGCGGGCGCAGACTACGATCTCGTCATTCTTACCGGTCGGGCACGGATCATTGCCATAGACCACAATCGAAATCGTCTTGCCGTCCGCCGGCGCGGTGGCGGCGAGCTGTTTGTTGGCGGCCGGCTCGGCGCGCGCGGCGAGCGGCAGTGCCATCGCCGCCAGCAACAGGCCAATCGCGAAGCCCGCGAGCGCGATGAGGATGGACCGGGCGGCGGCGAAAGCGGTCATCGGGCGGGCCTCTGCGTGCATGCTCATGGCACAGCCAAGCCTGCCGGTGCCTTTCGCGGCGATGAATGAAAGCGTCGACATGCGGACCATGTGGGGTCTGGCGGGTGTTTAGGGAACCCCGGTCTCGGCCTTCTTCTGCGCTTTGTGCTCGGCACGGGCCTCGTTGATCATCTTCTGGAGGCAGCCCGCCCAGGCGTTAGACCCGCTCGCCGAACAGCTCCCCGAGCCGCTCTTGCCGGCATACTCGACGCTCTGCGCGCGCGAAGCCCAGCTCATGTTGCGGGGCGAGATCTCGCTGTCGCGCAGCTCCTGCGGAATGCGATAGCGCTCGGTCTCGGGCTTGCGCACGCAGACGACGATCTCCTGTCCCTGGCTCGTCGGGCAGCGATCATTGCCGTAGATGATAATGAAGCGATCCTGCGTCTGGGCGAGCGCGGGCAGCGGGGCCAGCGTTCCGGTCCCAAGCGAGGCCGCCGCGAAAAGCGTGAGGGTAAGCAGCCTGCGCATGATCCAATCGCCCATCCGGCCGTTTCGACATCCAAGGCATGGCGGACGGCACGACTTCCCGCAAGGCGAAAGGAGCGTTGCATGACCCGGATCGAGCTGGAGCGGGGCGATATAACGGCCATGACGGTCGATGCGATCGTCAACGCTGCCAACAGCGCGTTAGCCGGTGGCGGCGGGGTGGACGGTGCGATCCACCGCGCGGCCGGGCCCGAGCTCAAGGCGGCAAGCATGGCGCAGGCGCCTTGCCCCGCAGGCGAGGCCCGCATCACGCCGGGCTTCCGTCTTGCGGCGCGGCTGGTGGTGCACACGGTCGGCCCCGTGTGGCGCGGCGGCGGGGAGGGCGAGGCGGAGCGGCTGGCGAGTTGCTATCACAACAGCCTCAATCAGGCAGCGGGAGCGGGCGCGCGTTCGATCGCCTTCCCGGCGATCTCGACGGGGGTCTACGGCTATCCCAAGGAGGAAGCGGCGGACGTGGCGCTGACCGCGATTCGGGGCTGGATCGACGAACATCCCGCCGCCTTCGATCGGGTGGTTCTAGTGGCCTTTTCGGACGAGGATGCGCGCGCGCTGGCGGCGGCAATCTAGCGGGCGCTCAGATCCGCTTCGACATCGCGATCGCCGTCCGGCAGCCGAAGCGGATGGCGGCGGAAAGCAGTGGATAGGCCGGCGCGCGCTCGGCTCCCTCGGCGAGCGCGGTCTCGCGATGTTCGACCTCCTCTGCCTGGAATTCGGCGATGGTCCTGGAAAGTTCGGGATCGCGGTCGCCTAGCTCCTTGAGTTGCTCGCCATAATGGAGGTCGATCTCGGTCTCGATCGCGGCGGTGCAGGCCATCGCCGCCTCGGGTGAGATCAGCGCGGTAGCGGCGCCCAGCAGGAATCCGGCGCGATCCCAAAGGGGCGCCAGTAGGGTGGGGCGCACGCCGCGCTCTGCGATCATCCGGTCGAAGACCTGGCGGTGACGCTCTTCCTGCGCGGCCATGCGCGCGATGGGTCGCGCGGCATCGGCGCGGTTGCCGAGCACGGCGAGCTGGCCCGCATAGATGCGGGTCGCGCCGAACTCGCCGGCTTGGTCGACGCGAATCATCGCCTCAACATCGGGGCCGCTCAGCGGGCGGTGGGCTTGGCGATCAGCCACAGGATCGATGCTCCCGAAAGGATGGAGATGATGGCGTTCCAGCCGGCGAGCGACACGCCCCACAGCGTCCACTGCGCCTGATCGCAGCGCACGATCGGCGCCGCCATGATCTGTGCGAGCAGATCCTGCGCAGAGCCGCCGAGAACGGGAGCGGTGCACCGCGTAATGCCCCTCCACCAATGATATTCGACGCCGGCATGATACACACCGATCGCGCCTGAGACGAGGATCGCCAGCGCCGCCAGCGCGGTGAGCGCGCGCGACGCCGGGGGCTGGGCGCGCAGCAGGATCGCCAGCAGCGCCAACACGACCGCCGCGAGATGCGGCCAGCGTTGCCACATGCACATCTCGCAGGGCACGAGATGGCCGATATATTGCGATCCGAGCGCGCCGGCGAGCAAAGCGGCGGGAACGAGCAGCGCAAGGCCGCGCGCGCGCGACAGGGCGGTCATCCTGCTGTCTCCGCCGTCAGTGCTTCGCGGGTGTGGACTGCGCGAGGCGCGGTGTCGCAAGCGGGGCCGCTAGCCGCGCCATCGTTTGGAGAGCGTAGCCCATCTGATAGTCAGTCACGCCCTGCTTCTTCAGGCTATCGGCGGTCGCGGTGAAGCGCGGATCGGGCTTGGTGTCCTCCTCGAGCACGCTGTCGTCCACCTTTGCCTCGTTGATGAGGTGGCGGCGCAAGTCGTCCTCGCGGAAGCGTGGCCGGTCCTTGTAGTCGGGATCAGAAAGCTGGGGCACCAGCACGTCCGGCTGGATGCCACCCTCCTGCACCGAGCGGCCCGACGGCGTGAAGTAGCGCGCGGTGGTGAGGCGCAGCGCGGTGTCGTCGGTCAAGGGCAGCAGCGTCTGCACCGAACCCTTGCCGAAGCTGCGCTCGCCCATC
>FTCZ01004644.1_pt1 | contig 33740 bp, 32 predicted proteins | sample 1658871 | NCBI WGS metagenome assembly FTCZ01 (sample SAMEA3914864, study PRJEB12502) | metagenome | biome: forest; material: soil | place: USA | collected 2012-03-12 | depth 0.3 m | reverse complement strand
GCGCCCAAGGGATCGTCGCGGCTGCTGCAGCGGATCGGGCGCGCCAATCACCGGCTCGACGAATCGTCCGAGGCGATCGTCGTCCCCGGCAATCGCTTCGAATATCTCGAGGCACGCGCGGCGCTCGATGCGGTCGAGGCCGGCGAGCTCGACAACGAGCCGTTCCGCCTCGGCGCGCTCGACGTCCTGGCGCAGCACGTCATGGCCTGCGCCTGCGCGGCGCCATTCCAGGCCGCCGGCCTGCTCGCCGAAGTGCAGGGCGCCCTGCCCTATTCGGCGCTCGACATGGCGACTTTCGAGCGCGTGCTCGGCTTCATCCGCGACGGCGGCTATGCCTTGCGCGCCTATGACCGGTTCAAGCGGCTGACCCAGGACGCCGACGGGGCATGGCGCGTCAGCCATCCGCGCTTCGTCCAGCAGCACCGGCTCAACGCCGGGATCATCGTCGAGGCGGCGATGCTCAACGTGCGGTTCAAGAACGGGCGGCTGCTCGGCAAGGTCGAGGAGGGATTCGCCGCGTCGCTCAGCAATGGCGACACCTTCTTCTTCGCCGGCATGAGCTGCGAAGTGATCCGGATCGATACCGAGGACGTGCTGGTCCGTGCCTCGACCCGGCCGGCGCGCATCCCGACCTATGGCGGCGCGCGCATGCCGCTGTCGACCAACCTCGCCGATCGCGTCCGCGGCTTCCTCGCGCACCCGCGGGAATGGCGGCGCTTCCCCGACGATGTGCGCGAATGGCTCGAAGTGCAGTCGTATCGATCGAAACTGCCCGAGCCCGGCGAGTTGCTGGTCGAGACCTTCCCGCGCGAGGGGCGGCACTACATGGTCGCCTATAGTTTCGAAGGGTGGAACGCGCACCAGTCGCTCGGCATGCTGATCACCCGGCGGATGGAGACGCAGGGGCTGAAACCGCTCGGCTTCGTCGCCAATGACTATGCGCTGGCCTGCTATTCGCTCGACCCGGTGGCCGACCCGGCGAGCCTGTTCTCGCCCGATATCCTGGAGGACGAGTTCGTCGACTGGGTGCAGGGCTCGCATCTGCTCAAGCGTGCGTTTCGCGAAGTCGCGGTGATCGGCGGACTGGTCGAACGGCAGATCCCGGGCAAGAAGAAGACCGGCAAGCAGGTCACTTTCTCGACCGACCTGATCTACGACGTGCTCCGGAAATACGAGCCCGGCCATTTGCTGCTCCAGGCCGCCTGGGCCGATGCGCGGGCGCGGATGACCGATGTCGGACGGCTCGCCGGCCTGCTCGACCGCGCCGCCGACACGATGATCCATGTCGATCTCGATCGCGTGTCGCCGCTCGCCGTGCCGGTACTGACGCTGATCGGGCGCGAGAATGTCGCGACGGGGCTCGCCGACGATGCCTTGTTGATGGAGGCCGAGACGCTGGCCGGCGAGGCGATGCGTCTCGATTAGCTGAAACCGACTAAGGCGACGTTCGGCCGGCGCAAAGCGACGTTCGGGCCATATCGCTTGGAACATGCCGCGAACAGGCGTATGGTTCCCTTCTGATGCGCGCGCTCGTCCCTATGCTGGCGCTTTCCACCGCAATGATGGCGGCGCCGCTGCTTGCCCAGGACCCCGTCCTTCCCGCTGCGCCGGCCAAGACCGCGGCACCCGCGGGTGAGTCGGTCGATGTCGGCAAGGCGAACCGGCTGACGGTGCAGGTATCGGTTGCGGAAAAGGGACCCTTTTCCTTCGTCGTCGATACCGGGGCCGAGCGGTCGGTGGTGTCGCGTGAGCTTGCCGACGAGCTGAAGCTCGCCCGGGGTCCCGGCGCGCGCGTGTTCGATTTCGCCGGTGCCAGCACGGTCGATACCGCCCGGGTACCGTCTTTGTCGGCGGGAACGCTGGGCACCGCGACGTTCAACGCGCCGATGCTCGACCAGGCCAATCTCGGCGCGGCGGGCCTGCTCGGGATCGACGCGCTCCAGGGTCACAAGGTGGTGATCGATTTCGATCGCAACCGGATGACCGTGATCCCGGCAACGCGTCATACCGATGGCGATGTCGTGGTGGGCGCGCAGGAGCGGCTCGGCCAGCTCATCGTGACCAAGGCATCGTTCAACGGCGAGCCGATTTCGGTGATCATCGATACCGGCAGCTGGATCAGCGTCGGCAACAGCGCGATGCGGCGGCTGATGAAGGGCAAGCCGCGCCCGCTCGGTCCGGTCTCGGTCCAGTCGGTGACCGGGCGCACGTTCGACGCCGAATATTTCATGGTCGACGCGATCCGCATCGGCGAGGTGCGCTTCGATGCGTTCGGCCTGTCCTTTGCCGACGTTCCGCCGTTCGAACGCTTCGGGCTCAAGGACAAGCCGGCGCTGATCCTGGGCATGAGTTCGATCCGGATGTTCCGTCGCGTCGAGATCGATTTCGTCAACCGCAAGGTCGCGTTCACGCTGCCGCGGCCCAAGCTGGACCTTCGCAATACCTGCCGCGGCTATTCCGCGTGCCGTAGTTTTTGAATCGAGAGCCGGGCCGGGCACGCCCCGGCACCGTGCCGGAACGGGAGTAGAATGTCGTGATACGCGTCTTTCCACTGCTTGCGCTTGCCGCCGGTGCAGCCGTCACTCCGTTGCTGCAGGGCGCCGCGCCGCAGCAACCGGCCCCGGTTGCGACCAATCCGCCGGCGGGGCCAGGTGATCCCGACCTGCTCGGGTTCAACGATCTCGCCAGCCGGATGACCGTGCCGGTCTCGATCGGGACCAGCGGGCCCTACCAGTTCGTCATCGATACCGGTGCCGAGCGCACCGTGGTGTCGCGTCAGCTCGCCGATACGCTCAAGCTGGCGGCGGGGCGCCGCGTCCGCGTGACGACGATGGCGGGCGCGAGCGAGGTCGGCACCTTCATGCTGCCCGAACTGCGCGTCAGCCGCGTTGCGCCCGATCCGATCGAGGCGCCGAGCATGGATGCGATGAATCTCGGCGCGCCCGGGATGCTCGGAATCGACGCGCTCAAGGGGCATTCGGTGTCGATCGATTTCGACAAGAACCTGATGGAAGTGCGCCCCTCGACCAGGAAAGGAATGAGCGTCGGCCCCGACGACATCGTCATCAAGGCCAAGAACCTCTACGGCCAATTGATCGTTACCGACGCGCGGTATCGCGGGCGGCGGATTTCGGTGGTGATCGATACCGGATCGCCGATCACGATCGGCAATCTTGCCCTGCTCCGCCGCGTCAAGACCGAGAAGTCGCTCGGCACCATCGCCCTGCTCGCGGTCACCGGTCAGTATCTCAGCGCCGATTATCGCGTCATCGATTCGCTCGATATCGCGGGTATCGGGTTTCACAGCGTCCCGATTGCGTTCGCCGACGCCTTGCCCTTCGCCCGGTTCGGGCTGACCGACACGCCCGCGCTGATGCTGGGGATGGATTCGCTCAAGCTGTTCCGCAAGGTGCAGATCGACTTCGCCAATCGCGAGGTACGCTTCACCTTGCCCAGGTCGGTGACGGCGCCGTCGCCGATCAACTTCCGCTACTAGGTTCGGGTCCCGGCCAGCGCACGGTTGCGTGACGACCGCTTTCCCGCTCTATTCGCGCGCGAAACGGAAAAAGGGGGTCGGGCATGCGCGCTTTGGGCTGGATCGTCGCGGCGGGACTGGTCGTGCAATCAGTGACAGCGGGGGCAGCGGCGACAGGGGCGGCAGCAGCCGAGCTCCGCCCCGACCAGCAGGCCTTTTTCGGGCTGTACAAGGAACTGGTCGAGACCAACACCGTGGTCGATATCGGCAGCTGCACCCAGGCATCGGCGCAGATCGCGACGCGGCTGAAGGCGGCCGGCTATACCGACCAGGACATCACGCTCTTCTCGACGCCCGATCACCCCAAGGATGGCGGCCTCGTCGTCATCCTCAAGGGCAGCGACGCCAAGGTGAAGCCGATGCTGCTGCTCGCCCATATCGACGTCGTCGCGGCGAAGCGCGAGGATTGGGTGCGCGACCCGTTCAAGCTGATCGAGGAAGAAGGCTATTATTACGGCCGCGGCACCGTCGACGACAAGGCGATGGCGGCGATCTGGGCCGATGCGATGATCCGCTTCAAGACCAGCGGCTACAAGCCGAAGCGGACGATCAAGCTCGCTTTGACCTGCGGTGAGGAGACCACCTATGCGTTCAACGGCGCGCAATGGCTGGCGGCGAACAAGGCCGATCTGATCTCCGCCGAATTCGCGCTCAACGAAGGCGGCGGCGGGCGCTACAATGCCAAGGGCGAACGCGATTTGCTCGCGATCCAGGTCGGCGAGAAGGCCGCGCAGAACTTCACCTTCACCACGACCAATCCCGGCGGCCACAGCTCGCAGCCGGTGCCGGACAATGCGATCTACGAACTCGCCGATGCGCTCGAGGCGGTCCGCAAATACGAATTCCCGATCAAGTTCACCGACACGACGCGCGCCTTCTTCACGGCGATCGCGGCGAGCCCCAAGACGCCGCCGCCGTTCGCCGACGCGATCAAGCGGCTGCTCGCCAATCCCGATGACGCTGCGGCCGACAGGATCGTCAGCATGGACAAGGCGATGCACTCGACCTTGCGCACGACCTGCGTCGCCACCTTGCTGACCGCGGGCCATGCCGAGAATGCACTGCCGCAAAAGGCGGTCGCCAACGTCAATTGCCGTATCTTCCCCGGCGAGACGGTCGATGCGACGCTCGCCAAGCTGAAGGAACTGGCCGGGCCCAAGGTGACGGTCACCGCCAACCAGCCGATCCGACCGATCGGCATTCCGCCCAAGCTCGATCCGAAGATCACTGGCCCGATGAAGACGCTGGCCGACAAATATTTTCCCGGCGTGCCGATGATGCCGATCATGTCGACCGGCGCCACCGACGGCATCTTCCTCGAAGCAATCGGGATTCCGACCTACGGCGCCCCGGGCGTCTTCATCGACTCGGACTTTTCGGGCGTTCATGGCCTGAACGAGCGGATCCGGGCGGAGTCGCTCTATGTCGGGCGCGACTATCTGTACGACCTGGTGAAGGCCTACGCGGGTTAGGCCCGTCGCAGCGGAATAGCCGCAGCTATTCCGCGTCCCGGCGACGAGCCCGGCCGGCGGCGCGAATTCACTTCGCGCCGGCTACGCTTGCGGCTCGAGATCCCCGCCTCCGCGGAGATGACGGTCCGAGCACGATGCGATCACACCGTCACCTGCTCGCCCAATTCCAGCACCTTGCCCGGCGGGATATGCAGGAAGTCGGTGGGGTCGCTGGCGTTGCGCTGCAGGAACATGAAGATGCGGTCCTGCCAGATCGGCATGCCGACCTCGGCATCGGGCTTTAGCGTGTTGCGGCCGATGAAATAGCTCGCCTTCATCGGCTCGAGCGGCAGCGCGCCGGCCTTGGCCGCCGCCGCCAGGTCGCGCGGCACGTCTGGGCTTTCCATGAAGCCGTAGCGCAGGATGACGACGCTGAAATTGTCGTCGATCCGCTTGATCTCGCAACGTTCCTCGGGCTCGACCTGCGGCCGGTCGGCGGTGCGTACCGACACGATCAGATTGGCGGCGTGGAGCACCTTGTTGTGCTTGAGGTTGTGGAGCAACGCGCCCGGCGCGCTTTCCGGATTGCCGGTCAGGAAGATCGCGGTGCCCTCGACGCGTTCGGGCGGGCGGCGCGACAGCGCGGCGGCGAGGTCGGCGAGCGGTACCGACTGGCGCTGCTCGAAGGTCTTCACGATCGCCTTGCCGCGCACCCAGGTATAGATGGTGAAGCCGATCACCGCGGCGATCACCAGCGGCACCCAGCCGCCCTCGACCACGCGCAGGCTGTTGGCGCCGAAGAAGATCACGTCGAGCCCGAGGAACGGCAGGATCAGCGCCAGCGCCCAATGCCGCGGCCAGCGCCAGCGGTGGCGCACGACGATGTACGCCAGGCAGGTGGTGATCACCATCGTGCCGGTCACCGCGATGCCATAGGCCGCGGCCATCGCCGACGAATTGCGGAACTGCACGACCAACACCAGCACGCCGACCAGCAGCAGCCAGTTGATCGACGGCAGATAGATCTGCCCGGCATAGTCGGCCGAGGTGTTGCGCACCCTCAGACGCGGCAGGAAGCCGAGCTGCACCGCCTGCTGGGTCAGCGAATAGGCACCGGTGATGACGGCCTGGCTGGCGATGATCGTGGCGAGCGTCGCGAGAATGATCAGCCATGGCCGCGCCATGTCGGGCGCCATCAGGAAGAACCAGTCGGCATTGTCGTTCTTGCCGAAGACGCGGCCCGTCGCGGTGATCATTTCCAGCTTGTTGAGCACATAGGCGCCTTGGCCGAGATAATTGAGGATCAGGGCCGGCCAGACGATCGTGAACCAGCCGAGCCGGATCGGCTTGAGCCCGAAATGTCCCATGTCGGCGGTCAGCGCCTCGGCGCCGGTGACAGTCAGGAACACCGCGCCGAACACGAACATGCCAAGCATGCCGTGGGTGAGCATGAAGCTGACCGCGTGCCATGGATTGAGCGCCCACAGGATGCCGGGCTCGTCGGCGATATGGTAGAGACCGAGCGCGGCAATGACCCCGAACCACAGGACACAGACCGGGCCGAACAAGGCCGAGACGCGCTGTGTGCCGCGCGCCTGGATCGCGAACAAGGCGACCATGATGCCCATCGTGATGAGCATGATCTGGGTCTCGTCGATCGAATGCTGTGCGCCGGGCAAGGTGCGCAGGCCCTCGACTGCCGACAGCACCGACAGGGCCGGCGTGATGATCGCGTCGCCGTAGAATAAGGCCGCGCCCGCCGCGCCCAGGGCCAGCGCAATCCGTGAGCGCCAGCCCAAGGCGCGCCGCGCCAGCGCCGCCAATGCCAGCACGCCGCCTTCGCCCTGATTGTCGGCGCGCATCAGGAAAATGACGTATTTGATCGTGACGACGAGGAAGAGCGTCCACAAGGCCAGGCTCAGCACGCCCAGTACTTCCTCGGCTTCCAGTCCGTCGATCGCCGCCTGGCCCAACGCCTCACGGAACGCGTAGAGCGGGCTGGTGCCGATATCGCCGAACACCACGCCGATCGCGCCGATGGTCAGCGCGATCTGGGCAGAGCGGGAAAGGACGGCTTTTTTCGACGACATTGAAGAACGGGCCTGTCGGAAAGGACGGCGCGCTTTACGCTTGTTACGAACCCGTTCAAGCGGAATTTGTTGCGCCGCCGCAAGCCATTGATCGCGGCCGTCTAATGCGGCATTGCGGGGGGATGGTTCCCTTTTCGTTCGCTGGCCATCGACTCGCCGCGTTGCCCAACGGTGCGCTGGTATGGCCGGCGCGGCGGGCCTTGATCCTTGCCGACCTGCATTTCGAGAAAGCGAGCTGGTTCGCGAGCAGCGGGCAGATGCTGCCGCCGTACGACAGTGCCGCGACGTTGAGCGCGGTGGAAGAGATCGTCGCGGCGGTCGCGCCGGCCGAAATCTGGTGCCTGGGCGACAGCTTCCACGATGCCGAAGGCTGCGAGCGGCTGCCCGCCGCCGAACAGGTGCGGCTGCGCGCGCTGACTGCGGCGCATCGCTGGGTGTGGATCACCGGCAATCACGATGCCGGCATGGGCGATCCGTGCGGCGGCGAAGTCATCGAGGAAGCCGAAGTTGACGGGTTGGTGTTGCGCCACGAGGCGGACCCGGCCGATCCGCGCCCGGAACTGTCCGGCCATTTCCACCCCAAGCTCCGCGTCCGCGTGCGTGGCCGATTGGTGTCGCGGCGCTGCTTCATCGCGACGGGATCTAAACTGGTCCTGCCGGCGTTCGGCGCGCTGACCGGCGGCCTCGACGTGCATCATCCCGAGATCGTCCGCGCGGTCGGGCGGCGAGGCGAGGCGCTCGTCCCGCTCGCCGACCGGTTGCTCAGGTTTCCGCTGGCGGCGTGACTTATCCAGAGGCCCTCCCCCGAAGGGGAGGGGCTAAGAACGGCTACTTCGCCAGCGCCGGAAACGCCGCCTTGAACGCCGCGACCTTGGGCTTGTCCCAAGCGACGATGTACGGATAATTGGGATTCCGGTCGAAGAAGTTCTGGTGATACGCCTCGGCCGGGTAGAAACCGCCATTCTCCAGCTTGGTCACGATCGGCGCCTTGAATGCCTTCGCTGCGTTGAGCTGCGCGATATAGGCCGCGGCGACCGCACGCTGCGCCGGGCTCTGCGGGAAAATCGCCGAGCGATAGCTGGTGCCGCGGTCGGGACCCTGGCGGTTGAGCAGGGTCGGGTCGTGCGCCACCGAGAAATAGACGCGCAGCAAGGTGCCGTAGCTCACCACGCGCGGATCGTAGGTGATGCGGATCGCCTCGGCGTGATTGGTCGTCTCGCTCGACACCTGGTCATAGGTCGCGGTCGCGGCGGTACCGCCGGCATAGCCCGAGGTGACGGCGGTAACGCCTTTCACGCGCTCGAACACCGCTTCCATTCCCCAGAAGCAGCCGCCCGCGAGCACGGCGACATGCGGCTGCGCGGCGGCGGGGACGTCCCTGGTGGGAGCGGGAATGGTTACTGCGCGCTCGGCATTGGCGACCGGGCCGGTGACGAGGGCCGCGGCCAGGGCGCCGGCAGCGGCAAGCGGAAGAATGTACTTGATCATGCGGGGGGCTCCGTTGCTCCGATCATGTAGGTACGGAAGCGACGGGCCCAAGGTTTCAACTCAGCGCGCGGCGTGGATGGCCACGGGCGCCTGCACCGTCTCGGCGGCTGCCGGGTGGAGCGTGAGCACGCCCAGTCCGCCCAGTGCGAACCCAGCGAGGAACCGCCACAGCATGGCGGACTTGATCACGGCCTTCATTATAGTCGTCCCTTTGTTGCAGGCGCGAAATCGGTTGCGTGCCGGTTCGCTTCAACCTCGATGGTCGAAACGATAGGTTTCCGGGCCTGAACTTTATCTGGCCCGCTTGTTCATCGGGGATTTCGGAAACGATACGGCGCCGCAATATATGTCGCGATATGTCGCAGCGCGCGCAACGATCGGCTTACCGCAGCGCGGCGCAGGCCGTCTGGATGCGCTCGCACGCTTCGCGCAGCAGGTCGTCCGAGGTCGCGTAGCTGATCCGCATCGCCGGCGAGAGGCCGAACGCTTCGCCCTGCACCGCCGCCACTTTCGCGTCGTCGAGCAGATAGCCGACGAAATCCTCGTCGGTCGCGATCAGCTTGCCGCCCGGGGTCGACTTGCCGATCAGCGCCGAGAATTCGGGATAGACATAGAACGCGCCTTCGGGCCGCGGGCAGGTGATGCCGGTCGCCTGGTTGAGCATCGACACGACCAGGTCGCGACGCGACTGGAACAACGCCGCATTGTCCTTGAGGAACGCCTGGTCGCCGGTCAGCGCCGCGACCGACGCCGCCTGGGCGATCGAGCAGGGATTGCTGGTCGATTGCGACTGCAGCTTCGACATCGCCTTGATCAGCCATGGCGCGCCACCGGCGAAACCGATCCGCCAGCCGGTCATCGCATAGGCCTTCGAACAGCCATTGGCGGTCAAAGTACGGTCGTAAAGCGACGGGCAGACCTGCGCGATGGTGCGGAATTCGAAATCGTCGAAGATGATGTGCTCGTACATGTCGTCGGCATAGATCCAGACATGCGGATGGCGTTCGAGCACCTCGCCCAACGCCTTGAGCTCGGCCTCGCTATAGGCGGCGCCGGTCGGGTTGGACGGCGAGTTGAGGATCACCCACTTCGTCTTCGCGGTGATCGCCGCTTCGAGCTGCTCGGGCTTGAGCTTGTAATTCTGCGCAGCGCCGGCCGGCGCGAACACCGGGGTGCCGCCCGCGAACAGCACGACGTCGGGATAGCTCACCCAATAGGGCGCCGGGATCACCACTTCGTCGCCCGGATCGAGCGTTGCGACCATCGCGTTGAACAGCGTGTGCTTGCCGCCCGAATTGACCGAGATCTGGCCGGTCTCGTAATCGAGCCCGTTGTCGCGCTTGAACTTGAGCCGGATCGCTTCCTTGAGCTCGGGCGTGCCGTCGACATTGGTATATTTGGTCTGGCCGTCGCGGATCGCCTTGATCCCGGCTTCCTTGATGAAGTCGGGTGTATCGAAATCGGGCTCGCCGGCGCCGAGGCCGATCACGTCGATCCCTTCGCGCTTCAACTCCTGCACGCGGCTGGTGATCGCGAGCGTGGGCGATGGCTTGATGCGGGCGAGCGCGGCGGATGGCTGCATGATGGATCCCTTTTGGTCGGGGGCGGCTATAACGATGCGACCAGCCTTCGCAACCGCAACAAATCTTTGCCTCAGGCAGAAGCGAGCTTGGCCGGGATCAGTCCGCGCAACGCATTGCCGATGAAGAAGCCGCTGGCGAGGTCGGCGCGGGTGAGCGGCGCCTCGATTGCCCGGCCATTGTCGATCAGCTCGGCGCGGAGCACGCCGGGGAGCAGGCCGGCCGACAAAGGCGGGGTGAGCAGCACGCCGTCGCGCTCGACGAAGATCGAGGTGAAGCTGCCTTCGGTGAGCTGCTCACCGGCTTCGAAGATCGTCTCGAACCCGGTACGCGCCGAATCGTAGAAGGCGCGGTCGCTGGTCTTGTGACGCAAGCGGAAATCCCCCGGCGCGACCCCAAGCGGCGCGATCGTCACCTCGACCGCGCCATCGGGCGGCAGCGGCAGCGGCGCGACCTCGATCGCCACCGCGCCCGATGGCGCGAGCAGCAACCGGATTCGCCTGGGCTCGCGCAACCGGAAGGTCGCCGCCTGCAGCTCGTTGCGTGCGGCGTGACGGTCGAAGGCGAAACCCAAAGCCACCGCGCTCGCCTTCATCCTCGCGAGGTGGCGTTCGAGCAAGGCGATGCCGTCGACGGGATCGAACGCCATCGTCTCGATCAGGTCGAAGCGCCGCGTGCCCGCGGTCACGAACGCGGTCTTGGCGAGCGCCTCGTCCCATTCCTCGAGCGCGCGCGAATCGGCGACGATCCCGCCCCCGGCGCCGAGCTGGGCATGGCCGGCGCCATCCTCGATCACCAGAGTCCGGATCGCGACGTTGAACATCGCGCCGCCGGTCGCGTCGAGCCGCCCGATCGCGCCGGTATAGGGGCCGCGCGGCGCGCTGTCCGCCTCGATGGCCGCCAGCGCTTCGACCGCGCGGATCTTGGGCGCGCCGGTAATCGATCCGCACGGAAACAGAGCGGCGAGCACATCGATCGCGTCCTGGTCGGGCGCCAGGGTCGCGGTGACGGTCGAGGTCATGGTGTGGATCGTCGGATAGGTCTCGACCGCGAACAATTCGGGCACCTCGACACTGGCCGGTTCTGCGACGCGCGACAGGTCGTTGCGCAGCAGGTCGACGATCATGAGGTTTTCGGCGCGCTGCTTCTCATCCTCGCGCAGCGACGCCGCGAGCGCGCGATCCTCGTCGGGCGTGGCGCCACGCCGCGCGGTGCCTTTCATCGGGCGCGTCGTCAGCCGCCCGCCGTCCAGGGCGAAGAACAGTTCGGGCGACAGCGACAGGAGCCAGTCGTGCCCGGTCCACACGATGGCGCCATAGCCGGCGCGCGCGCTCGACCGCAGGCGCGCATAGATTGCGAGCGGATCGCCCGCGACCGGCACCGCGGCGCGGAAGCTGAGATTGGCCTGGTAGAAATCGCCTGCCTCGATCAGCGCGTGGACGCGCTCGAACCGTTCGACATAGGCATCGCGGTCGAGATCAGGCAGCGGCGTTGCGGCAAAGGCCGAATCGGGATCCGGCAGCAAGGCCGGCACCGCCTCGGGCGCGATGTCCTCGAACCCCTCGAACAGCCCGAACCACAATAATGGTGTCGCGCCCAGCGGCAGGTCGCCGATCGACGGCTCGAAGGCGGTGGCCGCCTCATAGGCAATGAACCCGACGGCATGCAGCCCGCGATTGCGCGCCGCGCGCAGCCGTTCGAGCGCGGGCTTCACTGCCGCGACCGTCCGCGCCTCGACGATCTCCACCGGCGCCGCGTACAGCCGCGCCCGCGCCGCGCCGGTATCGCGTGCGTCGTCGAGCAGCACGAAGGGGCGGTCGCGGCGGATCACATCCGCCAGATGCAACCGAGCGGCCCTGTTCGGCAACCCCTGGCTTGATGCCGTCTGCCGGCACGCGTACCCCGGCGCCATGGCCAGCTCCGCACAACCGCTTCGCGCCGCGATCATTCCCGTCACGCCGCTGCAGCAGAATTGCACGCTCGTCTGGTGCACCCGGACGATGCGCGGCGCGTTCGTCGATCCCGGTGGCGACCTGCCGATGCTCAAGTCGGCGATGGAGAAATACGAGGTCGCGATCGAGAAGATCCTCGTCACGCACGGCCATTTCGACCATTGCGGCGGCGCCGCGCAGCTTGCCGAGGATCTCGGCGTCGCGATCGAGGGGCCGCATCCCGAGGATATGTTCCTGCTCGAAAAGCTCGACGAGGACGGCTTGCGCTACGGCGTGCCCGGCCGGTCGTTCGTCCCCGCGCGCTGGCTCGACCAGGGTGATAGCGTCACGGTCGGCGAGCTCGAATTCGCGGTGCACCACACGCCCGGGCACACGCCGGGGCATGTCGTGTTCCATCACCCCGAATCGCAGCTGGCGATCGTCGGCGACGTACTGTTCCAGGGGTCGATCGGCCGCACCGACTTCCCGCGCGGCAACCACGCCGACCTGATCAACTCGATCGTCACGCGGCTATGGCCGATGGGCGACGAGACGGTGTTCCTGCCGGGTCATGGCAGCCCGAGCACGTTCGGTCAGGAGCGCAAGAGCAACCCGTTCGTCGCCGATTCGGTGTTGGCTTAGAGTTCGTTTCAGCGCAGCTGAAACGGTTGCGGTGCCGACCCCGCTTCAGCGAAGCTGATAACGACTCTTAAGCCGAGCCTGGTGCCCCGACGACCACCGGCTTGGCCGGTGCTGTCGCCGCCACCGAATAGCCGATCACCGCCGCCCAGATCGACAGCCCAAGCAGCACCAGCCAGGTCAGGCCGATCCCGGTCCCGCGCAACGCGTTGGCACCAGGCCGCTCGAGCCCGAACGGATGCGCCAGCCGGCCCAGGATGAAGGCAATCCCGGCGAGCCACAGCCATAATGACGTGCCGTGCGCGAGTTCGATCAACCCGAGCAGGATCAGCACCATCGGCGCATATTCGGTGAAATTGGCGTGCGCCCGCATCCGCGCGAGCATCATCGGGTTGCCGCCATCGCCGAGCGACACCTTGCCACTGACCCGCACGCGGGACGCGCGAAGCGCCAGCCAGACATTGATCAGCCCCGAAGCGGCGGCGATCACGAGCGTTACCGGCAAGATCATTCCAATCCCTTTTTCTGTTTATCGACGGCGGCTGGCCTCAATCCTCGCGCGGTTGTGCCGCCTTCGCCGCGCTTTCCGCCTTGAGCGGACGCGAGACCGGGCAGACTTCCTGCAGATAGGAATTGAGCGTGTTGGCGAGATTGTCCTCGACCAGCCGGTAATGGACGTACTGGCCGCGCTTCTCGCTCGTCACCAGCCCGGCATTTTCGAGCACGTTGAGATGCTGCGACACCGCCGGCTTCGAAATGTCGAAGCGCGCGGCGATCTCGCCCGCGGTCATCTCGGCCTTGGACAGATAGGCGAGAATCTTGCGCCTCGTGGTGGAGGCGAGGGCTTCGAAGACGCGTTGCATGGCTCCCTATTAAGCCCTTGCTTAAATTCTTTCCAGATGGCTATTAGGTAATTAAGCCATAGCTTAAATAAGGCGAGTCGCGATGCAGGGGAACGAACGCGATCGGTGCGCGGTCAACTGGCTGGTCGAGACGCCCGGCGCCGACCCGACCGCCGGGCGGGTATGCTGGGATCCGGTCCATTCGCTGTGGAATGGCGGCATGCTGGCGGTGGCGCTGGTCGTCGGGCCGCTGCTCGCGACGCCGGGTGCGATCCTGCTGTTCGCGCTGACCACCGGCGGCGGCCTGCTGCTCGGCCATTCGGTCGGCTTTCATCGACTGATGATCCATCGCAGCTTTCGTACCGCGCACTGGCTCGATCATTTCCTGATCTGGTGCGGCACCGCGGTCGGCATGAGCGGCCCGTTCTGGATGATTCGGACGCACGACCTGCGCGACTGGGCGCAGCGTCGCGCCGATTGTCACGACTATCTGGCGCACCGCCGTCCGCCGCTGATCGATGCCTGGTGGCAGATGCATTGCCGGCTCGAACTCGACCACCCGCCCGCTTACGATCTGTCGGCGCTCGAGCGAGTCGCCTTTTACCGCTTCCTCGAGCGTTGGTGGATGATGCAGCAAGTGCCGATCGCCCTGCTTTGCTGGGCCGGCGGCGGCTGGTCGTGGGTGGTGTGGGGGGTCTGCGCGCGGGTGGCGGCGTCGGTCCACGGCCATTGGCTGGTCGGCCACCTCGCGCATCGCCGCGGTCCGCAATCCTGGCTGGTCGACGAAGCGGGCGTGCAGGCGCACGACGTGCCCTGGGCGGCGATCCCGACCATGGGCGAGGCGTGGCACAACAACCATCATGCCTTTCCCGGATCGGCGCGGATCGGGCTCTATCGGGGCCAGAGCGATATCGGCTTCGCCTTCATACGCCTGCTCGACCGCCTGGGGCTTGCCCGGGACATCTGCACCCCCGACATGCTGCCTGGGCGCGAGGGTCGGCTGATCGCGACTCCGCGCGGGTTGCAACGCGGCGCCAAATCGCTATAGGCGCACGCTTCGCGATGCATCCCGCCAACTTGTACCGCGTGGCCGACCCGTCGGTTGCGCCGGTTGTGTTCCGGGCCTAATCGTCCTGATCAATTCGATTGTTTTAAGAAGGTTGTCGCCGCAATGGCCGTTCCTAAGAGAAAAACCTCGCCCTCCCGCCGCGGCATGCGCCGCGCGCACGACGCGCTCTCGGTCGAGGCGTTCCAGGAGTGCCCGAATTGCGGTGAGCTCAAGCGTCCGCATAACCTGTGCCCGTCGTGCGGCCATTATAACGGCCGTGAGGTCGTCTCGGTCGAAGGCTGATCGGGACCCACAGGGGGACTGAAACGTGACAACCAACTCCTGGATCGCCATCGACGCGATGGGCGGTGACGAGGGGTTGGCGGTCATGCTGGCGGGCGTCGCGGAAGCGCGCCGCCGGTTCGAGGGCACGCACTTCTTCCTCGTCGGCGACGAAGCGAAGATCGCCGAAGGGCTCAAGAACCACCCGAACCTCACCGCGAATTCGGAAATCGTCCACGCGCCCGAGGTGATCCAGGGCGACGAGAAGCCGTCGGCTGCGCTCCGCCGCGCCAAGACGACATCGATGGGCGTGGCGATCGACCTCGTGAAACAGGGCCGCGCGGCCGCCGCGGTGTCGTCGGGCAATACCGGTGCGCTGATGGCGATGGCCAAGGTCTCGCTCCGGACGATGAAGGGCATCGACCGCCCCGCTTTGGCCGGGCTGATGCCGAGTCTCGGCGACAACGACACGGTCGTGCTCGATCTTGGCGCCAATACCGAATGCGATGCGCGCAACCTGATGCAGTTTGCGGTGATGGGCGCCGCTTATGCGCGCACCCAGCTCGACCTCGCGTCGCCGCGCGTCGCCTTGCTCAATATCGGCACCGAGGACCAGAAGGGTACCGGCGAGATTCGCGACGCCGCGCAGGCGCTGCGCGAGGCGACTCACCTGCCCTTGACCTTTTCGGGCTTCATCGAGGGCGACAAGCTCTCGCGCGGTCATGTCGACGTGATCGTGTGCGACGGTTTTTCGGGCAACATCGCGCTCAAGACCGCCGAAGGGACGGCGCGGTTCGTCGCCGACCTGCTGCGCCGCGCGTTCCAGAGCTCGACGCGCTCGAAGATCGGCTTCCTGATCTCGCGCCCGGCGACCGAATTGCTGCGGCACCATCTCGACCCCAACAATCACAATGGCGCGGTCTTCCTCGGCCTCAACGGGCTTGTGGTGAAGAGCCATGGCAGCGCCAACGAGGCCGGGGTCGCCAACGCGATCGCGGTCGCGGCGAAGAGCGTGCGCGACGATCTTGCGCGCAGGATCGCCGAGGATCTCAAGCATTTCGAGGCCCGTGAGCCTGAACCCGAAGGAGCAACGGCGTGAGGCGTGCGGTCATTGCGGGAACGGGCTCTGCCCTCCCGATGCGGCGAGTATCGAACGAGGAACTCGCGCAGACCGTCGACACTACGGACGAGTGGATCGTCGAGCGCACCGGCATCCGGTTCCGCCACATCGCCGGGCCCGACGAGACGACCGGCACCCTTGGTGCCGACGCCGCGCGGGCGGCGCTGGCCGCGGCGGGCAAGAACGCCGACGAGGTCGATCTGATCGTGCTCGCCACTGCGACTCCCGACCAGACCTTCCCGGCGACCGCGACCAAGGTGCAGGCGATGCTCGGCATCGACGATTGCGTCGCGTTCGATGTCGCCGCGGTGTGCTCGGGCTTCCTCTATGCGATCCAGGTCGCCGACAGCCTGATCCGGACCGGTGCCGCCAATTGCGCTTTGGTGATCGGCTCGGAAACGTTCAGCCGGATTCTCGACTGGGAAGACCGCACGACCTGCGTCCTGTTCGGTGACGGTGCCGGTGCGGTGGTGCTCGAGGCACGGGACGTCGCCGAGGATGGCCCGGGCATCCTCGCGACGCGGCTGCATGCCGACGGGCGCCACAATGAATTGCTCTATGTCGATGGCGGGCCGTCGACCACCGGCACGGTCGGCAAGGTCCGGATGAAGGGACGCGAGGTGTTCCGCCACGCCGTCACCAACCTGGCCGAGGTGATGGGCGAATCGCTCACCGCCGCCGGCCTGTCGCCCGGCGATGTCGACTGGGTTGTGCCGCACCAGGCCAATGCCCGGATCCTCGATGCCACCGCGCGCAAGCTCGCCTTGCCGTATGAGAAGGTGGTGGTGACGGTCGACCAGCATGCCAATACCTCGGCCGCCTCGGTCCCGCTGGCGCTCGACACCGCGGTGCGCGACGGGCGAATCCAGCCCGGCCAGATCGTCGTGCTCGAGGCAATGGGCGGTGGATTCACCTGGGGCGCCGCCGTCGTTCGCATTTAGTTTTGTCGCGGTGCCGGCCCGCTCCCCCACCCGGCCACCCACGGCAGTATCTTAGGGGCGGCCGGGTGGGGCAGCGGGCCGGCACCGCATTCTTGATTAACGTCACAAACGCGTAACCAATCCCTTTTCCATCGGCACAACATTGTGTTACGGCAAGATTCTGCCACGCAAGGGAGGGTGTTGATGGCAAATGTGGGGACGCTGACGCGTGCCGATCTGGCGGATGCGCTGCAGCGTGAGGTTGGACTGTCTCGGGCCGATTCGGCCAAATTAGTCGAGGAAATTCTGGAGCATATGTGTGACGCGCTCGCCAAGGGCGAGAACGTCAAGATTTCCGGATTCGGCACCTTTGTCCTGCGCGACAAGGGCCAGAGGATCGGCCGCAACCCCAAGACCGGGGTAGAGGTACCGATCGCGCCGCGCCGGGTGCTCACGTTCCGGGCCAGCCAGATGATGCGCGACCGCATCGTCGAGGCGGGCTGACGGCTCATCCAATGGCCGCTCCCGACAAGGCGGCTGGCGCTTTTCGCACGATTGGCGAGGTGTCGCGCGACACCGGACTGCCGCAGCATATCCTGCGCTATTGGGAAACGCGCTTCACGCAGCTCAGGCCGCTGCAGCGTGCGGGCAACCGGCGTTACTACCGGCCTGAGGATGTCGCGCTGGTGCGGCGGATCCACGACCTGCTCGACAAGCAGGGCTATACGATTCGCGGCGTCCAGCAGCTGCTCGCGGGAGAGGCGCGGGGGGGTGTCGAGCCGGCGCCGATAGCCCCGGCGGCACCTGCGCCGGCGCCGGGGACGGCGGTCGGTTCCGATTCGCTGCGGGCGATTCGCGACTTGCTCGCGAAGGCGCTCGACGACTGATCGCGGCCCGGACGGCGGTCCGGTCTAGCGCGGCTTGAGGCCGTTCTTCAGCATGTCCGCAACCGTATCCGCGACCGATTCGGGTGGCCGGTCGTCGTCCCATACGCCGTAGCGCAGCCCCAGGAACACGTTCATCCCCATCACGGCCCAGGCGTGGACGTCGGACACGTCGGCACGCACCTCGCCACGCGCCGCCGCGGCCTTGAGGCGCTGCTCGATACGCTCGGCCGTGGTCGCATAATGCGCGCGAAAGCTGGCCGGGTCGACGAACTCGGCCTCGTCGATGATGCGGTAGATTTCCTTGTGGCCGCGCACGAAGCCGAGGAAGCTCAGCAGGCCGGCGCGTTCCGCGGCGATCTGGTCGGGCGCCGCCTTGAGCGCAGGGGCGACATGGTCGCGCACCTGTTCGGACATGTCGCGGACCAGGGCCCGGAAGATCGCGTCCTTCGAATCGAAATAGGTGTAGAAGCTGCCGAGCGCGACGCCGGCCCGACGCGTAATCCCGCTGATCGATCCCTCGTGAAAGCCCTTCTCGCCAAACTCGGCCGCGGCTGCATCGAGCAAGGCGCGCAAGGTGCGCCGCCCGCGCTCGGTCCGCGGCGCCTTTCCCTCGCTGGCCGTGGCGTCAAGCGTTGCAGTCGAGCCACGCTGGACCATGTTTTTCCTCCCCTCGATCACCCGGAAGTTGAAACCCGGTTCAGGTTTCAGTATACGCGCCATCGACAAGCGTTCAACCGGGTCGTTTCCGGCATGGGCGATAAAGGATTGGGAGGGAGATAACGATGCTTCGCCACCGCCACACGCGTGCGCTCTATCTCGGCGTTGCCGCCGCGACTCTGATTGCCGGGCCGGCCTATGCGCAAACCACGCCACCGGCCGACGATACGCAGGCCGCACCGGTCGAAAATGATGGCGACATCGTCATCACCGCGCGCCGCCGCGAGGAGACGCTGCTCAACGTGCCCGTCGCGGTCACCGCCTTCACCGCCGACAAGCTCGACAAGATGGGCGCGGTCGATCTGACCGACATCCAGAACACCACGCCCAACACGACGATCAAGGATGCGCGCGGCACCAACTCGACGCTCGCAGCCTTCATCCGCGGCGTCGGCCAGCAGGATCCGGTGCCGGGGTTCGAGGCAGGCATCGGCATCTATCTCGACGACGTCTATCTCAACCGCCCGCAGGCCGCGGTGCTCGATATCTACGACGTCCAGCGGATCGAGGTGCTGCGCGGGCCGCAAGGCACGCTCTATGGCCGCAACACGATCGGCGGCGCGATCAAATATGTCACCAAGCGGCTGCCCGACCAGTTCGAGGTCAATCTGCGCGGGACCTATGGCTCGTACAACCAGGCCGACGGCGTCGCCAGTGTGTCGGTACCGATCGGGTCGATGCTCAAGATCGGCGTGTCGGGTGCGCGGCTGACACGCGACGGGTTCGGCCGCAACCTCAATCTCGGCATCGACAATTACAACAAGAACATCTGGGCCGGCCGGGGCACGATCGAGTTCGAGAGCCCCGATGGCGGGCTCTTCGTCCGCATCACCGGCGATTATACCCATGACAAGTCGAATCCGCGCAACGGCCACCGCCTGATTGCCGGATTGCTGACCGGCTCGCCGGTCCTGTCCAATGTCTATGACACCAATGCCGGTCTCAATTTCCCCAGGCAGGACATCCAGGCCGGCGGCCTGTCGATGTCGGCAACCGCCAAGCTGACCCCCAATCTGACCTTCCGGTCGATCAGCGCGTGGCGCAAAGACCGCAGCTTCACCCCGATCGACTTCGATTCGACCAAGTCGGTCGATGTCGACGTGCCGGCGGTCTATCGCAACGAGCAGACCAGCCAGGAATTCCAGTTCCTCTGGGCGTCGAAGAACGTCAACGGCATCGTCGGCTTCTACTATCTCGGCGCCAAGGCTTCGACGACCTTCGACGTCCTGCTCAACACCACGCTGCCGAGCCTCAACGGCAATACCAAGGGCGATGTCCGGACGGAGACCTCATCGGTCTATGCCGATTTCACCTTCGACTTCACATCCCAGCTCAGCCTGTCGCTGGGCGGCCGCTACACCTGGGATCAGCGCAAGTCATACATCTTCAAGGCCAATTATCTCGGTGGGCCCTTGTTCGGCGCGTCGCCCGATTTCGGCGGCAACCCGGTGCTATTGGGCGTGCCGCTGACCAACTTCCGCGGCGAGGCCAATTTCAAGCGCTTCACCCCGCGCGTCAGCCTGGCGTTCAAGCCGAGCCCCGACCACATGCTGTACGCAAGCTATTCGGAAGGGTTCAAGGGCGGCGGGTTCGATCCGCGCGGCTCTGCCGCCTCGGCGGCTGATACCAATGGCGACGGCGTGCGCAGTCCCCAGGAAATCTATAACTATCTCTCGTTCGATCCCGAAACGGTGAAGAGCTACGAGATCGGCTGGAAGGGCTCGGCACTCGACAAGCGGCTGAGCTGGGCGCTCGACGGCTTCTATTCGAACTACAGCAACGTCCAGATCCCGGGATCGGCGGCGCAGATCGTCAACAACGTGCAGACCTTCATCGGCATCACCACCAACGCCGCCAAGGCCGATATCAAGGGCGTCGAGCTCGAAACCAACGCGGTGCTCGCGCGCGGCTTTGCCGGGCCGGGGTCGAATGTGACCTTCACCGGCGCGCTCGGCTATCTCGACGCCAAGTACAAGCGCTTCATCGGCCCGACCGGCACCGACATCGCCAATATCCGCGTGTTCCAGAATACGCCCAAATGGACCGTGTCGGGGACGCTCGGCATGGCATTGCCGATCGGGCCGGGCGATCTCGCCGCGTCGTCGACCGTGTCCTACCGCAGCCTGACGCACCAGTTCGAGACGGCATCGCCGTTCCTCGATCAGCCGGGCTACACCCTGTGGGACGCCAATCTGACCTACAGCTTCGGGTCGAAGAAGCAGTATTCGTTCGGCCTGCACGCCAAGAACATCACCGACGTGCGCTACAAGATCGGCGGCTATCAATACATCAAGACCAATCTTGCCGGCGTGCCGCTGGATGTCGCCAACAACCCGATCACCAACGGCACCGGCTATGTCGGGACGCTGGGCAAGGAAGGCATCGCGACTGCCTTCTACGGCAATCCGCGCCAGGTGTTCGGCACCTTCTCGATCAAGTTCTGATCGCGCGTCGGGGTTTGTGCCCCTAAGGGGGAAGGGGTCGGGTGCGTAACGGCGCGCCCGGCCCTTTTTCCGCCCGCTGAGGAGAGGCGAATGACGACGCGGACCGACAGGCCGGGCTACCCGGCAATCGTGCTGGCGATGCTGCTGCTCGTCTATACGTTCAACTTCCTCGACCGGCAGATTCTCGGCATCCTGGCCAAGCCGATCCAGGCCGGGCTCAATCTGACCGACGGGCAATTCGGGATCATCGGCGGCACCGCGTTCGCGATCCTCTATTCGGTGCTCGGCGTGCCGCTCGCCTTGCTTGCCGACCGCCTCGGCAAGACGCGGGTGATTGCCGGGTCGCTGGTCGTGTGGAGCGGATTCACTGCGCTCTGCGGCACCGCCACCGGCTTCTGGTCGCTGTTCCTCTTCCGGCTCGGCGTCGGCGTCGGCGAAGCCGGTGGCGTCGCGCCCTCCTATGCGCTGATCGCCGACTATTTCCCGGTCGAGCGCCGCGCCCGCGCGCTCGCCATCTATTCGATGGGCATCCCGATCGGGCTCGGCTCGGGCGTATTGCTCGGCGCCTATATCGCCGCGCTCGTCAATTGGCAGACCGCCTTCGTTTCGGTCGGTATCGCCGGTATCGTCGTCGCGCCGATCTTCCTCTGGATCGTCCGCGACCGCCCCCGCCCCGTCGCCGCGGCCGCGCCCGTCGACCATATGCCGGCGACGGCGGTCATCCCGATCCTGATGCGCAAGCCGGCTTACTGGCTGCTCTCGATCGGCGCGGGATGCAGCTCGATGGCCGGCTATGGCCTGGCGCTCTGGGTGCCCAAGATCATCGCCGTCCACTACGGCTGGACCGAGAAAGCCGATTTGATCAAGGTCGGGCAGTTCATGGGGTCGTTGCTGCTGATCGGCGGCACGGTCGGCATCTTCCTCGGCGGCGTGCTTGCCGACCGGCTCGGCCGCCTCGATCGTGCCTGGTATGCGCGCATTCCCGCGATTGCCTGGCTGATCACCGCGCCGACCTTCATGATCGGGCTGTACACGCCCAATCCCTGGCTCGCCTGGTGCGTGCTGCTGATCCCCAACGCGCTCAACACCTTGTGGCTCGGACCGATCGTCACCGCGGCGCAGCACCTCGCGCCATCACGGATGCGCGCTGGCGCGTCGGGCACCTTCCTGCTGGTCAACAACCTGCTCGGCCTCGGCCTCGGCCCGTGGCTGATGGGCGCGCTGTCGGACGCGCTCAAGGGGACCTATGGCGCCGATTCGCTGCGGTACGCGGCGATCATCGGGGTGAGCCTGTATCTCGTCGCGGCGGTGCTGGCCTTGCTCGCGATCCGGCCGCTCAAGCGCGGCTGGGTGGAGGAGGCCGCCGCCTGATCTTTGCTTCATTGCCAAAGGGGTTAGGGCCCGGCGCTGGACGGGGCGGCGTCGGCAAGGCATCCTTGCCGCCTCATCACCAAGAGGGGGGAATGATGAAGCGTAAAGCCGTACTCACGGTTCTGGCCGGCGCGATGGCGCTGGGTTCCACCGCGGCCAGTGCCGCGGACATGTGCACCACGCTCAAGACGATCATCGCGGTCGGCAAGCGTGATGCCAATTTCTCGTCGCAACAGACCACGCCGTTCATCGCCGGCGGCAAGGGCGTGCTCGCGCGCAGCCAGGTCCCGGGCTTCACCTGCAAGGTCTCGATCGAGCAGGGCCGCGGTTTCTGGGCCTGCATGAAGGAGAATTCGTCGCTTGGGACCGACGAGGCGGACAGCTTGTCCTACCAGATCGAGGATTGCCTCAACGTCGCGCCGACCAAGGACAATGGCGACTACTCGGTCGACTATACGTTCAACCTGCGCCGCAATCCCAAGCTGATGGTCTATCTCTCGGGGTCGAAGGGCAAGTTGGTGTTCCTCAACGTCATCACGAACTGAGGGTCTACCGGTACTCCCCTCCCTTCCAGGGAGGGGAAAGTCGACTTCACCGCTCGCGCGTGGCGGCGAATTTCACGCGTGGGTAGCGATCGGCGATATAGCCGACTTCCCACGCGGTCTTCGCCATGAACACCGGATTGCCGTCGCGATCCTTGGCCAGCGCACCGCGATTGATGTCGGTGAATTCCTTGAGCGCGGCCGCGTCGTCGGACGAAATCCAGCGCGCGGTTTCGTAAGGCGCCATCTCCAGCCCGGCGGCAACCTTGTACTCGGCCTCGAGCCGGCTCACCAGCACCTCGAGCTGGAGCTGGCCGACCACGCCGATCACCCAATTCGATCCGATCTCGGGATAGAAGACCTGGGTCACGCCTTCCTCGGCCATATCGTCCAATGCCTTGCGCAATTGCTTGGTCTTGGTCGGGTCCTTGAGCACGACGCGGCGCAGGATTTCGGGGGCGAAATTGGGCAGGCCGGTGAAGCGCACGTCGGCGCGCTCGCTCAGCGTATCCCCGACCCGCAGCGTGCCGTGATTGGGAATGCCGATGATATCGCCGGGAAAGGCCTCGTCGGCGACTTCGCGATTCTGCGCAAAGAACAGGATCGGCGAGTGCACCGCGATCGGTTTGCCCGATCCCGACGGGGTCAGCTTCATGCCGCGCTTGAAGGTGCCCGAGCACAGACGCATGAACGCGATGCGGTCGCGATGCTGCGGGTCCATGTTCGCCTGCACCTTGAACACGAAGCCGGTGACTTCATCCATGTCGGGCGAGACCGGCGCCGGGTCGGCGGGCTGCGGACGCGGCGGCGGGGCGTAGTCGGCGAGCGCGGCGATCAGCTCGGCCGGGCCGAAATCCTTGAGCGCGGAGCCGAAATAGACCGGGGTCAGGTCGCCCTGGCGATAGGCCTCGGCATCGAACTGGGCATAGCCGGCCTGCGCCAGCTCGATCTCCTCGGCGATATCGGCGGGCAGATCGGGGGCGTCCTCGACGCGGCCCTGGAACTCGCGGCTGTCGCCGTCGGGGCGGCTGATCCGGTTGGTGGTGAGGTCGAGCACGCCCTGGAAGGTGCCGCCCATGCCGACCGGCCAGGACATCGGGCAGACGTCGAGCGCCAGTATGTCGGCGATCTCATCGAGCAGTTCGAAGGGCGGGCGGCCTTCGCGGTCGACCTTGTTGACGAAGGTGATGATCGGCACCGAGCGCAGCCGGCAGACTTCGAACAATTTCCGCGTCTGCGCCTCGATGCCGCGCGCGGCGTCGATCACCATGACCGCCGAATCGACCGCGGTCAGCGTGCGATAGGTATCTTCGGAGAAATCCTCGTGGCCCGGCGTGTCGAGCAGGTTGAAGGTGATGCCGTCTTTCTCGAACGTCATCACCGACGAGGTGACCGAAATGCCGCGCTGCTGCTCGATCTTCATCCAGTCGGAGCGCGCCCGGCGAGTCTGCCCGCGCGCCTTGACCTCGCCGGCCAAATGGATGGCGCCGCCGAAATAGAGCAGCTTCTCGGTCAGCGTGGTCTTGCCGGCGTCGGGGTGCGAAATGATCGCGAACGTGCGGCGGTCGGAAATACTCATGGTCGCGGCTCCCTAGCGGCGGAGCACGCTCAGGTCGAGGGTCAGGCGGCGAGCGCTCGTCGGTCCTCGTCGTCATTGGCGGGCTTGCGCGGCCGATGGACGCGCGGGCGGCGGGCACCGGGACGGCGCGGCGCGATCCGCTGGCCGATCCAGATGCGGACCGCGCGAACGCGGATGGTGCTGGCGGCAATGACGGCCACCAAGGCGAGGTCGAGCAGCGCGGAGAGATCGACCGCCGCGGCGAAGCTGACGAATTCGGGCAGCCCCATCGATACCAGCATCCGCCCGTCGCCTTCGAGCAGCCAGACAAAAGCGGCGACGATCGACAGGGTGAGCAGCCAGAAAAGGACATGGCCGCGGTTGATCCGCGACAGGAAGGCAGCGGGGCGCTCGACGAGGATGCGATGCATCGTGGTGCCGACCGGCGTGCCGCGCGCCAGCCACATCGTCAGCCAGATTCCGATCAGCGCCGTCAGCATGCCCCGTCCTCCCGTCGCCCGGATATGGCGTGGCCGGCGGCCGCGACAAGGTTATTTGCGCTCGAACCGATCGCCCTTCGCCACGCTGGCACCAAAATCATCGAGCACGGCGCGGGCACGCCGATCGCCCATTAGCGTTGCCTTCCAGAACAGGAGAGTCGCTTCGGTGACGGTCCGGCCCATGCCGTCAGGCGGCGAGGCATTGCCCAGCCGCATCGCCTGCCCGCCCAGCATCATGTGGTTGGCGCCATCGATCACCAGCAGATATTTCGCGCCCGACGGCATCGCGGCATAGGGGCGGAGCCGGTCCTCGGCGGTGACGCCGCTCAGCATCGCCATCGAATCCTTGGTGCCGGTGACGGTGAAGAAGGGAATGGAAATCCCGCCGAACGCGGCCTGGTCGGACTGGCCCTTGGCCGGTTGCGGGCTGAACGCGATCGCCGCCTTGATCCGCGGATCGGCCATCATCCCCTGCCCGCCATAACGCGCGCCTGCTGCGGCGAGCGTGGTCTGCGCGCCGAAACTATGCCCCGACATGCCGATGCGTGTCATGTCGGCGCGGCCGAGGTTGCAGCCGCCGGCCAGCCCGCCCTTGGCAATCCGGTCGAGCACGAAATGCACGTCGTCGGCTCGCGCCTTTAATTGCTCGCCATTCATCGCGCTGCGCAGGCCCTGCATCGGTCGTGCCTTGCCGCGCCAGATCGTGTCGTCGCTGCCGCGATGCTGGATGTTGACGGTGATGAAGCCCGCCGCGCGCCACGCCTCGACCCAGTCGGTCCCGGCATCCAGCGATCCGCCCAGGCCATGGCTGAACAGGATGACCGGTGCCGACCCGGTACCGGCGGGCATGCGGATTCGTACCGGAATGTCGCGATTGCCACGCGCGGTATCGGTCCAGGTCGCTTCGCACGTTCCCGGCGCCTGGGGTGCGGCGGCGGCCAAAGCGACGAGCGCGGGCAGGGCGAACGAGGCGGCGATCAGCAGGCGCATGGGCGGGCTCCGGCAACACTATCGATCGCATAACGGCCGAGCCACCCCGGTCCCTTTGCCTACAGCGCGGTCACCACCATTTTGCAGGTCCAGTCGGCCTTGGGCGCGATCTCGAAAACGCCGGGCTTGGTCCGGAAATCGCTCTGGAAGCCGGCGGGATCGGCATGGCCATGCCACGGTTCGATACAGATGAAGGCTGCCCCCGGTTTGGTCCAGATGCCGAGTTGCGGCGTGTCGGGGAAATCGATCCGCAGCCGGGGACCTTGCGCGTCGTGATAGGTCACGCTGCGCGAAGCCACCGGGTCCCAGATCAACGCGTCGTCGACGAACAGATCATCGGCGAGGGGCAATGTCCGTCCATCGAGCGGTGACGCGCGGTGCCCGGCGAACAACCCGCCATCGAGCTGGACGATCGCGCCGGGTTCGTCGGCCGCAAAGACGATCTTGTGCGCGGCGCGCTCGCCGCCGTTCGGCAGCGGCCAGGCGAAGGCTGGATGGAAGCCGAAGCTTGCCGGCAGCGCGATATGGTCCGACGGATTGTAGATGCGCACATCGATGATCAGCTCGTCATCCTCGATCGCGTAATGGACCGCCAGGTCGAACTCGAACGGATATTGCGCGCGCGTCTCGTTATTCGCGGTCAGGCGGAACAGCACCGCATTCTGTTTGCGAGCAATGACCTCGAATGGCTGCCGTCGCGCGAAGCCGTGCTGCTTCATCGCGAATTCCCGTCCGTCGAGTCGCAGCGTGTCGTGGTTGAGCCGGCCGACGATCGGAAACAGCAGCGGCGCGTGCCCGGTCCAGAAGGCCGGGTCGGCATCGGTCATCAACGCCGCGCCATCGACGGTGAGGCTGGTCAGTTCGGCGCCGAACGGGTTGATCGCGGCGCGCAGCCGTCGGCCGGCAATCTCGATCAGGTCCATGAAACGCCTTTCGCTGCCCGCGGGCGCTCCTAGCCCGAGACCGGCAATCCGTCGCGCTTCAATTCGTGCAGCCGCATCAGCTCGGCGTGGCTGTCCTGCGCCTCGCGACTGCTGGCTTGCCGCGCGAGCCGGCGTTCCTGCGCGGCGCGCTTGTGGTGGTAACGGGCATCGGACGTACGGTTGTCGATCGGCATGCGATACTTCCCCCGACAGGCGATGCGCAAAGGGTCGCCGCGACTCGGCTAACGATCTGTAAAAGAGCCGGAAGATTGCATCCAAAATGGTTGGATTACGCGCGCTTCCAGGCCGAGACGATCGCGTCGGCGGTGACCCGGGCGTCCTCGATCGTGGTCGCCGACGAGCTGACCGAGACACGCATCACCCATTGCCCGCGCCACGAGGCCGCGCCGATAAAGGCGATCGCGTCGTCCTGCAGCCGCTGGACGGTGGCGAGCGTTGCCTCGTCGCTATCGCCAAAACGGAGCATGAACTGGTTGAGCTCGGGCACCATGATCATGGCGATCCCGGGCTCGGCGGCGGCGCGCGTCGCGATCTCGCTCGCGACCTGGCAGCATTGCTCGACCATCGCCGCGATTCCCTGGCGTCCCAACTGGCGGATCATCGCCCAGGCCGCGAAGCCGCGCGCGCGGCGCGACAATTCGGGGACATAGGTCGACGGGTCGCGCTCGGCGCCTTCTGCGGGCGGCAGGTAGCTGGCCGAGATCGCCATCGCGCGGCGATGCGCCTCGGCGTTGCGGACGATCGCGAATCCCGAATCGTATGGCGTCTGCAGCCATTTGTGCCCGTCGGTCGCCCAGCTGTCGGCAAGCTCGACCCCGCGCGTCAGATGTGCGCGTCCGGGTGCGGCCTGCGCCCACAGGCCGAATGCGCCATCGACATGGAGCCAGGCGTCCGCCGCGCGGGCCATCGGCGCAATGTCGGCAAAGGGATCACTCGCACCGGTATTGATCTGCCCGGCCTGGGCGATCGCGATGACCGGGCCGGTCGCCGCCTTGAGCGCACGCTCGAACGCGCCGGCGACCATGCGGCCGGCATCATCGGTCGCGACCGTGGTCACGCGCTTGGCCCCGAGCCCGAGATATTTGAGGCCCGAGAATACCGTTGCGTGAGCATCCGCGCCGATCAGCACGGTGACCGGCGGGGCACCGAACATGCCGTCGCCCTCGACGTCCCAGCCCACCCGGTGCAGCACTTCGCTGCGGGCGGCGGCGAGGCAGACGAAATTGGCGACCGTCGCGCCGGTGACGAACCCGACCGAGCTTTGCGCGGGCAGGCCGAGCAGGTCGAGCAGCCAGTCGGCGACCACCGCTTCGACCGCGCTGGCCGACGGTGCGGCCAGGACGTTGCCGGCATTCTGCCCCCAGGCCGAGGTCAGCCAGTCGGCGGCAACCCCGGTCGGGTGCGAGCTGCCGATCACCCAGCCGAAGAAGCGCGGACCGGTCATCGCGCGGATCCCCGGCGTGGCGCGCTCGATCAGCTCGGCGATGATCGCGTCGGCATCGCCGCCCTGTTCGGGCACCGGCCCGGCAAAGGCGGGCAGGATTTCGGCATAGGTCGCGACGGGGGTCGTGTCGGCGGTCGCGATATCGCGGCGATAGGCGATCGCGGCTTCGGCGGCGCGCAGCAGGGCGGCATGGGTGGAGTCGGTCATGCCGCCTGTGTCACGACCGCGGCCGCCCGGCGCAACCCGCATGTTGCGCTCGAACCTCTAGCTGCGCGCGACCTGGAACCCCGCGAAGGACTGGCTGACCGGCATCAGCTCGAGCGTGTTGATGTTGAGATGCGGCGGCAATTGCGCGACCCACAGGATCGTCGCGGCGATATCGTCCGCGGTCATCGGGTTGGCGCCACCGTACAATTTGTCCGACGCCTCCTGATTGCCACCGGTGCGGACCAAAGTGAATTCGGTCTCGACCATGCCGGGCTCGATCGAGGTGACGCGTACACCGGTGCCCGCCAGGTCCGAACGCAGCCCGAGGCTGAACTGGTGCACGAACGCCTTGGTCCCGCCATACACATTGCCCCCGACATAGGGGTAGGTCGCGGCGACCGACGACAGGTTGATGATCGCGCCTTTGGCGGAGACCAGAGCGGGCAGCAGCTTGCGAGTCAGCGACACCAAGGCGACGACATTGGTGTCGATCATCGTCTTCCACTGGTCGAGATCGGCGCTCTGGGCCGGCGCGGTGCCGAGCGCGAGCCCGGCATTGTTGACCAACAGGTCGATCGCCTGGAAGTCGGCCGGCAGTGCGTCGAGCGCGGCATCGCGGGCGGCTTCGTCACGCACGTCGAACGCCGCACCCTGCACCTTGCCGGCGCCGAGCTCGGCGACCAGCGCATCCAGCCGCTCCTTGCGCCGCCCGGTCGCTACGACGTGCCAGCCGGCGGCGACGAACGCGCGCACCGCTGCCTCGCCGATTCCCGAGGTGCCGCCGGTGATCAGGGCTGTGCGCATGCGTCGTCTCCTTCATTCCACGTCGACCCTCACCCTTCCGCGCCTTCGGCGCTCCCTCCCTCTCCCATCGGGAGAGGGAAGGGTGTGGGCAGGTATCAGCCCCTGAGCGTCGCCCCGAGCTTCTCTGCCGCCGCGACGACCTTGTCCGCCACCGCCTTCAGATCGGCATCGGTGAAGCTCTTGTCGATCGGCTGCAATGTCACCTCGATTGCCATCGACCGGACGCCGTCGCGCTCGAACAGGTCGAACACGCGCGCCGCGGTGACCGCCGCCTTGTCGCTGCCCCTGACCGCCCGCGTCAGCGCGTCGGCGGTGAGGCCCGCCGGGACGGCGAAGGCGAAGTCGCGCTTGACCGCCTGCAGCGCGGGCGGGGCGTAGGCCGGGCGCATGAAGCCCCCCCCGCTCTTCGACTCGCGCTTGCCCGGGATCGCATCCAGGTACAGCTCGACCGCGGCGACCGGACCGTCGAGGTCGAATGCCTTGGCGGTCAGCGGATGGAGCATGCCGAACGCCGCCAGCACCGTCTTCGGCCCCAGCCGCAACGTGCCCGACTGGCCGGGATGCCAGGTCTCGCCTGCCTCCCCCATCACCTGGAGATTGTCGACCGGTGCGCCGGCCGCCGCGAGCAATGCCAGCGCTTCGGTCTTGGCGTCGAACGCGTCGAACGGCGCCGTCTTGCCGGCCTGCCAGGCGCGCGCGCGCTTGTCGCCCGCGAGGACGACACCCAGGGTCGGGCGCTCGGCATCCGCAAGATAGCGGCGTCCCAGCTCGAACAGCCGCACGGTCACCGCGCCGCGATTGAGGTTGCGCGCCGCGGCCGACAACAGGCCGGGGAGCAGCGACGGGCGCATGACCTTGAGGTCCTCGCTGATCGGATTGGCGAGGCTCCACGCCCCGCCACCGAACGCATCGGCCTCGGCCTGGCTGAGGAACGACCAGGTCACTGCCTCGTCGAGCCCGCGCACGGCCGCCGCGCGGCGCACCTTGCGCTCGAGCTTCTGCTCGGGAGTCGCGGTCGGGCGGGCCACGCCGGGTGCGCGCTCCAGCGGGGTGACGGGGACATTGTCGATCCCCTCGATCCGGATCACTTCCTCGACCAGGTCGGCCGGGCCGTCGACATCGCGGCGCCAGCTCGGGATCGTCACCGACCAATCGCCATCGACCGTGAAGCCGAGGCGCTGGAGAATGTCCTTCTGCCGCTCGGGCGCGACTGCCAGCCCACCGAGCGATTCCGCGCGCGCCGGATCGTAGCGCACCGATCGCGGCGCGACCGGCGGCTTGCCGGCGCGCGTGACGCCGCTCGCCGTACCGCCGCAATGGTCGAGCACCAGCTTCGTCGCGATCGCCAGGCCGTCGTCGAGGAAGGCCGGGTCGACCCCGCGCTCGAAGCGCTGGCGCGCGTCGCTGGTCAGGCCGAGCTTCTGTCCGGTCCGTGCGATATGGTCGGGATCGAAATAGGCGCATTCGATGATCACGTCGGTGGTCGTGTCCGACACGCCCGAATGCTCGCCGCCCATGATGCCGCCGATATCGTGCACGGCGTGATCGTCGGCGATCACCGTCATGCTCGCGTCGAGCGTATAGGTCTTGCCGTTGAGCGCCAGCACCTGCTCGCCGTCCCGGGCGCGCCGTGCAACCAGCCCGCCCGAGAGCTTCGCCTTGTCATAGACGTGCAAGGGGCGGCCGAGATCGACCGAGACGAAATTAGTGATGTCGACCAGCACCGAGATGGGCTTCTGCCCGATCGCGGTGAGGAAGCGGCGCATCCATTCGGGCGCTGCGCCGTTGCTCACGCCGCGCACTTCCTGGCCGTAGAAAGCCGGGCAGCCCGCGGGATCGTCGGTCCGCACATCCGGGCCGGCGCCTTCGCCTGCAACCGGCGCGATCGCGTCGGTGCGATAGACCTGGGCAAGCGGCTTGAGCGTCCCCAGTCCTGCCGCGGCAAGGTCGCGCGCGATGCCGCGCACGCCCATGCAATCCTGGCGGTTGGGCGTGATCGAGACGTCGATCACGGGGTCGCTCAACCCGGCATAATCGGGGAAACTGGCCCCGACCGGCGCATCCGCCGGCAGCTCGATGATGCCGTCGTGATCGTCGCCGAGCTCGAGCTCGCGGGTCGAACACATCATGCCGTTCGAGGGGACGCCGCGCACCTCGCGCACCGCGAGCGTCACGTCGAGCCCCGGCACATAGGCACCCGGCGCGCCGAACACGCCGACCAGCCCGGCGCGGGCATTGGGTGCGCCGCACACCACCTGGAGCGGCTGGCCGTCGCCGGTATCGACCGTCAGCACCTGCAATTTGTCGGCCTGCGGATGGCGTTCGGCGGTCAGCACCTTCGCGACGCGGAACGCCGCGAGCTTCTCGCCGGGATTGTCGACGCCCTCGACCTCGAGCCCGATGCGCGTCAGCGCCTCGGTCACCGCGTCGAGATCGGCCGCGGTGTCGAGATGCTCCCTGAGCCAGCCCAGCGTGAACTTCATGCCCCGACTCCCCCGCTGAGCGTGGGGACATCCAGCGCCGCGAATCCATAATGTTTGAGCCAGCGGATATCGCCGTCGAAGAAGGCGCGCAGGTCATCCATGCCGTATTTGAGCATCGCCAGGCGATCGATCCCGCAGCCGAACGCGAAGCCCTGCCACTCGTCGGGATCGAGCCCGCAGGCGGCGATCACCTTGGGGTGGACCATGCCCGAGCCCAGCACTTCCATCCAGCCGCCGCCATTGCCGCCGCCCGATCCGCCGATCACGCGCTTGCCGTTGACCATCGAATAGCCGACATCGACCTCCGCCGAGGGTTCGGTGAAGGGGAAGTAGCTTGGCCTGAGGCGCAGCACGATGTCGTCGCGCTCGAAGAACGCCTTGAGGAACGTCTCGAGCGTCCATTTCAGGTGACCAAGCGTGATGCCCTTGTCGATCACCAGGCCTTCGACCTGGTGGAACATCGGCGTGTGCGTCGCATCGGAGTCCGAACGATAGGTGCGCCCCGGCGCGATGATCCGGATCGGCGGCTTCTGGTTGACCATCGTGCGGATCTGCACCGGGCTGGTGTGCGTGCGGAGCAGCATCCGCTTCGCGCGGCCCGCGTCGTCGGCAAAGCCGACGCCGTCGGACGACGGGCTTTGCCCGTCGCCGGCCGTTCTCGCCTGCGGCTCGAAATAGAAAGTGTCGTGCATCGCCCGCGCCGGATGGCTCTCGGGAATGTTGAGCGCGGTGAAATTGTGCCAGTCGTCCTCGATCTCGGGACCGGTCGCGACGGCGAAGCCGAGATCGGCGAAAATCTCCGCCAGCTCGTCCATCACCTGGCTGACCGGGTGGACGCTGCCCGCCGCAGGAACGTCGGCCGGCAAGGTCATGTCGAGCGTCTCGCCCGCCAGCCGCGCGTCGAGTGCCTGGCGCTCGAGCCCGGCCTTGCGTGCGGTCAGCGCCGCGGTCACGGCCTCGCGCAGCGCATGGATGCGCGGGCCGGTGCTCTGGCGTTCCTCGGGCGACATGCCGCCCAGCGTCTTGAGCAGGCCGGTCACGCTGCCCGACTTGCCCAGCGCCGAGACGCGGATGTCCTCCAGCGCGGCAAGGTCGGCGGTAGCGATCGCTGCGAGCAGGTCGCGTTGCAGCTGGTCGAGGTCACTCATCGTTCAGTCCGATCGTCCATAGATAGAGGTCGCCGTCCTCGGGGTCGGTGCGCTCGCCGGTGCGGACGAAGCCGTTCCGCTCCAGCACGACCTGCGAGGGCCGGTTGCCCACCCCGGTCTCCGCGGTCAAGCCGTCAAAACGCGCCCGCAGGGTCGACAGCAATGCGGCGACCGCGCCGGTTGCATGGCCGCGCCCCTGCCGGCTGGCGGCAATCCCGTAGCCGATCTCGGGCCGCTGGCCGTCGCGCGGCCGGGTGAAGCTGATCATCCCGACAGCCTCGCCGTCCGCGACGACCAGCCAGGCGACGTCGCCGCCCAGCGCATCGCGGTTGCGCGCCGCCACGCCGCGGATCAGCTCGATCACCGGCACGGGCGCGACCCCGCCGTCGCAAATAGCGGGCGCTTGTGCCGGCGCCGGGCCGTCGCCCAGCAGCCAGGCGAAGTCGCTGTCCTGCATTGCCGTCAATTCAACCACGAACCGCTCCTCGGGATGGGAAAAGAAAAGGGCGCCGGTGTTGCCACCGACGCCCCGATTTCCTTGCTCGCTACAGGTCGCTCAGGCGGCCTGGGGCAGCGCCGCCTTCGCCTGCGCGATGATGGCGGTAAAGGCTTCGCTCTCGTTCATGGCGATATCGGCCAGGACCTTCCGGTCCAGCTCGATGCCGGCGAGCTTCAGCCCGTGCATGAACTGCGAATAGGTCAGACCCTCGGCGCGGACACCGGCGTTGATGCGCTGGATCCACAGGTCGCGGAAAGTCCGCTTTTTGACCTTGCG
>FTCZ01007930.1_pt1 | contig 33808 bp, 31 predicted proteins | sample 1658871 | NCBI WGS metagenome assembly FTCZ01 (sample SAMEA3914864, study PRJEB12502) | metagenome | biome: forest; material: soil | place: USA | collected 2012-03-12 | depth 0.3 m | reverse complement strand
GGTCTCGTTCGCGTCGACGGGCTGGACCGTGTTTTGAGCCTGGTCCTGGGCTTGGGGTGCATCTGTCATTGACCACCATTATCGCTTGTACCGATGAAATGCGCATGGACCCGGGGTCCGGACTTCCGGACGGGCAACGTCGAACGGCTAGAATTCGCCGCTTTCCCGATCCTTCCCCGACTCGCGCGCCCCGATCCGGTGCCGCAATACGCGAGCCCGCCGCCTGCTCCCGCGAACACCGTTTCATGCCGATTCTTCGACCCCTGGAATTCAATCCCGCGACGCCGCGCCGTTCCGGCGCCCGGCTCGCCGCATCGTGCGCACTGGCAGCCGCCTTGGCGCTGTGCGGCGTGGACGCATCTGCCCAGTTCACAGGCAACACAAGCAACGACCTGATGTCGCAGGGCAGCAGCGATGTCTCCGACATCAATGCGAACGGCGCGCCAAGCGACCCCTCGGGGTCCACGTCGAGCGGAGCGACGCGCCTGCGGCAGCCCAGCTCGGACGCCGCGCGGTCGGGCCAGCCCGAGCCGCGCGATCCGTTCTATCGCAAGACGCCCTACCAGCCCAGCGAATTCGAACGCTACGTGCAGAAACGCGCGAACGAGCTGCAGAACCAGGGACGGACGCAGGACGCCGACGTCGACCAGGATCAGCCATCGGCCCAGGAGCGGGACAGCGGCAGCAATGGCACCGGCGCGGGCGCCCGCAGCGCAGACAACCAGGGCGCGCGCCGCTCGTCGGCTGTCCAGGTGCGCCGGTTCGGTGCCAATCTGGTGACCGACGGCTCCTCCTACGCGACCCAGGATCCCCTGCCCAGCGTCCCGGGTGACTACATCGTGCGCCCCGGTGACGAGCTCCAGCTGACCATCTGGGGCTCCGTCGACGCCGACCTGCGCCTGACCGTCGACCGCAGCGGCAACATCTCGGTGCCGCGGGTCGGCTCGATCCAGGTCGCCGGCGTGCGCAGCGGCGACCTCAACGACACGATCAGCCGCCGTGTCGCCCGCACGTTCAAGAACTTCCAGCTGTCGGCCACGCTGGGCCAGGTGCGCGCCATCCGCGTGTTCGTCGGTGGCTACGTGCAGCACCCGGGCAGCGTCACGGTGAGCGGCCTCTCGTCGATCCTGCACGCCCTCATGCGTGCCGGCGGGCCTGCCGCAGCGGGCAGCTTCCGCGACATCCACCTGCGCCGCGGCGGCAAGGAAGTCGCGGTGTTCGACCTCTACGACCTGCTGCTCAAGGGCAATCGCGATACGGACCAGCTCGTGCAGCCGGACGACGTGATCTTCGTCGGCCCGATCGGCACCCAGGTCGCCGTGCTCGGAAGCGTGAACCAGCAGGCCATCTACGAGCTCAAGCCCGGCGAGACGCTGTCGGACGCGCTCGCGATGGCCGGCGGCTTCAATGCCGTGGCCGATCGCTCGCGCGTCGCGCTGGAACGCCTGGCCGAGCGCAACAGCGGCCGCGTCGCCGAACTGGCCCTGCCCGCCCATTCGAAGGACGTGCTCGGATCCGGCGATCTCGTCCATGTCTTCAGCGTGATCACCGCGTCGCTGCCGCAGGAAGTGCAGAACGAACACGTCCGCGTCGAAGGCGAGGTGGCGCACCCGGGCGACTACATCCTGCCGCCGGGCAGCCACATCGCCGACGCGCTACGCGCGGCCGGCGGCATGACCAGCGCCGCCTATCCGTACGGAACGGAGTTCTCGCGCGAGAGCGTGCGTCGACAGCAGCAGATCAACTACGAGCGCGCGCTGCGCGACCTCGAGACGGACATGACCAAGAACCAGGCCAGCCAGCGCGTCACGTCGAGCGAAGAACTTGCTTCGCAGAACGCGACGGCGTCGGCCAACGCCCGACTCCTGACCCGCCTGCGCGAGGTGCGCCCGACGGGCCGGGTCGTGCTCCAGCTTTCGCCGGGCGCCAAGGACCTGCCGGATCTTCCGCTGGAGGACGGCGACACCCTCAACATCCCGAACCGGAGTTCCTCGGTCGGCATCTTCGGCAGCGTGTTCAACACCGGCAGCTTCGTGTTCGAGCCCGGCCACACGACGGAGCAGTACCTCGCCCTCGCCGGCGGCCCCACCCGGGGCGCCGACAAGGGCAGCATGTTCATGTTGCGGGCCAACGGCTCGGTCATCAGCGCGCGCCAGGGCTCGACGTTCTGGCATGCCAGCAGCGACTTCAGCGATGCCACCGTGCAGCCCGGCGACACGATCTTCGTACCGGAGCAGGTGAACAAGTCGACGTTCGTGCAGGACGCCAAGGACTGGACGCAGATCCTGTACCAGTTCGGTCTCGGCCTGGCCGGCATCAAGACCCTGGGGCTGTGACCATGACGCAGCAGTATTCCGATCGGCAGCTTCCCGTGGCCGACGATCTCGATGACGCCGCCATTCGGCAAGAGCCGCGCGAGGCCGACCTGCTCGACATGCTGCTGCCGGTGGCCCTGCACTGGCGCTCGCTGCTGATCGTCACCATTCTGGCGGGCGTGCTCGGCACGGGCTACGCCTTCATGCTCAAGCCGATCTTCACTGCGAAGGCGCTGTTCATTCCGCCCCAGCAACAGCAAAGTGGCGCGTCCTCCGCGCTCGCTTCGCTGGGCGCGCTGGCAAGCCTCTCCGGCGCCGGCAGTGCCCTGAAGAATCCGACCGACGAATACATCGCGCTGCTGGCCAGCGTGACCGTGCGCGACCGCATCATCGACAAGTTCGGCCTGATGGAGGTCTACAAGGCCGATTTTCGCGACAAGGCCCGCGAGGCACTGGGCAAGCGCGCGCAGTTCGCCATCGGCAAGAAGGACGGCCTCGTCAGCGTCTCGGTCGAAGACACCGATCCGAAGCGTGCCGCGGCCATGGCCAACCAGTTCATCGAGGAGTTGCGCCGCCTGACCTCGGTGCTGGCGGTGTCGGAAGCGCAACGCCGTCGCATGTTCTTCGAAAAGCAGCTCGAGGAGACCAAGGCGCACCTCACGGCGGCCCAGGTCGCGTTGCAGGACAGCGGATTCACGCAGGGCGCCTTGAAGGCCGAGCCGCGCGCCGCCGCCGAAGGCTACGCCAAACTGCAGGCGGAGCTGACCAGCGCCGTCGTCGCGCTGCAGACGATGCAGCAGTCGCTGGCCGACAGCACCGTGGAAGTCCAGCAACAGCTGGCGAAGGTGCGCGCCCTGCGCGAGCAGTTGAAGGCGCGCGAAGTGCCCGACGGGTCGGCCACCGGCGGACCGGACTTCGTCGGCAAGTACCGCGAATTCAAGTACCAGGAAACCCTGTTCGAGCTGATGGCGCGCCAATACGAGCTGGCCCGCGTCGACGAGAGCCGCGAGGGCGCGTTGATCCAGGTCGTCGATCCCGCGACGCCACCGGAGCACAAGACCTGGCCGGGCCGGCTGTTCTTCGGCGAGGTCTCCGCCCTCGGCGCGGCCTTCCTCTACACGCTGTTCCTCATCGTCCGGGGAAGGCTTCGCGCGGCCCTGTCGACGCCGCGCGGCGCCCGCCGCTGGGCGGAATTCGGCCAGGCCCTGCACCGCCGCTGACCCGGCGGCCAAGGGCAGCGGGACGCCGTCGCGCGGCGTCCCCAGCGAGCAAGACCCGCAACTTGCTTCGATCGATGGCGCCGGTCGTGCCGGGTCGGCTACACTATCATTCCACGCCATGAACAGCCCCACCCGCCCCACCCATCCGTCCACCGAGGAACTTGAACTCGCCGCGATGCGCGCTGTCGTCAACTCGCCGGCGGCGTCGCAGCGCACCCTCGCGCGCACGCTCGGCCTGAGCCTCGGCAAGACCAATTTCCTGCTTCGCGCATTGCTCGAAAAGGGCTTGGTGAAGGTGGAGAACTTCCGTCGAAGCGACAACAAGCTCGCGTACCTGTACCTCCTGACGCCAAGCGGCGCACTCGCGAAGGCCCGGCTGACCCAGACGTACCTCCAGCGCAAGGAAGAAGAGTACGGCCTCCTGCAGGAAGAGATCATCCAGCTGCGCGCCGAGATCGAAGAGCGCCAGCCCTAGTTTCTAGTGCCGGCCCGGCCGGCGCAACGCGTGCGCGCGCCCCCTGGGCTCGCTGCGCCGGTCCGTCATTTCGTCAATGTGCGTCGTACGAGCCGAAGCCCTCACGCCGGCCTTCGAACCCGCGCCACCTCCACAAACAGGAACACACGTGTCAGTCATTGCAGTCATCGGAGTCGGCTATGTCGGCCTGCCGCTCGTTATCGCATTCGGCAAGCTCGGTCGGACGATCGGGTTCGACATCGCCGCCGAGAAGATCGCCAAATGCCGCGCCGGCGTCGACCCGTCGCGCGAGATCGACGATGCGGAGATGCGACTGGCCGTCCACGCCGAGTACAGCAGCGATCCGCAGGTGCTGCGCGATGCCGACTACATCATCGTCGCCGTGCCCACGCCGGTCGACCAGGCGCACATCCCCGACTTCAAGCCGCTCGTCGGCGCCAGCCGCGCGATCGGTCCGCACCTGAAGCCCGGCGCGATCGTGATCTACGAGTCGACTGTCTACCCTGGCGCGACCGAGGAAATCTGCATTCCCGAGCTGGAGCGCAGCTCCGGAATGAAGTGGCAGCGCGACTTCTTCGTGGGCTACAGCCCGGAGCGGATCAATCCGGGCGATCGCCAGCACATGCTCACCAACGTGATCAAGGTCGTGGCGGGCGACACGCCGCAGACGCTGGACAAGGTGGCGGCGCTGTACGAGCGCATCGTCGAACCGGGCGTCCACCGCTGCTCGAGCATCAAGGCAGCCGAGGCCTGCAAGGTGATCGAGAACACGCAGCGCGACCTCAACATCGCGCTGATGAACGAGCTCGCGATGATCTTCGACAAGGTCGGCATCGACACGACCGAAGTGCTCACCGCCGCCGGCACGAAATGGAATTTCCTGCCGTACAAGCCGGGCCTGGTCGGCGGGCACTGCATCGGCGTGGACCCGTACTACCTGACGCACAAGGCCGAGAAGCTGGGCTACCACCCGCAGATCATCCTCGCCGGACGACGCATCAACGACGGGATGGGCAAGTTCATCGCCGAGCAGACGGTGAAGAAGATGATCGCGGCCAACTGCGCGGTCAAGGGCTCGCGCGTGAACGTGCTGGGCCTGACCTTCAAGGAAGACTGCGCCGACCTGCGCAACAGCAAGGTCGTCGACATCATCGACGAGCTCCGCTCCTACGGCGTCGACGTGACCGTGCACGATCCGTCCGCCGATCCTCAGGAAGCGATGCACGAGTACGGTGTCAGGCTCGCCGAATGGCATGAGCTTCCCCAGGCGGACGCCGTCGTCGCCGCGGTGGCGCACCGGCAATATCGCGAACTTTCAGTGCACGACTTCAGCCGCGTGCTGCGCAGCGGTGGCGTGTTCATCGACGTCAAGGCCCATTTCGATCGCCAGGCGTTGAACGATGCCGGCATCGAAGTCTGGCGCCTCTGAACCCGCTTGCCACGCCACGCCCTCGAGCCCCCGCCAGAAACGCAGCCGCCAGGAACAATCCATGAATGCACCGGAACGCTTGCCGACGCTCGACTTCATCGACCTGAAGTCGCAGTACGCCGCCCTGAAGGACAACATCGACCGCCGGATGCAGCGCGTGCTGGATCATGGCCAGTACATCATGGGCCCGGAGGTCCGCGAGCTGGAGACGCGCCTGGCCGAGTTCACCGGCGCACGCCACTGCATCACCGTGTCGAGTGGCACCGAGGCGCTGCTGATCTCGCTGATGGCACTCGACCTGCGGCCCGGCGACGAGGTCGTCACGACCGCCTTCACCTTCGCGGCGACCGCGGAGGTGATCGTGCTGCTCGGGGGCAAGCCGGTCTTCGTGGACATCGATCCCGCCAGCGGCAACGTCGACCCCGCCCGCATCGAGGCGGCCATCACGCCCAGGACCCGGGCCATCATGCCGGTCAGCCTCTATGGCCAGGCGGCGGACATGGACGAGATCAATGCCATCGCCGCACGCCACGGCAACCTGCCCGTGATCGAGGACGCCGCGCAAAGCTTCGGGGCCACCTACAAGGGCCGGCGCAGCTGCAACCTGTCGACGCTGGGCTGCACCAGCTTCTTCCCGAGCAAGCCCCTGGGATGCTACGGCGACGGCGGCGCCATCTTCACCAATGACGACGCGCTGGCGCAGGCCTGCCGCGAGATCCGCGTGCATGGCCAGAGCGCGCGCTATACGCACACGCGCGTCGGCGTGGGCGGACGCATGGACACGCTGCAGTGCGCCGTCGTGCTCGGCAAGCTCGACCGCTTCGACTGGGAGCTGGCGCGTCGCGCCGAGATCGGTGCGCGCTACAACACCGCGCTGGCGGGCCTGCCCGGCCTGCGTCTGCTGTCGGTGGCCGCCGATCGCGACTGCGTCTGGGCACAGTACACGGTGTTCGTGCAGGACCGCGCGGCCGTCCAGGCGGCGCTGGCGCAGGAGGGCATTCCGACCGCGATTCACTATCCGAAGCCGTTGCACGAGCAGCCTGCCTACGCCAGCCATGCCGGTGCCGACCCATGCTCGGCCAGCGTCGTCGCCAGCCGCACCGTCCTCAGCCTGCCCATGAGCGCCGACTTGTCCGCCGACGACCAGCAGCGCGTCGTCGACGCCGTCATCCGTGCCGTGCGCGCCTCCAATCCCCAACTGTCCGGCGCCTCCGACGCCGCAACGGCTCAATAATCATGCAGCTCCAAGGCAAGAAGATCCTGGTGACCGGCGCCGATGGGTTCATCGGTTCGCATCTGGTCGAGGCGCTCGTCGCGCGCGGCCACGACGTGCGCGCCTTCGTCTACTACAACAGCTTCAATTCGTGGGGCTGGCTCGACGAGGCCGACGAGAACATCAAGAAGTCGCTCGACGTCTTTGCCGGAGACATTCGCGACCCCCACGGCGTGCGCACCGCCATGCAAGGCTGCGACGTGGTGCTGCACCTGGCAGCCCTGATCGCCATCCCCTACTCCTACCACTCGCCCGACACCTACGTCGACACGAACATCAAGGGCACGCTCAACGTCGTGCAGGCGGCCCGCGAGCTGGGCGTGCAGCGCGTCGTGCACACGTCGACCAGCGAGGTCTACGGCACCGCCCGCTTCGTGCCGATCACCGAGCAGCATCCGCTGCAGGGCCAATCGCCCTATTCGGCGAGCAAGATCGGCGCGGACCAGATGGCGCTGAGCTTCTTCGCGTCGTTCGCCACGCCGGTGTCGGTCATCCGGCCATTCAATACCTACGGCCCACGGCAGTCCGCGCGCGCCGTCATCCCGACCATCATCACGCAGATCGCCGCGGGCGCCAGCAGCCTGAAGCTGGGCGCGATCCATCCGACGCGCGACTTCAACTACGTGGCCGACACGGTACGCGGCTTCATCGACGTGGCGGAGTGCGATGCGGCCGTCGGGCAGGTTGTCAACGTCGGCAGCAACTACGAGGTGTCGGTGGGCGACACCGCCCGGCTGATTGCGGACATCATGGGCCGCGACGTCGAGTTCACCTGCGACGACCAGCGCCTGCGCCCCGCAGCCAGCGAGGTCGAACGCCTCTGGGCGGACAACACCCGCGCACGCGAGCTGACCGGCTGGACCCCCGAGTACGGCGGCCTGGACGGCCTGCGCAAGGGCCTGGGCGAGACCATCGAGTGGTTCTCCAATCCTGCCAACCTGCGCCGCTACAAGGCCGGCCTCTACAACATCTGACGCTGCCATGACGCTGCCGACCACCTCCCGCGCTTCGACGGACGCCCTCGCCGCCACCATCGTCTCGGCCGTGCAATCGGTCCTCGGTTCGCCCTCCGGCACGATCGCGCTGCACGAGCCCGAGTTCTCGGGAAACGAGCTCAAGTACGTCACGGAGTGCATCGAGACCGGCTGGGTCTCGTCGGTCGGCTCGTTCGTCGATCGCTTCGAGCGCGACCTGGCGGCCTTCACGGGCGCGGCCTGCGCGGTGGCGACCTCCAACGGCACGTCGGCGCTGCACATGTGCCTGCTGCTCGCGGGCGTGCAGCAGGGCGACGAAGTGCTGATGCCGGCGCTGACGTTCGTCGCGACGGCCAACGCCGTGTCGTACATCGGCGCGACACCGCATTTCGTCGACTCGGAGGCGACCTCGTTCGGGCCGGACGCCGCGGCCATCGAGGCCTACCTTGCCGACGTCGCCGAGGTGGCCGGCGGCGTCTGCCGCAACCGCCGCACCGGCGCACCCATTCGCGCCCTGGTGGCGATGCACGTGTTCGGCCTAGCGTGCGACCTCGACGCGCTCGCGGCGCTGGCCGAACGCTGGCATCTCGTGCTGATCGAGGACGCTGCCGAATCGCTCGGCTCGTCCTATCATGGCCGCCACACCGGCAACGTCGGCCGGCTGTCCGCCCTCAGCTTCAACGGCAACAAGGTCGTGACGACCGGCGGGGGCGGTGCGATCCTCACCAACGATGTCGAGCTCGGCCGCCGCGCGAAGCATCTGACCACCACCGCGCGCACGCCGCACCGCTGGAACTTCCTGCATGACGAGGTGGGCTACAACTACCGGCTGCCGAACCTGAACGCCGCGCTGGGCTGCGCCCAGCTCGAGCGCCTGCCGGACATGCTCGAGCGCAAGCGCGCGCTCGCCGCGCACTACGCGCGCGCTTTCGCGCAAGTCGACGGCGTCCGGTTCGCAGTCGAACCGGTCGGCACCATCAGCAACTACTGGCTCAACGCCATCGTTCTGTCCGACTCGGCGATCGATTCGCGCGAGGCCGTCCTGGCAGCGCTGAACGATGCCGGCTACATGTCGCGCCCGGTGTGGACCCTGATGCACCGCCTGCCGATGTATGCCGCCTGCCCGCGCATGTCGCTGGCCACCGCCGAGCGCCTGGAAGCCAGCATCGTCAATCTGCCCAGCAGCGCGAAGCTGGGGGCGTGAGCATGCGCAAGATCTGCGTCGTCACTGGAAGCCGCGCCGAATACGGCATCCTCTACTGGCTCATCCGCGAGCTGGCGGCGGATCCGCAGGTGCAGCTGCAGCTCGTGGCCACCGGCATGCACCTGATGCCCGAGTTCGGATCGACCTACCGCGCCATCGAGGCCGATGGCTTCACGATCGATCGCAAGGTCGAGATGATGGTCTCGAGCGATACCCCAACGGGCATGGCGAAATCGGTCGGCCTGGGCGTGCTCGGCTTCGCCGACGTCTTCGAGTCGCTGGCCCCCGATGCGGTCGTGGTGCTGGGCGACCGCTTCGAGATGCTCGCTGTGGCGCAGGCCGCCTTCATCTCGGGCCATGCGGTGGCGCACATCTCCGGCGGCGAAGTCACCGAAGGCGCGATCGACGACTCGATCCGGCACGCGATCACCAAGCTCTCGCGCTATCACTTCGTGGCCGCCGAGCGCTATCGCGAGCGCGTCATCCAGCTGGGCGAGCAGCCTGCGAACGTCTTCAACGTCGGCGATCCCGGCCTCGACAACATCGCCCGGCTGCCGCTGCTCGATCGCGCGGCGCTCTGCGAACAGACCGGCCTCGACGCGTCGCGACCGTTCTTCCTGGTGACCTTCCATCCGCTGACGCTCGGCACGGCGCCCGTCGAACCGCAGATGCAGGCGATGCTGGACGCGCTGGACGAGCATGACGACCACCAGGTGCTGATCACCAAGCCGAATGCGGACGCGGGCGGGCGCCGGCTGTCCGCGATGGTCGACGACTACGCGCGCGCACGCCCCGGCCGGGTCGTCGCCACCACCTCGCTGGGCCAGTTGCGCTACCTCAGCGCCATGCGCCATTGCGCCGCCGTCGTCGGCAATTCGTCGTCCGGCATCGTCGAGGCGCCCGCGATGTTCCGCGCTACGGTCAACATCGGGCCGCGCCAGGACGGCCGCCTCAAGGCCACGTCCATCGTCGACTGCGCCGCGGAGCACGCATCGATCCGCGACGCGCTGCGTCACGTCGCCTCTGGCGAATTCCAGCGCGCCCTGCCCGGCACCGTGTCGCTGTACGGGCAATGCGACGCGTCGACCCGCATCCGCGACGTCCTGAAATCGGTCGATCTCGGCCGCCACCTGCCCAAGCGATTCCATGACCTCGCCTGCTGAAACTCGTCGCATCGGCGGCGAATTCGAGCTCGATCCGCACCAGTTCGCGGACGGTGCGGCGCACCCTGCGCCGCTGCCGAGCTTCGGCAACGTGCAGGAGCTGTGGCTCGACACGGGGCGGTCGGCACTGGCCGTCGTCGCAGCCCACCTGCGCAAGGTGGGCGGCGCGGGCGTCGTCTGGCTGCCGGCGTACAGCTGCGAATCCGTGGCGGCGCCCTTTGCACGCCAGGGCCTGAAGATCCGCTTCTATGCGGTCGGCGCACGCCTGCAGCGCATCGACGCGGCGCCGGCACGCGGCGACACGCTGCTGTTCATCCACTACTTCGGTGCACGCAACGCGGCGGCGCTGGCGCAGGTCGACGCCTGGCGCGCGAGCGGCGTGCGCGTGATCGAGGACTGCGTCCAGGCCGCGCTGACGGACGGCGCGGGCCGTTGCGGCGACCACGTCGTGACGAGCCTGCGCAAGCTGCTGGCGCAGCCCGACGGCGCCCTGCTGTCGTCACGCCTGCCGCTGGAGGCCGACCTGCAGACGCCGGACGAGGCATTCGTCAGCGCGCGCGTCATCGGCAAGCTGCTGCGCGGAAGCGGTACGGCCGCCGACCACTTCCTGCCGCTGTTCGACGAATCGGAGAGCGGCCTCGCGGACGATCGCCCGCGTGCCATGTCTCGCCTCGCCCGGTACCTGCTAGAGCGCACGGATCTCGCGGCCGCCTCGGCGCGCCGCGTCGCCAACTTCGCGCACCTGGCCAGCCGCATCGCCGCGCTCCCGCCCACGGCCGGCATCGAGCCGCTTCTGGACAAGCTCGCCGACGGCGAGGTGCCCCTGGGCCTGCCTATCGCCGTGGCGGACGGACGGCGCGACGCGTTGCGCCGGCATCTCGCTGCCCACGGCATCTACTGCCCCATCCACTGGGACCTGTCCCACGTCCCGGGCGACTTCGCCGAGGAGCGCGGGCTGTCCGCGGCCATCCTCACCCTGCCCGTCGACCAGCGCTACGGCGAGCACGACATGAACGCGATCCACGACTCACTTTCGACATTCTGCGGAGCAACAGCATGAGCAAGAACCCCTCTGTCTTCATCATCGCCGAGGCGGGTGTCAACCACAACGGATCGATGGAGCTCGCCAGGCAGCTGATCGACGTGGCCGCGGCCTCCGGCGCCGACGCCGTGAAGTTCCAGACCTTCAAGTCCGAGGCGGTGATCAGCCGCGCCGCGAAGAAGGCCGAATACCAGGTCACCAACACCGGTTCCGACGAGTCGCAGCTGGACATGGTGCGCAAGCTCGAACTCGGCGTCGAGCAGCACCGCGAACTCATCGCGCACGCCGAAAGCCGCCAGATCCGCTTCCTGTCGACGCCGTTCGACATCGAGAGCCTGCACGTGCTGGTCGACACCTTCGACCTGCCGCAACTCAAGATCCCGTCAGGCGAGATCACCAACCTGCCGCTGCTGATGGCCGCCGGCCGCAGCAATCGCCCGCTGATCGTGTCGACCGGGATGGCGACGCTGGCCGAGATCGAGGACGCGTTGGCGGCGCTGGCATTCGCCATGTCCACGCCGGATGGACGCCCGACGCCCGAAGCGATCCGCACGGCCTATCTCTCCGAGACGGGCCAGCGGCTGCTGCGCGAACGCATTGCGCTGCTTCACTGCACGACGGAGTACCCGGCGCCGGTCGCGGAGGTGAACCTGAAGGCGATGCACACGATGCAGGCGGCGTTCGGCTTGCCGGTGGGCTACTCCGATCACACCCAGGGCATCCATGTTTCCGTCGCGGCCGTGGCGCTGGGAGCGACGATCATCGAGAAGCACTTCACGCTGGACCGCGCCCTGCCCGGGCCGGATCACGTCGCGTCGCTGGAGCCCGCGGAACTGGCGGCGATGGTCGCAGCCATTCGCGACATCGAGAAGGCCCTGGGCAACGGCCTGAAGCTGCCCGCGCCGTCCGAGCTGAAGAACATCGCCGTGGCCCGCAAGAGCCTGGTCGCGGCCGGCCCGATCAAGCGCGGCGAGCCGTTCACCGCCGACAACCTGACGACCAAGCGTCCGGGTTCGGGCATCAGCGCGATGCGCTACGAGCAGCTCCTCGGCCAGGTCGCCACGCGCGACTACCTGCCCGACGAGCTGATCCAGGGCTTCTGAACGCGATGCTGCTCGAGCTGTCGGAGGCCCAGGCGATGTTCGATCGCTTGCCCGACCCTTTGCGCTGGCAGACGATGAGTCCCGCCTACGTCGCCGCTGACGCGCTGCGCGACGCGGCGTCGCGCCCGCTGTTCCTCGCCGACACCGAGGACGAAGGGCTGTTGATGCATTGCGTTCTGGAGGCCCCCGTGCCCGACGGCAGCGCCCGCGACTGGCAATCGGCCTACGGCTACGGCGGCCCGATCGCCTGCGGGCTCGAGGGCGCGGCGCTGGCACGCGCCTGGGCTCGCCTGGACAAGGTGGCGGCACAGCACGGCGTCGTGGCCGAGTTCGTGCGCTTGCATCCCGCGCTCGGCAACCACGCCTGGTATCCCGGCACGGTGCGCGAGGACCGCGCCGTCGTGACCATGGATCTTCGTGTGCCCGACCTGCTCGCGAGCTACAGCGGCCGCGCGCGCACCGCCGTGAAGAAGGCGCTGCGCGAAGGGCTCGAGGCGCGCTGGGAGACCACCGCCTCGGCGCTGCTCGCGTTTCCGGACTTCTATCGGCGCAGCATGGCCGAGATCGGCGCGAGCGGGTTCTACCTGTTCGACGACACCTACTTCGAGGCCCTGCTGGCCCTGGCGGGGGCACGCACGCTGAGCATCCTGCGCGGCGACGAGCGCGTCTCGATGGCGGTCTTCCTGTTCGGTCCCGTGCAGGTCGAATACCACCTGTCGGGCACGTCCCCGGAGGGCCGGCGCAGCGGCGCGACGAACCTGCTGCTGCACACCGCGGCGCAATGCGCCCGCGACGAGGGCCGGCAGCGGCTGTACCTGGGCGGCGGCACCTCGGCCGACGCCGACGATGCCCTGCTGCGCTTCAAGAGCTCGTTCGCGCCGGCCGAGGGCTGCTTTCGAATAGGCTACCGGGTTCACGACAGCGACGCTTATCAACGATTGCGCGAGGCGGACCCGGTTCGAGGCCGCAGCGCGCGTGTTCTTTTCTACAGGAGCTGACAATGGCATGGGATCCCGTCTGGGAACGCATCTTCGCGAGTCAAGCATGGGGCCGGTACCCCGGCGAGGACCTGATCCGTTTCGTCGCCAGGAACTTCTATTCCGCGCCCGACCGGGCAAAGGTGAGGTTCCTGGAGGCCGGCTTCGGCACCGGCACAAACCTGTGGTTTCTCGCGCGCGAAGGCTTCGCCGCGAGCGGCATCGAAGGATCGCCGACGGCGGCCGCCATCGCCCGCGAGCGGCTCGACGCCGAGTGTCCCGGTTGGAATGCAGTGCCGCGCGAGGCGCAGCTGATCGTCGGCGACCTGGTCAAGATCGACCTGCAGGACGAGCAGTTCGACGCAGTGATCGACTCGGAGGCCGTCTATTGCAACGACTTCGACGAGTCCCGGCGCGTCTACGCCGAGCTCCATCGCCTGACGCGGCCGGGCGGCAAGCTGTTCGTGCGCACGTTCGCCACGGGGACCTGGGGCGACGGCATCGGCACCCAGGTGGGAGCGCGCCGCTACGTCGCCGACAACGGGCCGCTGGCGGGCAAGGGCCCGAGCCGGTTCACCGCCGAAGAGGAGCTGGCCGACCTGCTCGGCCCGTGGAGTATCAAGGAAGTCAACCTGATCACGCGCAGCTGCGATGCACAGAGCCATGTGATCCGCGAATGGATCATCGAAGGAGAGAAGGCCGCCAGATGAAGAACTGGGAACAGACGCTGGTCACGACGGCGGCCTCCGTGCGCGAGGCGCTGGATCGCATCGATCGCACGGGCTCGCAAATAGCACTGGTGGTGGACGAGTCCCGGTGCCTCCTGGGGACGCTGAGCGACGGCGACGTTCGCCGCGCGCTGCTCAAGGGCGCCAGCCTGGGCGACAGCGTCAGCACGATCATGCACGTCGGGCCGACCTGCGCCGCACCGGGCGAGAACCGGCGCACCATCCGGGAGAGGATGCAGCGCCTGGGACTGCGCCAGATTCCGATCGTCGACGCCGGCGGCATCGTCGTCGGCCTCGAGATCGACAGCGACCTCCAGCTGCCCGAACAACGCCCCAACCAGGTCGTGATCATGGCCGGCGGGCTCGGGAGCCGCCTCGGCGAGCTGACGCAGTCCACACCCAAGCCGATGCTCAAGGTGGGGCCGCGGCCGCTGCTCGAGACCATCGTGCGCAGCTTTGCGGAACACGGCTTCCGTCACGTCGCGCTCGCGGTCAACTACAAGGCCGAGCAGATCGAGTCGCACTTCGGCGACGGCTCGGCCTTCGGCATCGACGTCCGCTACCTGCGCGAGAAGCAGCGCATGGGCACGGCCGGCGCGCTCAGCCTGCTGCCGGAACGTCCCGCCGAGCCGTTCATCGTCACCAACGCCGACCTGCTCACGCGCGCCGACTATGGCGCGATGGTCGACCAGCATGCGGCCTCGGGCGCCGACGCGACGATGGCCGTGCGCCAGTACGAGATGCAGGTTCCGTTCGGCGTGGTCTTCGAGCGCGACGGCCGCGTCGACTCAATCGAGGAGAAGCCGATGCAGGCCTTCGTCGTCAGCGCCGGCATGTACGTGTTCTCGCCCCAGGTGCTCGACCTCGTCCCGCGCGACGAATACTTCGACATGCCTTCGCTGTTCACACGCCTGATCGAGCGGGGCATGCATGCGCGCACGCACTCGATCGACGGCTACTGGCTGGACATCGGCCGGATGCACGACTACGAGAAGGCCAACGACGACTTCACCGAGGTGTTCCGGTGATCGGCCAGCGCCGCGTCCTGGGGCTCATCACGGCCCGCGGCGGCTCGAAGGGGCTGCCGGACAAGAACATCCTGCCGGTCGACGGCCGGCCGCTGATCGCCTGGACGATCGCCGCCGCCCTGGCCTCGAGGGCCATCGACCGCCTGGTGCTGTCGTCGGACGACGAGCGGATCATCGAGGCCGCGCGCCTGCATGGCTGCGAGGTGCCGTTCCGGCGTCCCGCGGAGCTCGCCACGGATTCGGCGTCCTCGATGGACGTGGTCTTCCACGCACTCGACGAACTGCCCGGCCACGACGTCGTCGTGCTGCTGCAGCCGACGTCGCCATTGCGCACCGCCGAGGACATCGACGCCGCCTGCCGCGCGCTCGAGGCCGGCGCCGCGCCGGCCTGCGTTTCCGTCTGCGCCGCCGAGCAGAGCCCGTACTGGATGTATCGCCTCGACGACGACGCGCGCATGACACCCTTGCTCGATTCGTCGTCGCGGCTGGCCCGGCGCCAGGACCTGCCGCCGGTCTACGTTCCGAACGGCGCCGTCTACGTGGCCGACATCGCATGGCTGCGCCAATCGCGCACGTTCATCGCCGGCGAGACGGTGGCGCACGTCATGCCCGCGGAGCGTTCGTTGGACATCGACACGGCCGACGACTTCGCGGCCTTCGAGCGCCGCGCCGCCGCCCTGCGCCAACGAGCGCAGTGAAGATGCCTGCACTTCGCTCCGGGCTCGTCTATGCCATGGCCAACCTGGGGTCGGCGGGCATCCCGTTCCTGCTGATCCCGGTGTTGACGCGCGCCCTGTCGCCGGCCCAGTACGGCGAGGTCGTGTCGTACTACATGCTGATCGCCGTCACCGCGTGCATCGCCGGCCTGAGCGTGCAGAGTTCGGTCGGCGTGCGCTGGATGAATCCCGCCAAGGGAGACCCGCGGAGCTACACGTCGGCTGCACTGGTGCTCACGTTCGCCACGTCGATGCTGGCGATGTTCCTGGCGGCCATCGGCGCGCCGCTGTTCGGCATCCAGCTATCGGCCCTCGCCTGCGCCATGGCCGCCTTGACCGCCGGCACCACGGTCATCCAGGGCACCCGTTTCGTCACCTGGCAGGTGCAGCACCGCGCCTTGCCGGCGGCGGCGCTCCAGGTCGGCTCCGCTGCACTCAACCTGGGCCTGTCGTTGCTCGCGGTCTTCGTGTTCGCCTGGGGCGGCATGGGCCGGATCGCCGGCGTCACGGTCGCCGGCGCGGTCGTCGCGATCTTCAGCGTCGCGTCGCTCGCGCGCGAACGCGCGCTCAAGGCCCCCCACCGCAGCGACTATCGCACCCTCGCCCGCTTCGGCATCCCGCTGGTGCCGCACGTCCTCGCAGGCGCGTTGCTGGCCAACGCCGACCGGTTCGCGGTCGCGTCCCAGCTGGGATCGGCGGCGCTGGGCATCTACGGCACCGCCACGCAACTGGGGCAGGTCATCGCCGTGACCGCCGATGCCGCCCTCAAGACCTACACGCCGACCCTGTACCGGATGCTGAGCAACGGCAGCATCCGCTCGAAGCTGCGTGTCGTGGCGATCGCCTACCTCAGCATCCCGGCGTGGATCACCATCGCGCTCCTCCTGTGGTCGCTCCTGCTGCTCGCGGGCGGCGTCGTGCTCGGCCCGCGCTATCAACAGGCCGGGCAACTGGCCATCTGGTTCCTCCTCGGCGGCGCGGTCAACGCCATCTACATGAACGTCGCCGGCCTGTTCTTCTTCACCGCGAAGACCGAATGGCTCAGCCTGTCGACGGTCACCACGGCGCTCCTGTCGTTCGTGCTGGCCAGTCACGCCGTGCGAGCGTTCGGCATCAACGGCGGCGGCGCCACTTATCTCGGGGCGCAACTGACGCTTCTCGCCATGGCCTTCTGCCTGTCTCTGTTCACCTTCCCGATGCCCTGGCGCCATCCGCGCCTGGCCATGCGAGTGCTGTTCAGGCAGCGGCGGAGCCAGGCATGATCTGGCGCCTTGCCGCCGCCGTCGTGCTGCGCCTGAGGGCGCTGGCGTGGAACATCGTCTACCGGAGCTACCGGGCCCGCTACGATATCGACCCGAGCTTCAATTTCAACGGCGAGGGTATCCAGCTCTTCGGCGACGGCACCATCGAACTCGGGTCGACCAGCTACATCGGTTCGCATTCGTCCATCCAGGCCGCCGCCGGCCAGCGGGTGCGGATCGGCCGCCTTTGCCGGATCTCGCACAACGTGCGCATATACACCTCGACCAGCAATGCCGACGTGAGTTTCCTGACCGACGCCGATCGCATCGAGAGCGGCTCCGTGACGATCGGGGACGGCGCGTGGGTCGGCACGAACGTCTACATCGGCCCAGGGATCACGATCGGCAACAACGCCATCGTCGGCGCCAATGCAGTGGTCTCGCGCGACGTTCCCGAGGGTGAGATCTGGGGCGGCGTGCCGGCGCGGTTCATCCGCCGCAAGCAGCCGGGAGGCGTGCAATGAACATGCGCATGGACGTCACCCTGGGCCAGATGCTCGCCGTCGAGGACGACCCGGCGCTGCAGGATTTCGTCTGCGCCGAGACGGGCATCTCGCTGTGGACGCAGGTGCGCATCGTGTACCTCGAGGCCATGATGTCGGACCTGCTGTACGCCGGAACGCTGACCGGCCGCGCCCAAACGCGTGCCGCGCCGATGCGCGCGGTCACGACGCTCGCCAGGTCGGTCGCGCGCAACGCGAGGTTCGCGCTCACCGGCGCCGACCGGGCGGACATCTGCATCCTGGGCAACGGCATCGCCGACGAACGGCACGGCGAGCGCTGGTTCAATCGCCTGACGGACCACTTCTCCCAGGCGGATCCCGACCGGTCGCTGGTGATCGCGGATCAATACGACTGGCGCTGGGCGTTCCCGCGCGAGCACGAACGCACCCTGCTGCATGCGCCGCGCCAGGCCTGGCACGTCGCGGTCGGCCGCGCGCTGGTGCGCCCGCACCACCGCCGCCGCGCGCAGCAGCTCATCGACCTGGTGAGCGCGCGCGCGCTGGACGCGCTGGGCTGGTCGCCGGGCGCGGCGCGTCGCCTGGGGATGATCGAGCGGCTCGCGCAGAAGAGTGCCTCGCTCCCGTACAAGCTGCGCGGCTACGACGCCATGCTCGCGCGCATCGCGCCGCGCGTGCTGATGGTGGACGCGGCCTGCTACGGGCCGGCCGCGCCGCTGATCGCCGCGGCGCGCCGGCGCGGCATCGCGACGGCCGAGTACCAGCACGGGTCGATGTCGGGCGGCCACATCGCCTACAACTTCGCGCCAGCGCGCCTCGCCGACGCGGCGTTCATGTCGACGCTGCCCGAATACTTCCTGAGCTACGGCAGCTGGTGGAGCGAGCAGGTGAACGCCCCGCTCCACCACTGGATCGTGGGCAATCCCCATCGAAGCGCGAAGCTGGAAGCCGAGCCCGAGACGCGCGAACCGCAGGACAGCGTCCTGATCCTGAGCGACGGCATCGATTTCGACCGCTACCTCGAGCTCGCGCGCCAGTTGCAGCCCGCCGCGGCCGGCGAGGGCCTGCGCGTGCGGCTTCGCCCGCACCCGCTCGAACGCGCGCTCGTGCGCGAGCGCCACGGCGCCGACATCGGAGGCATCGGCATCGACACCACGCCGGACATGTATGCATCTCTGCGCGAGGCGCAGGCCGTCGTCAGCGAGGTGTCCACCGGCCTGTTCGAGGCCGTGGGCATCGTGCCCAGGCTCTACCTGTGGGACACCCCCAAGGCGCGCTTCAGCTTCCCGAGCCACCCGTTCGACTCGTTCACGACGGCCGGCGAGCTGGCGGAACTGCTGCGGCAGCCGGGCTCGGGCGCACTTCGGGCACAGGATTCAGAGGCGATCTGGGCAGACGACTGGCGACGTCGCTACGCCGAATTTCTGGACGCACGGCAGGTGGGAGTCGCACGGTGATTCAGCGCACGCGCTCAGACATCATGGCCGGCGCAATGCTGTTGTTCACGGCATTCGGCATGCTGTTCCTGCTCCTCGTCGGGGCCGCGGCCCTGCGCGACCAGGACATCTTCCAGTTCTACGCGGACTCGATCACCTACCTGAACATCTACGATGGCAACCTGGACATCGCCGGTGGCTCCGTCATCGGCGTAGCCAACAACTACCTCGGCCCGTTGGCGATCCTAGGCTTGGCCAACGGCAACGTCTATGTCGTGGCGCTGCTCAACATCCTGATCTTCACGTTGTCGGTCGCGAGCGTCTCCCGGATCCTGAAGCTCGACGCTCCCCGCTTGGCCGGGCTTCTGCTGCTCAGCCCGTTGACGATCTCGTCGCTGCTGTCGGTCAACAAGGAAGTTTTCTTCTTTCCATTCCTGGCGTTGGCCCTGATCGCGCATGCGCGGCGATCGCTGCTGTTCGTGCTGCTGGCGATCGCGGTATCCGTGCTGTTCCGTTGGCAACTGCTGCTGTTCTATGTCCTGCTGCTGGGCATGCTGCATTCACCGCGGCTCGTGCGCAACCGCACCGTCCTGATCGTGCTGCTGCTGTTGGCCATCTCGGCGATCTACGTGATCGCCCTCGACTGGCTGGAGCCCGTCCTGTCGGTCTCCGAGGCGTCCATCTCCGACTTCGAAGGTGGAAGCGGGCTTTTCGAAAAGACGCTCGACTACCAGAAACAGGGGCTGTATTTCCTGATATTCCCGGTCCGCGCGATCCATCTGCTCTTCGGAATGGGTCTGCGCTTCGACAACATGCTGGCACCCACCGATATCTACAATGACGTCTTCGTCGGCGTGCACTGCCTGGTCTCTCTGATCCTGCTGGTGGTGGCCGTGCGCCAGAGGCGCTTGAGCCTTCGTGCGGATCTCATATTCGCGAGCATGGTGTTCCTCGCGTTGTTCTGCATTTCGCCGATCTTCGCGCCCCGCTATCTCTATCCGGTCTACGTTGTCCTCGCGATGACGGTACTCGGCGCTCCTGCCAAGCTGCCCAACGGGCGCCCGCGAATGCCCGCGGCCGTCGCTGCCCAAGTCTCCTCCGCCAAGAAGCCATGAAAGTTCTCTACATCGACGGGGTCGGCCCTTTCGGCGGCGCGTCGCGCAGCCTCTATGAAGCGGTGCGCGCCCTTCCGGCGGGCAGCGTCGAGCCCCACTTCGTCGCCGTGACGGGCACCGTTCTGCCCTTCTACAGCGAAGTGGCGACCGACCTCATCGCCGTTCGCGGCCTCACGCGCTTCGACAACACCCGCTACAGCCACTATCGCGGCGTGCGCTGGCTGGTATTGCTTCGGGAGCTGTTCCACGTGCCGTTCACGGTGTACGCGTTGATCGCCGCAAAGCGGCGCTGGGGACGCTTCGACCTGATCCACGTCAACGAAGTCACCGAAATCATCCCCGGCCTCCTCGCGCGGCGCGTGTTCGGCGCGCCCATGCTGGTGCACGTACGCTCGCTCGCACGCGTGAATGAGCGGTCGTGGCGCTGCCGCTGGCAGAACGAGCGCCTGCGGCGCGACGCCAGTGCGGTCGTCGCCATCGACGAGAACGTGCGCGCTACGCTGCCCGCGGACGTGCCCGTGGACGTGATCCACAACTCGTTCACCCCCAAGCGCGCCAAGACCCCCGACACTGCGCTGATCAGCCGACTCGATGGCCTGCGCCCCGGATCGCTCAAGATCGGCTTCATCGGTAACCTGCACCATTCGAAAGGCGTCTACGACCTGCTCGAGGCCGCGCGCCTGGTCAAGCTCGCGGGGCGCGACGTCGAGTTCGTCATCATTGGGGGTGCCACGCGAGCGGATACCGGCCTCAAGGCCTGGCTGCTGGCGCGCGCCGGCCTGGCGCAAGACGTCAGCCAGGGATTCGAGGCCCGCGTCGCCGAGGCGGGAGTCACCGACAACTTCCATCTGCTGGGCGCGTCGACCGACATTCAGTGCGTCTTCGATCGCATCGACGTCCTCTGCTTTCCGTCTCACTTCGACGCGCCCGGCCGGCCCATCTTCGAAGCGGCGTTTTCGGCCGTGCCGTCGATCGCCGCCATTGACCACCCGCGGCCCGACACCCTCGTCCACGGCGAGACCGGACTGGCCACGCCGGGGCGCGATCCCGCCGCACTGGCCCGTGCAATCCTCCACTTCGCCGATGACCGTAGCGAAGTGAAGCGCATGGGCGAGAACGCCCGCGAGCTCGCGCAGCGCAACTTCACCCCCAGCATCAATGCCCGGGCGCTTCTCGACGTGTATCAACGCGTCGTGGCCTCGAACGCCGTGGGGCGCCTGCCGGCTCGCCAAGAATGACCACCTCCCCCCTGCCGCAAGAGACGCGAATGGAGGTCCTCGAGTCTCGAGATGGCGACCGCTCGTCCCAGGAAATCGTCCATTACTACAGCGACGAACTGTTCATCGCGTCGACCCATCGGCGCGTGCTCGTCCAGCGACCCGATCGCGCCACGCTGGAAATTACCTTTCCACGGACAAGACTCGATTTCCTCGGATTTTCTCGCCCGATGCGCCGGGCGCTCCGGCTCGACAAATGCAACGTCTACCCGCTGGATCCGCACGGTAGCGAGCTGGTTCTGATTCGTCGGGGCGCCGTGTACCGGTACGACGGCCAGAACGGGCTGCGGAAGACGCTGGAATTGAAGCAGTCGAGAAACGTGCTCCATACCGACTTCTGCCAGACCCGTTCGGGACGGATCATTTTCGGGGAATATGGAGCGAATCCGGATCGTCAGGCGATCCCGATCTACGCTTCGGATGACAACGGCGCCAGCTGGCGCGCCATCCACCACATTCCCGCCAGCAAGGCCAAGCACGTACATGCCGTCTATGCGGACAAGTTCGGCGACAAGGTGTGGATCTTCACCGGCGATGCTGACGGTGAATGCTGGGTCATCGAGGCCAGCGAGGATTTCGGCGAGATCCGTTATATCGGCGACGGCAGCCAGATCTACCGCGCCTGCACGGCATTCTTCACGCCCGACAAGGTGGTATGGGCGATGGACAGCCCTCTCGAAACCTCCCGCACGGTTCACTTCGATCGCCAGTCCGGCAACGTCGAACTTCACGGGGCCTTCCCCGGGTCGATCTGGTATGGCCTGGACGTGCCTCGAACCGGTTATCTCGTGGCCTCCACCGTCGAACCTGGGCAGTCGGTCACGGACAACGAGGCCGGCGTCTTTTTCAGCAGCGATCTGGTCAATTGGTCGCGTCTTGCCGGCTTCGAAAAGGATCGCTTGCCGATGGGCCTCTTCAAGTTCGGTGTCATCGGCTTTTCGCGGGGAGCGAGAACGGACGGTACTTTCTATATTTTTGGCGAGGCTTTGAAAGGATTGGACGGAAGGGCACTGAGATGCAAGATCGAACGATAGACATCGTTTCGACGACGGGCAGCATCCACTACCTGGACGAGTCCAATGGGGACGTCATCAGGTCGTTCGGCGGAGCCATCGACGGCGTTCTCGATGGCCAGGCGTTCTCGGTCAATGTCGGACGACCCTGGCTGAACCGTCTTGTCCGGTTTCGAATGGTGAGCCGCCTGCTGCGGATACATCGCATCAACATCCTGCGGATTGCCAAGACCCGCCTCCTCGTCATCTACAGGAACGACGTCTTCGTTTTCGAGCTGCGGGAACGCACCTTGCGGAAGGTGTTCAGGTTCGCGCTCACCCACTACGTCCACACGCAATCGATATCCGTTCACGAAGGACGCATCGTGATCGGCGAGTACGGCAACATCGGGCAGCAAAAGTGCGTGGGGGCACTGGTCTCGCCTGACGGCGGTACCACCTGGAGCTACCAGCGCCTTTTCGAAAAGGCGCAGGTGAAGAACATCCTCGCGATCCAGTTCGATTCCGTCAGTCGAAATTATTGGGTCTTCACCGGCGATGCGGATAACGAGTCCGGCATTCATATCTTCGACGAGCACCTCAATTTCTCCAGAACCCTCGGCAGCGGACTGGCCTATCGCGCGATCAGCTCGTTTTTCCTCCCCGACAGGATCGTCTGGCTGACCAACAACCCGTTCGGCACCTCCCAGGTGCAGTCCTACGACAGGACGACGGGCAGCGTCGAGGCCGGGGAGTCCCTTCCCGGGCCGGTGTGGTACAGCGCGCGGCTCGGCTCGGACATCTACTGCTGCACCGCGGCCGAGGACGTCGCCGGGCCTGCAGGCGAAAATGTCTATGTGATGCACTCCCGAGACTACGTCCACTGGGATCAGCTGTGCACCTTCGAGAAGGATGCTTTGAACAAACGGCTCTTCCTGTACGGGCTCGGAACCTTTGCCCAGCACGGCCCCGACAACTCGAATGTCTACGTGAACCTGGATGCCGTCCGGAAGTACGACGGTTGCACCGTCAAGATTGCGCGGCCTGCAGGTTCGACGCGCCAGCCCGCAGCGAGTGAACGATGAATTCGACGCAGTTGTTCGCCCTCCTGACCTCCGAGAGCTGGCTGGCACCTCACGCGCTGGAGGAGGACGGCCACGCCCCGGCCGAACTGGGCGACGCCGCCTTCGAGTACCTGCTCAAGTTCTGCGAATTGAACAGGAATCGCCTCGTCGATCGCATCGACGCCGAACGCTCGGGCGAGAGGACGCCGACCTTGATCTACCGGATCACCCGCCTGCTTCTCGCCCGATGGGAGGCAAGCAAGGACTTCAGATTCATCAACACCTTGTTCAAATTCAGAGCGAAAAAGTATTTCGACAAGCTGCCCGGCGACCCGGCCAGCGCCCGATTGATGGCGAGGCTGAATGACACCTTCAGCCGCGTACTGAAACATGACTGACAACACCGGCGCCTTCATCCTGTCGGCATCCAACTACAGCGCGTATTCGATTTCCGTGCTGAAGCTTCTGCTGACCCAAGGCGTCCCCGTGCGGGGCGTCATGATCCAGAAGTTGGCGGATCGAGGCCGCCTGTTGCGGGAGTTCAGGAGCTCCGGCCCTGCCATCCTGGGAAAGATTTTCAGAAAGCTGATACTCCAGCGACTGGGAATCGGACAGCAGCTTCAGGACGGCTTCAGCACCTACTACAAGACGCTGGGCAAGCAGCCTTCGTCGCTGGTCGACCTGTGCACGCAGCACGGAATAAAATACTTGCTGACCTCCGACTTCCACTCCGAGGAAAGCCTGACTTTTCTGGAAGCGTCCCGCTGCGCCCTCGTCGTGTTCACGGGGGGAGGACTTGTGCGGCAGGCGCTCATCGACCGGTCCGGCCAGGGTGTCGTAAATTGCCACATGGGCGTCCTGCCCAAGTACCGGGGCATGGACTGCACCTATTGGTGCTCGCTGAATCGCGACCGGGACAATATCGGCTTCACGGTGCACCTGATCAACGCAGGGGTCGATACCGGACCGATCGTCGAAGTCCACAAGGTGGACGCCAGCCGCATGGCGACGATCGACGAGGCCGTGTTTGAAATTGAATACCGTATGGCGCCTGCCATCTCCAGCGCCGTCGGCAAGATGCTCAGGGGCGAAACCACGTTCACTCCACAACGTGCGGAAGACGGGCTCCAATATTTTACGATTTCGCCGGAATGCCAGAGCCTGGCTCGCGAAATGTTTGCTGCTGAAAAGAGAGTGCTTTAATGGAAAACCAGAGCGGCTACCGGATATGCAAGCGCTGCATCATGGATACAACAGACCCCACGATCGAATTCGATCAAGGCGGACTGTGCGGGTATTGCAGGAATTTTGATGAGCAAATCCTGCCCGAGTGGAAATACGGGGAAAACCGTTCTTCCGAACTGGAGGAGCTGCTCGGACGCATTCGCCAGGAAGGCAAGGGGCGCGAGTTCGACTGCATTCTCGGGCTGAGCGGCGGCCTCGACAGCGCCTATCTCGCCCACGTGGCCGTCAAGAAATTCGGCCTGCGCCCGCTGCTTTTCCATGTCGACGTCGGCTGGAACACCCGCGGATCGGTCTCGAATATCGAGAAGATCGTGGATGGACTCGGCATGCACTTGTATACCGAGGTGGTGAACTGGAACGAGATGAAGGACTTGCAGCGCTCGTTCTTCCTGTCCGGTATTCCGGATCAGGACTATCCGCAGGACATCGCTTATATCTCGATGCTGTACAAGTTCGCCCGCCAACACAAGATCAAATACATCCTGAACGGCGGAAACTTTTCGACGGAATGCTGCAGGGAGCCGGAAGCATGGGGCGGCTATCTCGGCGTCGACAAGTGGCTTGTCAATTCGATCCACGGCAAATATGGGCGCATTCCGCTCGAGACGTTCCCGCTCGTGGACATCCTGCGATACAAGATCTTGTACAAGTACCTGTACAAGATCAGTTCCGTCTACCTGCTTAACTACATCCCCTACACGAGAAAATTGGGCGAATCGACCTTGGCCAGGCTCTACAACTGCGAGCCCTTCCAGCACAAGCACCACGAGTCCGTATTTACCCGATTCTATGAGGACTACTGGCTGCCCCGCAGGTTTGGTTTCGAGAAGCGCCGCGCGCACTTCTCCAGCCTGATCATGACGGGGCAGATGACTCGCGAGCAGGCGCTTGATCGGATCTCAAGGCCGGAATTGAGCGAAGAGCAGCACGCGAGAGATTTCGAGTATGTCGCGGATAAGCTCGACTTCTCGGTGAACGAATTCCGAGAAATATTCAATGCCGAGCATCACACATATAGGGAATTCAGAAACAAGCGCGACCTGATCATCGCCGGCGCGCGACTAATGCGCCGCATCGGTCTCGAAAAGAGGCTATTCTGATGCTGAAAATCGTCGATTATGGCGTTGGAAATATCCAGGCCTTCATGACCTTGTTCAAGCGGATCGGGGTCCCGGCTGAGCGAGCACGCTCGTCCGCGGAGTTGGCCAATGCCTCACGTCTAATTCTCCCGGGGGTCGGCGCTTTCGATCACGCCATGTCCCTGCTCAATGCGTCGGGAATGCGCCCGAGCCTGGAGGAGATGGTGTTGCGCCAAAGCATTCCGGTCCTGGGCATCTGCGTTGGCATGCAGATGCTCGCCTCCGGCAGCGACGAGGGCGAGCTGGCCGGCCTGAACTGGGTGCCGGGGCGGGTGAAGGCCCTGGCCAGCCATCCGCAATCGAAGGACCTGCCGATGCCTCACATGGGTTGGAACGACATCCGGATCAAGCCCGGACAGAAGCTGTTCACGGACTTCGACCCGGACCCGCGCTTCTACTTCCTGCATTCGTACTACTTCGATGCGCAGGACAAGGCCGACGTATCGGCCACGGCCGAATACGGCCATCATTTCGACTGCATCGTCTCGCGGGGCCACATCCACGGCGTGCAGTGCCATCCGGAGAAGAGCCACCATTTCGGTGCCCAGCTCCTGAAGAACTTCGCGGTGCTCTGACCCATGCTGCGTCCCCGCATCATTCCCTGCCTGCTCGTCCACAAGGGCGGCCTCGTCAAGACCCAGAAGTTCGGCTCGCCGAAGTACGTGGGCGACCCCATCAACGCCGTCAAGATCTTCAACGAGAAGGAATCCGACGAGCTCATGGTGGTCGACATCGACGCCGCGGTGAACAAGGCCGAGCCGAACTACGCGTTGATCGCCAAGCTCGCCGCCGAGTGCCGCATGCCGCTGTGCTACGGCGGCGGCGTGACCACCGCCGACCAGGCGGCGCGCATCATCGACCTGGGCGTCGAGAAGGTCTCCGTGAGCTCCGCGGCCGTCGCCGATCCCGCGCTGCTGGTGCGCATGTCGGAGGCCATCGGCCGCCAGAGCGTGGTGGCCGTGCTCGACGTGCGCAAGAAGAGCGGTCTCTTCAGCAAGGGCTACGAGCTCTGCACCCACAACGCCCGCACCGCGCACAAGCTCGATCCCGTGGCTTTCGCACAGCAGCTGCAGGAAGCCGGTGCGGGGGAGATCGTCATCAATTCCGTGGACCGCGACGGCGAGATGAAGGGCTACGACATCGAGCTCGCCCGCCAGATGCGGGCCGCCCTCAAGGTGCCGCTGACGATCCTGGGCGGTGCCGGCTCGCTCGAGCACGTGAGCGAGCTGCTCGGCGCCTGTGGCGTCATCGGCGCCGCTGCCGGCAGCCTGTTCGTCTTCAAGGGCCAATACCGCGCCGTCCTCATCAACTACCCCACGCAGAAGCAGAAGGACGACCTTTGCCGTGCCGCGCTGCGTGTACACGACAAGAAGTGAATCGAGCCATGTTCAGCAACAAGACTCTCCTCATCACGGGCGGCACCGGCAGCTTCGGCAATGCAGTGCTGCGCCGCTTCCTCGATTCCGACCTGCGCGAGATCCGCATCTTCTCCCGCGACGAGAAGAAGCAGGACGACATGCGCAAGCGCTACAACAACGCCAAGCTCAAGTTCTACATCGGCGACGTGCGCGACGCGCGCGCGGTCGAGACGGCGATGCGTGGCGTGGACTACTGCTACCACGCGGCAGCCCTCAAGCAGGTGCCGTCGTGCGAGTTCCATCCCATGGAAGCCGTCCGCACCAACGTGCTGGGTACCGAGAACGTGCTGGAGGCCGCGATCCGTGCCGGCGTGCAGCGCGTCGTCTGCCTGAGCACCGACAAGGCCGTCTATCCGATCAACGCCATGGGCATCTCCAAGGCGATGATGGAAAAGGTGATGGTCGCCGCATCGCGCAACCTCGAAGGCACGCGCACGGTGATCTGCGGCACGCGCTACGGCAACGTCATGGCGTCGCGAGGATCGGTGATCCCGTTGTTCGTCGAGCAGGTGCGGGCCGGCAAGCCCATCACCATCACCGATCCGAACATGACCCGCTTCATGATGACGCTGGACGACGCCGTCGAACTGGTGCTGTACGCGTTCGAGCATGGCAACAACGGCGATATCTTCGTGCAGAAAGCGCCGGCCGCCACGGTGCAGGTGCTCACGCAGGCCGTGCTGGAGATGATGCAGCGCCCGGACCATGAGGTGCGCGTCATCGGCACCCGCCACGGCGAGAAGCTCTACGAGGCCCTGCTGAGCCGGGAGGAACGCGCGGCGGCGGAGGATCTCGGAGGCTACTTCCGCGTCCCGCCGGACGGGCGTGACCTGAACTACGGCAAGTTCGTGGAACAGGGCGAGGTCAGCATCAGCGCCAGCGAGGACTACAACTCCCACAACACCGAGCGGCTCGACGTCGAGGGCATGAAGCGGCTGCTGCTCAAGCTCGATTTCATGCGCCGCATCGCGGCCGGCGAAGCCGCCTATCCGGAGGACTGAAATGCGCATTGCCATCACAGGCGGCCGCGGCTTCATCGGCCGCAACCTGCAGGTGCGCCTGCAGGAACTCGGCCATCGCGACCTGACACTGATCCCGCACGACGCGGATGCGCCGGCGCTGGCCGCACTGCTCGCGGACGTCGGCTTCGTCTTTCACCTGGCGGGTGTCAATCGCCCGCAGGATCCGGCCGAGTTCGAGAGCGGCAACCACGACTTCACGCGCAGGCTCTGCCAGGCTATGGTCGCTCAGGCCACGCCGCCCCGGGTCGCGTTCGCGTCGTCCACTCAGGCCGCACTGGACAACCCGTACGGCCGCAGCAAGCGCCAAGCCGAGGACGAGTTGCTGGCCTACGGGCGGCACACCGGGGCCGGGGTCCACATCTACCGGTTGACCAACGTGTTCGGCAAGTGGTCGCGTCCGAACTACAACTCGGCCGTCGCCACGTTCTGCCACAACATCGCACGCGGCGAACCCATCGTCGTGAACAACCGCGACGCGGCGCTCAAGCTGGTCTATGTCGACGACGTCGTGCAGCAGCTGTGCGCGCTCCTGGCCGACGCCGGCGCCGCCTCCGGCCTGCTGACGGCCGGCCCCGAGTACGACACGACGGTGGGCGAGCTGGCCGACCAGGTCCAAGCCTTCGCGAGCAGCCGCGAGTCGCTCGTGTCCGAGCGCGTGGGCACCGGCCTGACACGGGCGCTCTACGCCACCTACGTCAGCTTCCTGCCCCTGCCGGCCTTCGAGTACGAGGTGGCGCGCCATGCCGATCCGCGCGGCGTGTTCGTCGAGATGCTCAAGACGCCCGACTGCGGCCAGTTCGGCTACTTCACGGCGTTCCCGGGCATCACTCGCGGCGAGCACTACCATCACACCAAGACCGAGAAGTTCCTCGTGATCAAGGGGACGGCGAGCTTCGGCTACCGCCACATCCTCACCAACGAGACCCACGAGATCGTCACCAAGGGCGGCGAGGGCCGCATCGTCGAGACCATTCCCGGCTGGACCCACAACGTGTCCAACATCGGCGACGACGAGCTGGTGGTGCTCGTGTGGGCCAACGAGATCTTCGACCGGCAGCGGCCGGACACGGTCGCCCAGAAGGTCAATCAAGCATGAAGAAACTCAAGATCGTCTCCGTCGTCGGCACGCGTCCGGAGATCATCCGCCTGTCGCGCGTGCTGGCCCGCCTGGACGAGGCCTGCGACCACGTGCTGGTGCACACGGGGCAGAACTACGACTACGAACTCAACCAGGTGTTCTTCGACGACCTCGGTGTTCGCAAGCCGGATCACTTCCTCAACAGCGCTGGCGCCAACGCGGCCCAGACCATCGGCAACCTGATCATCGCCGTGGACGCGGTGCTGGCGCAGGAGCAGCCCGAAGCGCTGCTGGTGCTGGGCGACACCAACAGCTGCCTGGCGGTCATCCCGGCCAAGCGCCGCAAGATCGCAATCTTCCACATGGAGGCCGGCAACCGCTGCTTCGACCTGCGCGTTCCCGAAGAGACCAATCGGCGCATCGTCGACCATACCGCGGACATCAACCTCACCTACAGCGACATCGCTCGCGAATACCTGCTGCGCGAAGGTCTGTCGCCGGACATGGTCATCAAGACCGGCAGCCCGATGTTCGAGGTGCTGACGCACTATCGCGACCGCATCGATGCCTCGGACGCCCTGGCGCGCCTCGGCCTCGAGCCGGGCGGCTATTTCGTCGTCAGCGCGCACCGCGAGGAGAACATCGAGTCGGACCGCAGCTTCGGCAAGCTCTGCGCCGTCCTCAACGCGCTGGCCGAGGACCACGGCGTGCCCGTCATCGTGTCGACCCACCCGCGCACGCAGAAGCGCATCACGGCGATGGGCGTGACGTTCCACGAGCAGGTGCGGCTCCTCAAGCCGCTGGGCTTCCACGACTACGTCAAGCTGCAGATGCATGCGCGTGCGGTGCTGTCCGACAGCGGCACGATCACCGAGGAATCGTCGATCCTCAACTTCCCGGCGCTGAACCTGCGCGAGGCGCACGAGCGCCCCGAGGGCATGGAGGAGGCATCGGTGATGATGGTCGGCCTGGAGCTCGCGCGCGTGCGCCAGGCCATGGCGATCCTGCAGACGCAGGCTCGCGGCAGCGAGCGTTCGCTGCGCCAGGTGGCCGACTACAGCATGCCCAACGTCTCCGACAAGGTCGTGCGGATCGTGCACAGCTACACGGACTACGTGAAGCGCGTCGTCTGGCGCAACTACGACTAGGCGTCGCGTGAAGGTTCTCGTCGTCAGCCAGTACTTCTGGCCAGAGACGTTTCGCGTCAACGAGATCGTCTCGGAGCTCTCGAGCCGCGGTCACGAAGTGACCGTCCTGACGGGCCGGCCCAACTATCCGGAGGGCGTCGTGCATCCCGACTACGTCGCCGCGCCCGAGCGGTTCTTGACGTTTGCGGGCGCGCCCGTGCTGCGGCTTCCCCTGCGCCCGCGCGGCAGCGGCAATGTCCGGCTTCTCCTCAACTACTGGAGCTTCGTGTTCTGGGGCTGCGTGCGAGGGCCGTGGCTGCTGCGCGGCCGCAAGTTCGACGCCATCTTTGTCTTCGAGACGTCTCCCATCACGTCGGCCCTGCCCGCGATCCTGCTGAAGTGGATCAAGCGCGCGCCGCTGTCGATGTGGGTGCTGGACCTGTGGCCCGACACGCTCATGGCCGTGGGCATGGTCAAGTCGGAGCGCGCGCTGCGCGCCGTCGGCCTGCTGTGCAGGTTCATCTATCGCCGTTGCGACCTGATCCTGGGCCAGTCCCGCGCGTTCGTCGAGCCGATCAGGCGCTGGGCGGGATCGGCGGAGAATTTCCGCTACTTCCCGGCGTGGTCGGAAGAGATCTTCGACGCCGCGGGCGGCGACGTCGCCCCGGCGCGGGATCTCGCGCCGCACGCGGGTCGCTTCAACATCCTGTTCGCCGGCAACATCGGCGACGCACAGGACTTTCCGTCCCTGCTGGAAGCCGCTCGCCTGACGCGGCATCGGCCGGATATCCACTGGCTGCTCGTCGGAGACGGCCGCGCCGCGCCCCAGGTGCGGGCGGACATCGAGCGGCTGGGCCTGGCCGACACCGTCTTCATGCTCGGTCGCCATCCCGTCGAACGCATGCCCAGCTTCTTCGCGGGCGCCGATGCGCTGCTCGTGTCGCTCAAGGCGGATCCGATCTTCGCGATGACCATCCCCGGCAAGGTCCAGAGCTATCTGGCCGCCGGCAAGCCCTTGCTGGGCATGCTCGACGGCGAAGGCGCGCGCGTCATCGAGGAAGCCGGCGCGGGCCGGGTCGCCCCGTCGGGGGACGCCGCCGCACTCGCGCGACAGGCGATCGCGCTGGCCGACCTGCCCGCCGGCGAACGGATGCAGATGGGGCTCAGCGGGCGCCGTTTCGGCGAGGCGCATTTCAAGCGAGCGACGCTGATGTCGCACCTCGAGGCCTGGCTGGCCGATCCGAAGACGCCCTGACCGTCGCTCCATCGCTCGCGCGCATTCCGCCCGCGCCTCCCCGCACCGGGGCAAGGCCGTGTCGACGTGTGCCGTCAGCCCGGCGCGTACTCGGGGACGACCTCGCGCAGCAGCGCACGCACGTCGGTGTCGGCGAGCTCGCTTGCCTGCGCATGGGCCACGTCCAGGACGCGCTGGATGGCGCTGCCGCGCTCGCCCAGCCGCGCGATGCGCAGCCTGGCGATGGGCGTGGCGACGGTGGCGTCGGCATCGGCGAGCAGTTCCTCGTACAGCTTCTCGCCCGGGCGCAGCCCGGTGAATTCGATCCGGATGTCCTCCACGCTGCGTCCCGACAGCCGGATCATGTCCCGCGCCAGGTCGACGATCTTCACCGGCTCGCCCATGTCCAGCACCAGCACCTGGCCCGAGTCGCCGATGGCGGCGGCCTGCAGCACCAGCCTGGAGGCCTCGGGGATGGTCATGAAGTAGCGGATGATGTCCGGATGGGTCACGGTGATCGGGCCGCCGCGCTCGATCTGTTCCTTGAACTTCGGGATCACGCTGCCTGACGAGCCCAGCACGTTGCCGAAGCGCACGGCCATGAAGCGAGTCGCGCGATGTTCGGCCGCGAGCGCGGAGATCACCATCTCGGCGGCCCGCTTCGTCGCGCCCATCACGTTGGTCGGGTTCACCGCCTTGTCGGTACTGATCAGAACGAAACGCTCGACGCCCGCCCTCGCCGCAGCGAGCGCGGCGTGGTAGGTGCCCAGCGTGTTGTTGCGCAGGGCCGCCCAGGCGTTGTGTTCCTCCATCAGCGGGACGTGCTTGTAGGCCGCCGCATGGAACGCGACCTGCGGCTTCCACGCATCGAAGATGCGCTGCATCTGGGCCAGGTCCTTGACGTCGCCGATCAGTGGGACCAATTGGAGCTGCGGGAAGGCAAGGCTCAGTTCCTGCTCGATCGTGTACAGGTTGAACTCGGACAGCTCCACGAGGACCAGCCGGGCCGGCCGATAGCGCGCCACCTGCCGGCACAGCTCCGAGCCGATGCTGCCGCCGGCGCCCGTGATCAGCACCGTCTTGCCGTGCAGCACCAGGTCGATGCCCTGCTCGTCGAGCTTCACGGCTTCGCGCCCGAGCAGGTCCTCGGGCTCGATGTCGCGCACGCCGCGGGCCACGTCCGAGTCGCCCGGGCGCAGTTCGGCCGCGGAAGGCACCGTCAGCACCGGCAGGCCGGCGGCGCTCGCGAGCTCGAAAGCGCGCCGGCGCTGGCGCGCGGTGCCGCCCGGCAGCGCGATGATCAGGTGGGTCGCGGCGCCCAGCACCGCGCGATCGCTGACCGCCTCCAGCGGCCCGAGCACCGGGACGCCGGCGATGCGCGCGCCCTGCTTGACCGGATCGTCGTCGAGCATGCCCATCACGATCCAGCCCTGCTGGTGGATGCCCGCCATCAGCCGCTTGGCCGCCTGCCCCGCGCCCAGGATCAGCGCGCGCCGCACCTCCTTGTCGCCGCCGGTGATCTGCGCGCGCGAATGCTCGTAGAGCATGCGATAGCCGACGCGCACCATGCACACCGACATCAGCGTGACCAGCGGATGCAGCGCCAGCACCGAGCGCGGCACGCCGTACAGTTGCAGCCCCATCACGACGGCCGCGCAGGCCACGCCCGCGCCCGCGCAGGCCCACGTGAGGCGCTTGACCTCGCCGAAGCCCGAGAAGCGCCACATGCTCTGGGGCACCTTGAGCAGGGCGAACAGCGCGAGATAGGTCGCGATGATGCCCAGCATCACCCAGCCGTCGTACCAGGGCCGGGCCTCGAACCAGCGGTCGAAGCCGATGCGGAACAGGTACGTGACGTTCCACGCGAACGCGATCAGCAGGCCGTCCACGACCAGCGACAGCGGCTCGCGATGCGGGCGCAGCCGCGCGAGGAAGCGATCCAGGCGATGCCAGACGGTGGGCGGCGGGGTCTTCGAAGGCGGGTTCACGAACGGGTTCAGCGAAAGAGGAGGACGCCGACGCTGCGTCCGATCACGGCGAGGTCGGTCCACAGCGAGGCGTGGTCGGCATAGTCGGCGGCGAGCGCGAGCTTGCGCGGCAGGATCACGTCCATGTATTCGCGCTCGGGGTCGGCCGCCTGCGCCAGCAGCGTGGCCTCGTCGCGGAACTCGAGCGAGGCCGGATCGGTGATGCCGGGGCGCACCGCGAGCACGCGCTCGCGCAGGGCCGGCGGCCACTGGTCGACGTAGCGC
>FTCZ01001052.1_pt1 | contig 34008 bp, 31 predicted proteins | sample 1658871 | NCBI WGS metagenome assembly FTCZ01 (sample SAMEA3914864, study PRJEB12502) | metagenome | biome: forest; material: soil | place: USA | collected 2012-03-12 | depth 0.3 m | reverse complement strand
GCCGCCCAGCGCCTCGATGCGCTCGACCAGCGGATGCGACTTGGCCGGCACATGGTTGGCGAAGATCGGCGAGCCGTAGGTGGTGCGCACGCCCGCCACGTCGGTCAGGTCCTTGATCGAGACCGGAAGGCCGCCTAGCCAGCCAGCCGCGCCTTCGGCCTCGCGCCGCTTGCCCGCCATCAGCGCCTTCGCGTGATCGCGCGCGCGATCGAGGCAGAGCGTCGGCATCGCGTTCACTGCGGGCTCGACCTCTTCCATGCGCTTGGCCGAGGCCTCGACCAGATCGAGGGCAGAGATTTCCTTCTTCTTCAGCCGCGCCACCGCTTCGACCGCCGTCATCTTCCAAAGCTCGCTCATGACACCCCTTCAGTCCTGCGTCCGGGTCGGTTACCGAAAGTGACGCTTTTAAATACGGAGGAAAATGCGTTACCAAAAGTGACCGTTAAACTAACGGGAAAATAGTCGAGCCGGGCACGACGACAGTCCCACCGGACATCATCATAAGCGCGTCGCGCGCAATCCCCAATTACGGTCGTTATATCCGGCAAAACGTTGGCCTGGCTGCAACAGATGCTCTGCAAGCCTGACGCCAACGTGACCGCCGCGTGAGGACGCCGGATGATAACCAGCGGCGATGAAGAGCCTCACCCGCCGCACCTTCGCAGCCCTCGGCAGCACCTGCCTGTTGCCCCGCGCCCTGCATGCCGAAACTCGCGATCTCGCCACGCTGCCGGCCGGTGCAGAGCTTCATCGCGTGACGGCGATGCCCGTCGAGTACAAGGGCCGCAAGGCGCTCAAGATCGAGCTGACCGAAGCCGTCAGGAGCGGCCGGCCCGGCATCGACTTCGGCGACACCGACACGTTCGTGAAGATGCCGGGAAGTTTCCGCAACGGCACGATCGAGGTCGATGTGCTGGGACGCCTCACGTCCACCGCGCCGCCTGACTCGCGGGCATTCGCCGGCATCGCCTATCGCATCGCCGACAGCGGAAAGCAGTTCGAGTCGGTTTACGTGCGGCCGCTCAACGGGCTGAAGCTCAATCCGCCGCCGCCGCGCGACAAGCGCGCGATCCAGTATTTCGCCCATCCGGACTGGCGCTTCGCGCGGCTGCGCGCGGCAAAGTGAAAGTCAGCGTGAACGGCGAGGAGCGGCTGGTGGTGAAGGAACCCAAGGCATCGCCCGCGAGCGGCGCGGTCGGCCTCTGGGTCGACATCGGCACCGAAGCCTATTTCGCCAATCTCCGCATCACGCCGCGCTGACCCTGGCCGCGCTGACCCTGGCCGAGATAGAGCGCGCCCAGCAGCATCAGGTTCAAGAGGTTGAACAGCAGCGCCGCCTGGAAGGCCGCGCGATAGGACAGCGTGGCGTCGAAGATCGCCCCGCCCATCCAGCCGCCGGCCGCCATGCCGGCCATGGCGAACAGCATCACCACGCCCAGCCGCCAGCCCGCGATGCCGGGCCCGTAGAGCTGGCGCAGGTTGAGCGCATAGCCCTGGACGATGGCGATGTAGGGAATGCCGTGGATGATCGAGAGCGTGTAGATGCCATAGAGGTCGCGCACGAACAGGAAGCCGACCAGCGCCACGACCTGGATCGCCGAGCAGAGGACGCTGACCCGCAGCGGCCCGATATAGTCGGACAGGCGGCCCATCGCGAAGGTCGCGGCCACCGCCGTCAGCAGGATCAGCGCGATCGCCTCCGAGCCGCGCGCCGGGTCGAGGCCGAGATCGCCGCAGAACGCCACCATATGGACGAACGGCACGGCCATGGCGGCGCAACAGCAGAAGCCGGCCGCCGACAACAGCACCATGATCACCTTGGAAGGAATCGGCAAAGTGGAGAGGGCTTCTGCCGTGCGCTGGCCGTTGTTGGTGCGGGCGACCGGCGAGGAGCGCACATAGAAGGCGCAGGCGAACAGCAACACGCCCGCGATGACGCCATAGATCATCAGCGACTCGCGCCAGCCGAACTCGGGCAACAGGTAGCGATAGATCTGCGGCCAGATGAAGCCGGAAAGCGCGGGGCCGACCGAGACGATCGACACCGCCGTGCTGCGGCGCTTGTCGAACCAGCCCTGGATGTTGTTGAGCGCCGGCGTGAAAGTCGCGGCATTGCCGAGGAAGCCGAGCGGGATCGCATAGCCCACGAACAAAGCGATCTCCCCGCCACTCGCCGCAATCCAGCCGCCGATCACGATCGACACGCCCGCGATCAGCAGCGGCACCCGCGGGCTGGTGCGGTCGGCCAGCCAGCCCATGAACACGCCGCCTACGCCCATCGAAAGGAAACCCAGCATGTAGGCCATCGACGGCACGGCGCGGCGATCGCCGAATTCGGCGGCGATCTCCTTCAGCGCCACGACCGGCAGGTAGATGGCGCCGCCGCCCAGGCCGATGCAGAACATCGACAGGAAGGCGAGCCGCCATGCATAGGGGCTGTCAACTCCGGGGCGCGAAACAACGGTCATGCGCCCGCGCCTATTCCCGCGCCAGGGTCGCCGCCGCCGCGGCCTTGGCGTCGAGCGCCTGGTCGTCGTCGAGCGTGAAGGTGACCCGGCGCAGCTTGCCGGTGAAGGCGAACGGCGCCTCGTAGTGCGAGACCGGACTCGACCGGTCGCGGCCGATGTCGAGGCCCGACCAGGAGATGAAGCTCACGAATCCCAATTGCTCGTCGAAGCCGCCGGCCGGCGCGCCGTCGATCAGCAGGGTCGCCACGTTGCGGCCCTTGTCGCGCCGCATGCGCAGGCCGAGCAGGTGGTTGCCCGCCGGGACGGGACGATCCGAGAAGATGACGTGATGCTGGCCGCCCACGTTCATGTCGTAAGTCAGCCGGTTGTCCTTGATGTAGAGCGAATAGCCGCCGGTCATGTCGCCGTGGGCGATCAGCACACCTTCGGTCGTGGCACCCGCGATCTGCACGTCGGCCTCGATCGTGTAGGTGCGGCTTCGCACGTCGGGCGCGACGTCGGTCGGCACATGGCCCATGCCGGCATGGAAGACGAATTTCTTGCGCGGCCCATGGAAGCGCTTGGCATTGTCGGCGAAGCGCTGCTGGAAGCGCTCGTCGAGCGGCAGCACGTTGTGCGCCTCGGCCTCCTTCCACCACGCCGCGATCAGCGCCTTCAGCCGCGCGGGTTCCTTTTCGGCCAGATCGTCGGTCTCGCTGAAGTCGCGATCGAGATGGAACAGCTCCCACTTGTCCTTGTCGAAGTCGCTGCCCAGCGGATGGAACGACACCGCCTTCCAGCCGTCCTTCACCAGGCCGCGATGGCCGAACATCTCGAAATACTGCGCCGCCGTTTTCGACGGCGCCTTGGCATCCTTGAGGCTTCCGGCAAAGCTCGTGCCCTCGAGCGGCATCTGCGCGATGCCATTGATGGCCGGCGGCGGCTTCACGCCCACGACATCGAGAATCGTCGGCACGAGATCGCTGGCGTGACAGAACTGGTGGCGCAGCTCGCCGCGCGCGGGCAAGCCCTTCGGCCAGGAGATCACCAGCGGATCGCGAATGCCGCCGCCGTGCGTATTCTGCTTGTAGCGGCGCAGCGGCGTGTTCGCGGCCATCGCCCAGCCCCACGGAAAATTCGAATGCGTGTCGGGCCCACCGATATCTTCGATGCGCGCGATCTTCTCCTCGAGCGGCTCGCGGCGCAGGTTGTACGGGCCCATCGCATTGACCATGCCGAAGGGGCCGCCTTCCTGGCTGGCGCCATTGTCCGACATCAGCACGATCATCGTGTCGTCGAGCTGACCTGCGTCCTCGAGGAACTTCACCAGCCGCGCGATGTGCTGGTCGGCGTGCTCGAGCATCGCGGCATAGGCCGCCTGAAGACGCGTAAAGAGCTTCCTCTCGCCCTCGGGCACCTCCGCCCACGGCTTCACGGCGTCGTTGCGCGGCGGCAGGCGCGTGTCCTTCGGCACGATGCCGAGTTCCTTCTGGCGCGCGAGCCTGCGGTCGCGCTCGACGTCCCAGCCTTCGGCGAACAACGTGTCGTATTTGCGGATCAGGTCGAACGGCGCCTGGTGCGGTGCGTGGCAGGCCCCGAAGGCGAGCCATGTCAGCCATGGCACTTCGGGCCGGTCGCCCACGTGGTCGGCGAGATAGCGGATCGACTGGTCGACCAGATCGGCCGTCAGGTGATAGCCCGTGGCGAAGGTGCCCGGCGTCTCGACCGGCGTGTTGTCGCGCACCAGTTCCGGTGCGTACTGGTCGGTTTCGGCGTCCATGAAGCCGTAGTAGCGGTCGAAGCCGCGGCCGAGCGGCCAGCCGTCGAACGGGCCGGTCGCGCCCGATTCGGTGAGCGGCGTCACGTGCCACTTGCCCAGCATGTAGTTGCGATAGCCGTGCGGGCGCAGCATCTCGGCGATGGTGCCGGCTTCCTTGGCGATCTTGCCCCGGTAACCAGGATAGCCCGAATCGAAATTGGCCAGGCAGCCGACGCCCACCGAATGATGGTTGCGGCCGGTCAGCAGCGCCGCGCGCGTGGTCGAGCACATCGCCGTCGTATGGAAGCCGGTGTAGCGCAGGCCGCGCTGGGCGATCGCGTCCATGGTGGGCGTCTGTATCGGCGAGCCGTAGCAGCCGAGATCGGAGAAGCCGACGTCGTCGAACAGGATGACGAGGATATTGGGGGCGCCTGCCTTGTTGACGCCAGGAGGACGCTTCGGCGCGTCCGGCCAATACGGTTGGGACTCGCCCACCGTCTTTCCGATTTTGGCCGCCATTGCTTTTCCTCCCTTTGCGGGCTCTTCTAGCATGCGACATGCCCCAGTTCACATCCGACGGCCTCAACCTTTCCTATGATGAATTCGGTCCGGCCGATGCGCGCAAGGCGATCATGCTGGTGCACGGCTTCTCGTCGAACAAATACGAGAACTGGAAGCGCATGGGCTGGTACGACGCCATCGCCGGCAAGGGCCTGCGCGGCCTCGCCCTCGACTGCCGCGGCCATGGCGAGAGCGCCAAGCCGCATGATCCCGCGCTTTACGACCGCGTGAAGATGGCCGGCGACGTGTTCGCGCTAATGGACCACGCCGGCATCGAGCGCGCGCATCTGCTGGGCTTCTCGATGGGCGCGCACATCGCGCTGACCGCGGGCATGAGCGACGGCAGCCGGATCGATCATCTCGTGGTGGCGGGCGTCGGCGGCCGAATCTTCGAGCCTGCGCGCGAGCCTGGCGCCATGGCCCAAGCCATGGAGGTCGCCTCCCCCGACGAGATATCCGATCCGATGCTCAAAAGCTTCCGCCACTTCGCCGACGAGCAGAAGGAAGATCGCCTGGCGCTGGCCGCCTGCTCGCGCGGGCCGCGGTCGGAGATCACGCGCGACGCGCTGTTTGCGATTCGTCGGCCGACCCTGGTGATCGCGGGACAACGCGATCAGCTGGCCGGTCCGCCGCAGGGCCTGGCCCAGGCAATCGCCGGCGCCAAGGCGGTGACGATCCCGGGCTGCGACCACTTCTCCATGATCGCGCACGGCCTGTTCAAGGCGAACGTGTTCGACTTCTTCGACGGCTGGCTGGAATAATGGCGAAGGTCTCGTTCAAATCGATCCGTGCCCGCGCCGAGAAGCGCAAGGGCGGGCCCAAGGTGCTGGCGAGCCTGCTGCCCCGCAAGCCCGACAAAAAGGCGCTGGCGAAGCTGCCGGACGACCGGATCCTGTCGGAGATGGCCGAACGCATCTTCTCCGCGGGCTTCGTGTGGGATGTGGTCGACAAGAAGTGGCCGGGCTTCGAAGAGGCCTTCCTCAAGTTCAATCCCAAGGCACTTCTGTTCCAGCCGGCGGAGTTCTGGGAAAGGCTCGCGAGCGACAAGCGCATCGTGCGGCATGCCGGCAAGATCAAGGCGGTGCGCGACAACGCAAAATTCGTCCTGGAGATTTCCAAGGAGCACGGCAGCTTCGGCAAATTCCTCGCCGCGTGGCCCGCCGACGATCAGGTCGGCCTGATGGAGCTGCTGGGCAAGCGCGGCGCGCGGCTGGGCGGATTCAGCGGGCAGTATTTCCTGCGCTTCCTCGGCTGGGACGCCTTCGTGCTGCAGGGCGACGTGCTGACCTGCCTGCGCGACAGTGGCGTGCCGATCGGCACCGGCACGTCGAAGAAAGACCTGCGCGCGGCGCAGGCGCAGCTCAATGCCTGGGCCAAGGAGAGCGGCCTGCCGATCAGCCACGTCTCGCGCATCTGCGCGCTCTCGATCGGCGAGAACCATCCCGTCGCCCGCCTGAAGGAGATCATGCAAGTCCCATGATCTTGCTGGGAGCGCGCCACTCCAGTGGCGCTCATGTCTGTTGCGACGAAGAGAAGATGCGCCACTGGAGTGGCGCGCTCCCAGCCATGAGAAGAGCATGACTGAAATCCTGCTGATCAATCCCAACACCACGCAGTCGATCACCGACCTCGTGCTGAAGCATGCCAGGACCTTCGCCGCATCGGGCACGAAGCTGCGCGCCGTGAGCGGCGCCTTCGGGCCGCGTTACATCGCCTCCCGTATCGGCTACGCGATCGCGGGTCATGCCGCAGTCGACGCGCTGGCCAACGACAAGGGCGGCAAGGATGCCGTCGTGCTTGCCTGCTTCGGCGATCCCGGCCTGGCCGCCCTCAAGGAAGTGAGCAAGGTGCCGGTGGTCGGCATGGCCGAGGCCTCGATCCTGCAGGCCTGTGCGCTGGGCAAACGCTTCTCGATCGTGACGGGCGGCGCGCGCTGGAAGCCGATGCTGGAGGAATTCGTGGCAAGCCACGGCCTGTCCGCGCGGCTGGCCTCCGTGCGTACGGTCGCGCCGACCGGCGCCGACATCGCGCGCAACCCCAAGGCCGCGATGGCGCTGCTCGCCAAGGGCTGCAATGCGTGCTGGAAGGAAGACGGCGCCGACGTGGTGATCCTGGGGGGCGCGGGGCTCGCGGGCCTGGCGGCAAAGCTGAAATCCCAGGTCGATGTCCCCCTTCTCGACGGGGTCGCCTGCTTGATCTCCATGGCCGAAGCACTCGCCAGGCAAAAGACGGTGCGGAGAGGCGCGCCGCCTGCGCCCGTCGAGAGCATCGGCCTCAGCAAAGGCCTCGCAAAGCTGATCGGATCGCCCTAGGGTCCGGCCCATGCGGTTGGTCAGTTTCAGCCATGCGGGCGCGGCGAAATTCGGCGCGGTCGTGGACGGCGGCATCGTCGATCTCTCGGCGCGGACGAACAGCCGCTGGGCCGGCCTGCGCGAACTGCTGGCAGCGCAGATGCTGCCGGAGGTCGCCGCCCTGGCGAAGGGCCCGCCCGACCTGAAGCTCGAGGACGTCGAGCTGCTGCCGGTGATTCCCAACCCCGAAAAAATTCTCTGCATCGGGCTCAACTACGCAAGCCATGTCGGCGAAGTGGGCCGCGAGCTGCCCAAGGTGCCGAGCGTGTTCTCGCGCCTGCACAACACGCTGGTGGCAGCAGGCGGCGACATCGTGCGGCCCAAGGCATCGGTCGCGTTCGATTTCGAGGGCGAGCTGGCGGTTATCATCGGCCAGCGCTGCCGCCACGTGTCGCGTGCCCGCGCTCTGTCAGTCGTCGCGGGTTATACGTGCTTCCTCGACGGCAGCGTGCGCGATTTCCAGAAGCATTCGGTGACGGCTGGCAAGAATTTCCCGGCGACCGGCCCGCTCGGGCCCTGGATGGTCACGGCCGACGTCGTGACCGATCCGCAGCGGCTCGAGCTGGTGACGCGGCTGAACGGCGACGTCGTGCAGCGCGACACGACCGATCACATGATCTTCGACGTCGCCACCATCATCGAATATCTCTCGACCGTCACCTGGCTGGAGCCCGGCGACGTCATCGCCACCGGCACGCCCGATGGCGTGGGCCTCGGCCGCACGCCGCCGCTCTGGATGAAGGGCGGCGACAAGGTCGAGGTCGAGATCTCCGGAATCGGGACCTTGAGCGTCAATGTCATCGACGAGTGAACCGCTGACTGAGCCGGCTCGCGCGAGCATCGGCCGCGACGCCAAGGTGATCGGGCTGATCTCCGTGGTGCATTTCGTGAGCCATCTCCATGGCATGCTGCTGCCGCCGATCCTTGTGCTGGTGAAGGCGTCGTTCGGCGTCGGCTACACCGAGATCGCCTTCGCGATCACGGTCTACAACATCATGTCGGCGCTATTGCAGACACCGGCCGGTTTCCTGGTCGACCGCATCGGACCGCGCGTCATGCTGACCGGCGGTCTGTTGCTCGCGACGGCCGCTACCGCGGCCATCGCCCTGCTGCCGGGCTACTGGACCTTCGTCGCCGCCTACGCCCTGCTGGGCGTCGCCAACACCGTCTATCACCCGGCGGACTATTCGATCCTGTCGAGCGTCGATGGCAAGCGCATCGGCAAGGCTTTCTCGGTCCACAATTTCTCGGGATACGTAGGCTTCGGTGCCGCGCCCGCCTTCATGATCGCCTGCAGCGCACTCTGGGGCTGGCACGGCGCCTATCTCGCCGCCGCTTTCGTGGCGTTCGGCGCCGCCGTGCTGCTGATGGCGGCGGGCCATATCCTGCCCAAGGCGCCGCCCCGGCCGGTCCCCGCCGCCGTCGGGAAGACCTCCGCGAAGGACAGCAAGGTCGGCCTCGACCTGCTGCTGAGCGCGCCGATCCTGCGCAACCTGTTCTTCTTCCTGTGCCTGGGCATGGCCAACGGCGGCATCCAGACCTATGCGGTGGTGTCGCAGCAGGTGATCCATGGCACGCCGGCGGCGATCTCCAATATCGCCCTGTCCGGCTTCCTGCTCATGAGCGCGGTCGGCGTGCTGCTGGGCGGTGTCATCGCCGATCGCACGGAGCATCACGGGCGCGTCGCCGCCATCGGCTTCGCCTGCACCGCGGTGATGGCGATCCTGATGGGCTGGGTGGCGCTCCCCGGCTTTGCATTGATCCTGGTGATGTCGGTGGGCGGCGTGCTGAACGGCATGATCCAGCCGTCGCGCGACATGATGGTGCGCGCCGTCACGCCGCCCGGCTCGTTCGGCAAGGTGTTCGGCTTCGTGACGACCGGACTCAATCTTGGCGGCATGGTGGCGCCGCTCGCCTATGGCTGGCTGATGGATAATGGCCAGCCGCAGATGATTTATGCCGTCGTTACGCTCTTCATTCTCCTGGCGCTGGTGACCGCGATCACCCGCCGCAAACCGGAAGGCCCGCTCCATGGACTCGCTCGCGCCCGCTCTTGATGCCCAGAAAGAGGCGCTGACCCGCCGCTACGGCGCCCATTCGCTGCCGGCGGCCGGGCCGTGGAACGACACGATCGCGCGGATGCTCGAGCATCGCTCGGTGCGCAGCTACAAGCCCGACGTCGTGCCGAAGGGTGCGCTCGAGACGATGATCGCCGCGGCCCAGTCGGCCGCCACCAGCTCGAACATGCAGTGGACCTCGGTGGTCGCGACCACCGACCCCGCCAAGAAGAAGGTGCTGGCCGAGATCGCGGGCAACCAGAAGCATATCGAGCAGTGCCCGCTCTTCCTGTGCTGGATCGCCGACATGAACCGGCACGCGTCGATCTCGCAGGCCGAGCAGGTCGAGTTCGAGACCATGCCGTGGCTCGAGACCTTCATGGTGGCCTGCATCGACGTGGCGCTGGCGGCGCAGAACGCCGTCGTCGCCGCTGAATCGCTCGGCCTCAGCACGCTCTATATCGGCGCGATGCGCAACGATCCGGAAAGGGTCGCCGAGGTGTTCAACCTGCCGAAGCAGGCCTTCGTCGTGTTCGGCCTGTGCGTCGGCTACGCCACCGAGAAGGGCGCCGGCGAAGTGAAGCCCCGCCTGTCGCAGGCGATGGTGCTCCACCACGAGCGCTACGACGATTCGAACGCGCGCGACGAGCGCAAGGCGCACGACGAGGAGATGATACGCTTCTCGGCGCGTCATGAGCTGCAGGCCGGCACCTGGACGCAGCGCGTGCTGAACCGGCTTGGCCCCATCAAGTCGATGAACGGCCGCGAGCGCATGCGTCAGGCGCTGGCGCGCCTCGGCTTCGACATCCGCTGAAGAACCTCGCCCTTCTCGTCGCCGCGATCCTCGTCGGATTGCTGACGCTCGAGCTGGGCTGCCGGCTGCATCGCGGTCCACAGTGGCTGGTGCAGTGGGACAATCTTGTCGCGAAGGAATTTCGCGAAGAAGCCATTGCGACCGACACGTTGGCGGTGCGCGATCCCCTGCTCGGAACGCGGCCCGGCCCCAAGGTCGACCGGCTCGCGCTGCCGGGTGCCGACGGCCCGCCCCTGCTCGCGACAGGCGATTCCTTCACCTACGGCGAGGACGTCGACAGGCTCGAGTCCTGGCCCGCGGTCCTGCAGGACACGCTGCACCGGCGCGTCCTGAACGGCGGCGTGTCGGCCTACGGCCTCGACCAGACTGTCCTGCGCACCGAGCTGCTCGCCAGGATGCATCCGCCGACGGCCGTCGTCGTGGGCTTCATCGCCGACGATCTGTGGCGCCTGGACATGCGAAGGATCTGGGGCCGCGACAAGCCCACCTTCACTTTGGCCGTCGACGGCACGCTGGTGCTGCATCCGCCGTCGTTCGAGAAGGCACATCTGTCGTTCTGGCAACACGCCTTCGGCTGGTCGGTATTGCTGCAGACGGTCATCGGCCGCCTGTCCTGGCATGACATGTGGGCGTCGGACACTGTGCGGGCACGGCCCGCCGGCGACGGCGAGCGGCTGGTCTGTCCGCTCATGGACCGCCTCGCCCAAATCGGCATGCCGACGCTTGTCGTCGCACAGTACGAGTCGACGCTCTGGCTGCGGGACGATGTGGCCTACACGTCCCACCAGCTCGCGCAGACGCGCCTTGCGCTCGATTGCGCCCGGAAGGCGGGACTGCCGACGCTCGATACCCACGACATCATCGCGGACGCGGTGCGCCATGAAGGCGCAGCCGCGCTCTATGGCGCGGGCGGGCATCATACGGCGCTCGGCAACCGTCTGATCGCGGGGACCGTCGCGCAAGAACTCGCCCGGCGCGGCATGCTAGGAAGATAGCGCCGTGCGCCTTCTGCTCTTCTTCCTCGCCGCCGTGGTCGTCGCTTTGCCAGCGATGGCGCAGGTGCCCTACCAACCTCGGAACGACGGCTTTCGCGTGGTGTTTCCGGGCCAGCCGACGGCGGCCGACGCCGAACGGGCCAGCACCCGCTATGGCGCCGCGGCCACTGCCACGGCTTCCTACACCTCGCCGGCCGGCATCGTCTTTTACGCCACGCACACCGCCTATCCACCCGGCACGGCGGCCGGCGAACCGCAGAAGGTCCTCGACACAGTGCGCATCGGCCGCACCGCCGTCGGCACCTTGCGCTCGCAGCAGCGTTTCGCCTTCGAGGGCAATCCCGCGCAACGCGATGTGGTCGACTGGCATGGGCCGCGTCGCCTGGTGATCGTTGCACTCGATGTGATGCGCGGCGATTGGCTCTACTCGATCTACTGCTTCGCCCCGCCCGGCCAAGAGAACGATCCGGCGATCGAACGCTTCCTCGCCTCCTTCACCTTGCTGCCACAATAGACGGTGCAACCTGCGCCGCCGGAGGCACGTTCCCCTCCTGCAGATTTCTCAGAGGAAAGGACTTTTCATGATTTCAGTTACCCGCACGCTTGCTGCCGCCGCCCTGATGGGAGGCATCGCCCTCGCCGGCGCGCTCCCCGCCGCGGCCCAGAGCAACAGCACGACCGGCAAGCCGCCGGCCGCGCAGGCAGCCACCAGCAGCAAGCCGGAGACGGTCGAGCAGCGCATCACCGGCCTGAAGGCCGCCCTCAAGATCACGCCCGACCAGGAGAGCAAGTGGAAGGAAGTGGCGGACGCCATGCGCGAGAACGCCACGGCGATGGACAAGCTCGTGCAGGAGAAGAAGCCGAAGATGGCCAACATGACCGCGGTCGAGGACCTCAAGACCTACGAGGAATTCACCAAGGTCCATCTCGACGGCATGAAGAACCTGCGCTCGTCCTTCGAGTCTCTCTACAAGGCGATGCCGGACGATCAGAAGAAGAACGCCGACAAGGTCTTCCAGAGCTTTGGTGGCAGCAGCGCATCCGCCGGCTAACGCCAATCTTTGAAGGAGGTATGAAATGACCAAACGCATCGGACTTGCGATCGCGATGGCCATCGTGGCGGCGACCAGTATCGCGGCGCCGGCCAGCGCGCGCTGGTACGGCGACGGCCGCTGGCATGAAGACAATCGCCGCTGGGACCACCGCTACTATGGCTATCACTACCAGGCGCCGCCGGTGGTCTACGGAAGGCCGTACAACTACGGCTACGTCGCCCCGCCGGTCGTCTACGGCGCCGAGCCGGGCATCAACCTCAACGTGCGCATTCCCTAATCTGCAGGGAATGAGACATCGGGAATGGCGGGTCGAAAGGCCCGCCATTTTCGCGTGTGCATTCAGCCGTGCGGCACCAGCACCTGGCGCACGGTGGCGACGTCCTGCAGGCGGTCGAAGCCTTCGTTGATCTCGTCGAAGCCGATGCGCTGGCTCATCATGCGATCCACCGGCAGCTTGCCCTGCTGGTAGAGCGCAATGAAGCGCGGGATGTCGCGCACCGGAACGCAGCTGCCCATGTACGAGCCCTTGATCGTCTTCTCCTCACTGACCAGCCCGCTCTGCTGGAAGGAGAAATTGGCGCCGAGCGGCGACAGGCCGGCCGACACCGTCGTGCCGCCCCAGCGTGTCACCAGATAAGCCGTCTCCATCGACTTGATGGTGCCCGCAAGATCGAAGGCATAGTCGACACCGCCGTTGGTCAAGTCGCGCACTTGCTTCACGTGGTCGGCGTCCTTGGCGTTCACCGTGTCGGTGGCGCCGAGCTGGCGCGCAAGCCCGAGCTTCTCGTCCGACAGATCGATGGCGACGATGCGACCCGCGCCCGCCAGCACCGCGCCCAGCAGGCCCGACAGGCCGACGCCGCCCAGGCCGACGACCGCGACCGTGCTACCGGGTTCGATCTTGCCGGTGTTGACCACCGCCCCGACGCCGGTGACGACGGCACAGCCGAACAGCGCCGCGAGATCGAGCGGCAGGCTCTTGTCGATCACCACGATCGAGCCGCGATCGACCACCGCGTACTCCGCGTAGCACGACACGCCGGACTGATGGTTCACCGGCTTGCCGTCGTAATGCAGGCGATGGTTTCCCGACAGTAGCTGGCCCGCCGCACGCGGCGTGATGGAACGCTCGCAGATGTAGGGACGGCCCTCGAGGCAACGCCGGCAACGCCCGCAGCTCACGTTGAAGGTGAAGCAGACGTGGTCGCCGACCTTCACGTCGTGCACGCCGGCGCCGACCTCGACGATCTCGCCCGCGCCCTCGTGACCGAGCACGATCGGCACCGGCCGCGGACGGTCGCCGTTGATCAGCGACAGGTCGGAATGGCAGAGGCCGCCGCCGCCCACCTTCACCAGCACCTCGCCCTCGCCCGGCGGATCGAGATCGACCTCGAGGACATGGATCGGCTTGGACTTGGCGAACGGGCGCGGCAAGCCGCATTGGGTCAAGACGGCAGCTTTCATCTTCATGGCTATCGTTCCTCCGGCATCGACCTTTGCCTGCGGCCAATCCCCAGCGCAACTGCCAAAGGCATCGCCACCTGGACTAGGCCGGCGTGACGGCGAACCCCGCGCGCGGAAAATGCACACAGACCTCGCCAACGGCAGGGTCGCTGCGCTTGATGACGATCTCATCGGCACCCGAGGCGACCAGCTCGCCGACGACCGGATCGCGGCCGGTATCGTCCGGCGTGACGGCAACCCGCTGGCCAGGCCGGCGGCCGACAGGGTCCCCTGGGTCCGCGACTGCGATCGTACTCGCCATTGCCGCTCGGGCCACCGCCAGCGCGTCCTGAGATGTCATGGGCCGAGGATCGCCATGTCCAATAGCGGCGACGCGTTCGACCCAGCTCAACAACTTTGGAAATTCACCGAGCGGCACTGCTGTTGGTCCGAAATTCCGCTGCAGGAACCAGACGGGATGATACGCCGCGAAGTCGGCGAGACTGGCCGCCGCGCCTTGCAGGAACGGGCGCCTGTTGGCCAGCATCTGATCGAGCCAGTGCAGATGCGCGCGCAGCTGATCGAGCAGATAGGGCACCGCCGCCGTCATCGCTGCGGGATCGATATTTCGTCCGGAAAACCTGGCGCGGTCTTCCAGAAAGCCCTTCGGCAACACCTCGGGCTTCCTGGCGAAAAGGAGACCGGCCACCGGGCTGAACATCGTCTTCTCTGCCCACCACGCCAGCGCATCCGCCGCGCCGCGGCCGGCCGGATAAAAGCTCGGGCTGGGATGCCGGCGTTCGAGCTCGCGCATGATACGTTGACTGTCGCAATAGAGGTCGGCGCCGATCTGCAGCACGGGCGTCTTGCGATAGCCCCCGGTGAGCGCCGTCAGATCGGGTTTCGGCATGATCATGGGAATCTCGACCGACGCCCAGGCGAGGCCTTTGAGGCCAAGGCCGAGCCGGACTTTCTCCGAATAAGGAGAGACATCGTAGTGGTGCAGGATGATGTCAGTCATGGCCTCACCTCAACGCTGACAAACGCCGCGATGGCACGGGTGACGGCTTCCGGTTGCTCCAACAACATGAAGTGCCCTGCGTGAGCGAGGTCGACAAGCCGGACGCGGTCACCGTGCTTCTCCCGGAGCGCGCGGCCATTGCCCGGCGGCGCCGCGACATCATCGAGCCCCTGGATCACAAGAAGAGGAGCCGTTCCGGCGTCCCACCACGCCTCGAGCGGCACACCCTGGCTGGTCGCGAGATGGGCGACATGCATCGCCGGCCAGCATTCGACTTGCGCCAGTACTTTCGGATCGGACGCCGGCGACAGCCAGCGCGCGCCATACTTGGTGACGCAATCGCTGCCGTTCATCTTGATTTCCGTGGCGTTGCGCAAGGCCGTGCCGAGCGGCGTCGCGGGTCCGATGAGACCGCCCGCCGCAAGCAGAGTGACGCTGCGCACCAGCGAGGGACGGTCGACCGCCAGGCAGCGAGCGACCCGGTTGCCGAAAGCGTGCCCGACGAGATGCGCCGGACCGCAATCCAACGCGTCGAGCACCCCAGCCACATCGGCGGCCAAATCGCGCACCGTTATGCCGTCGAGCGGTCCGCTGCTCCCCCCAACGCCGCGCATGTTGATGGCGATGGTCTGCAACCCTTGGGCAACGAGCACGCGCGTCAGGTCGTCAAAGTAACCCGTACTGCAGCCAGCATTCGCCAGCAGCACCACTGGCGTGCCGGACCCTTCAAGAGTGCATTCGAGCGTCGCACCGCCGACGTCCATATTTCGATGCTGCTTCAATTTTACCTCCGCATCTGCCTGCCGGCGGATGTAGAGGAAATGATCCATCAGCGCTGGCCGGAATCGGACTCCATCCCCCAAAGGGCAACTGCGCGCTTCACGCGATTCCTCCATCGACACGGACCAGCGAGCCCGTGGTGAAACTCGATCTGCTCGACGCCAAGTAAAGCGCGGCGGTTACGATCTCTTCCGGGCGGCCGCTGCGCTGCAGCGCCGCCATCGCGTTCTTCTTGTGCTCCTCCGGCCAGGCCTTGCTGACATCCGTCAGGAAGCGTCCGGGCGAGATGGTGTTCACCCGCACCTTTGGCCCGTACTCGAAGGCGAAGGCCTCGGTGAGCGCATTGAGCGCGGCCTTGGCGCCAGCATAGGGCGCGATCTGCGGCCTTGGCCGCAGCGCGCCGGCGCTGCTGATGTTGATGATCGAGCCGCCCTCGCCTTCGGCCATGCGGCTGCCGACCAGCGACATCAGCCGGAACGGTCCCTTGAAGTTCAGCGACACGATGCGGTCGAACAGGCTCTCCGGCGTGTCGAGCGATGAGGGCGCGAGCGGCGAGGAGCCGGCATTGTTCACCAGGATGTCGATCCTGCCGAACGCCTTGTAGGCCGCCTCGACCAGCCCATCGAGCTCGTTCCAATTGGCGACATTGCAGGCGTAGGCGTGCGCTTTCCGGCCCATCGCGCGCACTTCGGCCGCGAGCTTCTCGCAGGCCTCGAGCTTGCGGCTGGTGATGAAGATGTCGGCGCCGTGTGCCGCGAAGGCCTTCACCATCTGCGCACCCAGCCCGCGGCTGCCGCCGGTCACCAGGGCCACCTTGCCCGTGAGATCGAAATAGTCGGTCATGAGAGGACTCAAGACGTTTGACGCTGGCATGTCACTTGCTAAGTGTATTGAGGAGCGAAAACCAAGCGGTCGGCAATGAGCATTCACGTCGCGTTGCATCATCGGACGACCTACCTCTACGACCGGCCGGTGATGCTGGGACCGCAGATCGTGCGCCTGCGGCCCGCCCCGCATGCCCGCACGCCGGTGCTGTCCTACTCGCTCAAGATCGAGCCCAAGGACCACTTCCTCAACTGGCAGCAGGATCCGCAGGGCAATCACCTCGCCCGGCTGGTGATCCCCGAGCGCACGACCAGGTTCGAGGTCACGGTCGATCTCGTGGCCGACATGGCCGTCACCAACCCGTTCGACTTCTTCCTCGAGCCCGCCGCCGAGGAATGGCCCTTCGCCTACGATCCCGCGCTCGCCGAGGAGATCGCGCCCTTCCGCAAGCTTGAGCCGATGGGCCCGCTGGTGAAGGAATGGCTGTCGAAGGTCGAGCGCAAGAAGCAGCGCACCGTCGATTTCATCGTCGGGCTGAACGCGCGGCTGCAGAAGGACATCTCCTACATCGTGCGCCTCGAGCCCGGCGTGCAGAGCTGCGAGCAGACGCTCGGCCTCGGCAAGGGATCGTGCCGCGACTCGGGCTGGCTGCTGGTGATGCTCCTGCGTTACCTGGGCTTCGCCACGCGCTTCGCCTCGGGCTACCTGATCCAGCTCACGCCGGACGAAAAGCCGCTCGAGGGACCGGAAGGCCCGACGCACGACTTCACCGATCTCCATGCCTGGTGCGAAGTCTACCTGCCGGGCGCGGGCTGGATCGGACTCGATCCGACGTCGGGCCTGCTGACGGGCGAAGGCCATATCCCGCTCGCCTGCACGCCCGAGCCGTCGAGCGCCGCGCCGATTGAAGGCGGCGTCGAGAAGGCCGAGGTGCAGTTCGCGCACGAGATGTCGGTCAGCCGCATCCGCGAGACGCCGCGCACGACCAAGCCCTACACCGACGGGCAATGGCAGAAGCTGCTCGGCGTCGGCGAGACGATCGAGCGCGACATCGCCAAGGCGGACCTGCGTCTCACCATGGGCGGGGAGCCGACCTTCGTGTCGATCGACGACATGGATGGCGCGGAGTGGAACACCCTGGCGCTGGGCCCGGAGAAGCGGCGCCTGGCCGGCCTCCTGTTCCGCAAGCTCGCCGACCGCTTTGCCACCGGCCCGCTGCTGCATTTTGGCCAGGGCAAATGGTATCCCGGAGAGCAGCTGCCGCGCTGGGCACTGAGCTGCCACTGGCGCAAGGATGGCCAGCCGATCTGGCGCGAGCCGGCGTTGACCGCGCTCGAGGCCAAGCCGACGGGCGCCACAGCCGAGGCCGCCAATCGCTTTGCCACGGTCTTTGCCGAGCGGCTGCAGCTCGACCCCGGTTACCTCTTCGAGGCCTTCGAGGACACCTGGTATTACCTGTGGCGCGAACGGCGGCTGCCGAGCAACGTCGCAGTCGACGTCAACAAGGCCAAGGACCCGCTCGAGCGCGAGCGCATCAGCCGCGTCTTCGAGAAGGGCCTGGAAACTCCCGTCGGCACCGTGCTGCCGATCACGCGCGCCCACAACGGCAGCGGACGCTGGAAGAGCGGCCCGTGGTTCCTGCGTTCGGAAAAGTGCTACCTGATCCCGGGCGATTCGGCGCTCGGCTATCGACTGCCGCTCGACTCGCTGCCGTGGGCCACGCCCGCGGACATGGACGCGATCGCCGAACCCGACCCGATGATCGCGCATCCGGCCCTGCCGCCGCTCGATGCCTTCCGCCGCGCGCCTCTTCTGCGCCGCCAGGAACGCACTGCCGCGCCCACCGGCAAAGGCGATGGCGAAGCAGCGACGCGCGAGGCCTGGAAGCGCGCGCTGGCGCCCGATCTTGCCGGCAAGCCCGGCGCCGGCGCCACGGCAGGCGGGATCGTGCGCACTGCGATGGCCTTCGAAGCGCGCGATGGCCACCTCCACGTCTTCATGCCGCCGGTCGAGCGCACCGAGGATTATCTCGACCTCGTGACCGCGGTCGAGGACACGGCGCAAGAACTCGGCCAGCCGGTCTTCCTCGAAGGCTACGGCCCGCCGGGCGGTGACTCGCGCCTGCAGAACTTCAGCGTCACGCCCGATCCTGGCGTGATCGAGGTCAACATCCATCCCTCGAGCAGCTGGAGCGAGCTCGTCGAGAAGACGGGCATCGTCTACGAGGAGGCGCGCACCACGCGGCTCGGCGCACAGAAATTCATGATCGACGGCCGCCACACCGGCACTGGCGGCGGCAACCACATGGTGATGGGCGGACCGTCCGCCGCCGACTCGCCGCTGCTGCGCCGGCCCGACCTGCTGAAGAGCCTTTTGGGTTATTGGCTCAACCACCCGTCGCTGTCATATCTTTTCTCCGGCCTGTTCATCGGGCCGACCAGCCAGCATCCGCGCATCGACGAGGCGCGCAACGACGCGCTGCACGAGCTCGAGATCGCCTTCCGCCAGATCGCACCCGGAAGACAAACGCCGCCGTGGCTGGTCGATCGCATCTTCCGCAACCTGCTGGTCGACGCGACCGGCAACGCACACCGCACCGAGTTCTGCATCGACAAGTTGTTCACGCCCGATTCAGCCGCGGGCCGGCGCGGTCTTCTGGAGCTGCGCGCCTTCGAGATGCCGCCGCACTGGCAGATGAGCGTAGCGCAACAGGCGCTGCTGCGCGGCCTGGTGTCGAGCTTCTGGGATCGTCCCTACGAGCGGCGCCTCAGTCGCTGGGGCACGCGCCTGCACGACAATTTCATGCTGCCGCACTTCGTCTGGCAGGACTTCACCGACGTGCTCGCCGATCTCGGCGCGGCGGGCTATCCGTTCGACGAAAAATGGTTCGCGCCGCACTTCGAGTTCCGCTTTCCGCTGGTCGGCGAAGTGGCGCAGCGCGGCGTCGAGATGGAGCTGCGTCATGCGCTCGAGCCGTGGCACGTGCTGGGCGAGGAGCCGGGCGGTGGCGGCACGGTGCGCTACGTCGACAGCACGGTCGAGCGCCTGCAGGTCAAGGTCGAGGGGCTGAACGATGCCCGCCACGTGATCGCCTGCAACGGCTATCGCCTGCCGCTGCACGCCACCGGCACCGCCGGCGAATTCGTGGCCGGCGTCCGCTACCGCGCCTGGGCCGCGCCGAACTCGCTTCATCCGACCATCGGCGTGCATGCGCCCTTGGTGTTCGACATCCACGACAGCTGGAGCGGCCGGTCGATCGGCGGCTGCACCTATCACGTTTCGCACCCCGGCGGCCGTAATTACGACCGCATGCCGGTCAACGCCAACGAGGCCGAAGCCCGGCGCCGGGCGCGCTTCTTCCCGATCGGCCATACCGGCGGCCCGATGGCCGATCCGCGCACGATCGACAATCCCGAGCACCCGCTGACCCTGGATTTGCGGCGGGCCTGACTTCTGTCATCCTTCGCTGCGCTCAGGATGACAGAGGCGTCCTAGCATGCGATTCTAACCCCTTCTCAAGTCTCACCTTTTCCGCGGTCTTATGGAGTCCTTGCGCGGCCTCATCTCTTCGCCGGCAAGCGCGTACGACGAGCTGGTCACCGGCCAGAAGTCGATCCGCTATCACTGGCAGGGCATCCTCAGCATCATCCGCAGCCTGCCTGGCGGCGGATTGAGCGAACGCGTGGAAAGCGCGCGCCGCCAGCTCCAGGAGTCGGGTGCGACCGTCAACCTGCTCGACGACCGCGGCAAGCCCGGCTGGAACTTCGATCCCCTGCCCTTCGTGCTGGCGCCCGACGAGTGGGCCACGATCGAAGCCGGGCTGATCCAGCGCGCCACCCTGCTCGACGGCATCCTGCGCGACCTCTACGGCCCGCAGACCCTGCTCAAGGACAAGCTCGTGCCGCCGATGCTGGTGCACGCCAACCGGCATTTCCTGCGCGCCTGCCGGGCGACCGATGGCGCGGCGCCGACCCACCATCTCGGCCAGTACGCCGTCGACCTGGTGCGCCAGGGCGACGGGCGTTGGTACGTGATGGCCGACCACACCGAGGTGCCGTCCGGCATCGGCTACGCGCTCGAGATGCGCCGGGTGCTGGCGCGCAGCCTGCCCGAGGCGTTCCGCTCGATCCCCGTGCGCCATCTCCGACCCTTCGTCGACCGCTGGCACGATTCGCTGGCCGCGATGGCGCCGGCCGACGTGGCGCGGCCCAACATGGCGGTGCTGACGCCGGGCTCGCTCAGTTCGACCTACTTCGAGCATGTCTATCTCTCGCGCAGCCTGGGCGTGCCGCTGGTCGAAGGCGGCGACCTGGTGGCACGCGACGGCGAGCTGTCGATCAAGACCCTGGCCGGCCTGCGCCCCGTGCACATGCTGCTGCGCCGGCTCGACTCCGCCTTCGTCGATCCACTCGAGTTGCGCGCCGATAGCGCGCTCGGCGTCACCGGCCTGGTCGAGGCCACGCGCACCAGCAAGATCGCGCTCGCCAACGCGCTGGGCTCGGGCCTCGTCGAGACGCCGGCGCTGATGCCGTTCCTCGAGCGCCTGTCGCAGAAGCTCTTGGGCAGGAAACTCGAACTGCCGTCGCTCGACGTATGGTGGCTGGGCGAACCCTCGGCCCATGCCTTCGTGATGGCAAACCTCGACGCCATGATCGTGCGGCCCTGTCTCGGCCAGGATCGCGAACCGATCGTCGTCGGCATGCTCGAGCCCGCCCAGCGCAAGGCGCTGGAGGACAAGCTGCGCAGCCAGCCCGGCCAGTACGTCGCGCAATATCCCGTCGTGCCCTCGCTCAGCCCGAAGTGGGACGGCAATGGCCTCGCGCCTTCGGCCGTGGTGATGCGCTGCTTCCTGATCTCCGAGGGCTACGGCTATCGCGTGCTGCCGGGCGGTCTTGTCCGCGAACCGATGGGCGACACTGCGCTCGCAAGTCTCGGCCGCCTCAACGGCACGCTGAAGGACGTCTGGGTGCTGACCGAGGACGCAGCCGACGTCGAGCTGCCGCCCAGCCGGCGCTTCCACCAGCTTCCAGTCGAGCGCGGCGGCGCCGACCTGCAGAGCCGCGTCGCCGACAACCTGTTCTGGCTGGGCCGCTACATCGAGCGGCTCGACAACGACGCGCGCCTGCTGCGCACCACGGTGACCCGCGTGGCCCAGGGCGCCATGGGCCCGCGCGATTCAGCCGAACTTCGCCTGCTCGGCCGCCTGCTCGACCGGGCGAACCTGATGGACCGGCAGGCGGCGCTGTCGATGCCCGAAAGCGCCGCCTTCCAGCAGGGACTGGCCGCCGTTGCCTCGGAAAAGCGCGGACTGGCCAAGATGCTCGAAGCGATCCGCCAGCTCACCAACACGCTGCGCGACCGTTTCTCGGCCGACATGGTGGCCGCGGTCGGGCCGCTGCTGTCCAACGTGCGCCAGAAGATCCTCGACGCCCGCGGCAACGTCGATCCGCTGCTGGCCGCGCTCGACGACGTCGTGCGCTTCGTCGCCACCCTTTCGGGGCTCGCGCAGGAGAACATGACGCGCGGCACCGGCTGGCTGTTCCTCGATCTCGGCCGCAGGGTCGAGCGCAGCCATTTCATCATCACCTCGGCGCTCGGCGCCTTCAACCAGTCGCCGATCGACTGGGACGCCGCCATGCGCATCGCGCTCGAGCTGTGCGACAGCACCATCACCTATCGCACGCGCTATCTCGGACAGCTGCAGCCCGCGCCAGTGCTCGACCTGGTGGTGCTCGACGACAGCAACCCGCGCGCCCTGGCCTTCCAGCTGCGCGCGATCCGCAACCATCTCGAGCGGCTGGGCCAGGCGAGCGGCGCTTACGTGCCCGATCCGCTGCTCTCGCTCGACGGCGACCTCGGCTGCGTGATCCAGCTCTTCGCCGGCGAGGAAAAAGCGTGGCGCCACGAGGGTCTGGCGCTCACCATGCTGCGCGAGATTGCCGAGGACACCGAGCATCGCATCGAGGACCTGTCGGAGGCGATCACGCGCGCCTATTTCAGCCACGTGCCGGCGGCGCAAGCCGTCGGCCTGTCGACCGGTTGAGCGGCGCATGCATTACCTGCTCTCCCACCGCACCTCCTACAGCTACGCCTCGACGGTCGATTCGGCGCAGCACATCGCGCACCTGCGCGCGCGTCCTTTCCCCGGCCAGGCCGTCAGCGCGATCGGCATCACGCTCACGCCCGAGGCGGCGCTCGCCGTCCAGCACACCGATCACTTCGGCAACCTCATCGACATCTACTGGCTCGACAAGCCGCACAACCGCTTCGTCATCGAGGTGCGCGCCGAGATCGACGTGAGCTTCCCCGATCCTCCGCCCGCCAACGAAACGCCGCGCTGGGAAGACGTGTGCGCGGCCCTGATCGGCGGCGGCTTCCCCGAGCCGATCGAGGCCAGCGAATTCGTCTACGAATCGCCGCTGGTGCCGCTCGATGCGGCGCTGCGCGAGTACGGCGCGAAGTCCTTCACGCCGGGCCGGCCGATCCTCGAGGCGGTGTCGGACCTCAAGAAGCGCATCAAGGCCGACTTCGAATATCACCCCGGCGCCACCGACATCTCCACGCCGCTGGGCGAGGTGTTCAGCGGCAAGGAAGGCGTCTGCCAGGACTTCGCCCACGTCATGATCGCGGCCTGCCGCACGCACGGGATCGCCGCGGGCTATGTCTCGGGCTACATCCGCACCGTCCATTCGAAGGAAGAGGCCGCGCTGCGCGGCGGCGACGCGAGCCACGCCTGGGTCGCGGTGTGGTGCGGCGACGAGGCGGGTTGGGTCCATCTCGACCCGACCAACGACCTGATCGCCAAGGAAGACCATGTCGTCGTGGCCTGGGGCCGCGACTTCTCCGACGTGAGCCCGTTACGCGGCGTGATCCTGGGCGGCGGCCAGCACACCTACGGCGTCGACGTGACGCTGATCCCGACCGGCTAGATCGTCTCGCTGAGTCCCAATATCCTGAGACAGCTAAACCGCTGGCCCGCCTGAACTCAGGGCACTTTGTCTCAGAATCCGCGCCTCCCCCTGATATCAGTGATATCACTGATATCAGAAGGCTTATCGGGTCTCCGGCTGCGCGCGCAGCATCCAGGCGGCGAACGACGAATCCAGCGAGGGCGGCCGGCCGATCAGATGCACCTTGCAGGGGTAGCGTTCCGCAGGCTCAACGGCGATCACCTGCGCCGAAATCCACTGTCCCTGATGGCTGGCGATGACCCGGTCACCGACCTTGCACTCCTTCAGGCCCTTGGCGCGCATCTGGTCCTCAGGCTCCTGCAGGCCGTCCTCCGGCTTGGACGAAACCGGCGGCCCTTGTGTCGTCAAAGCAGGCGTCGTCAAGGCAGGGCCGATCGGCCCCATGCCCTGGGCGAAGGAGGATGTCGTCCACAGCACGGCAACGGCGCACATCGGAAAGAGGCGCCTCAGCCCAACCATTCCTTCGTCCACTTCGCGTAGTCGGCCTCGCGGGTCACCCGCTTCATCAGCTCGCCGTCGGCGATGCCCTGCAGCTTGCCGGGCTGCACGCCGTCGCGCAGCGCCAGCAGCGTGTCGTGCACGGCCTTCACCGCGGCGGCGAAGGGCTGGTGGCCCTGCAGCGCGATGCGCACGCGGCGGGCCGAGAGATAGTCGAGGTCGGTGAGGTCGCCCGACACGCCGCCCATGATGATCGGCAGCTTCGTGGCGGCGGAGATCGCGTCCAGTTCGGCGCGCGTCTTGATACCGACGAAGAACAGCGCGTCGACGCCCGCCTGCTCATAGGCCTGGCCGCGCGCGATGGCGTCGTCGATCCCGGTGATCTGGATGGCGCTGGTGCGGCCCGCGATGGAGAGCAGTGGATCCTGACGGCCGGCGAGTGCGGCCTTCATCTTGCCCACACCTTCGGCGATCGAGATCAGCTGCGGCTTGGTCGTGCCGTGCGGCGTGGGGAGATCAGTGTCCTCGATGCTCATGCCGGCGATGCCCGCGCTCTCGAGCTCTTCCACCGTGCGCTTCACACTGAGCGCATTGCCGTAGCCATGGTCGGCGTCGACCATCAACGGCAGGTTGCCGGCGCGATTGATGCGGTAGGCCTGGCCCGCGAATTCGCTCAAGGTCAGGACGATCAGGTCGGGCGCGCCCAGCACCGCCATCGAGGCAACGGAGCCCGCGAACATGCCCAGTTCGAAGCCGATGTCCTCGGCGATGCGCGCGGAGATGGCGTCGTAGACCGAGCCGGGATGCACGCAGCGGCTCCCGTTCAGCACGGCGCGGAAGCGGCTGCGGCGGTCGGTCCAGTTCATGGTTTTGTCCCCCAATTCACGGCGTTTTTCGAGTTTCGACGGGCAAACCGGGCAGTCTTCCGTTCGACCGGGCGAAAGCGTAGCGTTCTAGCATTGGCGGTACGTAGGCGCGACGGCCGCACAAAAAAATGAACATGCGCCATGCCTCAAAAAGGCAAAGGGGGAACGCCATGTTCGAGGTACTCGATCGACAAACGCGCTTGACCGGAAACCAGAAAAAGATCCTCGCTGCCGCGATCATCGGCGACGCACTGGAATTCTTCGACTACTTCCTGATCGCCTTCGTACTCGCCTTCCTGATCGGACCGTGGAAGCTCACCTTCGGCCAGTCGGCCACGGTGCTGATGAGTTCCGGCATCGGCGCCATCATCGGCGCCTACGGCTGGGGCTGGATCGCCGACCGCATCGGCCGGCGCAAGGTCTTCATCGGCACGGTGCTGAACTTCTCGATCGCCACCGGCCTGCTCTACTTCACGCCCGACAACGGCTGGGTCTATCTCACGATCATGCGCTTCTTCGTGGGCGTCGGCGTCGGCGGCCTCTATTGCGTCGACCTGCCGCTGGTGCAGGAATTCATGCCAACCTCCAAGCGCGGCTTCATCGGCGGGCTGGTGACCTGCATCATCCCGATCGGCGTCGGGCTGGGCTCGGTGCTGGGCGCCTTCATGGGCGCCGACCAGTGGCGGCTGCTGTTCGCCATAGGCGTGCTGCCGGCGATGGTCGTGCTGCTGGTCCGCCTGTGGGTGCCTGAGTCGCCGCGCTGGCTCGCCCGCCAGGGCCGCATGGACGAGGCACGCAAGTCGCTCGCCTGGGCGATGGAAGTGGACCCTGCGAGCCTGCCGGCCGCCACGCTCGAGGAGACACGGGTCGTCCACACCAACTGGTTCGACCTCTTCAAGCATCCGCGCAGCCTGCTGGTGTCGTGGCTCGGCAATGCCGGCGCCCAGACCGGCGTCTACGGCGTCGTGCTGTGGGCCCCCTCCCTGTTCGTGCTGCTGCTCAAGGCGACGCCGCAGCAAGCCTCCAAGATGATGATCCTGCTCACCGTGGTGGGCTTCTTCGGCCGCGTCGCCTTCTCCTGGCTGTCGGAGAAGATTGGCCGGCGCAACTCGGGCGGCCTGCTGGGCTTCGGCGCCGGCGTGCTGATCATCGCGGCCGGCTACAACTACAACACCACGCTGTTCGGCCTGTCGGCCTTCTGGCTGATCCTGGCGGCGGCGATGTTCTTCGCCGACGGCGGCTTCGCCATCGTCGGCCCCTATGCGGCCGAGATCTGGCCGTCGCACCTCAAGACCTCGGGCATGGGCTCGGCCTACGGCTTCGGCGGCATCGGCAAGATCATCGGGCCGGTCGGCCTCGCCCTGATCCTGGGCTCCAGCAACTACCTCAAGCCGGACGTACCGCTGCCCGAGATTCCGACGGCCTTCACCTATCTCGGCTGCTGGTTCCTGATGGCCGGGGTGGTCTATTATTTCTTCGGCATCGAGACCAAGGGCAAGTCGAACGAGCAGATCGACCGCGAATTGGCCGCCAGCGCCGCAGACTGACCGCTTACGTTTGGAGAGACCGCCTTGGACACCATGATCCCGACTTCCGCCGACCTGTCCGGCGACCAGGCTGTGATCGCGCGCGCCCGGTCGGTGATGGCCGCCGTCCAGGCCGCCTCCGGCGAGACCGAGAGCACGCGGCGGCTGTCGCCCGCGCTGCTCGACACGCTGCACGGCCAGAAGCTGTTCCGGCTTCTGATGCCGAAATCCTCGAACGGGATCGAGACCGATCCAGTCACCTTCTTCCACGTGATCGAAACGATCGCGAGCGGCGATGCCTCGACCGCGTGGTGCCTCAGCCAGGCCGGCGGCTGCTCCATGTCCGCGGCCTATCTCGACCTGCCGGTGGCGCAGGAGATCTTCGGCAACGACCCGCGCGCCGTGCTGGCTTGGGGACCGGGCCCCAAGGCGCGCGCCATTGCCGTCGAAGGCGGCTACAGGGTGACCGGCGTCTATGCCTTCGCCTCGGGCTGCCGGCATGCGACCTGGCTCGGCGCCCACGCGGCGATCTACAACGAAGACGGCTCGCGGTGTCTCGGCCCGGACGGCCGGCCGGTCGAGCGCACCCTGCTGGTGCGGTCCGACGAGGTCGTGTGGACAGACATCTGGGACACGGTGGGCCTGCGCGGCACGGCCTCCGACCAGTTCGCGCTGACCGATCACTTCGTGCGCGCCGACCACACGATCACGCGCGAGTTCGAGAGGGAATGCCGCGAAGCCGGACCCCTCTACCGGATGGGCGCCGGCACCTGCTACCAGGTGGGCTTCGCGGGCGTGGCTTGCGGCATCGCCCGCGGCGCCTTGGACGATTTCATCGACGTCGCGCGCAACAAGGTGCCGCGCGGCGCCAAGAGCCCGCTGCGCGACAACGCGGTCGTGCAATCCAACATCGCCCAGGCCGAGATCAACGTCCGCGCCGCGCGGGCCTATCTCCTGCAGTCGATGGCCGCGATCTGGAAGGACCTGCAGGCCGGCAAGACGATCACGATCGAGCAGCGCATCACCATTCGCGGCGCGGCGACAAACGCGATCCACAAGGCGCGCGAGGCGGTCGACACGGTCTACAACGCCGCCGGCGCGACCGCGATCTTCCGCAACCACCCGCTGGAGCGCCGCTTCCGCGACATCCACACCGTGACCCAGCAGCTGCAGGGCCGGCTCAGCCATTTCGAAACCGTCGGCGCCTTCATTCTCGGCGCCGAAGCCGACCTCACCTTCGTCTAAGGAGCCATCCATGCCGCTTGGAATTTTGCAGCATTACACGATCGAGCCGTCCGACCTCGAAGCCACCAAGACCTTCTATTGCGACGTGCTCGGGCTGGAGAACGGCGACCGTCCGCCGCTCGGCTTCCCCGGCTATTGGCTCTATTCCGGTGGCGTGCCGACCGTGCACCTGCTGGGCGAGCGCAAGCCGCGCGAGGGCATCGTGGTGCGCGGCACCGAGAAGAAGTTCGATGACACCGGCCGCTTCGACCATATCGCTTTTGCCGCCAGCGATTTGCCGGGCGTGAAGAAGCGCATCGAGGGCAGGAAGGTGAAGTACCGCGAGCAGGTGATCCCGCGCACCGGCGGCACCCAGATCTTCCTCTACGACCCCGACGGCGTCGGCGTGGAGCTGAACTTCCCGCCCGAGGAGACCCCGGCCGACAAGCGCGCCGAAGCCGCCAAGCGTTGAACGGTGATCACCTCGATCGAGATCAAGGCCGTCGAGCCATTGGCTGACGGCGCGGCGTTCGGCAATGCCGGAGCCTATGAACGCGTGATCGGCGTCGCCAGGGGCGAGGTCGATCCCAAGGCGCCCGGCAACGCGGGCATCGCGCTGATTGACAAGGCGCCGCTCAATGCCAACGGCCGGGTCGAGTACACGACCGACTTCTTCATCCTGCGGCCCAAGGACTTCGACAAGGGCAACGGTCACATCCTCTACGAGGTCAACAATCGCGGCCGCAAGATGCTGTTCGGCAACATCTGCGACGGCCCGCAGGGCATGAACGATCCCAGGACCGCGGCCGACGTCGGCAACGGCTTCCCGTTGCGCCAGGGCTGGACGATCGTGTGGTCCGGCTGGGACCCCGATGCGCCGCGCGCCAACTTGGGGCTCGGTCTCACCGCGCCGGTCGCCACGCACGACGGCAAGGTGGGGGGCCAGCCGATCGTGCAGACGATCCGCGAGGAATGGGTCTCGGGCACGCGCCTGGGCGCACTGGAAGCGTTCAAGCTGAGCCACGAGACGACCAGCCTCGACCAGGCCAAGGCGCTCCTCACCGTGCGCGAGCGCGCCGACGATGCGCCGGCCGCGGTGCCGGCCAGCGACTGGTCGTTCGTCGACGGCCGCTCAATCAAGCTCAAGGACAAGCCGAGGCCGGGCTTCCTCTATGAATTCCACTACGAGGGCAAGAATCCGAAGGTGCAAGGCCTGGGTTTTGCCGCGACGCGCGACCTAGTGAGCTTCCTGCGTTACGACCCGAGGGGCGAGGCCGCGACCGGCGGCAAGATCTCCCACGCGCTCGCGATAGGCTTCTCGCAGGCCGGCCGGTATCTGCGCCACCACATCGGCGCGGGCTTCAACAAGGACGAGCAGGGCCGCAAGGTATTCGACGGCATCCACAGCCACATCGCGGGCATCGGACGCGTCTTCTTCGACGTGCCGTTCGGCCAGCCGGCGCGCACCGGTACGCAGCACGAGGATCATTTCTTCCCCGAGAACGCCTTCCCCTTCTCGACCGCGACGCTCGAGGATCCGCTGACCGGCCGGAAGGGCTCGCTGTTCCGGCACGACGGCAGCGACCCCAAGCTGATCGAGACCAACACCTCGACGGAATATTGGCAGAAGGGCGCGTCGCTGCTGGCCACCGATCCGCTCGGCACGAAGGACGTGGCGCTGCCCGACAACTCGCGGCTCTACATGATCGCGGGCACGCAACATGGCGGCCGCGCGGGCGCCACCACCGACCCCGGTCCCAACGTCAATCCGCGCAACCCGCACAATCCGATGCCGGCCGTGCGTGCGCTGCTCGTGGCGCTCGACGAGTGGGTGAGCAGCGGCAAGGCGCCGCCGCCCAGCCGCGCGCCGACCCTGGCCGACGGCACGCTGGTCGAGGCCGACAAGACGGGTTTCCCCGCGATTCCGGGGGCAGCGATCCCGAAGGCCACCAACCAGGTGCAGCCGGCTGGCGACTGGGTGAAGCCGCAGAAATCCGCCAAGACCTACCGCACGCTGGTCAGCAGGGTCGACGCCGACGGCAACGAGGTGGCCGGCATCCGCCTGCCCGACATCGCCGTGCCGCTCGCGGCCTACACCGGCTGGAACGAATACAAGCCGCCCTATCCCAGAGGCGAGCTCGCCGACCGCGACGGCAGCTACTTCGCCTTCTCTCCGGAGAAGATCGCGAGCCGCTACAAGAACCGCGCCGACTATGTCGCCAAGGTGCAGGCGGCGGTCGACGCGCTGATGAAGGACCGTCTTCTCCTCAAGGAAGACGCCGACCGCTATCTCGAAAAAGCACGCAACGAGAGTCGCGTGAACCTCTGAAAGTTGGAATGGGAGTACGGAAGATGGGCAAGCGAATTGCAGTCGTCGGTGTCGGTGCGCTCGGTGGCTATGTCGGCGGATGGCTCGCCCATACCGGCGAGGACGTCACCCTGATCGACTTCTGGCCGGAGAACATCGAGACCATCCGCAGCAAGGGCCTCTCGCTCGACGGCGTGACGCCGGAAGAGAAGATTACGGTCAAGAATGCCAAGACCATGCATCTCACCGAGATGGAGGCACTGTCGCGCCAGAAGCCCATCGACATCGCCTTCGTGTCGATGAAGTCCTACGACACCGAATGGGCGACGGCGCTGATCAAGCAGTACCTGGCGCCGGACGGCTACATCGTCTCGCTGCAGAACTGCCTGAACGAGGAGCGCATCGCCAATGTCGTGGGCTGGGGCAAGACCGTCGGCATGGTGGCCTCGCTGATCTCGGTCGACATGTACGAACCGGCCACCATCCGCCGCACCGTCGCCAAGGGCGGGGACAAGCACACGGTGTTCCGCGTCGGCGAGGTGCACGGCCGCATCACCAAGCGGGTCGAAGAGCTGCGCGACATGGTGGGCCGCATCGATTCGGCCAAGACCACCACGAACCTGTGGGGCGAGCGCTGGTCCAAGCTCTGCCAGAACGGCATGAAGAACGGCGTCTCGGCCGCGACCGGCCTGACCGGCTTCGACTGCGACCGCAACGACGCGATCCGCCGCTTCTCGATCAAGCTGGGCGGCGAGGCCGTGCGCGTGGGCCAGGCGCTGGGCTATCACATCGAGAAGATCGGCAAGATGGAGCCCGAGACGCTGGCCAAGGCGAGCGAGGGCGACAAGACGGCGCTCGACGAGATCGAGACGATCCTGCGGCCGGGCTCGAACACCAACCCCAACCCGCGCGCCGACATCCAGCGCCCGTCGATGGCCCAGGACATCCGCAAGGGCCGCCGCACCGAGATCGAGTTCATGAACGGCTACATCGCCGACCGCGGCAAGTTCATCGGCGTCGCCGCGCCCACGCACACCAAGCTCACCGAGATCGTGAAGAAGGTCGAGCGCCACGAACTCAAGGCCGCACCGGCGCTGCTGGGCGGCTAGTCTTCCGGACCTCCTCTAGTCTTCCTCCTCTCCCCCTAGGGGGAGAGGCTGGGTAAGGGGGACGCCAATGCCCGCACCTACCGAATTGAACGACGGCTGGTCTTTCAGAAATGGCCAGCGGGTAGTCGAAAGCGACACCGCTCTCATCGACAGCATGCTCGCCAACGAGCTCGATGTAGTCCGGACCGCAGAAGAAGGCTGGACGATCATCTACCGCCATCGACAGACCGGACAGCTTTGGGAACTCAGCTACCCTCGCAGCGAGATGCACGGCGGTGGGCCGCGCCGGCTGCGCTCGCTAAAGGATGCGTCGTAGCCCCCTCACATAGCCTCTCCCCCCAGCGGGGGAGAGAAACATGAGGGCTCGGCGCAAGGTGCCTCATTAGAACTGCGCGGGCTCTCGCGCCTTCGCTGCGCTGCAGGCGCTGCCGCCCGCCAGCCGCGTGAGCGCGCTCACGCGGCTAACTTCACGCCCTGTTTGGCGTCCTGCTTGAGCATGTCGGCGCCCTTCTCGGCCACCATGATGGTGGGGGCGTTGGTGTTGCCCGACGGGACGGTCGGCATGATCGAGGCGTCGATGACGCGCAGCCCCGCGATGCCGTGCACGCGCAGGCGGTCGTCGACCACCGCCATCGGGTCGCTGCCCATCTTGCAGGTGCCGATGACGTGATAGGTCGTCTGGCCGGTGCGGCGCGCGAAGTCGAGCCACTCGTCATAGCTCTGCACCTTGTCGCCGGGGTTGTTCTCGAAGGCGATGTATTTCGACAGCGACGGATGCGAGACGATCTTGCGGGCGATCTGCATGCCCGCGACCGTGGCGTCGCGGTCGGTCTGGGCCGACAGGAAATTCGGCCGGATCGCGGGCTCGGTGCCGGGCGTCGGCGACTTGATGTGGATCGAGCCGCGCGAATCGGGGCGGCACTGGCCGATCACGACGGTCATACCGGGATCGCGCTCGAGGTCGCGCTTCTGCGCGGTGTCGTAGCTCGCATGCGCCATGTGGAACTGCATGTCGGGCGTCTCGAGGCCGGGCCGCGTGCGCACGAAGCCGTAGACGACGCCGGCGGTGAGGCTGAGCGCGCCCTTGCCCGTCGCATAGTACTTCAGCACTTCCTTCACCAGGCTGAGGCCGCGCGTCTGCTGGTTGAGCGTCGCGACGTCGGGCTTGCAGCGCCAGTTCATGCGCGGCGCGAAGTGGTCGCCGTAGTTCTCGCCGACGCCCTTCAGCTCGTGCTTCACCTCGATGCCGTGGGCGCGCAGCACCTCGGGCTGGCCGATGCCGGAATGCTCGAGCACGCCCGGCGACTGCACGGCGCCGCACGACACGACGACCTCGCGGTTGACCCGCGCCTCGCGCTTCTGGCCGTGCACCGAATAGGCGACGCCGACCGCGCGCTTGCCCTCGAGGACGATGTGGGAGACCAGCGCCTCGGTCTCGATCTTGAGATTCGGCCGGCTGCGCGCGCTATCGAGGAAGGCGCGCGCCGCCGACCAGCGCTTGCCGTCCTTCATGGTCACCTGGAAGTAGCCGAAGCCTTCCTGGTCGCCGTTGTTGTAGTCCTTGTTCTTCGGATAGCCGGTGGCCGCGGCGGCATCGATGAAGGCGTCGCACAGCTCGTGGGTCTCGCGCATGTGCGCCACGTTCAGAAGGCCGCCCTGCCCGCGGCTGTCGTCGCATTCGCCCTCGAAATGCTCCGACTTCTTGAAGTACGGCAGGATCTGCTCGTACGACCAGCCGCGATTGCCGAGCTGGCCCCAGGTGTCGTAGTCGAGCGGCTGGCCTCGCACATAGAGCATGCCGTTGATCGAGGAGGAGCCGCCCAGCGTCTTGCCGCGCGGGCATGGGATGCGCCGGCCGGCCACGCCGTCCTCGGCCTCCATCTCGAAGTTCCAGTTCAACGTCTTGTGGTTCAGGAGCCTGGTGAAGCCGGCGGGAATGTCGATCCACATCGACTTGTCGGCGGGGCCTGCCTCGAGCAGCAGCACCTTCACGCCCGCGTCCTCCGTCAGACGGTTGGCCAGCACGCAGCCCGCCGAACCGCCGCCCACGATGACGTAATCCCACTCAGCCATTTCCCGCCTCCCGTCCGTTCCGGACCTTAGGCGGACACTCTAGCGCAGATGGCAGGAAACGTGATGCCCCGGCGCAATTTCGCGCAGCAAAGGTACCTCGACCTTGCAGCGAGCCACGGCATAGGGGCAACGGGTGTGGAAATGGCAGCCCGACGGCGGGTTGACCGGGCTCGGCACGTCGCCCTGCAGGATGCGCTTCGTGCGCTTGATGGCGGGGTCGGGCACCGGCACGGCCGACAGCAGCGCCTCGGTATAGGGATGCTGGCCGTTGGTGAAGATTGCCCTGGTGGTGGCGTACTCGACGATCCGGCCGAGGTACATCACGGCGATGCGGTGGCTGATGTGCTCGACCACCGCGAGATTGTGCGAGATGAAGAGGTAACTCAGCCTGCGCTCGCGCTGCAGGTCCTGCAACAGGTTGATCACCTGCGCCTGGATCGAGACGTCGAGCGCCGATACCGGCTCGTCGCCGACGATCAGCTTTGGGCCGAGCGCCAGCGCGCGGGCGATGCAGATGCGCTGACGCTGGCCACCCGAGAACTGGTGCGGGAAGTTGGCCATCTGCGCGGGCCTGAGGCCGACGCGGTCGAACAGCGCCGCCACCTGCGTCGCGCGCTCGCTCTTGTTGGCGATGCCATGGACCAGCAGCGGCTCGCCCACGATGTCCCCCGCGGTCATGCGCGGGTTGAGCGAGGAGAACGGATCCTGGAAGACGATCTGCATCTGCTTGCGGAACGGCCGCAGCTCCTTCTTCGACAGACCGGCGATGTCCTGGCCCATCATCTTCACGGTGCCCGACGTGGGCTCGATCAGGCGCAGGATGGCGCGGCCCGCCGTCGACTTGCCGCAGCCCGACTCGCCCACCAGGCCCAGCGTCTCGCCCTCGCCGATGGTGAAGCTGATGCCGTCCACGGCATAGACCTGGCCCACGGTGCGGCGCAGGATTCCCTTCTTCACCGGGAAGTGCTTCTTGAGGTTGCTCACCTCGAGGATGGGAGCGCGGTCAACCATCGGTGTTCCAGCAGGCCGCCCAGTGGCCCGGCTTCTTCTCTTCGTAGACCGGCCGCTTCTCGCGGCAGATATCGGTCACCTTGTTGCAGCGCGCGGCGAAGGCGCAACCCTCGGGCAGCGCGAACAGCGCCGGTACGATGCCGGGGATCTCCTGCAGCCGGTCGGTGTCGGCCCTGTCCTCGCCGCGCAGCAGGTCGAGCCGCGGGATCGAGGCCATCAGGCCCACGGTATAGGGATGGAGCGGGCGGGCGAACAGCTCGCCGACCTCCGCCTCCTCGACCTTGCGGCCGGCATACATCACGATCACGCGGCGCGCCGTCTCCGCCACCACGCCGAGATCGTGCGTGATCAGGATGACCGCCGTGCCGAACTCG